>Ga0335070_10006568_pt1 | contig 13675 bp, 13 predicted proteins | sample Lox_Sample_13_FD_206722 | JGI IMG/M metagenome (GOLD analysis project Ga0335070, IMG submission 206722) | Soil microbial communities from Loxahatchee National Wildlife Refuge, Florida, United States - Lox_Sample_1.3 | ecosystem: Environmental > Terrestrial > Soil > Wetlands | place: USA...
CGCCTTGCGGCAGGAACAGGATCGCCAGCACCAGCGTCAGGCCGACGATGGCGCGGCCGGCCAGCGCCCACTCGCCGCCGACGAAGGCGTAGGTCAGCGCGGTCACCGCGGCGGCGCCGATCGCCGGGCCGAACCAGTGGCGCGCGCCGCCCAAGACGCTCATCAGCACGACGTAGAGCGGCACGGTGATCGAGAAGGTCTCGCCGACGGTGACATAGCCGACGAAGACCGCGTGGATGCCGCCGGCGATGCCGGCGAGGAAGCACGAGAGGGCGAAGGCCGCGAGCTTGTAGCCGAAGGTCGGCACGCCGAGCACCTCGGCCACGTCCTCGTCGTCGGCGATGGCGAACAGGCCGCGGCCGAGCCGCGCATACTGCACCGCCCACGCCGTCGCCATCGACAGCGCGGCGATCAGCAGGCCGAAGAGATAGATGGTCGAGGCCGGGCTGGCGTAGATGCGCGGCGGCTTGACGCCGCTCAGGAACACGCCCGGGCCGCCGTCGATCGCGGTGTTGAGCACGATGGTCGCGAGGATGAAGGTGACCGCCAGCGTGAGCAGCGCGAACAGCTCGCCGCGCAGGCGCTTGACCCGGAAGACGACGGCGCCGATGCCGACGCCGAGCGCCATCGCGACCAGGCCCGCCGCGGGCAGGGTCCAGAGGAACGGCATGTCGAGCTTCGAGGCGAGCGTCGCCGTCGTGTACATGCCGGCGCCGAAGAACGCGCCATGGCCGAAAGAGAAATAGCCCGAGAAGCCGGAGAGGATCGTCCACGAGGTCGCGAGGGCGATCCAGAAGAACACGAGATAGAGGAAGGATTCGAAGAACGACGGGAAGCCGAACAGCGGCAGCGCCGCCAGGATCAGCGCCACGACACCCAGAGCCGCCCCCTTTACACCCGCCGGCACGTCAGACCCGATCCGGCCGCAGCACCAGGATGAGGATCAGCATGGTGAACGACACCAAGGGCGCCCAGGACGGCGCGGTCAGCGCCATGGTGATCGCCTCGCTCACGCCGATCAGCAGGCTCGCCGCCAGGATGCCGATCGGATTGCCGAGCCCGCCCATGATCACGGCCGCGAACACCACGCCGATCCAGGCGTAGATCTGCGACGGCGTGAGCGGCGAGATGAAGGCGACGAAGGTGCCGGCGAGGCCGGCCGTGGCGGCGCTGACGCCGGCGAGCAGGAGCGCGAGCCGGCGGTCGTGCACGCCGAACGCCGCGGCGATGTCCGGCGCCTCGGCCGCGGCGCGCAGCGCCTTGCCGACATAGGTGAAGCGCAGCCACGCCCAGATCGCGATCGCGACCGCGATGGCGGCCACGAACATGACCGACTCGACGACCGGCACGAAGATCGGCCCGACGCTCCACGACGACGTGCCGAAGGACGATTCGAGCTTGCGGAAATCGGCCGTCCAGATCCACTGGATGAACGACTCGACGATCACCATGATGCCGAAGGTGACCAGCACCGAGGCGAACTCGTCGAGCGCGAAGCGCACGAAGATCAGCTGCAGCAAGACGCCGAGCACGAACAGGCCCGGCACGACGACCAGGAGCGCGATCGGCGCCGACAGCTTGTCGACGCCGACCAGCTCGTAGGTCAGATAGGCACCAAGAAAGATGAACGCGAAGTGCGCCAGGTTGATCGTGCGCAGAAACCGCCAGCTCAGGCTGAGGCCGACGCCAAGCAGCGCATAGAGTCCGCCGACCAGAACGCCCGACAGCAGCGACTGGCCGAGAAGCGTGGCGCTCGGCATGAGCGCGCGGTCACTGGACGATCAGCTTCGCCCCCGGCGCCGCATACTGCTTCGGCCACACCACGACCCACTTGCCGTCCTGCACCTGCTTCACCTTGGTCAGGTCGTCGCCGTAATTGTGCGGCCCGTTGAAGCGCAGCTTGCCGACGATCGAATCGACCGAGTGCCCCTTGAGCCACTGCGCCAGGGTCTTGTCGTCGAGCGACTTGGTGTTGGTGACCGCGGCCTCGAGCACCTGCCACGCGGTGAACGACACCGCGGCCTGCACGTCGGCCTGGGTGTAGGGCAGTCCGGCCGCCTTGGCGCGCGCCTCGAACTCCTTGGCGAACTTGCCGGCGACCGGATTGTCGGTCATCGGCGGCTGCGCCTCGAACATGGTGGTCGAGATGGCGTTCTTGCCCTCGGGCGAGAGCGCGAGCGGGCCCGGCGCCGGATAGGTGTAGAAGTGGTTCTTCGGCGTGTAGTCGATCTTCTTGAGCGCGTCGAGCAGCTGGTTGCCCTCGAGGCCGACCGCACCGACCCACAGCAGGTCGGGGTTGGCGTCCTTGATGCGCGCGGCGACCGGTCCGAAATCGCGCGAGCCGAACTCGTATTCGAGATAGAGCACCTCCTGGATGCCGCGCTTCTTGGCGACGTCGCGCATGCCGAGCGCCAGGAAATGCACCGAGGGGAACTTGCTGGTGACCACGGCGATGGTCTTGGGCGTCTTGCCCGCCGCGGCCATCGAGTCGAGCAGCGCCGCCGGCACGGTCTGCTCCGGCACCGGGCCCAACGCCCAGGTGCCGAACTGCATGTCGTACTTGGCCAGGCTCGGGATGCCGAAGGTGTGGTGGATCAGCATCTTGCCGTGGCGCTCGGCGACCGCCATGGCGGACAGGATGCCGCCGGTGGCGTAGGGCCCGAGGATCAGGTCGACCTTGTCGTCGGTGATCAGCTTCTCATAGAGCGTGCGCGTCAGGTCGGGCTTCGACTGGTCGTCGAGCAGCACCCATTCGACCTTGCGACCGAGCAGGCCGCCGCGCTTGTTGAGGTCCTCGACGTACATCTCGCCGACGATCTTGTGGACGATGGCGGTCGCGGCCAGCGGGCCGGTCAGCGCGAGCGTGCTGCCGATGCGGATCGGCTTGCCGGCTTCCGCCAGGGCCGGGCCGCCGAGCGCGAGCGCCACCGCGCCCGCCGCCAGCGCGCCGAGAACCTGGCGCCGCGTACCGAACAATGCCGACGATGCAAAAGATGCGACGAGCGTCATCTGCCTCCCCCTGTTGATCCGAGCGCCTGCCGGGATCGGCGGCGTCTCTCATTCTTGATTCCTGGGCGCGCAAACGTTTGCACGCCCGCCGAGGATGCTACCGACGGGCGCCGAGCGTCAACAGCCCTGTTGCCGGCCGCCGCGATTTGTGCACGCCGTTCAGGGCTTTGGGAGGTATCCCAACGCCCCCATGCGGCAGCCGCACGCCATCAGGCGGCGCCGGCGATCTGCTCGGCCTTGCGCACCAGGTTCTCGGCCTGGCGGATCGAGGCGATGTCGATCAGCCGGCCGTCGAGCGCGACCGCGCCCTTGCCCTCCCTCTGGGCCTGGGCCATCGCCTCTAGGATGCGCTTGGCCTTGGCGACGTCCTTCTCGGACGGGCTGTACACCTGGTTGGCGAGCGCCACCTGGCTCGGATGGATCGCCCACTTGCCTTCGCAGCCGAGCACGGCGGCGCGGTTGGCCTGGGCCCTGTAGCCGTCGGCGTCGGAGAAGTCGCCGAACGGGCCGTCGATCGGCCGGAGACCGTGCGCCCGCGCGGCCACCACCATGCGCGCGATCGCGTAGTGCCACATATCGCCCCAGTGATAGGCGCGCGTGCCGTCGTCCAGCTTGTCCGTCAGCACGCCGTAATCGGCATTGGGCCCGCCGATCGCCGTGGTGCGCGCCTTGGTCGAGGCGGCGTAGTCGGCGACGCCGAAATGGAGCGACTCGTTGCGCCGGCTGGCGGCCGCGATGGCGTCGACATTGGCCATGCCGAGCGCGGTCTCGATGATCAGCTCGAAGCCGATGCGCTTGGTGCGCTTCTTCGCGGTCTCGATCTGGGTCACCAGCATGTCGAGGGCGTAGACATCGGCCGCGGTGCCGACCTTCGGAATCATGATCAGGTCGAGCCGCTCGCCGGCCTGCTCCAGCACGTCGACCACGTCGCGGTACATGTAATGAGTGTCGAGGCCGTTGATGCGCACCGACAGCGTCTTCTTGCCCCAGTCGACCTCGTTGATGCCCTGGATGATGTTTCGGCGCGCCTTCTCCTTGTCGTCGGGCGCGACCGCGTCCTCGAGGTCGAGGAACACCACGTCGACCGGCCCCCTGGCCGCCTTCTCGAACAGCTCGGGCCGGCTGCCCGGCACCGCGAGCTCGCTGCGGTTGAGGCGCGGCGGCGCCTGGTCGACGGTGGTGAAGCTCATCTTTATTCTCCTAGGCGGACGGGGAGCAGGACTATAGGCGATCTTGTGCTGCATTGCAGCACGCCCCTACCGCGAAGGAATAAATCACAGGAGACGGGGAGATGGGGAGAAGGACCGATGCGCGCTCCGCGCGCTTTATCTTCCTCCCCGTCTCCCCCTCTCCTGTGACCTAACCCTTCTTGGCGCGACGCGCCAAAGGGTGGTGGGTTTCGACCAGGGCCTTGAGGCGCGCGTCGAGCACGTGGGTGTAGATCTGCGTCGTCGAGATGTCGGCGTGGCCGAGCATCGCCTGGACGCTGCGCAGGTCGGCGCCGCGGTTGAGCAGGTGGGTGGCGAAGGCGTGGCGCAGCACGTGGGGTGAAACCTTGGCGCGGTCGAGCCCGGCGGCCGCCGCAACGGTCTTGAGCAGCTGGCCGAGGCGCTGGCGCGTCAGGTGCCCGGCATCGCCATGCGACGGGAAGAGATAAGGCGAGCTGCGCTTCGGGCCGAGCAGGCGCGCGCGCTCGGGCAGCCAGGCGGCGACCGCCCGGCGCGCCGCCTCGCCGAGCGGCACCAGGCGCTCCTTGTCGCCCTTGCCGCGCACGAGCAGGAAGCGCGGATCGCGCGCCACCGCCGCCAGCGGCAACCCGACCAGCTCCGAGACGCGCATGCCCGTCGCGTAGAGCAGCTCGAGCAGCGCCGCGAGGCGCAGGCCGTCGGCGCCCTCGACCGCGCGCGCCGCCTCGAGCAGCGCCTCGACCTCCGCCTCGCTGAGGATCTTGGGCAGGGGCTGGCCCTGGCGCGGCGAATCGAGCGCGAGCGTCGGGTCGTCGGCGCGCAGGCCCTCGGCCGCGAGAAAACGGAAAAAGCGGCGCAGCGCCGAAAGCCGCCGCGCCTGGGTGCGCGCCGCCATGCCCTGGCCGTCGAGCCACTTTATATAAGCGCGCAGCAGGTCGGTGCCGCCGTCGTCGGCCGCCTGGCCGCGCCGCGCGGCGAAGCCGGCGAAATCCCTGAGGTCGCGGCCATAGGCGTCGAGCGTGTTCCGCGCCGCGCCGCGCTCGGCGGCGAGCATCTCCAGAAAGAGATCGAGATGACGCGGCGCGGGGTCGCGGCCGGCGGTCACAGCCCGGACGCCAACGCCGCCTCGAGGGCGAAGGCGCGCGCCTCGCGCTCGAGACCCACGGCGCGCAGGCTCGCCACGACCTGCCGCAGGCCGTTCAGCCCCAGCTCCTTGAGCGGCGCCTGGCCGACGGTCGAGACGGCGAGCAGCACGGTTTCGCCGCGCCGGTTGGTCTGGGCGGCCAGGCGCAAGGCGTCGTATTCCGACGGCGTCATGGCGTTGATGCGCGCCACCGCGTCGCTGCCGATCAGACGCATCCACGCATCGCCATGGTCCTGGGTCTCGCCGAGGCCGGTGAGCAGCGCGTAGTAGCGCAGCAGCTTGTCGCGCGCCGCCTCGGCGCCGAGATCGCGCTCGGCGACCAGCTTCCAGTTCTCGAGCACGCCGGCGTCCCAGGCGACGGCGTTCGGGCCGGCCGAGCCGAGATGGGCGATCGGCCAGAGCCGGATGGCCGCCTCCGAGCTGTCGCGCGCGTCGCGCAGCAGGCGATACCAGCCGACCGCGTGGTCGGGATCGCCGGCGACGTAAAGCGCGCGCGCCGCGTCGCCGGCGAAGAACAGCAGCGACGGGTCGGGCGGCAGCGCCGCCACGATCGGCGCCAGCACGCCCGCCATCGGCGCATAGTCGTCCTTGTCGCGCGCCAGCTTCAGCGTCTCCTGGATGAGCAGCGCGCGCTTGTCCGGCGCCTGCTCGGCGCGCACCGCCTGATAGAGCTGCGCGCGGTTGAGCGTCGAGTAGGACTGGCGCGCGGCGGCCAGCGCGTTCGCATTGAAGTGCGGGAACTTCACCTTGGCGTAGATCTCGCCGAGCTCGGCGGGCGATACCGCGCCGAACGCGCCGGCGCGCTCGGCCGCGGCGACGCGCACGTCGTCGGGCGTGAAGGGCGCGAAAGCGATGGCGCGCAGCACGGCGGCGCTGTTCGACTTGACCGCGTCGGCCGGCACCGGCCGCTTGGCGGCGGCGAGGAGGGCGAGCTGCATGCCGTCGGGATCGGGCATCGACTTGACCGGCGCCTTGCGCGTGCCGCGCAGGACCTGCAGCAGGTCGATCAGCGGCGGCGGGATGCGGGCGCCCTGGTCGCGCAGCAAGGCCAGGCCGACATCGGCCTGGTCGTGGTCGCCCCCCAGCGCCTGGCACACGACGAGCCCAAGCTGCAGCAACTGCGTCTCGCCCTCCTGCAGATGGCGGCGCACGGCGGAACAGGCGGCGTCGTTGTCGCCGGCCAGGAACAGGCCCTGGATCTCGACCTCGGCCAGGCCGGTGCCCGGCAGCTTGGGCGGAATGGCCAGCGCCAGGGCGCGGAAATCGGGCAAGGCGCCCATGGCGAGCAGCCGGTCGAGGCGCAGGGTGACGAGATTGCGCCCGACCACGTCGCCCGCGGGCGCCACCGCGCGCGTGAGCAGCGCGCGCCGCTCGAGGTCGCGCAGCGGCGGCGAGCCGGGATGATCCGGCAGCTGGACGATCAGCCCGGACAGCCGGTTGCGGCTGAGGTCGCGCCAGAGATCGGCGCCGAGCCCGCCCGAGGCGGCGTCGAGCACGCCGGCCGACTCGTCGCTCGGCGCGTCGAGCGGCACCTCCATGATGCCGCTGTGGCCCGTGTCGCTGCCTTCGCCGCCGGAGGCTTTGCCGGCACCCGGCCCGCCCTCGCCCTCCGACGGCTTGACGCCGGACGGCTCGTCGGGCGTGACGGTGCCCGGCTGCTCCGGCTTCTTGGCGCCGGGGTCCTCGGGGATCAGCCGGATCGGCGCACGGCCCTCGGCCAGTTCGAGCGCGGGCGCCTCGTGGGCGGCCCCGAGCGCCAGAACCAGCGCCAGGGCCGCGGCGGCAGCGCTATTTCGGGAAACGGTCATCGGAGATGGGCTTCTCCACCTTCCCCTTCGGCGGCGGCAGATCGACCGTGCCGAGATAGCCGAGCCCGGCGAGGATCACGACGACGACGACGCCGAGAACGATCAGCACGAGCTTGGACGACGATTTTTTTGCGGGTTCAGCCATGGTCCAGCGTTGGTTGGCAAGGAGGACTGTCCGGGCACGGCACGCTAGCGCCAAACCGTCGCGGGGGGAAGCCGTTGGGGCGACAGGCCATGCGGAGGTGTGCTAATGTCGCGGCATGGCGATTTTAAGGCACGGGACGGTTGCGACAACCCCCTTGTTGGCGCGAAACGGCGCGGATTCCGCCGGCCGCGCCGGCTGAGCCGCCGCCGCGCCAACAAAACGCCGTGTCTCATGCTTCCGAAGCCGTGCCCGCCGCCATGACCGCGACCGACCTGCCCCGTCCCTCGAAGAGCATCGTGCTGGTCGGCCTGATGGGCGCCGGCAAGAGCCGGGTCGGCCGCCAGCTCGCGACCCAGCTCGGCCTTGATTTCGTCGACGCGGATACCGAAATCGAGGAGGCGGCGGGTTGCACCATTAGCGAGATTTTCGAGCGCTACGGCGAGGCCGCGTTCCGCGACGGCGAGCGGCGCGTCATGCGCCGGCTGCTCGACGGTCCGGTGCGCGTCATCGCGACCGGCGGCGGCGCCTTCATCGACCCGGCCACCCGGGCGCATGTCGGCGAGCGCGGCATATCGGTGTGGCTGCGCGCCGACATCGAGACGCTGCTCGCGCGCGTCGGCCGGCGCAACAACCGGCCGCTGCTCGCCAACGGCGACCAGCGCGAGAAGCTGGCGCAGCTCATCAAGGAGCGCTATCCGATCTACGCCGAAGCCGATATCGTGGTCGACAGCACCGACGGTCCGGTGCGCGACACGGTCGAGAAGGTGGTCGCGGGTCTGGAGAGCTTCCTGGCGGCCGGGTCGCGCGACGCCGGCGCGGCGCGGAGGCGGCGATGACGCGGGCCCCGGCGAAGGAGGGCGTGTCGGAAGGCGACAGCGAGCGCGTGCGCGTCGAGCTCGGCGCGCGCAGCTACGACATCGTGGTCGGCGCCGGCGTGCTCGCCGAGGCCGGCTCGCACCTGAAGACGCTAGGCGTCAAGCGCGCGGTCGTCGTCACCGACGAAACGGTGGCGGCGCTGCATCTGCCGGCGCTGACCGGGTCGCTGGCGCGCGCCGGCGTCCGCCACGACCGCGTGATCGTGCCGCCGGGCGAGGCGACCAAGAGCTTCGCCGGCCTCGAGCACCTGATCGAATCCATGCTGGCGCTCGGCATCGAGCGCTCGACCGTCGTTGTGGCGCTCGGCGGCGGCGTGGTCGGCGACCTGGCCGGTTTCGCCGCGGCGATCGCGCTGCGCGGCCTCGACTATGTGCAGGTCCCGACGACCTTGCTCGCCCAGATCGACAGCTCGGTCGGCGGCAAGACCGCGATCGACAGCCGCCACGGCAAGAACCTCGTCGGCGCCTTCCATCAGCCGCGCCTGGTGCTGGCCGACACGGCCGTGCTCGACACCCTGCCCCGGCGCGAGCTGCTCGCCGGCTATGCCGAGGTGGTCAAGTACGGCCTGATCGACGACGCGCCGTTCTTTGCCTGGCTCGAGCAGCACGGCGTGCCGCTGATCGCGGGCGACGCCGAGGCACGCCGCCGGGCGATCGTCGCCTGCTGCCGCGCCAAGGCGCGCGTCGTGGCGCTGGACGAGCGCGAGAGCGGGCCGCGCGCCCTGCTCAATCTCGGCCACACCTTCGGCCACGCGCTCGAGGCCGAGCTCGATTTCCGTCCCGACCTCTTGCTGCACGGCGAGGCGGTGGCGATCGGCATGATCATGGCGCTCGATCTTTCCGTCCGCCTCGGCCTCGCGCCCGCCGCCGACGCCGAGCGGGTGCGCCGCCATTTCGAGGCGCTCGGCCTGCCGACCGGCCTCGGTGCCACGCAGTTCGGCGGCCGACGCTTCACCGTAGACGGCCTGCTGGAGCGCATGCGGCACGACAAGAAGGTGCGCGACGGCCGCATGACCTTCGTGCTGGCGCGCGGCATCGGCCGGGCGTTCCTGTCGCAGGACGTCGCGGTCGACGCGCTGCGCGAGGTCCTGGAGCGCGCCGTCGCCGCCTGACCGCGCCCGCGTACACCATACCGACCATGAAAAAGAAGCGGATCTAGTCCATGGAAGCCACGTTCTGGGTCACCGTCGCTGTGGTCTTTCTGCTGCTCGTGATATCGGCGTTCTTCTCGGGCGCCGAGACCGCGCTCACCGCCGCCTCGCGGCCGCGCATGCACGAGCTGGAGCGCCAGGGCAACGAACGGGCGGCCACCGTCAATGCCCTGCTCGCGAAGAAGGAGAACCTGATCGGCGCGCTGCTGCTCGGCAACAACGGCGTCAACATCGGCGCCTCGGCGCTCGCCACCGGCGTGCTGATCGACCTGTTCGGCAATGCCGGCATCGCCTATGCGACGATCGTCATGACCGCCCTCGTGCTGATCTTCTCGGAGGTCATGCCCAAGACCTACGCCATCAACCGGCCCGACGAGACGGCGCTCGCCGTCGCGCCGCTCGTGCGCGCCTTCGTCATGGCGCTCACGCCGTTCACTGTCGCGGTGCAGTTCATCGCCAGCGGCATGCTGCGCGTGTGCGGCGCCGGCATCGACGTCAAGCGCAGCTTCGTGATCCGCGAGGAAGAGCTGCGCGGCGCGATCGAGCTGCACAAGGGCCCGGAACCGGAGGTGCGCGAGGAGCAGCGCATGCTGCGCAGCGTGCTCGACCTGGGCGACGTCGAGGTCAGCGAGATCATGACCCACCGCAGCAAGGTCGACATGGTCAACGGCGACCTGCCGGCGGCCGAGATCGTGCGCAAGGTGCTGGCCTCCGCCTACACGCGCATGCCGGTCTGGCGCGGCGAGCAGGACAACATCGTGGGCGTGATCAACGCCAAAGCGATCTTCCGCACCCTGCAGGGCAATCTCGGCGGCATCGACCAGCTCGACGTCCGCGCCTGCATCACGCCGCCCTGGTTCATTCCGGAATCGACCACGCTGCTCGACCAGCTCAGCGAGTTCCAGCGGCGCCAGGAGCATTTCGCCATCGTCGTCGACGAGTACGGCTCGTTCCTCGGCATCGTCACGCTCGAGGACATCCTCGAGGAGATCGTCGGCCAGATCGAGGACGAGCACGACGACAAGGTCGCCGGCGTGACCGTGCAGCCCGACGGCTCGTTCCTGGTCGACGGCACGGTGACGATCCGCGACCTCAACCGCGAGTTCGACTGGCAACTGCCGGACGAGGAGGCCTCGACCATCGCGGGCCTGGTCATGCACGAGGCGCGGCGCATCCCCGAGGTCGGCCAGCAATTCGCCTTCCACGGCTTCCGCTTCGAGGTCGTGCGTCGGCGCAAGAACCGCATCCTGGCGCTCCGCCTGTCGCCCTTGGAAATCGCCGAACCCGCCCCAGATCAGATCGCGAAATAGCCGGCGCCCCGGCCCGCATCACGACAACGAGGAAGACTAATGCCCCTGCCCGCCCCGACCGAAGAGCGCGAGCACCTGCACACGCGGCGCGTCACCTGCCGCGGCTATCGCCGCAAGGACGGCCTGTGGGACATCGAAGGCCACATCGTCGACAACAAGACCTACAGCTTCGAGAACGAATGGCGCGGCACGGTCACGCCCGACATGGCCGTCCACGAGATGTGGCTGCGCATCACCATCGACGACGACATGACCATCCGCGACGCGGTCGCCGCGACCGAGGCAGGCCCGTTCCGCATCTGCCCCGACATCGCGCCCAACTTCAAGAAGCTGGTCGGCCTCAGGATCGGCCCGGGCTGGCGCAAGTCGGTGCAGGCGCGCGTCGGCGGCGTCGAGGGCTGCACGCACCTCGTCGAGCTGCTCGGCCCGATGGCGACCACGGCGTTCCAGACGCAGGTCATCAAGCGCCGCAACGAGCCGCGCAAGCCGGGCGTCCGCCCGCGCCTGCTCAACAGCTGCCACGCGCTGGGCGAGAGCAGCGAGGTGGTCAAGAAGGAATGGCCGGAATTCTATAAGGGCGCGTGAGCCGCGGCGCCTGCCGTCAGCCGCCGAGTCCGGCGGCGCGGTACGCGTCGCGCGCGCCCGGATGGAGCGGCAGGCCGCCGCGCGGCACGAGATCGCGCGCCTCGGCACCCTCGAGCGACGGATGGGCCGCGCGCAGCCGCCCGACATTGCCGAGCGTCGTCTGCACCATCCGGCCGACGACGCGCCCGTCGAGCGCGGCCGGCGCGACCAGGAGCACGCGCAGGCCGATGGTCGGCACGGCTGCGGCGTTGCCCGGATAGAGCCGGCCCGGGATCGTCAGGGCGCGATAGACGGCGTAGCGCCGCAGCAGGCGCTCGATCGGCGGGCCCGCCACGCTGACGAGGCGCGTGGCGCAGCGCCCCGCGGCCGCGGCGAGCGAGCCGTCCGGCTGGCCCGCCACCGCGATCGCCGCATCGGCGCGGCCCTCGCACAACGCTGCGCCGAGTTCGTCGGCCGGCGTTTCGATGACGCGCGCGAAGGCCTTCTCTTGGCCCCAGCCGTGATACTGCACGACCTTGTCGAAGGTGGCGCGGCCGCCCGAGCCGCGCGGCGGCACGGCGACGCGCCGGCCCTTGAGATCGGCGAAGGACGCGATGTCGGCGTCGCGCCGCGCCAGCACGACGAACAGCGCGACGTGGAGCGCCATCACGGCGCGCAACTCGCCGAACGGCGGATGGCCGCCGAAAGGCGGGCTCGCATGCAGCGCCGCCTCGGCGACATCGGATTGCACGAGCGCGAGCGGGCGCGCGCCCGCGCGCAGCGCCTCGACATTGGCGACCGACCCGGCGCTGGTCGTCGGGATGCAGGCCGGCAGCGCCGCCGGGCGTCCGTCATCGTACAGGCGGCACAGCACGACCGCGACCGCCTGATCGGCGCTCGCCTCCGTGCCGCCCGCAAGCGACAGAGAGGACTTGGCGTGCGCCGGCGCCGTGCACAGCAGCGCCGCGAGCAGCACCAGCCGGCCTGTGCCGGCCGCGTGACGGCGACGGTTCATGAAGCGAGAACGCGGCACGCGCGGGCGGCGTTCCCGGCCGGCTCAGCCGCGCGCCGCCTCCTCGGGCGTCAGCGTGGTGAGGGCGAGCGCGTGGATGTCGGTCGCCAGCTCCTGGGCGAGCGCGCCATAGACCATGCGCTGGCGCTCGACCCGGCCCTTGCCGGCGAAGGCCGCCGAGACGACGCGCACGCGGAAATGGCTCTCGCCCGACGGCCGCGCGCCGGCGTGGCCGGCATGGCGGTGGGATTCGTCCTCGATGTCCAGCGCGGTCGGCGCCAGGGCGTCGGTAAGCTTGCGGCGGATCGCTTCGGCGACGCGCATGACGCGTCCTCCCAGAGTGCAATGATGTAGGTGCGACGACGGCGCCGAAAGTGAGGAGGGCGCGGGCGGCTGTCAAGGCCGGCGACGGGCGCATGGCCCCTGCCGCGCTTTGTCATGGGCAGGGCCGGCGGCGCGATGTTAGTGTCGCGCCGCGTGTCGGACGGGACAGAGATAATGAGCGCGCCGCGCAGCGGCGCCCGAACGGAGGCAGGCGCGGGCCGCCGCGCCGCCGCCTATCCGCTTCTGCTGCTTCTCGTCATCGTCTGGGGCACGAACTGGCCAATCGTCAAGCTCGGCCTCCACGACATATCGCCGCTGTGGCTCGGCGCCGCGCGTCTCGCGCTCGGTGCCGTCGCGCTCTTCGCGCTGGTCGCGCTGCGCGGCCAGCTGCACCTGCCGCGGTGCGGCGACCTGCCGATGATCGCCGATGTCGGCCTCGGCCAGATGTGCGCGTTCATGCTGGTGCTGAACATCGCCGTGCAATATGTCCCGGCCGGGCGCGCGGCGATCCTGGCCTACACCACGCCGCTGTGGGTCGCGCCGGGCGCGGTCCTGCTGCTCGGCGAGCGCATGACCCCGCGCATGGCCGCGGGCCTCCTGCTCGGGCTCGCCGGCGTGGTCGTCCTCTTCAACCCCGCGGCGATGGACTGGGACGACCGGCAGGTCGTCATCGGCAACGCTCTCTTAATGCTGGCCGCCCTAATATGGGCGGCATTGATTTTGCACGTCCGCGTGCATAGATGGGTTTCGGGACCGCTCGAGCTGGCGCCCTGGCAGGCCCTGACGGCCCTGGTGCCGACCACGATCGTCGCCCTGCTGTTCGAGGATTTCGGGCAGATCGCCTGGACCGGGCGGGTGATCGGCGTGATCGCCTATAACGGCCTTCTGGCGACAGCGTTCGGCGTGTGGGCGATGGTCTGGGTGAGCCGGGCGCTGCCGGCGATTTCGTCCTCGCTGGGCTTTCTCGGGGCGCCGGTGGTGGGATATCTGGCTGCCGCATGGCTCTTGGACGAGCCGATCACGACGACCCTGACGATCGGCTTGGCGCTGATCGCCGGGGGCGTGTTCCTGGTCCTGTCGGCCGGCGCGTCGGGACCGCTAAAGGCCCGCGCTGGCTAGGGAATTCGGCGCGCCGAGCGCAGGATG
>Ga0335070_10006569_pt1 | contig 13675 bp, 13 predicted proteins | sample Lox_Sample_13_FD_206722 | JGI IMG/M metagenome (GOLD analysis project Ga0335070, IMG submission 206722) | Soil microbial communities from Loxahatchee National Wildlife Refuge, Florida, United States - Lox_Sample_1.3 | ecosystem: Environmental > Terrestrial > Soil > Wetlands | place: USA...
GTGAATTCCCTTCTCGTCCAATCCGACTACGTATGGATAGGCACGAACGGAGGGATCAGTCGTCTTGACAAAGTTAAAAAAACCTGGAAAACCTATTCTCAGAGAGAAGGGCTAACTGAGGCAGAAATCAAATCCTTGGTAAGCGCAAAAGGGAAGATATGGGCGGGAGGTGCTGGAGGAAGCCTTTTTGAATATGATCCTGCCTCAGACCGTTGGAAGAAGATGGAACCGACGGACGCATTGAAAAGCAGGGGAATTCAGTCCATTGCCTCGACCAGGGAGAAAGTTCTCATCTGCAGAGATAACGGGGTGAGTATTTACGATCTTCCGACTGGGCAGTGGGAGTCATTGACAGCGTCTGATGGATTGGTAAGCAATAATGTTTTTTGCGCAGCTGAAGACAAAAATAATATTTGGTTCGGAACGGATAAAGGGGTCTCACGGCTGATGTTGACACCGTGATGAAATTTCAAATTTCAGGTCGCAGAGTGAAATGGTTTTGACTTTTCAATTTGAAATCTGAAATCGACAATCTGCAATTCTTAATGAAGGAGGTTTCATGGATCATTCGCCGGATAAAAAAATAACCAGGAGGCAGTTCATCAAGGAAGCGGCCGTCGCAGCGACTCTTCCTCTTTTCCCGAAAGTACTTTCGCCTTACGGATCGCTTGCCCATGCCGCTGAAGAGGCTGATATGGTCATTGCCAAGACAGGAAGCCCCTCACAGCTCCTGCAGGCGGCCATGGCTCCGCTGGGTGGAATGGGACGATTTGTCAAGAAAGGGCAGAGGGTCGTGATCAAAGCGAACATCGCCTGGGCAAGGACACCCGATCAGGCCTGCACTAACAACCCTGATCTCATGTCGGCATTGATCAAGACCTGTTATGACGCGGGTGCAAAGCGGGTCGCCGTCTGGGACCATACCTGCGATAATTATCAATTTTGCTTTTCCAGGTCAGGATTAAAAGAAACGGCTCAGAAGGCCGGGGGGGATATTTTCTCCGGTCATGGCCGGAATGTATACAAACAGGTTGAGGTTCAAAAAGGAAGGAAGCTCAAGACAGCTGAGATCCTCAGGGATGTGCTCGAAGCAGACATCTTCATCAATTTCCCCATTCCCAAACAACACTTTGCCACGGAACTCACCCTCGGAATGAAGAACTTGATCGGGATCGTATGGGATATGGAGCGGTTGCACAAAATTGATCTCAATCAATGCATCGCAGATCTTAATACGATCCGAAAACCGGATCTGGTCGTCATGGATGCCATCCGGATTCTCACGACCAATGGGCCAAAAGGCCCGGGAAAAACAGAGGATATTGGGGAGGTGATTGCTTCAACGGACATCGTTGCCGCGGATGCCTATGCCGCAGCCTTCTTCAAACACCCCAAGACCGGAAAACCGTTCAAGCCGGAGGAGATCAAGTTTGTCAAGAATGCCCACGAAATGGGCCTGGGCGAGATCAACCTCTCAAAAGTTCGGATGAAAAAGGTCAGTGCCGCATGAAAAGGGCGATTCCCTATTTGAGAAGGGTGATCCAAGCCCTTTCATTCCTCTTCCTTCTTTATCTCATCATCAAGACGGCTTTTCCTCTTGAGATGAAGATCCCGGTTGACCTCTATCTCCGACTCGACCCCTTTATCGGGATTGTCACCATTCTGACGAAGAAGGAAGTGATCCTAAGAATGCTTCCTGCCTTTGGGGTGCTCCTGTTCGTGTTCATCTTCGGCAACTTTTTTTGCGGATGGTTCTGTCCGATGGGCGCCACCATCGATTTTTTCGACCGGATTCTCTTCAGAGAGAAGAAACGACCCAAAGGTTTCAGCGATCAATCCCTCAGGCGGCTTCGCTACGGTGTGTTTATCTTCTCCCTTGCTGCAGGTCTCATGGCCTTTCAGGTTATGTACCTCCTCGACCCGATCAGTTTGATCACGCGAACTTTGGTCATTTCCTTTTACCCTCCTTTCATCTATGTCTTTAATCATCTTCTCCCGGAGATTCAAAGCTTTTTTCCAAAAAATCCTTTTATCATGTCGACTATTCCGATGCCCCTCTTCAAAGTCAATCTCTTGATCTTTCTCTTGTTCGTTGTCATCCTTGCCCTGGGAGTCATTCGCAAGAGGTTCTGGTGCCGCTACCTCTGCCCTCTGGGGACTCTCTTCTCAATTTTCTCGCGTTTCAGGATATTGAAACGATTTGTCACAGACGATTGCACCCATTGCCAAAGCTGTGTGAGAGGGTGTCCGGTTGGAGCGATCCCCGGAGAAGTTCCTCAATCCTATCGTAAGGAAGACTGTATCTCATGTTTCAAATGCCTCGAATGTCCTCCTGAGGCTGTCTCATTCCACCTCAGTTCTCCAAAGTGGGAAACGGTAGATGGCGTAAACCTTTCGAGAAGGTACGCACTGGGATCCCTCGCCTTTGGCTTTGCCTCGGCACTGGTCATCAAGGCCAATCCTCTCCAGTCGGAGAGCGGATTGAAGAATAATCGGCTGATTCGACCGCCCGGTTCTCTCGAGGAAGAGAAGTTCGTCTCCGTCTGCACGGGATGCGGCGAGTGTTTAAAGGTCTGTCCCAATAATGCCCTTCAGTCAACCCTCCTGGAAGCAGGCCTTTCGGGCCTTTACACCCCGAGACTCGTTCCCCGTATCGGTTACTGTGAAGAATTCTGCAATTATTGTGGAAGAATTTGTCCTACTGAAGCGATCCGGCATCTCCCCGTTGAAGAGAAACGCCTCGTTCAGATGGGGATCGCCCATATCGACAAGACACGTTGCATCGCGTGGGATACTGAAAAGATATGCCTCGTCTGCAATGAACAATGTTCCTATCATGCCATCGTGGGTGATGATAAGAAACGGCCAATCGTGAAAGAAGAGAAATGCACGGGCTGCGGCATCTGCGAAAACAAATGTCCGGTCGATGGAGAGGCAGCCATCGTCGTTTACGCCTCCGGCGCCCAGAAGAAAATAAAACCCGAACCCAATTCAACGCCCAATTCCAAAAGTTAAAAGTGTAGCGTCGGCATTTACTGCCGACGGAATCCTTCTGCAGTTATATTAAAGAAAAATCTGTGTAATCATTCTTAGAATCACCGTAATCAAGAGAGATCTCTCTCAAAGCCCACTTGACATATTTGACCGTTATGATATTTTGCACTTGAAAATAAACATTTCCAATACGATTCTTTTTTCGCTTCCCGAAGGAAACGTTGAGAATGTCTTTCTTTCAGATGAGGCAGAACGGTTAGCCTCACATTATCTTAAGAATGGTGTAATAGGCAAGAAGCATATAGTCCCCAAATCCCGATTTAGAAAACAAAAGAGTCTTTCATAACCGGTCATTGCGAGCACCTGAAAGGTGCGCGGCAATCTCATGGAATAAACCGAGGGCGCTTCGTTTCACTCGCGACGACAATTTCTAAATCGGGATTTGGGTAGTCGATGCTCAACATATCGCAATCGCATCAGTGGAAAGAGTAGATGTATTGGTAAGCTGGAACTTTCAGCAAATAGTCAATCTCGACCGCATTCATGCTTTTAATACTGTCAATCTTATGCTTGGTTATTCAATGCTGGAAATCAAGAGTCCAAGAGAGGTTGTTTATGAAAAAGACGTTTGATGCCGTAAACTTCCAAAGAAAAGTCCGTGCTGAATTGAGTAAACAGTACTTGGAAAATCGTGAAGCCTTCCTTAAGGAACTCACGGGAAAATATCATAAGGTAAAAAAATCCAAGGGTGGGCGCACGCTTCAAATAACATCGGTACAAAAGTAAGAAGAACCGGGTCAGTGCGTAACACTGGACAAGTGACGGAAAAGAATATCTGCCTGCACCGGTAGATAACAGAGTGTTTGAGGTAAGTTCTTAATTTATGCCATTCTCGCCCTTATTTTTGTTATAATTCGATTAAAGAGGAGGTTCTAAGATGAGTGTATATAAGTTTTCAGTGGTAATTGAAAAGGACGCGGATGGGTATTTTGCTCTCTGTCCTGAGCTTCAGGGTTGCTACACCCAGGGTGATACTTATGAGGAGGTTCTGAATAACGTTAAAGATGCTATTCACCTTCATGTAGAAGACAGGCTCGAAAGTGGTGAAGATATCCCTCAAGCTGAATCAGTAAGTCTCACGTTGATGGAAGTGGCAATATGAGCGAGAAATTGCCGAGAATCACCGCCACAGAGGCTGTCAAGGTATTGGAACGAGCGGGTTTTTCATTTTCGCGACAAAGTGGTAGTCACAAAATATACAAGAACAGAGAAGGGAAAAGGGCGACCGTTCCTTATCATTCAGGCAAAATTCTCCATCCGAAAGTCTTAGCAAGCATTCTGAGGGATGCTGATTTGACGGTAGAGAGACCTAAAGAACTTTTAAAATGAATTTCACCCTTTGCCAATGCCGACATCCCTTCAAAAAGGAGAAAAAGATGAGAACAGCAAAAGAAGAAGTTAGGAGGATACTTGACCAGATCCCAGATGACGCAACTTTTGAGGACATTCAGTACCACATCTATGTGCGAGAGAAGATCGAGTGTGGATTGAAGGATATTCAAGAAGGGCGCTTACTAAGTCAGGAAGAAGTTGAGCAAAGGATGTCTAGATGGTTTGGAAAGTAACTTGCACTAGATCTGCCATTCGCCATCAGCTATCTGCCAATAAATCCTTTTTGAGCTTCTCCTTTCTTAAACTCCGAACTCCGAACTAAAGCCTTTTCGCTCTTCCCTTTTTTGTTGTAAAATAATTCCATGAACTCATTTAAGCTTGTCTCCGAATTTGGACCTAAGGGCGATCAGCCGCAGGCCATCGAGGCGTTGAGCGAGGGCGTTCTGGAAGGTGCCCAGCATCAGGTCCTCCTCGGGGTGACCGGTTCCGGAAAGACCTTCACCATGGCCAATGTAATCGGGAAGGTCCAGAAACCCACCCTGGTCATCTCCCATAATAAGACCCTTGCTGCTCAACTTTTCGGCGAATTCAAAGAACTCTTTCCCGAGAACGCAGTCGAATTTTTTGTCAGTTATTACGACTATTATCAACCAGAGGCTTATATCCCTTCCACCGATACTTACATTGAGAAAGACACTCAAATCAACGAAGATATCGATAAGATGCGACACTCCGCGACGCGCTCCCTTCTTGAAAGAAACGATGTCATCATCGTCGCAAGCGTCTCGTGTATCTACGGTTTGGGCTCCCCGGAGGCTTACCATGGAATGCTCCTCTACCTTGAAAGAGGGATGACGATCACCCGGGAAGAGATCCTTTCAAAATTGGTCGAGATCCAGTACGAGCGAAACGATATCGATTTTCATCGGGGAACCTTTCGGGTCAGAGGAGATGTGATTGAGATCTTTCCGGCCCATGAGGAGAACCGCGCTGTTCGAATTGAGCTCTTTGGAGACGAGGTCGAAAATATTTCCGAAATCGATCCTTTGAAAGGAAGGGTCATTGAGCCATTGGATAAAGTCCCCATCTATCCAGGGAGCCACTATGTGACCCCACCGGACCGGATGCAGAAAGCCCTTCAGGGCATCCGGGAGGAATTGAAGGAAAGGCTGGAATGGCTTGGTACACAAAATCGGCTTCTTGAGGCACAAAGACTCGAGCAGAGGACGAAATTCGATTTGGAGATGCTTCGCGAACTCGGCTACTGCCAGGGAATCGAGAACTATTCTCGTCATCTCACCGGCAGAAGGCCTGGGGAGCCTCCTCCCACACTGCTGGATTACTTTCCAAAGGATTATCTCATTTTCATCGATGAAAGTCATGTGACCATCCCTCAACTGATCGGAATGTACAGGGGAGATCGGTCCAGGAAAGAGACACTGGTGGAGTATGGATTTCGTCTTCCCTCAGCGTTGGACAACCGACCCCTCATGTTTGAAGAGTTTGAAAAACGTGTCCGCCAGGTGATCTACGTCTCTGCTACACCCAGTGGATATGAGATGAAAAAGAGCAGTGGAAGGGTTGTGGAGCAGATCATCCGTCCCACAGGTTTAAGTGATCCCCTTTTAGAGGTGAAGCCGGCGAAAAACCAGGTGGATGATCTTCTTACCGAGATTCATGAGCGGGTGAAGAAGAAGGAAAGAGTCCTTGTCACGACACTCACCAAGCGTATGGCAGAGGACCTGACAGAATACTACGCGGATCTCGGAATTCGGGTCAAATACCTTCATTCTGACATTGATACCCTTGAACGAATCGAGATCCTCAGAGATCTTCGCCTTGGGAAATTTGACGTCCTCATCGGGATCAATCTTCTGAGAGAGGGACTCGACATTCCGGAGGTATCTTTGGTGGCCATTCTGGATGCCGATAAGGAAGGTTTTCTTCGTTCTGAAAAATCTCTCATCCAGACGTTCGGCCGTGCTGCTCGAAATGTGAACGGAAAGGCGATTCTCTATGCGGATAAGATGACCGAGTCCATGGATCATGCGATTCTGGAAACAAACCGGAGGAGAAAGATCCAGGACGTTTATAACCAAGCTCATCAGATTACCCCTCAAACAATCAAGAAAGCGGTTCGAAATATCTTAGCTTCAATCTATGAAGGAGACTATTTCACCATTCCTGCCGTGTCTGATATTGAAGGGGAATATGTTCCTGTCAAAGATATTCCTGTGATGGTTCAAAAATTGAAGAAGGAGATGAAGGAAGCGGCGAGCCGCTTGGAATTTGAAAGGGCCGCCGAACTCCGAGATAAGATTCAACGGCTTGAAGAGATGGAATTGAAGATGGGATAGAGGTTGAAGGTTGAAAGGAGAACGAAGGATGGAGGAACTGACACAGCATGTAAAGGATTTGGTCGAATGCCTGGGCGGCGTTGCAGTAGGGATTGCAACGACCAAAACATTGGAAGGCGGTCCTCCGTCATCAGACCTTCGCTACGTATTGCCCGAGGCCAGGTCAGCGATCGTCTTTGCGGTGCCACTTGATCAGGGCGTTATCGAGCCCTTTTTGAAAAAGGAAGACCATCATTCCCATGCATTGAACAACGTCCGCACGAACACCCTTGCCAGCGGTATCGCGTTCGAGGTTGCAAACTTCCTGACGCAAATCGGACATCCCTCTGTTCCTCAGGCTGCAAATTTTGTGTATCGCGCAGATGCGCAACACAGTCCTAAAAACGAGCAGCCGCCTATCGCCCATCGATACCTTGCCGTGCGATCGGGAGTCGGTTCCTTCGGGTATTCGGGCAATGTGATTATCAAAGAACATGGTGCCGCGATTATTCTCGGCTCAGTTGTTACGGTAGCAGAGCTGATTCCGACCGATCCACTTCCTCCAGAAGATAACTATTGCGATGAGTGCCGAATTTGCCAAGCCGTTTGTGCTTCCGGGTACATGTCGCAGGATGAAAAGGTAACCGTCACTCTGGGTGGAATTGATTTTTCCTATTGTAAGAAACACGATCATCTGCGCTGTGATTACGTTTGCGGTGGGTTCACGGGTTTGCATCGATCCGGCAAATGGTCAACCTGGTCGCCGGGGAGATTTCCCATTCCGGAAAAGGACGAGGATTTTAGACCCGCTATTCGGAAAGCGGCCAAAGCCTACGTCAAAAGGCCAAAGCCGAAGGGTGGTTTTTATCATTTCCTCATGCCCGGCTACAGAATCGAGAACACATGCGGCCACTGTCAGCTCGTCTGTCACCCGAATAAAGAGATTCGGAAACGTCGCTACAAGATGTTGGTGGAAAGCGGCGTCGTGGTGCAGAGGCGGGATGGCTCCCGCGATGTGGTTTCTCCCGAAGAAGCACAGAAACGGATTGCCAGGATGGACCCGGAAACCAGGGCACTTTATGAGGAGGTGCGAGAATAGGAATCAGGCCGTCGTTGAGACCGGGGAGGGGTACGGTTCCATCATTTTACAGCGCAGTTGGCCGAAAAAGATGTTATCGGCGATACCCACCATGGCCCCCGTGACCTGGACCCCGAGAACCATAATGACCCCCTCCACCATAACCCCGGTAACCCGGACCGCGATAGCCATAATAACCCCGTCCGCCATAACCCCAGTAACCCGGACCCCGATAACCATAATAACCCCGTCCACCATAACCCCAGTACGGATAACCGTAATAACGATAGGGGTAGGAATAATAGCCATAAGGGTAGGGATAGTAGCTATAAGCATCAGGGTAGGAGGAGTAGCCATAAGGATCGGGGTAATAAGCTGGTGGAGGCGCTGCAACGACCGGGGGAGTGATAACCGGCGGGAGGAAGGGCCACCCGGGGCCCAAAATGATTCCAGCCGAAGCTGTGCTGGCTGCCAGGATAAGAACCAGAAGTAAAGCACCCAACAATACGATTCTTTTCATTTTTTGCCTCCTTTTTTATTTTAATCCAGGGAATTTAGCCTCCCTATTTTTCTCTACACTTCCCAACATCTTATCTTTAGACGTATTAATTAACTTTTTTATTCATCTTTTTTCCGCGGTCGGGCCAAAGATGAACGTAAAGACTGCTAATAGGGAGCATCCCATCTCTCAAACTGTTCAGTTTTTGTATTTGCCCAAGGGTGATCATTATTTCAGTCCTTCTCATCTAACTCTAATCATAGAGGAAAAGGTTTTCAAGTTTAACGAAAAAGTCCCAAGGCGAAGGAATTTCTTCTAAAAAGAAAACGTTTTTAAGAACATCAAAAATGTCGCATAATATGGTAGTTGTTCGCGGCTTGTAAAACGCTGCTCTGCACGGCTGGGGGCAGAGCTACCACGGCACAATTTCTAATGGGATAGCAATGGACGCCTTAGATCAGAAAATCGATCGCCTTCCCACCAACCCGGGTGTTTATGTATTTAAGGATCAAAGAGGGATGATTCTTTATGTGGGTAAAGCGGGGAATATCAGACATCGGGTGAGTTCCTATTTCCAGAGGCGAGACGGGATGGATGCGAAGACCTTAGCCATGCTGGAAAAGGTCGCCGATATCGACACGATGGTCACGGATACGGAGAAAGAGGCCCTTATCCTTGAAGACAATTTGGTCAAGATACACCACCCCCGCTATAATGTGAAGCTCAGAGACGATAAGAATTATCCTTGTCTCAAGCTCTCCATGGAGGAAAAATATCCTACCTTATGCGTTGTGAGGCGAATCAAGAAAGATGGTTCTCTCTACTTCGGTCCTTATCCTTCCGCCACCTCTCTGCGGGAAACGTTGAAGCTGATCCGCAGACTCTTTCCCATCCGGACGTGCATCGATACCAAATTCACACATCGGTTGAGGCCGTGCATTAATTATGAGATGGGCCGATGCCCCGGGCCTTGTTGTGAAGGAGTCGACCCGGCCAAATATCGGGAAGTGGTGCAGCAGGTGAGGATGTTCCTTGCAGGGAAGAATAGAGATTTGGTGGAGAGCCTCAAAAAGAGGATGGAAGAAGAGTCGGAGAAGCTTCACTTTGAGGCGGCAGCCAAAATTCGAGACCAGATCGCCCATATTGAGCAGGTGATTGAGAAACAGAAAATCGTGTCTCAGGATTTTCTCGATCAGGATGTGATCGGATTCCATCGCCAGGATCATAAGATCATCATCTATCCTCTCTTCATCAGAGGGGGAAGGCTCATGGGGGGGAAAGGGTTCGCTCTTCCTTCCACCGGGCTCCTGGACAAGGAAGTGCTTTCATCGTTTCTCTTCCAGTATTACCGTGAAGGCAAGTTCATTCCCGAACAGATTTTGATCCCCGTGGAAATTCCCGAACAAGAATTTGTGGAAAAATGGTTAACAGAGCTGAAGGGAAAGAGAGTTCGAATCTCTGTTCCGATGAAGGGAGACAAGAAAAATCTTCTTAAAATGGCTTGCGAAAATGCGGAACGTTTCCTGCTTGCGGAGGACGAGCTTCAAAAGGACCGGCAGCAAGTTCTTCAAGCCTTAAAGGAAAAGCTCCATCTTAAGAAAGTTCCTCGGAGAATCGAAGCCTTTGATATCTCCAATCTCCAGGGTGGAAATGCCGTTGGATCGATGGTTGTTTTCGAGGACGGGGAACCCAATAAAGACCGGTACAGGCGTTTCAAGATCAAAACAATCGAGGGAGCGGATGACTATGGCATGATGTACGAAGTCCTCCTCAGGCGTTACCAGAAGGCTGTTTGGGAGAATGATCTTCCGGATCTGGTTTTGTTGGACGGAGGGAGAGGCCAGTTGAATGTGGCGCAAGAGGTGTTTAAAGAGCTGAAGGTGAAGGAGATCGACCTCATCAGTCTTGCGAAGGAGAGGCCTGTTGAAGAGTCCCGCTTCTCTCGATTCAGGAAGAGCGAGGAGAAAGTCTTCCATCCCCATATCAAGGAACCCGTCCACTTGGGAAGGCGCTCGGCACTTCTCCAGCTCCTCGACCGGATTCGTGACGAATCGCATCGATTTGCCATCGCTTACCACAAGAAGGTGAGGGGCCGGGAGGCCATCCGGTCAGAATTGGGAGAGATACCCGGAATCGGCCTGGTCAGGCAAAAGGAATTATTGAAATTTTTTGGAACCGTTGAAAAGATCAAAGACGCTACGGAAGAAGAGTTGGCTCAAGCTCCAAAGATGAGCCGAAAATCAGCCCAGAGGGTCTATCTTTTTTTCAGGAGAGACAAAGACCATTGGACAATGAACAATGAACAGAAAAGATAGTACTGTGTTCACCGTTCATCGATTAACGTTCATCGTGATGCCCTTGTATCTTAAGCGCTTCCTGTTTCACAACGAAACCAGGCCGAATAAGTGACGTTGAAACCGGCCTTCTTGAAATCTCGAACAATCGGATCTGGCGAGCTCGTCTTTAATCGAAGCACGATCATCCAATCCTTTTTCTCAGACCTCGGCAAGGAAATCATGCTTAATACAACCGTATTATGCTGGTTGACAATGGAAATGATTTTCTCTAGATCGGTCAGTTTGCCGCCCAGACCTTCGATGGTGATTCTCGATCCCTCCTCTCTTATCCCCAAGGCACGGGCCAGGAACCTGACGATATCCGATTCCGTGGCAATGCCAACCAGTTTCCCATTCTCGACAACGGGAAACGACCCGATTTTTTTGTCTTGCCCAATCTTTAAAGCCTCTTCGAAAGGCGTATCGGGAGTAAGGGTGACGGGATTCTTCTTCATAATTTCCTTCACCTTCATTTTGGAAAGAAGATAATTCAATTCGTGGACGCTCAGCGAAGTGGCTGGCGAGGGTGAGGCTTCGAGGAGGTCATGCTTGGTGATAATTCCCAACAGTTTGCCCTTGTCGACCACTGGAAGGCGCCGGATACTGTTTTCTTTCATAATCTTTTGTGCATCGATCACCAATGTTTCGCTATCTACCGTAATCGGATTCTTTGTCATCATGTCCCTGATTCTCATTTTTCCTCCCTCCCCATCAAGTTTTTTTTCTTCCTAAGTTATTATAGTCATTAGTGTTCCCATTTCGCAATAATAAAAAAATCTAATATTTTCAATGGGTTTCACAGGTCAATAATTCCTGTGAAGAGATTCAGGGTCCAAATTCCCAGCCCGGAAAGTTGGTACTTGTTCTTGTTGCTTCTTTATTCAAGTTTGGATAGGGCAACCTTGACTCTATCCTCTACGAGTTTTCTGATTTCTTGGAGTCGCTTCTCTGTCAGAGCTTCAAATCGAAGGACCAGGACCGGCTGGGTGTTCGATGGTCTCACCAATCCCCATCCATCCTCAAACTTTACCCTGACTCCGTCCACATCGATGATGGGATTGTCTTTGCTCAGCATCTTTTTCACCTTCTCAACGGCTTTAAATTTGATTTCGTCCGGGCAGTCGACTCGAATTTCAGGGGTGATAAATGTCTTTGGCACGTCTTTGAGGAGTTGGGATAGCTTCTGGTTCTTTCCGGACAGAAGCTCGATGAGACGGCACGATGCATAGATGGCATCGTCGTAGCCAAAATAGCGGTCTGCAAAAAAGATGTGTCCGCTCATCTCTCCGCCGAGTGCCGCTTTTTCTTCTTTCATTTTTTCCTTGATCAGGGAGTGACCCGTCTTCCACATCAATGCCTTTCCCCCGTGCTTTTCGATGTCATCGAATAAATTCTGAGAGCATTTTACTTCCGCCACGAAGGCAGACCCTTTCTTACGCTCTAGAATTTCCCTCGAAAATAGAATCATCAATTGATCACCCCAGATGATATTACCCTGCTCATCGACCACTCCGATGCGATCCCCGTCGCCATCATATCCGATTCCCACATCCGCCCGGGTCTTCTTCACATGGTCGATGAGATCCTCCAAGTTTCCGGGGATGGTCGGATCCGGGAAATGATTTGGAAATCGGCCATCCACTTCACAGTAGAGTTCTTCAACCTCGCAGCCCAGATCCCTGAGAAGCGGCCCCGCCACAACCCCCGCCGTCCCGTTCCCGGCATCGATGACCACCCTCATTCTCTTTCCGGCGTGAATATTTTTCCTGATATAGTCCTGATAAGGTTGAACCACTTCCGTTTGAGAGACATCTCCCTTGCCCGTGACAAACTTTCCTTTCTCAATGAACCCTCTCAGGTTCTGAATTTGCTTCCCGAAGATCGTACTTTTCCCGGCCGATACCTTAAATCCGTTGAACTCCGGCGGATTATGGCTTCCCGTAACCATTACTCCCCCGTCTTTATCGAGATGGAAAATGGAAAAATAATAGACGGGTGTCGGACAGAGGCCGATGTCGACGACATTGCACCCTGTTGAGATCAAGCCTTCAATCAAAGCCTCTGCAAAATCCTTTGAGCTGAGTCTCCCATCCCTGCCGACTACCAGATCTCTGCGGCCTGAACGAGTCATGAGGGTGCCAAACCCTTGCCCTATTCTTCTGACAATATCGGGGGTCAAATCCTTATTTACTACTCCACGGATATCATACTCCCTGAAGATCTGCGGGTTGATCTGCATGGATTCCTCCGAATTGATTATTGATGATTGTTGATTGGCGATTAGTGATTGGTGATTGATGCCCCCAATTGATTATCAGCGAAAAATCCGAATATGGATTCGTTAAATTCGTTTTCATCCGTGTTATTTTTTTATAGTAATTATCCTAAATCCCCTCAATAATCAACTATTTGTGTTTTGACTTTTTCACTTTCTCCCTCTCCCCTGTGCTAGGCGGGGAGAGGGGAGGGTGAGGGGGATTTCGATTTTGACTTTTGGTAGTCAATGGGATAAATTAGTCAGGTCGAAATCATGTAGCGTCGGCATTTATTGCTGGCGAGATGATTATTGGTCCTTCTGCTGCCTTCCTGCCTACGGTAGGCAGGCAATGAAGGAGGACACTACAACTTGAAAGGACCAAAAGGGATTAGTTGTGGAAGTCAGGGCGATTCGTGGTTTTAATGACGTTCTTCCCAGCGAGATTGGGAAATGGCAGTATGTGGAGAAGACTGCCCGGGAAGTTTTCGAGGGTTTTGGCTTTTCGGAAATTCGCATCCCGATTCTCGAACCGACAGAACTTTTCTCCCGGGGCATCGGAGAAGCAACGGACATTGTCGAGAAGGAGATGTATACCTTTACGGACAGAAGTGGCAACTCCCTGACCCTCCGTCCTGAAGCAACAGCCTCCATGGCACGCGCCTATTTGGAACATCAGCTCTACACCTTTGACCCCGTGGCAAAACTTTATTGCATCGGACCCATGTTTCGGTATGAAAGACCTCAGAAAGGCCGCTACCGTCAGTTCTACCAGATCGACGCGGA
>Ga0335070_10006571_pt1 | contig 13673 bp, 13 predicted proteins | sample Lox_Sample_13_FD_206722 | JGI IMG/M metagenome (GOLD analysis project Ga0335070, IMG submission 206722) | Soil microbial communities from Loxahatchee National Wildlife Refuge, Florida, United States - Lox_Sample_1.3 | ecosystem: Environmental > Terrestrial > Soil > Wetlands | place: USA...
ATCACTTTCCCGAGGGTGGTCAGGTCGGGCTGGACCCCGTAGAGGCCCTGGGCGCTGCCGGGATGGACTCGGAATCCGGTCATCACCTCGTCGAAGATCAGCAGGCTGCCGTCGGCCCGGGTGAGCTCCCGCAGGCCGGGCAGGAATCCGTCCAGGGGCGGCACGACGCCCATGTTCCCTGCCACCGGCTCGACGATCACGGCCGCGATCTGGCCGGGATAGCGCTCGAAAGCCTGGCGGACGGCCTCCAGGTCGTTGAACGGCACGACCAGGGTGTCGGCCGTGGCGGCCGGCGTCACCCCGGGCGAATCGGGCAGGCCGAAGGTGGCAACGCCCGAGCCGGCCTTTACCAGCAGGAAATCGGCGTGGCCGTGGTAGCAGCCCTCGAACTTGACGATCTTGCTGCGCCCGGTGAAAGCCCGCGCCAGGCGCAGGGCGCTCATGGTGGCCTCCGTGCCCGAATTGACGAAGCGGATCAGCTCCAGGCCCGGCAAACTGGCCTGGATCAGGCGCGCCAGCTCCAGCTCGAGCGGGCTGGGGCAGCCAAAAGTTGTACCCATCCGGGCGGCCTGGGTGATGGCCTCCACCACCGCCGGGTCAGCGTGGCCCAGGATCAGCGGACCCCACGATAGGACGTAATCCACGTAACGATTGCCGTCCACATCCCACAGGCTGGCGCCCTGGCCGCGCCCCATGAACAGCGGCTGGCCGCCCACGGCCCGAAAAGCGCGCACGGGGCTGTTGACGCCGCCGGGCAGGAGCTGCCGGGCTTCCGAAAAGAGTCTCTGCGATTCAGGTGTTTGCATGGGTAGATGTCAGCTCGTGCACCATATCAACGACCGCCTTGACGTTCGCCGGCGGGGTATCGGGTAAAATGCCGTGGCCCAGGTTAAAAATATGTCCGGGACGCCCGCCGGCCTGCTGCAAGACACGGCGTACGCGCCGCTCGAGCTCCTGGGGCGGGGCGAACAGGGCGGCCGGGTCCAGGTTGCCTTGTATGGCCACGTCCGGGCCGAGGATCTGCCAGCCCTGGCCTAGCGGAGTGGTCCAATCCAGGCCGAACACACTTCCGCCGGCGGCTTTCAGGTCGGGCAGAAGCGCAAACGTGCCCGTGCCGAAATGGATGGCGGGGACGCCGCAGCCTGCCAGGGCCTGGAAAATGTGGCGGGAGTATGGCAGCACGTATTGGCGGTAATCCTCCGGGGCCAGGGCGCCGGCCCAACTGTCGAAAAGCTGGACAGCCTGGGCGCCGGCTTCCACCTGGGCAGACAGGTAGCTTGCGATCACCTGGGCCAGTTTTTCCATCAGCCTGTGCCAGGCAGCGGGGTCGGAGTACATCAGGCGCTTGGTTTTCAAAAAGGTGCGCGAGGCGCCGCCCTCCACCAGGTAACTGGCCAGCGTGAAGGGCGCCCCGGCGAATCCGATCAGCGGAATCTTGCCCTCCAACTCGCGGCGCACCAGGCGCACGGCCTGGAGCACAGCCGCCAGCGCTTCGCGCGGTTCCACCACCCGCAGGGCGTCCACGTCGGCCGGCGTGCGCAGCGCGTTGTGGATGACCGGGCCTTCGCCGGCCGAAAAATCGAGCCGGATGCCCATTGGGATCAGCGGCAGCAGAATGTCGGCGAACAGGATGGCGGCATCCACGCCCAGGGCGCGCACCGGCTGGAGGGTCACTTCAGCGGCCAGCTCGGGCTGGGCGCAGATCTCCAAAAGGCTGTGGGCGGCGCGCACGGCCCGGTAGGCTGGCATATAGCGCCCGGCCTGGCGCATGAACCAGACCGGGGTGCAGTCCGCAGGCTGGCGGGCGCAGGCGCGCAGGAAGCGGGACGCCTGCGCGTCGGCCTGGTCGCCAGAGGATAGGCTCACTTCAGCCATTGGACCGCCTCACGACCGTGATAGGTGATGATCAGGTCGGCTCCGGCGCGCTTGATGCCGGTCAGGATCTCGAGTACGGAGCGCCGCTCGTCCAACCAGCCGTTGGCGCTGGCAGCCTTGACCATGGCGTATTCGCCGCTGACGTTGTAAGCCGCCAGTGGCAGTTGTGGGAAGGCTTCGCGAATGCGGTGGATCACGTCCAGGTAGGGCAGGGCCGGTTTCACCATCAGTATGTCGGCGCCTTCTGCCACGTCCAGGGCGGTCTCGCGCAGGGCTTCACGGCTGTTGGCCGGGTCCATCTGGTGGCTGCGGCGGTCGCCGAATTTGGGGGCGCCCTGGGCGGCCTCGCGGAACGGCCCGTAGAAACCGGAGGCATACTTGGTGGAGTAGGACAGGATGGCGGTGTGCTGGAAGCCGGCCCCGTCGAGGGCGCGGCGGATGGCGCCGACCATCCCGTCGATCATGCCGGATGGAGCGACCACGTCAGCGCCAGCTTCGGCGTGCGAGACGGCCACCCTGGCCAGGATTTCGAGGGTGGGATCATTGAGCAGGTAACCCTCGGGCAGGTGCGGGTCCGGGCGATCGGGAAAGCCGGAATTGATGATCCCGCAGTGGCCGTGGTCGGTGTATTCGCACAGGCAAACGTCGGTGATGACCACCATCTCCGGCACGGCTCGCTTGATGGCGCGCACGGCCTGCTGGACGATGCCGTCGGGGGCGAAGTTTTCCAGGCCAACCGGGTCCTTGGCCAGCGGAATACCAAACAGGAGCACGGCCGGAATACCCTCGCCAGCGGCCTGCTCGACCTCGCCCAGCAGGGTGTCGAGCGACCATTGGAACACGCCCGGCATGGAGCTAATTTCCTTCTTCAGACCCTCGCCGTGCATGACGAAGAGAGGATAGATAAAATCATCCGGGGACAGGCGGGTCTCGCGCACCATGGCCCGCAGCCGGGGGCTAATGCGCAGCCGCCGCGGCCGGGCGGCCGGGAAGCCGGCCATTTGACTTGAGTTTTGCTTTTCAGTATTGACCAATTGATCAAGAATCATTCCATAGCTCCAATTAATTCCTCGTTGTAATAATAATTGTGCCGCTTTCCGCTGCTCTGTTGGGGTCTGTGACCCCGCCTTGAGCAACGCCTGTAGCTTAAACTACAGGCTAAATTGCCCAAGCCTGCTGGAAGCAGGCAAAAACCAACGCTCGCCTCTCCAAGCCTGCTTGAGCAGGCTTGGGTTGTACTAGCCTGTGGATTCATCCACAGGCAAGCCAGGCTTTTGCAATTTTTCAAAATATTCCACCAGCGCCTCCACCAACCCGGCTGAGGTATATTCCTCTGCCACCAGGTCAACTCGCAGGCCGAGCTGGCAGGCGGTTGTGGCTGTGATCGGGCCGATGCAGGCAATTACGGTTTGGGAGGAGAGGCGGATGTCCTCTTGCTCAAGGATCTGCACGAAACTACGCACGGTGGAAGAGCTGGTGAACGTCACCACGTCCACCCCGGCGCGCAGCTCAGCCAGGGCCGCTGGAGCCGGGCGGACGGCCTGGGTCCGGTAGGAGGCCAGCTCAGTCGGCAATGCGCCCCGCTTTTGCAGCTCGTCGGCCAGCGCCTGGCGGGCAATGTCGGCTCGCGGTAGCAGGATGCGTTGGCCGTTCACATCGCCCATCCCGGCCACAATGGCTTCGGCCACGTACTCCTGCGGCACGAAACAGGGCTCCACCCCCCGCTCCAGCAGGGCCTGCCGCGTGACCGGCCCGATCGCGGCCACCTTGATCCCGGCCAGGGCTCGCCCGTCCTTACCGTCGGCTGCCAGGCGCTCCCAGAAAGCCTCGACCCCGTTGGCGCTGGTGAAAATGACCCACTGAAAGGCGTCCAGGCTGGCGATGGCGGCGTCGAGCGGTGCGGGATCTTCGACCGGGGCGACCGCGATGACCGGAAAAGCCACTGGGACTGCGCCCAGCCCGGCCAGGCGATCCAGCAAGGCGTGCGCCTGCTGCCGCGGCCGGGTCACCAGGATGCGTTTTCGCTGCAGGGAGCTCATTTCAGGATCTCTACTGCGCCCTGGGCCAGGGCCTGCCCGGCCAGGGTCTTGCCCAGGCGAGCCGGAATTGAATCCCTGCCCGAAACGCGGACCACGCGCTGCCCGTCGACCGATGCCACCAGTCCGCTCATGGTCACGAAACCGCCGGCCTGCTCGGCGTAGGCTGCTACCGGGGCGGAGCAGCCGCTGCCCAACCCGGCCAGGAAGGCTCTTTCGGCCGTTACGCAAGCCCAGGTGGGGGCATCGTGGATGGCTTCCAGCAGGCCGTGCAGCAGGGTGTCATCCTGGCGGCATTGGACCGCCAGGGCGCCCTGGCCGGGGGCCGGCAGCATTATTTCGAAGGGTAAATATTGGGTCACGGTTGCTTCCAATCCCAGGCGCAGGATCCCGGCCGCGGCCAGGATGATGGCGTCGTAATCACCTTGCAGGGCTCTGCGGATGCGGGTATCCACGTTGCCTCGCAGCGGCAGGATTTGCAGGTCGGGGCGGTAGGCCAGCAGTTGGGCGCTGCGGCGCAGGCTCGACGTGCCCACCCGGGCGCCGTGTGGCAGTTCATCCAAACTCAAGCTGTGAGAATTCACCAGCACGTCGCGCCCATCCTGTCTCCGGCAGACGGCGCCGATCTTCAAGCCGGGCGTTTCCTCGATGGGCAGATCCTTCAGCGAGTGGACCGCCAGGTCAATCTCGCCGGACTGCAGGGCCGCTTCCAGGCCGGCCGTAAACAGACCCTTGCCGCCGATCTCGGGCAGCGGGCGGTCAAGGTCCTTGTCGCCCTCGGTCTCGAACGTCACTACCCGGCATTCCGTTCCGGGCCAGGCGCTCTGGAGCAAACCGGTCACGGCATCCGTTTGCCAGCGCGCCAGCTTCGAGGCCCGGGTGCCGAGAATAATCTGGCGGGACGTCAGAAATCCCATGCATCTTTCCTTTCGGGCTGCGGCGGCAGGCCCTCCTGGATGGTAAGGTCGAACAAGACCGCCAGCGCTTCGCTGTAATCCTTGATCTTGCCGCCCGGGTCCTTGCGCAGGCGCATGGTGGGGTTGTGCAGCAGCTTTTTGACGAGCGACTGCGAAAAAAGCTCGATCGAGGCATCCAGCGCTGGGTCGAGGCCGGGCAGGCGCTGCCGCATGCGCTCGACCTCCCGGCGGCGGATGGCTTCGGCCTGCCGGTGAAGCTCGCTGACGATTGGGATGATCTCCAGCCATTTTTCAAAGTCCCGAGCCTCTTCCAGCACGATCGCCTCAGCTCGGGGCAGTTCCTTTTCCAGGCTGGCCCGGACCTGGTCGACCTGGGAATTGAGGTCATCCAGGTCGTACAGGCGCACGTTGGGGATGTCCCGCACGGATCGCTCGACGTTGCGCGGCAAGCCCAGGTCCACCAGCGCCAGGGGGCGTTCGGGCCGTCCAGTCATGGCTCGGGCGACCAGGTCACGCTCCAGGATCGGCAGCGGGGCGCTGGTGGCAGTGAATACCACGTCGGAATCCGCCACGAGGCCGGGCAGGCGCTCGAAAGGCTGGGCTGTAAATCCGGACTGCTGGGCGGCCTGGCTGGCGTGCTCGAAGGTGCGGCTGGTGACGGTCACCTGGGACACGCCGCGCTTGTGCAGGGTTTCCAGGGCCAGCTTGCCCATCTCGCCGGTCCCGACGACCAGGATGGAACGCCCCGCCAGCGGATCGACGGCCGATTCGGCCAGGCGGACCGCGGCCGAGCTCACGCTGGAGCTGTGGCGGCCGAGGCCGATTTCGCTGCGGACACGCTTGCCGGCGTGGATAGCAGCCCGGAACAGGGCGGAAAGGATGTGCCCGCTGCTGCCGGCCTTGAGCGCCAACTCGTGCGCCTGGGCGACCTGCCCCAGGATTTGCGGCTCGCCAATCACCATCGAATCCAACCCGGCTGCCACCCGTCCAAGATGGAGAACCGCCTCGAATCCCTCCCGCTGGAAAAGGTAGGGCTCAACCTCGGAGGCCGAGAGTCCGCCATTTTGGCACAAAAGGTCGATCAGGCTGGATAGGGTGGGATTGCCTTTTATTTCGGCGGCGCTCCCAGCGATGCAGGCGTAGAGTTCGAGGCGGTTGCAGGTCGAAAGGATCGCCAGCTCGTTCAGCGCGCTGGGGGCTGCGTCGCGGCGAGCAAAAGCCTCCATCAGGTTCAGCAGTTTTTCAGGCGGCTGGCTCATGCGCTCGCGCAGGCTCTGCGGCGTGTTGTGGTGCGAGATCCCAATCGAAAATAAGGTCGTTTTCATGCCGGGTAGAGATAGTCGACTACTTTGCCGGCGGCCTGCTGCCCCTGGTGGATGCAGTCGGGCACCCCAACGCCCTCATAGGCGCTGCCGCTCAGGAACAGGCCGGGGCAACCGGCGCTCAGCGCAGCTATCTGGCGCACCCGTTCCAGGTGGCCGACGTCGTACTGCGGGTTGGCCTTACGCCAGCGGTAAATGCGAGCAAGCACTGGTTCGGCCTGCAGACCCATCAGGTCGGCCAGCTCGCTTCGAACGATATCCAGGATTTCGGCGTCCTCCAGGTCGACGAAATCTTCGCGGCCCGGTCCGCCGCCAAAGCAGCGCAGCAGGACCGAATCCTGCGGCGCCCGCGGCGGGAATTTTATCGAGCTCCAGGTGCAGGCGTTGATGCGGCGCCCCTCGCGGCGTGGGATGACGAAGCCGTACCCGTTGAGGGGATGGCTGACTGCGCGGCGGTGAAAGCCCAACGAGATGGTGACGGTGGACACGTAGCGAATGCTCGCCAGAATCTGCGCCAGGGCAGGCAAGTGGGACTCCAGCAGCCCGGCCGAGACGAAAGCCGGCGTGGCGAGGATGACCGCGTCGGCTTCGATGGACGATCCATTCGCCAGGTCCAGGCGGTAGCCGGCGGGCAGGCGATCCAGGCTCACTGCCGGGCAGCCGGTCAGCAGGTCAACGCCGGTCAGGGCAGATTGGAGGGACTGCACGAGCTGGCTCATCCCACCCTGCAGGCTGAGGAAGGCCGTCGTTGGAACGGCGGCGTCTGGCCTGGACGCAGCCGGAGTGGCTTTGCGCTGGGCCAGCATGCCGCGAATCAGGCTGCCGTGTTTGAGCTCGATCTCGCGGAAGCGCGGGAAGGTGCCTAACAGGCTCTGCTGGTCCGGGTCTGACACGTGGATACCGGACATCAGCGGCTCGGCGATCTTTTCCAGCGCCTCGCTGCCCAGGCGCCGGCGCACAAAATCTCCCACGCTTTCATCGCCATCCTGCGGCCTGGGCGGGATGAATAGGTCCATCCCCATGCGGATCTTTCCAGGCCAGGAGATCAGGGATGAGGTGGCAAACGGCAGAATACGGGTCGGCACGATCAGCATCACGCCTTCCGGCAGAGGCGCCAGGCGGCCGCGGTTGAGCACAAAAGTGTGCGAATGGCGTGTGTCCGTGCCGATCAGATCGGAGCCGATTCCGAGCTGCTGGATCAGCCGGGTGGCCCAGGGTTTCTGTCGAATAAAGCTGTCCGGCCCGCCTTCAACCGTGAACCCATCGATGTGCTCGGTCAGGATTTTACCGCCCAGGGAGGGGGAGCTCTCGATCAGGGTGCAGCGCAGGGGAAGACCCAGGGAGCGGGCCGTTTCCTGAAGGCTGTACGCCGCTGCCAGGCCGGTAATGCCGCCCCCGACGATGGCGATGGAATGAGGGAAAAAATGCGTCATAGTCATTTATTGAAAATGTAACGACTGAAGTCGTTACTCTTATTAATTGGTACATAAGAATAAACCACGTCTGTTAATGCTTCAATAAAATCGGGCGCATCGTTGAGGGAGGGGCTGCGGTAGAGCCTGATGCCCAATGCCTGCGCCTGCTGGCGGGCTTCGATATCCAGGTCGTAGAGCACCTCGACGTGCTCGGCCACGAAGCCGATTGGCGTGACCAGCACGTCCGTGACGCCTGCTGCGGCCAGGTCCGGCAGCACCTCGTCGATCTGGGGACCCAGCCAGCGCCCGTCCATTGCGCCTGCGCTCTGGTAACAAAACAACCATTGGGAGCTTTCCAGGCCGAGGGCCTCCGCGGCCAGCCTGGCCGTAGCGCGCAACTGGGGATCGTACGGATCTTCCGGTTCGAGCAGCGCGGCCGGCAGGCTGTGAGCCGAAAAAATGTAGCGTACCTTTGGCAGCGATGCGGCCGGGACACGCTCGGCAGCCTGGCGTACTTTTTGAGCCAGAGCCTGGATGAACAAGGGCCGGTCATGCCAGCTTTCGACGAATTCCACCTGCAGTGGGCGATCGAGGGCGCTGCGAGCGTCCTCCAGCTTCTTGCGGTAGGCGCCCGTGCTCAGGCGTGATGCCTGCGGCGCCATGCAAATGGCAACCACGCGCTGAAAGCCGTCCCTGGAAATCTGGGCCAGCGCTTCGTGAATATAAGGCTTCCAATGGCGCATCCCGACGTATACCTTGAAACAGTTCGCTTCATCATATATATCCCGGTTCAGGCGTGCTTCGAGAGCGGCGGCCTGCCGGCGGGTGATGTCCAGCAAGGGGGACCGGCCGCCGATCAAGGCGTAGCGCTGGCTCATCTCTGCCAGTAGCCCGGGCGAGAGGGGACGCCCGTTGCGCACGTCCAGCAGGTACGGCTCCAGCTCGTCCAGAGAATTGGGCCCGCCGTAAGCCATCAACAATACCGCTGTTTTCATACAGACTCCTCACCTGAACTTTTGGAATTACGGGGGGCGTGCAAGGCCGCCATCTCTTGAGGGGTGTGCCAGATGGCCGTAAAGATGGGGGTATCCCTTTCGGTGTAGCGCCGGACTTCGGTGGAGCGCAGCTCGTTGACCAGGTCGGAAAAGTGGACCAGGTCGTCGGTCTCGTAGACCACCACGAATTCCTGGTCCTGCAGGCCGAAGGAATACAGCAAGAGCTGCTTGATCTCAGGATACTGGTGGCCCACCCGGATGTGTTCGTTCATCATGCCCTGGCGGGTGTCCTTGCCGAGCAGGTACCAGTCGATCGTTTTAACGAACGGGTAAAGCACCAGGTAGGGGGCGCGCTGGCTCGAAAGCGGATCGATCTCTTGCGAGGGCGTGCCGCGAACGGAGCGAGTGTAAGTGGAAGGCCGGGTGTAGCCCCATAGAGCCTGGGTCGGGCGGACGTAGACCCGGCGATCGTGCAGGACGCGCCCGAGGCTGTCGAAAAATGCGGCGCTGTCGTGCGGATTCAATGCCGGGAGGGCGCACCAAAGCAGGCCGTCCGTCTCGGCCTGCAGCGGGGATACCTGGTAAAAATGGAAGCATGAGGTTGCCTCCTGGATGTCCTGCGCCCATTCCAGGTAGAAATCGGCCCGTTTCTGTCCTGGCAGGGCCCAGAAGAGGTCGGTAAAGCTGAAAAAGGTGTAATGGTTGAGGATTCTCTCGCTCGTCATCTTTGCTCCATGCTGGCTGTAGCATCCATGAGGGCCCGCACGTCCTCGGGATACGGGAATGAACCGGGCTGGTAGGCGCAAAAGGGTTCTTCCGCCATGACGTCGCCCGTCATGGCATAGGCTCGCGAACGCGACCCACCGCAAACCTGCTTATACTCGCAGGCGCCGCACCGGCCCTTTAGCTGAGTCTTATCCCGCAGGGTCTTGAACAGCGGGCTGTCCCGGTAAATTTCTTCCAGGAGAGTCTTCCGGACGTTGCCGGCGCTGAGCGGCAGGTAACCGCTCGGGTATACCTCGCCCAGGTGAGAAATGAAGACGAACCCGTTGGCCGAATTAACGTGCAGCGGAGCACGCTTCATGCGGGCAGCCTCAGGGACAGCTTCCGGCTGCGGGAGCGAATCGAGCTCCGCTTTCAGCTTCCAATAAGTTCCGTTCAACGGCAGCGCCGCTTGCGGGGGAATGGAGCGGGCTTCGAGCGCTGTCCGCTGCAGGACAACCCGCTTGAAATGATGGCCTTCGGTCGTCTTAATTCCCAAAAATTTGGAGGCGTCGTACAGGAAATTCAAGACCGCTTCATAATCCTGGGGCGAAATTTCGTCCTGCTGCAGGCCTCGCCCGGTGGGCACCAGGAAAAAAATGCTCCAGGTCATGGCTCCCAGGCTGCGTACCAGGCTGAAAATCGCCGGCAGGTCGAACAAGTTGTAGCGGGTTACGGTGGTATTGATTTGAAGCTTCAGCCCGGCGGCCTGGGCCTGTTTCCAGCCGTTGACGGTCCAATCGAAAGAGCCACGTACCTGGCGAAAGTCATCGTGCAGGGCCGCGTTGGAACCATCCAGGCTGAGCGAGATGACCCGGCTGCCGGATTCGTGCAGCTTCGTGAGATTTTCTTCGTTCAAGAGCGGCGTTCCGGAGGGAGAGAGGGCGGCGGGAATACCGTTGCCGGCCGCGTACTGCACCAATTCAAAGATATCTGGTCGCTTAAACGGATCGCCGCCGGTCATGATGAACAGGGGATGCGGGAGCCCGAACCGGTCAACCTGGTCGATCAGGCCGCAGCCTTCCCGGAAGGAAAGGGATCGTGGATCGGGGGTGGGACTGGATTCGGCCCGGCAGTGGCGGCATGCCAGGTCGCAGGCCCGGGTCGTTTCCCAGATGACCAGGAACGGTCGCTCATTAAGGTTGTAACCAGGCTGGCGGATAATTTTCATTTTTCTATTTTTGAGGATGGCAGTAACCCTCGACAACCTCCAATAAAAAGATGTCCAGAAAATCGGAGGTGCGCTCGAACATGCGCTGGGATTCCGGGTCGCTGGGCTGGCTCAAGAGGGAAGTTTCGTGAATGCTGGCCAGCACCGACCGGCGAAAGTGAAGGAAAGCCTGGACCGTATCTCCGATAGACATGCTGGCCTTGAAGCAGATCAGGCCGTAATCGCGCCCCATCTGGCGGCATTCGGTCAGGAACGTTTCACCGGTATCCGTGCGGCTGATGTACTGCATGAGGAGTCCCATCAGGCGCTGGCCGGAACGCTGGAAATCCAGGCGCTGTTCGTCGGTCATCAGGGTGATCCATTTTTCTTTTTCTGTCAACCGGCCGAGAAGATGCGGCTGCGCAGCGACGGCAATTTGCGCCGGCGGGCGATTGGGGACCTGGACGTTTCCACCCTGGTCGAGGCTTTGCACGAATTTCGCCAGCTCAACCACTGAAAAGCGCCGGCGCCCGCCGGGCGTGCGGATGTGGGGCACCTTACCGTTATCGGCCCAACGCCGCAGGGTGGTAAAATGGACGCCCAGGATACCGGCAGCCTCTGCCAGGTCGACATACCTTTCGGATGGGACAATGGGTGACTCGAGTTGATTGTTCATGCGCTCCGATTTCTATGCAAATCTATATATTTATATGTATTTATATGTTACTTGAAAACAGTCTGCCAGTCAATATGTTGGCGGGTTTTCTTAGGGAACGCTTAATCAGAGCTACTCACCCTCCAAGAGGTGTTATACTTTAGGAAAGGGAAATACCCGACAGATACACGACACACACGAATGCCATAACATTGAGAATGGAAAAAAATATTTCTTCGCCGCCGCATATTATCCTGAGTGAACGCCTGCGAGTTTATTTCCGCCCCATATTGGAATGGGCAGGTAAGCAGGGCGCACGACTTGGAATTGACCCGGATGCAGTCTCTTTGCTTGGACTGGTCGCCGTTCTTGGCGCTTCGATTCTGCTGGCCGAAGGCAGCTTCCTGGCGGCGGGCATCCTTTTAATCCTGGGCTCGCTTCTCGATATCTTCGATGGGGCGATTGCACGCGCCATAGACCGGAAGAATCGCTTCGGAGCCCTGCTCGATTCAACGTTGGATCGGCTTGCCGATGGGTTCCTTTTTTGCGGGTTGGGGTACTATTTCGCAGCCCGCGGGCAGTTTGTGGAAATGGGCCTGGCCTTGCTGGCGCTTATTGGAGCCTATGCAGTCAGTTATATCCGGGCGCGAGCTGAAGCGTTGGGAATTGGGACGATTAAAGCCGGGGTATTCGATCGCCTGGTACGGTGCATCGTGCTGATTATCATGTTGGTGACGGGTTTGATCTTGCCGGGATTGGTGATCCTGGCGGTCGGCAACAACCTGACCGCGGTGCAAAGGATGCTGGTCGCTTATCGGATGACCCGATCAGACGGTAAGTGATGTTGAAAAGAAATTCATGGAGGGCATCATCTTTTCGTAGTAGAATTTTACTCAGTAGCGTAATTATCGGACCAACGCGGTCGAAAGACCTCGAATTACGACAGGCAGCCAGGCGACTGGCAGAGGGGCAGCAAGCATGTACGTCGGCGTGATTTTCAGTCCGGTTAAAAAGACTTCCAAGGCCAGAGAAAATGAGGAATTGGCCGACTGCGAGGGGATTACAACGGCCGAGGTTGTAAAGGAAGCGCTGGAAAAATTCGGTCACCGGGTTGAACGGGTTTGCCTTGACCCGGCCGAATTTCAAAAACTGCAAAAATTCGACTGGATTTTCAACCTGGCCGAAAGCGTGAACGGGTTTGAGCTGGCCGACCACGAAGTTGCGGCTCGTTTGGAAGCGCTTGGAATCCCCTTTACCGGATCTGGCTCCCGCACGTTAAGGATCTGCGCCGATAAGGCCCTGGCCAAGGAGCTGCTGGATCATCACAGGATCAATACGCCTTCCTTCCAGTCTTTTGAGCAGGGCGATGAGATCATCCCCCTGATTGACTTCCCGTTGTTCGTCAAGCCTGCCCACGAAGATGCGAGCATCGGCATTACGACCGGCTCGGTCGTCTACAACCAGCGCCAGCTTGTCCGGCAGGTCAGGCGAGTGCAGCGCATCTATCGCCAGCCGGCCCTGGTGGAGGAATATATCGACGGGCGGGATATTTCGGTGGCGTTCCTCGGCAACCGAGACGACCGGGTCATCCTGCCGCCTTCAGAATGCGTTTACCTGCCGGATTTCCCGGAGCCCAGGATCCTGACTTTCGAGGCCAAGTGGAAGGGCGATTCGGTCGCCTTTAAAAACTCGGTTAGCCGCTGCCCGCCTGAGCTCGACGCCGAATTGACCGCAGCCGTTCAGGCCATCGGAGCCAGGGCTTTCGACCTGGTGGACTGCCGCGATTACGCCCGGGTGGATTTCCGGCTGAAAGACCGCACCCTCTACCTGCTCGAAGTCAATCCCAATCCGTGCATCAGCCGGTACGACTCCGGGCTTATCCGGGCCGGGGCGGCCGTGGGCCTGGATTACGACCGGGTCATCCTGACCATCCTGGAGCAGTCTGTGAAGGCGTTGAAGTGGTCCCAGGCCGTTAAAAACAGGAGGCACTATATTGAAACAGCGCGTGCGAGAGCTTACCCGGTCCGACCGGTCCTCAATAGTAAAGATTCTATCGAATATTGAATCGTTTCACGCCGACGACCGGGCAGTTGCCCTGGAATTAATCGACATTATCCTGAACGACCCGAACCAGAAGGATTACGCCGCCCTGGTGGCGGAAGATGAGGCCGGGCAGGTAACCGGCTACATCTGCTTCGGTCCCACCCCGCTGACGGAAGGAACGTACGACATTTACTGGATCGGAGTGGATCCCACTTTTGCCGGCAAAGGGGTTGGCTCACAGCTTTTAGCCAGCACCGAAGACCGGCTGCGGCAGCAAAACGGCAGGATGATCATTATTGAGACCTCTTCCAGCCCGGAATACGACCTGACCCGCCGCTTCTATGAGAAGAATGGATATATCCTGGCCGAAAGGATCAAAGATTTTTTCAAGGAAGGCGAAGACCGGGTCACCTTTATTAAACGGCTGCGCGGTTAATCAAAAACGGCTTTTCGGAGGCCGTTTGTCATTTATTTGCAGGCAGAAAATAAGTACCCTTATAGGA
>Ga0335070_10006573_pt1 | contig 13668 bp, 11 predicted proteins | sample Lox_Sample_13_FD_206722 | JGI IMG/M metagenome (GOLD analysis project Ga0335070, IMG submission 206722) | Soil microbial communities from Loxahatchee National Wildlife Refuge, Florida, United States - Lox_Sample_1.3 | ecosystem: Environmental > Terrestrial > Soil > Wetlands | place: USA...
AGTGCGGTTTGAATAGATCAAAAATTGTGCTATAGTCGGGAGGCAGAGTAAACATAAGCTGGAACCTCTTGGCGGAGTTTTTAGCTCAGTTTACTCTGTTTTTGCACCTCCTGAATGGATAAAGTCTAGCTTAGCCAGTTCTTTTCATCTGCTTGAATTGCGTCATTCGCGGTTCATCTGTGTGGTCTGTGGTCATCTGTGGTCCTGGCGTGATAATTGCATCCTCGACGGGTGATATCCCTTCTCTCGGGAACAATCTGGCGCGTTTTGCGTCAATATCTTAAACCGTTCCATCCTTAAGGAGGAGAATATGAACCTGAAAAAGACCGCAACCGGGCTGGCCCTCCTGGTCTTTTTATTGAGCGCGGCGGGATGCAACCTGCCGATCAGCGGCCAACCCACGTCCCAGGTATACCCCACGCCAAACCTCACCCAGACTGCGATGTTCAAGCCTCCGGTTATCATCCCTCCTACCGTGACGATCCCGGCTGCTGTCACCGCGACTGCCCCGGCCTCTGGCGCCACCCAGGCCCCCACCACCGCTCCAGCGGTCGCCACCGCGACCAAAACTCCCCCGACCGCGACCCCTCCCAGCACGGTTCAACCCACGGCGACCACCACCGGCACCCAGGCAAGCGGCGAACGACCGGGCCCCTCTGTGACGGCCGCCCACCTGTCTTCGCCTCCCACCATCGACGCCGATTGGGGAGAGTGGAAATCGAAGGCATATCCGGCCGCCTTCGTCGTCTTTGGCGCCAAGAACTGGTCCAATGCCAACGATCTGGAAGCCTCCTACCGTGTTGGTTGGGATAAGAATTTCCTCTACATCGCTGTGAAGGTGATCGACGATAAGTACGTTCAGAACGCTTCCGGCCAAGATCTGTATAAAGGAGACAGTGTTGAGATCCTTCTTGACACCAACCTGGACGGTGATCTGAACAGCCAATCCCTCACGTCGGATGATTACCAGCTCGGTCTGAGCCCTGGTAAATCCAGCGCGGGAAATCACGAAGAGGCCTATCTTTGGTTCCCCAGCAGCAAAGCCGGCAAGCCCAGCAACGTCGACGTCCGTGGGACCAGTTCCGAAGGACTCTGGCGTCTGGAAGCAGCCATCCCCTGGTCGGTCTTCGGCGTGACTCCCCAAAGCGGCATGCGCCTTGGATTTGCCCTCTCCGTCTCGGATAACGACAACAGCAGCTCCAACGTCCAGCAGACGATGGTTTCCAGCACCTCCAAGCGCTCCCTGGTCGATCCCACCACCTGGGGGATCCTGACTCTGCAGTAGAAGTTGCCCGGTCAATTCGCGAATTGGTTCCTTAAGGACCTTTTTCGGAATCCGAGCTGCATCCTGGTGATCATAATGAGGAAGCCCCGCGATTTCGCCGGGCTTCCTCATTGATTTGCTGATTTGTTCGTTCGCTTATTTAGAAGAGGATCGACGCCAGCTCTGCGCGGTATTCGCGGGTCTGGGGATCTTCCTCGCCGAGCAGATCGAGCAGACCGAGGATCACCATGCGGGCCAGCCCGCCGCGGTAGCGTTTTTCCTGGCGGAGGATATCCAGCAGTCCATCCAGCGCCGCCGGGATATTGCCTCGCATGGCCAGGCGAATCGCGTTGCGGAACGCGGGTCCGTACGCGTCATCGGTTTCCGGCTTGTCGTTCTCGTAGGCTGCCATGGCTTCCGCCAGCGGGCGCAGGTTCTCGGCCTGCGCGTATTCCCGGCTGGGGGGAAATTTACGCAGAATGAAGAGCGCCTCGTTCCCGCTGCCCTGGCCGAGAAGGCTCTTTGCCAGCCCAAGTTGGGCGACCGGTAAATCGGGATTCTCATCAAGCAACTCGCAGAAGGTCTCTTCTGCATCAGACCATTGGTGCAGAAGGAGCAGGTTGTTGCCCTTCTCCAGCAACAGCCCGGCCGGGCTGGGCACGACTTTCTCGAAAAACTCGCGTAAAAACGGCTCGGGCTGCAGGCCGGTAAACTCGGCGACCACCTGCCCCTGCGAAAACGCTTTGACACTGGGGATGCTACGCACTCCAAACCGCATGGCCAGATTAGGATTCTGGTCCACGTCGACTTTTGCCAGGCGCACCGCACCGTTGGCCTCTTCGACCATCTTTTCGAGCGCAGGGCTCAACGTCTTACATGGAACGCACCATTTTGCCCAGAAATCCACAATCACGGGTACATTCTTGGAATACCCAACAACTTCATATTCAAAGTCTGCTTCATTTACGTCGATAATATATTCAGATGCCATAGTCTAATGATTCTATCCTAATCGCATTAGAATTGTATTGGATTTCTTGCTATTCGTCGCCGCCCTCATCCGGTCCAGGCGCGCTTGGCTGTTGAACCTCGAGGACCTCGCCGTGCACATTGATCACCACGCGAAAGCCCATCATTCCCAGATAGGCGCGGCCCTCTTCCGGGATTCCGGTCTGTAGCAGGGTTTCGAACTGGTCGCCGATCTGCTTGATCTGGTTAAGGATCATAGCTTTCGAAAAGATATCTTCCTGGCCGAGCATTTTCGCAGTCTGGTCGCTGATCGTTTGTTCATTCCCTTCAATCTGGCGGCGCATATAATCCAGGACCTGGCGGTCAACCTGCTCAGATGGAATGTGGCGGTGGAAGCCGGCGTCGTTGACCACGTAAGCGGCTTCATCCCCAATATACGTGGTTTCAACAGGGTTCCCATTTTCGTCGACAATCAGCCCGCTGAAAACAGCCTGACGAGACATATACACCTCACACGAATGGTGAATTCGCCGGTTCTCTGGTTACCCCAATTTTAATAGATATCGACGCCCGTGCCATAATCTTTAAAGGCGAATACCTCCCCAGTCGGGACCGTAGGGAGGGTCCAGCGGAAGATCCAGCGCGCCGCGGAAGGCGCCAGATTGACGCAGCCATGACTGCGCGGGTGGCCAAAATCGTTGTGCCAGTAGGTACCGTGAAAAGAGATGCCCTCGGGAGTGAAATAAGTGACCCAGGGGACGCCGGGCAGATCGTAACTATTCGGCGCGGCGTGGTCGCCGGCAGCCATGTGGCGGGTGTATCGTTTATGATTGGTGATATAGTGGCCAGTTGGAGTGGAATAATTCCCGGTGGAAAAGTTGCCACCGGAGGCAACCTTAGCCATAAAGACCGGTTTTTCCCACTCGTAAGCGATCAGCACCTGATCTTCGAGGCGAACTTCCAGGCGTTTATCCTCGATGGGGATCTCAGGAGAAATCGGGGTAAGCTCCTCAGGCGGGATCAGCCGCAGGTGAGTAGCATTAGCGTAATAAAAGAGCTTGTATTTATCGTCAAACAGCTCGTACCAGGTTTTGCCCAGGTCATCCCGCTTCTGGGAGAAGATCCAATGGGTAGTGCCGTAGTACATCCGGTATGCAATCAGGCTGTTCTCGAGTTCAGAAGGCAGCCGGCGGGCATCTGTGTAGGGCACGGTGACCTCAGCCAGCCGCCCGCCTTCCGGAATCGTCCCGCCGTTTGGCTGGGTGATAACCCGCACAGGTTGAATATCCCCAGAATGGACGTAGCCCTCCTCCCCAATGCGATACCAAATGCGGTTATATTCTGGCGCGCCGCTCCCCAGCGTCACTCCAGAAATGGGCAGGACCAGATCACGCCAGTAAATCCTGACCAGGTCGGCCTTGAAGGTGGGCTCTTTGAATACCAGAACAGTTTCCTCGAGGACCCGCCCCAGCCTGGGCGAGTCCTCCTCCGTTTGGGCAGGGAGGGATGAGGCCCACTGGATCGCTGCCGGCAGCGAGGCGGCTGAAGGTGGAAACACCAGCCCCAGGAGCCCCAGGCCGCTCCATTTCAAGAAATCCCGGCGAGACCACCTTTGAAGCCCAAGCATCAGTTATGCACGTTCACCAGTGTGCCTAGCTGAGTAAAATCGTAGACCCAATGTGCGTCCTCAATGGAAAAGTTGACGCAGCCATGGCTCATGGGATGGCCAAAGTTGTGGTGCCAGTATGTGCCATGTAGCCCATACCCGTCATAAAAATACATCACGTAGGGGACGTCTGGCAGAAAATAACCGGGTCCAGACATATTCGCGTAACGATAGCGGACATAGACGTGGAACTGGCCGGTGACAGTCGGATGAAGCCAGGTACCCGTGGAAACGAGGAACGATTTCATCAGGGTTTTCCCTGAGTATGCATAAGCGCGCTGGTTGCTCAGATCGACGTCGATCCAGTGCTCGTCTTTGGCGATTTCTACATCGGGCATAGCGGGTTTATCTACCGAGGGTGGGACAGGGGTCGGTTGGGGAGCCGGCGTATCCGTCGGGATTTCAGTTGGTGTGAGAGTGGGTGTAAAAGTGGGTGTCGGCGTGAAGGTCGGCGTGACAGTGGCAGTCGGTGTGGGGGTAAATGTGGCGGTGAAGGTGGGGGTGATGGTGTTTTTTTCAAGCATCGCGACCGAATGGGGGGCACCTCCGACGGCCTGGATGCCATCCATCGCCTGGGTAATTTCCGGGTTTAGATACCAGACTCCTGCTGCGGCAGCGAGGATCAAAAAAACCAGGGCGATGGCCAGCACCGGAACGCGCGTGGCAACCATCGCCTGGGATGGAACCGGGATCGGCGTTCGGGGTGGATGGGGTAGATGAAGGGGTTTCGTACGATCGCGGACGCCGATCCGCCGGTTGGCCCGCTGGCGTTGCAAAGCCCAATGGATCCCCTCACGGGCCGCCTTGCTCGCGGGGTTGATCTCCAGGGCGCGCTTCAGATAAATCAGGCTCGTCTCGGGGCTGGAGATCCCGGCCAGGATCAACCAGGGCTCCTCCTCGTCAGGCGCGAGAGCGGCAGCCCGCTCGGCCCAGCGGCGGGCATCGTGGCGTTGGCCCTGGCGGAGCGCCATTTTGGCACGGTAGATGGCTTCTCTGGGATTGATTCCGGGCTCAGTGTTCATGGATTACTGGAAGTCGGTGTCGATACGACGTTCTCATTGCGCACAAAACACAGAATTCCAGCACTTACCCCCTTAGCGACCAGGTCAGTATGTTCGGTCAGGATTTTACGGTCAAGGTTGAGAAATCCGGTTTCAATGATGGCCGCGGTGGTATTTGCATCGATTTCGTTAAAAGCGTGGTATTCCGTCATATCCCGGGTGATGCTGTTGTAGTGGAATACCATTTTTGTCGTAGCTGCATAACGGTCAACCAGGCACGAGGTAAGCCGGGAAGCCCGCTCGGGATAGGTGCTTGATTTGGCTGCGCTGACCTTGAAACCGGTCGCTTCATCATTGATGAAATCGCACGAATCGTTGTGGATCGAAACCAGAACCAGTGCCTGGTAGCCATATAGTTTGGAGTCAAACTCTTTCAATAGGTCGACTTCATATCCCGCGCTAGATAGGTCCTGTTTGACCAACGTGGCGATTTTTAAATTGACTTCTGCCTCTGTCAGCCCATCGGGGCAAACGGATCCCGAATCGTTGCCCATGTGCCCGGAGACCAGGCCGATTCGCGGAGCAGGGCGAGGAGTGGGGCTAGGTAAGACTCCGGGCTGAGGAGGAGCCTCTCCCGGTTGGAGCACGACAAAGTTCATTCGCTTGATCAGGTTATTGGAAAACAGGCCTGCCGGGGTCCAGACAGTAAAAAGCGTTGCGATCAGAATGGCAACGCTGATGACGGTTTGTAAGGCGCGGAAGAGGCTCATCCGCCGGATGGGAGCCGGGGCTTCGGAGGTGGGTTCAGTATCGGCTGAAGTATCCATTTCGTATGATAGTACCTTAAACTAGAGAAAAATAGCAAGCGATTTTCTATAAAACGGATTTCTTACTTGACGTTGGCTGTCTGCCAAAGTATAAAGGTAGTAAGTAACTTTGACAACAAGAAAGCGAACATCTCTCTATGGATTTAACCTACCCGCTCGCGGACCCAACTTCACTACGGCTGGCAATGCGAAAATGGGTTTCCGGGGTTACTGTCGTCACCAGCGTCCATGCTGGGGTGCGGCACGGGATGACAGTCAGCTCTTTTACATCGATTTCATTGATCCCACCGATGATCCTGATTTCTCTGGAGCGGACCACACGAACCCGCGATCTGGTCCTGAACAGCGGCTTTTTTGCCGTCACCATTCTGGATGCCAGCCAGTTCGAGCTCTCTGAACGCTTCGCTGGCAAGGTTGGGGATGAAAATGACCGCTTTTCTGGCCTGACTACTGAGACCTTGATCAGTGGGGCCCCACTGATCAACGGAGGAATTGCTTATTTCGACTGCCGGGTCGTAGCCATCCAGGAGGCGGGCACATCGACGGTTTTTTTCGCCGAGGTCATGGCTGCCCGCAACGCAGAAGGTGGTGATCCACTGGTTTATTCCGATCGTTCGTACTTTACCTTGCAAAAATGATGCCAGAAACATTAACCGCAAAGGAACGAGAAACTCTCCTCCTCCTGGCGCGCCAATCCATCCGGTTGGCGACGCAAGGCAATCCGCTGCCCCCGATCAACCTCGACGATTACCCGGAGCATCTGCGCGAGTGGGGGGTCACCTTTGTGACCTTGATGGAAAGGGGAGAGCTGCGCGGCTGTGTTGGTGCGCTGGAGGCCTACCAGCCTCTGGTCGAAGACGTCTGTGAGCACGCTGTGTCAGCCGCCTTGAACGATTACCGTTTTCTTCCCGTTCGTCCAGAAGAAGTAGACTACCTGCACATCGAAATCTCACGGCTAACTCCCCCCGTACGGCTGGATTACCAGGACGAAGAGGATCTGCTTCACAAGCTCCATCCGGGAGTGGATGGAGTACTGATCCGCTCCGGACCGTATGCCCGGGCAACGTTCCTTCCCCAGGTCTGGCAGAAGCTGCCTGATCCGACCGATTTTATGAACCATCTATGTCTCAAAATGGGCTGCCCGGCGAGCCTGTGGCGGCGACAGCACCTGGAGGTATCTGTCTACCAGGTCGAGGAGTTCGAGGAGGAGAATTAATTTCAGAACAATTCCGGACGATCTGCCAGGTTGCGCTACAATTGGACGAGGTTCTCGACGGGGAGGACGAAAATGGTAGCCCGTTTTTGGGCTGGTGCATCAGCGGGGGTGCAGTTGCGCCGGATCAGGTCGATGGCTTTCTCGACCTGGTCGTTTTCCAGGCCGATCAACAGGGTGCTCGAACCCCGGCGAAAAAAACCACCTGTGGAAGCGACCATGGTCACCCGAAAGCCGTCCGCCGTAAGGGCATTCGAAACCGGTTCATGGTCAACGTCGCGGAGAACAGCGATGATCAGCTTCATGGTCAGATCTCCTCATAGCGTTCAACTTCAAGGTTGAAAACAGTTGCCCCACCGACAGTGATCGGGGTGGGGGCAGGGAGCGGTAAGGGTGCGCTTTCCAGTGGGACGGCGATATATTCGACTCGCTGGCGGCAATTCCGCTGGAGGGCGTCCATCACCGCCGGTTCCAACCGGGCTGAGGTTCCAATCATCAGAGTAGCGTTTCGACGACCAAGGAACCCACCCACACTGGGAAGGCGGGTCACGCTCAAATTCAGGCGTTGCAGGGCGGAGATGGCGTTTTCTGCGTCCTGGGCCTGGACGACGGCGATCAATAAACGGATTTCCTGGTGTTCCTCAGTGAGCTGCATAGCCTTGTACCTCCTCAGGTTGTTTGCAGGGATTCGTTCGTTTCAGGTAAGCGCTACCAGGCGGGGTTCGGGCCCGGCGATGGTCACCGTCTGCCCATCGGGAAATGTGACCACGGCCTGATTTTCCTGACGCAGGATCCTCATCCCCCGATATTTTACCGTAACTGGCCAAGGAAAAGGATTATTTTCCTGAATTAATACTTTCCAGGGTGAGAGCAGACGGACGCCCAATATTTCCAGGAAAAGGCCGACCGGAGCCAGACCCTGGAGGACGTTGGTTTCCCCTGCTCCTACGGCGGAATCGGCATGGTAGGTTGAACGGAAGGCATTTTCACGCTGTAAAATGAGCACCAGGGCGCCCATCATTCGGGTGAAAAGTTCGGCGGCCCGGTCACGAAAGCCATATTCGAGGAGGCCTTCGCCGATCAGGCTGTTCCAGAGCATGGATACCCCGGGTGCGAATGGAGCCGGCAAGTCTTCTGCGCTGGAAAAGGGGTTCGCCGGGAGACCGTATGGATGGCCGTAACGCCCGGGATGAAAAAGCGTTTCCTCAACGATCTTCTGAGCGCGTTTGGCGTGCGGGATCTGGCTCCAGAGGGGAAGGAGAAGGCTGATGTTTTCCTGCGTATAGTCAGCAGAGCGAATCAAGACTGGATCGTTCGGGTCAAGCCCGTCAATCTCGATCCGGTCAACCAGCGAGAAAATTTTTTGGCTGGTAATCACCGCATTACCGTGGAGCCAGATAAAACTGCGCGTCGAGATATGCTCCTCGACCGGTCCGGAAGGGCCTTCTCCATGGATATGCAGGGTGGGGTTGCGGGTTGTCTCTCCAGAGGTCTGAATGCGGAAAACCAGGCGACGGGGAGTCCTCAGCTTACGTGGTCGCTTCAGACCCACCGGTCCCCTGGTATTGGCCAGTAACTCCGCTTTATAGGAGCCGTGAGTATCCCGGTCGCGATAATGGTAACTGGCAATTTTGGCGTCCCAAACCGATTCGACTGCCTGGCTGAGTTGGTTTATCCAGGATGTGAGAAGGGGAATGGGTTCGTCCAGCTTGAGCTGGTCAGCCATGCGGATCAGACAGCGGCATTCGTGGACGAGGAAGGCGCACAGGGCGGGGTCTTCCACGGTGGTAACATCTAATCCCTGACCATCCATCCGCCAGCGGTCAAAGGTTGGGTTGTCCTCGAGCCCGAGTTGGAGCGCGTGATCCCATTCCGGAACGCCATCCCCATCGAGGTCGTGAACCTGCATCCAATTGCGAACTGCACTAAGTAGATCCGGAAAGATCTGTTGGAGGAAAGCCGGGTCTTGCTGGACCTGGTAGATCTTCCAGGCCAGGGTTGCCAGAACCGGTTGGACCATTAACCTTCCCCGCTGGCCACCGATGCCCGGTTTCCAGTCCATCCAACCATCTTCCGTGAGGGTGGCAAGGAAGTTGCACAAAAAATCGTGGAGGGCAGACGCCCTGGCGGGGAGGAGCAGCCAGCTCAGGTAGTAGGTATCCAGGGCGGTTTGGCCGTTCCAAAGATGGGTATAGTCGGATCCATCCGGCCGCGGGGAAAATCCCTGATCTGGCTGGCGGGACAAAACAAAAGACTGGCGAGGAAGGCCATCCCCATCCCCGATGAGAAGATTGAAGGCGACCTTCTGGCTAAACGCGAAGACAGCATCCCAGTTCGGATCGCCTGTCTGGATATCGATGGTATCCGCCTCGTTTTGCAACTCGATGCGCGCCAGCTCTGCGTCCCAACTGCGGGCTGTCGTATGGCGAGCCAGCTCAAAGGAGGCAGTTGGCTCAGAGAGAGACGCTGCAGCCCAGGAGAACTGGCGGTGATTTCCCGGGGGAAGATCCAGGTCGAGCGCCAGAGCAGGGTAAGGTCCACCGGCGGCTTCGGGTCCGCCTGTCATAAACAGGACCGGAGCCAGATCATCGGTAGACCCGCAGAGGACCGTGCTCACCCCCATCTGGCAGGGCTCCATTCCCCGGCCATCCCCTTGCGCGTTGAGCAACGTCGTCCATTCCAGCCGTATCTGGCGAGGGACGATGCTCTGGTTGCTGATCCGGATCCGCCCGGTGATGACCTGCGACGCAGGAACCCAATACTCGGCAATTACGTCTATTCCAACAAAAGGAGAGAAAGACAGACAGAGGAAATTGGGATAAAACTGGATCACTTCTGGAGGGCTGCTGAAACCGGATGGGTCGGTAATCCCCTGGCTGCCCTCGACGATCCGTGGAAAGATGCGCATCAACCGGGCGCGCAATCCATACGTTGTTTCAACTGCCAGCGCCGGTGGATCTCCGCCGCCAAGGTGCATCTCCCAGATGTGGTCGTTGGTATAGTCAGGATGGACCAGGCGGGCGTCGGTGGCAAGGGTCAGGGAGAGCGGATCGCCGCTCGCCAGTTTCCAATTTCGCATAGCTCCATTGTACGGGCATCTGCCTGGAAGGTCAAAGGTTTTGTGCTAGAATGTTACCAATGATACCAAAGAATGACCCCAATTCAGCATCTGAAGAACGCCCAACTCAACCGCGTGAGCGGTTCCGAAAATTAGTTTCCTCGGGAGACGAAAACAGCTTACCAACTTCTTCGGATTCCATGCAACCAACTACACCGGAGGGAAGCGAAGCGCCTCATGAGCAGGAAAAACAGGAAGCTGATTCGAAGACTACCGCAGCGGCGATTGAGGGCACATCGCCAGAAATCTCTATCCCCGTTGATGACCATACCAATCAAGAAGGTTCCGCGGAGTCCCTTGAAGAAACCGATGATACAGCACAGGCAAACGGCCAAACCGAGACAGAAGGCAGTGGTGGTTGGTATTCCCCAGAAGCGGCAATGCAATCCCGGCGGGCAGCTTCTGCCAGGGATGAAAATACAAATGGGCAAACACTGCCAGAAAGCAATCACCATCCTACAGGCGACCCAGAACAAACCGGCGGCTGGTATGTGCCGCCAGACCCAGACCAAACACGAGCGAATCAACCTGTCCAGGACATAGACCAGACCCGGGCCAACCCGACGCGGAAAAATACCGATCAGACCCGGGTCACCCAGGGCGGTTGGCGAGGTCACCGGAGGTTGGTTCCACCTGACCAGGAAAGGACGATACCACCTTCGATTCCCCTCGACCGGAATGGGATGCCCTTACCCAACCGGGTCGACGAGGTGGATCGCTATGCGACCTGGGTTACCCCGGTAGCTTATGGCGTCACTTCCTACCCACCGACAACGAACCAGGCTGGCGCCGGACAACCCCCGCTGCCCTCCCAAAGAGAGCAAAATGCTCAACCTGCCAACAGGGCGTGGAGAAGATCTCTCGGGTGTATTCTGAGAGTGGCGATCGCCCTCCTGTTCATCGGCATTCTCGTCCTGGTTCTGGTGGGTTCTTATGCTGTTTACCAGTACTACTCCATTGCCGCTTCGCTGCCCAGTGTAAATGACCTCAAAGTGCGCGCTTCCCAGTTTGAGACCACCCGCATCCTGGATCGAAATGGCAACGTGTTATACGAAATCCTCGACCCGCATGCTGGTCGGCGGACTTACGTACCCCTGGAAAAAATATCTCCTTACCTCATTGCAGCGACCATCGCGACGGAAGACAAGGATTTTTACACTCACCCCGGTTTTGACCCATTAGCCATCGCCCGGGCGTTATGGCAAAACTACACCACCGGGGAAATCACATCCGGGGCCTCGACCATCACCCAACAACTGGCGCGGATCGTATTGCTGCCCGACGAACGCTATCAAACCACCATCCAGCGGAAATCGAGAGAGATTGTGCTGGCTGCCGAGATTACCCGGCGCTACAGCAAAGAAGAGATCCTTGAGCTTTACCTTAACGAAATCTATTACGGCAACCTGGCCTATGGAATCGAGGCAGCCTCTGAGACCTATTTCAACACGACTGCTGACAAGTTGAACCTTGGACAGGCGGCATTTCTTGCCGGGCTCCCCCAGGCTCCAGGCGTATACGATATCTATAACAATCGTACTGAGACGCTCAACCGCCAAAAAACTGTCCTGGTGTTGATGTACCAGGACAGCCAGGAACAAAACTGTATCTACGTCAGTACCAACCTTCAAAAGGTGTGCGTCGATGCCCAATCTGCTGCGGATGCTGCGATCGGGATGGAAGCCAATAATTTCCAACCCCCGACTGGTAAAATGCGCTATCCCCACTGGGTTAACTACGTCCGATCGATCCTGGAAGCACAGTACGATGCGCAAACAATTTACCACTCCGGATTCACGGTATATACCACCCTGGACCCGGGTTTGCAGGATAAGGCCGAGCAAATCGTCCGCGATCAGGTTGCCTCGCTTGCCGACCGGAAAGTGACCGATGGTGCATTGATCGCCTTGCGTCCCAGCACTGGCGAGATCCTGGCGATGGTTGGCTCCGCAGATTTTGATAATTCGGCCATCTCCGGACAGGTGAACATGACCATCAGCCCGCGCCAACCCGGGTCATCGATCAAGCCGCTTACTTATACCGCCGCGTTTGAGAAAGGCTGGACTCCAGCTACCCTGATCTGGGACGTACCCTCGGAATTTCCGCCATCAGGAGATCCGAACGATCCTCGCCCCCCGTACGTCCCGGTGAACTATGATGGTCGTTTCCGCGGTCCGGTGACGGTGCGTACTGCTCTGGCCAATTCACTCAATATCCCGGCTGTGAAAACCCTGTACTACGTTGGCATATACGACCGCCCAGACACCGCCGGCCCAGATGGTTTCATCAACTTAGCGCGCCGCATGGGAATTACCACCCTCACGCGGAATGATTACGGACTGGCGCTCACCCTAGGCGGCGGCGACGTGACGCTCCTGGAGCTGACCAACGCTTACGCCACCTTTGCCAACCTGGGCAGGCGGGTCCCACCGGCGGCAATCACGAAAATCGTCGACCATAAGGGTGCGCTGGTCTTTGAGTATAAGACACCCCCCGGGGAACAGGTCATTCGGGCCGAGCATGCTTACCTGATCTCCTCGATCCTTTCCGATAACGATGCCAGAACCCCATTGTTTGGGGCCAATTCGGTGCTGAAGCTGGCCTTCCCGGTGGCCGCGAAAACAGGGACCACGAACGATTTCCGCGATAACTGGACTCTCGGCTATACGCCCGATCTGGCGGTGGGTGTCTGGGTTGGCAACGCGGATTACACCCCCATGGAAAATACCACCGGCCTGACCGGGGCCGCCCCGATCTGGGCTACCTTTATGACTGAAGCCATGCAGGATTTGACCGGCGGCAATCCCACGCCGTTCAGCCGCCCGGCGGGGATCGTCGAGCGGGTGGTCTGCGCGATTTCTGGGACGGAGCCCTCCCAATGGTGCCCGGACCAGCGCTCTGAGGTGTTTGCCGCAGACCAGCTTCCCCTACCCAGGGAAAAGGATCTATGGCAAAAAGTCAAGATCGACACCTGGACGGGACTGCTGGCAGGTCCAGCCTGCCCGGATTTTACCGATGAGAAGTTCGCGATCAACACCTTTGGCGATCCATGGGCGGCGAAATGGATCAAAGAAAATGACCAGGGCAAGGAATGGGCGAAGAAGGCCGGGTTCGAGTCTCCGATTTACATCGCGCCTGACCGCGCCTGCCAGGCGGAAGATCCACACGCCAGACTCTCTTTCGTTGGGCTAACCGATGGCCAGACGATCACTACCAGCCCGCTGGAGATCTCGGCGTCGATCGATGGCGGCCGCGATCTGCGCAAATGGCGGCTGGAATATGGGTTGGGAAACGACCCGGTGACCTGGAATTCTCTGGTCCCGGACACCAGTTCTCCGGTCAACCCGCCGAACAAAATCTATTCCTGGGATTTGAAAGACATTCCCGCAGGCCAGGTGACCCTGCGCCTGACGATGGCCAGTACAGAGGATACCAGGGTCGAGAAGAAGGTCCACCTGAACATTCAGGTGCCGACGCCAACTCCCACCATCACCCCAACGGCGACGATCACGCTCACGCCGACCGTCACGTCAACCATCACGCCGACCCCGCCTCCTCCAGCAACGAATACTCCCATCCCACCGACGGAGACGGAGACGCCGACCCCATA
>Ga0335070_10006574_pt1 | contig 13667 bp, 10 predicted proteins | sample Lox_Sample_13_FD_206722 | JGI IMG/M metagenome (GOLD analysis project Ga0335070, IMG submission 206722) | Soil microbial communities from Loxahatchee National Wildlife Refuge, Florida, United States - Lox_Sample_1.3 | ecosystem: Environmental > Terrestrial > Soil > Wetlands | place: USA...
CGCCCGGGCGCAGCGGGGTTTCGTCAACGGTGACGGGTCCGGTCCCGACGACAGGTTGCCTGCCGGTGCCGTCTTCGACCCCGGTCGCAAAGCCGGCCTGTTCGCCCTCCTTGGCTCCCGACCGCTCGGGATCGGAGGGCGACGTGTCTTCGGCCGATGCCGTGGTCGGCGGGAGGGCGACCACGGGGGGCGCGGCGCTCGATTGAGGCCGTGCCGGATGGACGGGCGCCGCCCGTTCGCCCCCCGTCCCGCGCGGCGGCGGCGGGCCGTCCCAGATCTCGATGCGTTGGACGGGTTCCGGCGGCTCGCCGGCTCTCCAGACGGTCGCGCCGACGAGGGCGGCGATCGTCGCGGCGTGCAGGCCGATCGCCAGGGGCAGGCTCTTCTTGCGGCCGGCGGGCGAGGGGTCTTTCCCGGATTCGATCAGCGTCCGGTCGAACATGACGGGTTCTCCTCCAGGAGACAAGAACCCGGGGCGGGCGGCCCGGTTCCCGCCGAACGGCTACTTCGCGATGACTTCGCTCGCCTTGACGAAGGCGGTGACCGCGTCGCCTTCCCTGAGCTTCATGCGGTCGACCGACGCGAGCGAGATCGTCGAGACGATCGTCTGGCCGCCGCCGACCTCGATCGCCACTTCCGCGACGACCGTGCCGCGCTTGACGGACGTGACCCTTCCCTGGAGCTGGTTGCGGGCGCTGAGCTCCATGATTGCCTCCTGAAACGACCCATGGGCGGGCCGTGGCGTTGCGGGATGGAGCCGATGACCGGACTTGAACCGGTGACCTGCGGTTTACGAAGCCTTCGGAAGGGCCAAAGCTATGGAGATCGGTGGAGGTCGGCTGACCTCGATCGAGGCGAAGAAATGGGCTCTGGAAGCGGGTTTCTGCGCTGCTCGCCATCAAGATCAAGTGCTGCCGACGTCAATGAGGTCGGCCACTTTAGTCCACACTGAGTCCACACGGCGAGTTGCGGAGATGGAGGATGGGCTGGCGCAGCCGAGCTCCCAGGACGGGTGGGCTCGACTCCCACACGCCGCCAACCTATACCAACCGGGGACAAGCGAGGCAATGTTCTCAAGGCTTTCCTGATCCCGGTTTCTCCCAGGTTGTCTCCAGAATTCGCCCGCAATTCGTCCGCGAATTCGCCCGCGGAAGCGACCAATGATCCGTCCTGATCAGCCGGGTTGGGATCTGCAGCGGGAGGATACTCGGCGAGCGCGTCGGGCCGGATCTTCAAGTTCGGCCGCCTTCCCGTCAAAATCCAGCTGGCGGGCCAGTACATCGTCACGCAGCCGGATCCTTTCGGCCAACTCTGGAACATCCAGATCCAGCTGACGCCGGTGCTGCCGAAGCTTTCGAGTGAGCGGGCGGTAGCGGGTCGTGAATTCAAGTTCGGGGCGGACATGGCCGCCGGCTGCAGTGGATCTCCGCTTCTTCGCCGCTTCCTGATGCATTTGCATCAGCGCGGCGCCTTGCGTGCGCGATGTTAAATCCCCAGGGGAGGTCTCATGAAAGCGCTCCGTAGGGTAGTCATCCTCCTCGTTTTCGCCATGGCCGGTCGTGTGACCGCGATCGCACAGGACCCGCTCTCATCCTGGAACGACGGCCCGGCCAAGAAGGCCATCCTGGACTTCGTGAAGGCCACAACTGACAAGGCGAGCCTGAAGTTCGTGCCGCCGGAAGCACGGATCGCGACGTTCGACCAGGACGGCACGCTCTGGGTTTCGCATCCCGTCTACAGCCAGCTCATGTACTGCTTCGACCGGGTTCCGGCCCTCGTCAAGGCGAAGCCCGAGCTCGCCAGCGTCGAGCCCTACAAGACGGTGATGTCCGGCGACCGCGAGGCGATGGCGAAGCTCACCATGCCCGACCTCGAGAAAATCGCGGTCGCGACGCTCACCGGAATGAGCACGGACGACTTCCAGACCGACGTGAGGAAGTGGATCGCTGAGGCCCGCGACGGGCGCTGGAAGAAGCACTACACGGAGCTCACCTATCAGCCGATGCAGGAAGTACTCAAGTACCTTCGCGCCAGCGGCTACAAGACCTACATCGTGACGGGCGGCGGCCAGGACTTCGTGCGCGTCTATTCGGAGCAGACCTACGGCATTCCGCCCGAGCAGGTCGTCGGAACCGCCCTGGGCACGAAGTACGGCTACGACAAGAACGGCAAGCCGTACCTGACCAAGGAGCCGAAACTGCTCTTGAACGACAACGACGCGGGCAAGCCCGAGGGCATCCACCTGATGATCGGGCGGCGCCCGTACGCGGCTTTCGGCAACTCGACGGGCGACCAGCAGATGCTCGAGTACACGGGCGCCGGTGATGGGGCGCGCCTGATGATGCTCGTGCTCCACGATGACGCGAAGCGCGAGTACGCTTACGGCCCTGCCACGGGTCTTCCCGACACGAAGGTCGGCACTTTCACCCAGGCGCTCTACGACGAGGCGAAGAAGAAGGGCTGGACCGTCATCAGCATGAAAAACGACTGGAAGAAGATTTTCGCGTTCGAGCAATGAGGCGACCGGCAGCAACCGGACAGAAGGAGTGGGATGAAGGCTATGGGCGATAAGAGACGTCGGGGTCTATTCGTGGCCATCGCGGCGGGCGCGGCAACCCTGCTGTGCGCCGCCGCTGTGCCTGCGCAGGCCGCAAGCAAGAGGCCAAACGTCGTCATGCTGATGATGGACGACGTAGGCTGGAGCGATTTCGGCGCTTACAGGGGCGGCAAGGCGCTCGGGCACCCGACGCCGAACATCGACCGCATCGCCAGCGAGGGTGCGGTCTTCACGAGCTGGTACGGCCAGTCGAGTTGCACGGCGGGTCGTTCATCGTTCATTACCGGCCGGATCCCGATCCGCACGGCGCTCTCGGTCGTCATCGCCCCGGGCGACGAGAACGGGCTGAAGAAGGAGACGCCGACGATCGCCGAGTTCTTCAGGAAGAACGGCTACTCGACGTACTTCTCCGGCAAGTGGCACCTCGGCGACAAGCCGGAGTTCTATCCGACCGAGCACGGCTTCGACGAGATGAAGGAGTTCGCCGCCTACTATCCGGGCGTCTATTCCTACGACGACACGTCGCCGAACTTCCATCCCTGGTTTCCAAAATACAACGCGGCTTACTGGAAGGAATACCAGGAGGTCTGCAACCTCTACGAGTGGGAGGGGACTGCCGGCAAGCCCGCCGCAAAGGTCGCGCTCATTACTTACGACTATCTCGCCAACTTCGACGTGCGGCAGGCTGATTCGGCGGTTGCTTACATCAAAGCGCACGCCAGGGACGCGAAACCCTTCTTCATGGACGTCAACTTCATGAAGATGCACAACCCGACAAACCCGGCACCGCCGTTCCGGGGGAAGTCGAGGCTCGGCAACTATTCCGACTCGATGCTGGAGCTCGACTCCAACGTCGGCCGCATCATCGACGCCATTCGGGCCGAGGCACCCGACACGATCGTGATCATCACCGCCGACAATGGCGCCTGGCAGGATGCGTGGCCGGATGCGGGCGCGACGCCGTTCCGCGGCGAGAAGGGCTCCGCCTTCGAAGGTGCCTACCGTGTGCCGGGAATCATGTGGGCCCCGGGAAGGATTCCGGCCGGAGCCGTTCTCGACCAGATGATGACCCACATGGACGTGTGGCCGACTGCCGCGGCGATGGCCGGCTTGACGCCGCCGCCAACGGGCGCCTGGGTCGACAACAATGGCAAGGGCATCTACTTCGACGGCATCGACAACAGCGCGTATGTCACCGGCAAGTCCCCGAGTTCCGCACGGAATTCGTTCATCTACATCGACGGCGAGGCGTTCGGCGGGATCCGCGTGGACATCGGTGGCGACCCCGAGAACCCGGATCTGAAGATCGCGTGGAAGTACCTGTGGACCGCCAAGGACACCTGGCTCGGGCCCGAGCAGACTCTCGGCGGCATCGGGGCCGTTTACAACCTCACCATGGACCCTTATGAGAAGTACGACATGGCGTTCAACGGCGCCATGTCCTATCGCATGCCCTCGACCTCGCCGGGGAAGTACGCCGGCCAGGACAACGGCTGGGTCCTGTCGCTCATCGAGCCGGTGCTCTTCGAGTTCGACAAGTCGATCGTCAAATATCCGAACACCCGCCGTTTCCCGGGCGGAGCGTCGACCGACCTGCGGCCGAACCTGCAAAATCCCTCGAACCCTGTGCCAGCGCTCGATCCCAACAAGCCACCGCGAAACAAGGCGGCCGGCGATTGATCGATCGGGAGAGCACGAGATGAAGTGACTTCGTGGGCGACCCTGTCGGGTCGCCCACATTTTCCTCGGCGGGAACCGCGGCCGGGGAGGACCATGCTCGGATTTCAGCTCGACATCTGGGACTACCTGACGTTTCTCACCCTACTCCTGGCCGTCGTCGCCGGCGTCGTGGCCTGGATCTGGCTCGCGGGATTGCCGGGGCGGATTGCGATCGCCCGCAGGCATCCGGAAGCCGAGGCGGTCAAGCTGCTCGGCTACGCCGGCTTGCTGCCGACGATCTATCCGTGGATGCAAGCCTTCATCTGGGCCTTCAAGCCGACCAACGTCATCGACATCCGGCGCTTCCCCGGGGAGGAAGCGAAGGACACCGAGGAGGAGATCGCTCGCCTCGGCGGCAAGCCGTCGTCGGCTCGGCCGGGGGCGTCGAGCAACCCGGCTGGCGAGGCGGACTCGCCGCCGCTTCCGGACCAGAAGAGCTGAGCCGAGTCCGCGATGATCGCAGGCCTCGTCCTTCTCTTCGGCTACGTGGTCGCCGTCTGGCTGGTCTTCTTCAAGTTCCGCTGGCTCAAGTTCAGCATCGCGTGGGGCGTCATCTCGGTCTTCTTCGGCCTGCACATCCTGATCATCTTCATGATCGGGTTGCGGTTCGTGACGCCCTATGCGACTGAGGCCAAGGTGGTCCAGCACACGATCCAGCTGATCCCCCGACTGCCCGAGCCGACGCTCGTCACCGCGGTCCTGGTGGAGCCGAACGTTCCGGTCAAGAAGGGGCAACCGCTGTTCCAGTTTGACCGCCGTCCGTACGAGTACAAGGTCCAACAGCTCGAGGCGCAGCTGGCCCAGGCGAAGCAGAACGTGAAAGTGATGAAGGCCGACGCCGAGGCCGCGGCACAGAAGGTCGACAAACTCCGGAGTGAGCTCGCCTATGCGACGTATCAGCAGAAGCTCTCGACCGATCTGGCGGGGCGCGGCGCCGGCCCGGAAGAGGACGCGCAGAAGTGGAAGGCGCAGGTCGCGGCCGACGAGTCTGCCATCAAGGAGGCGCAGGCTGACCAGCTGCGCGCGAAGCTGCGCTACGACTCGCAGATCAACGGCGTCAACACGACGGTCGCGGCCGCTCAAGCCGAACTCGATCAGGCGATCTACTATCTCGACAACACCCTGATCGTGGCGCCGGAAGACGGCCGCGTCATCAACCTCCAGGTGCGCCCGGGCATGGTCGCGGGGGACATCCGCGTCGGCGCGATCGCCTCGTTCATCTGCGATGCCGGCCGGTATCTGCTGGCCAACTTCTTCCAGGAAAACCTGAAGTACGTGAAGCCCGGCCAGCCAGTCGAAGCCGCGATCGACCTGTATCCGGGTCAGATCTTCCCGGGAAAGGTCCTGGCGATCTGGCGAGGAAGCGGCGCCGGACAGATGCTGCCGAGCGGCGCCCTTCCGGATTTCAAGGCGGTGCCGACCGCGGTTCCTCAGGGCCAGTTCGCCGTGGCGATCCGTCTCGACGACCCGGACCAATCGAAGTTCCCGATCGGCGCCCAGGGCCGGGCGACGATCTACACCAACCCCCACAGCGGATTCGTGATGCTCCGCAAGATCGGCATCCGCTCTTACACATGGTTCAACTGGATCTACCCGTTCTCCGGCTGATGCGCGCTCGGACGCTCGCCATCGTGCTCGTCGCCGCGGCGCTCGCCGGCTGCGCGCTCAAGACGCCGCCGCCCCACGACGCGGTGGTCACCGAGGCGCTGCCGAAGGCCACGACCATTCCACCGGCGTGGAAAGCCGAGCCCGGCGCCGGATCCGTCGCCGACGACTGGCTACGGTCGTTCGACGACCCCGCGCTCGAGGCGATCGTCGCCGAGGCAATCGCGAACAACCTGGACCTGCGCCAGGCAGCGGACCGTGTGGCGATTGCTCAGCAAGCGGTGGTCGTGGTCGGGGCACGCCTGCTGCCACAAGTCGGTGTCACGCTTGGCGGGCGCACGACCCGCGACGAGAACCACGACTCCAACTTCAACACGACCGTCGCCTACGCGGGCGTGACCTGGGAGCTGGACCTGTGGGGGAAGCTGCGAGCCCAGCGCGCCGCGGCCGAGGCGGGCTATGAAGCCACCGCGCTCGACTATGCCTTCGCGCGCCAATCGCTCGCCACGACCGTGGCCAGGGTCTGGTTTCTCGCCATCGAGACGCGGCAACTCGTCGCGCTCGCTGAGAAGTCGGTCGAGATCTACCGCCGGCTCGCCGATCTCGTGGCGATTCGGCGCAGCGCCGGCAAGGACTCGGACCTCGACGTGTACGACACGCGCGCCAAGCTCGAATCCGCGCTGAGCGAGGCCGAGTCGGCGCGCGAATCGTACGGCGAGACGCGCCGCGCCCTGGAGGTGTTGCTCGGGCGCTATCCCGCCGCCGAGATCGACGTGGCCGTTACTTACCCGCTCCTGTCGGCACCTCCGGCGACGGGCATTCCCGCGACGCTCCTGCAGCGACGGCCCGACATCGTTGCGGCCGAACGGGAGGTGCTCGCGGCCTTTCGCCAGGAGGAGGCGGCGAAGCTCGCGCTCCTTCCGGATTTCTCGATCTCGCTCGTGGGAGGGCGCCTGGGCGACCAGCTGCTCTCACTGCTGCGCCTGAATCCCTGGATGGCGTCGGCGGCCATCGGCGTCTCCGTCCCGATCTTCGAAGGCGGCACGCTGCGCGCCAAGGTCCAGATCGCGACCGCTCGTCAGGCGGAGGTCGTCGCTCGATATGGAAGCGTCGTGCTGACCGCGTTTCAGGAGGTCGAGAACGCCCTCGCCAACGAGTATCTATTGGCAGACAGCCTGCCGTTCGACGACAGCGCGCTCGCGGACCGCACCGAGGCCGTGCGCATCGCGACCGTGCAGTACCTGGCCGGCCGTCGGGATCTCCTCTGGGTCTCGAACCTGCAAGCCGGCCAGATTGCTACCGAGGCGGCCCTCATCCGGCTGCGCGGCCTTCAGCGCGTCAACCGCGTCCGGTTGCTTCTGGCGCTCGGCGGCAACTTTTCATCAGGGCCGACGAAATGAATTCCTCGGGCGCCTTATGAACGTGGCGCAGCCCTTCCACATCAGGTTCCGGGGCGCTGCCGGCGCACTCGTTCCGGCTTCCGCCCCAAAGAGCAGATAAGGAGCAGCTATGTCGTCCCGTTCGCTGATGGTGCTTCCCGACGATGCCGCGACACCGATCCTTGAGGCGATCGCGAAGGCCAAGAAATCACTCCGCGTCAAGATGTTCGTCTTTTCCGATCCAGGTCTGATCGAGGCGGTCATCGCCGCCCACAAGCGCGGCGTCAAGGTGCAGGTGATGCTGAACCCCGAGCGGCGCAGCGGCGAAGAGGACAACGAGGCGACTCGCAAGAGGCTGCACGCCGCCGGCATCGAGGTCAAAGACAGCAACCCGGCCGTCGACCTCACGCACGAGAAATCCATGGTGGTGGACGACCAGGTCGCGTTCATCAAGTCGCTCAACTGGGAGACCAGGAACCTGACTGAAACCCGCGACTATGCCGTCGTGACCGATCACAAGCACGAGGTCGACGAGGTCGTCGCGTGCTTCGAGGCCGACTGGCACCGCAAGAAGTTCGAGCCCGGCGACAAAGCCCACATGATCTGGTGCCCGATCAACGGGCGCGACCGCATCGCGCGGTTCATCGACGAGGCCAAGCACACGCTCTTCGTGCAGAATGAGCGCTACCAGGACGCCGTGATCCTCGAGCGCCTCGTGCGCGCCGCCGAGCGCGGCGTGAAAGTCCACGTCATGACGAAGCCGCCGCACACGCTCAAGAAGGAAAAGCTGGTCGAGGGAGTCGGCGGCCTGCGGATCCTCGACGACGTCGGCATCAAGATCCACAAGCTCAAAGGCCTCAAGCTCCACGGCAAGATGCTCCTCGCGGACGGGGTGGCCGCGATCGTCGGCTCGATCAACCTGGCGCCCGGGAGCTTCGACAGCCGGCGCGAGCTCGCGATCGAGGTCCGCGATCCCGAGGTCGTCGATCGCCTGCACAAGATCGCCAAGCACGACTGGGAGAACTCACACCCCCTCGACCTTTCCGACGAGGGGCTCTTGTCCGACCTGGAGGACCGACAGGAAGGTGTCGCTGCCGAGCTCGCGCTGCACGGCGAGGAGAAGACAAAGGACAAATAGGCCGGGTGGTCGAGCTGCACCCGAGCAGCTCACGCACAGAATCCAACACGCTTCGGGCGGCGCGGGTCATCGCGTGGCCCGCAATCGCTGGGTCGCAGATCCAGAGGATATCCGTAAACTGCTCGAAATGAGGCGCTTGATGGGCGTGGAGCGGCACGGACAACAGGCGCCCTGGTGGAGCGACTTACGCGAGTCGATCCTCAGCGGGAGGCGTGACAGGCTTGAACGTGCTGCGCCTCTGAAGAAAGGCCATGACCACTGTGCAGAGCGGGACGTGCAGCGCTGCGATCAGTCCTTCGAGCTGCTTGATGAACGCTGAATAGCCTCCGGGAAAGCGAGTGTTCAAGTACCCTTGAATTGCGGCATCGGCGAAGTAGAACCTCACCCGGCTCGGCCGATCTCCCCGCGAGACAACGGGAACGTCACCAGTCCCGGGCAAGACGCTATCAACGAATGTGAGACGAAAGCCCTTTCCGATCTCTTCGGCGCTGTAGTGATATCCGAGGTTGCTTCTCGCGATGACCAACGCTTTCCCCAGCGTCGAATCCGTCCAGCGTTCATTTGCAGCCTCTACCAGTGTGTTCCAGCCGTTGACCTGCCCCCCGAGACTGGCCCCTGGAGCTTCGCCAGGCCGAAGTCCAGAATCTTGACCAGCTCGTCCTTGTTCACCATCACGTTCTCGGGCTTCAGGTCCCGATGCACGATCCCGGCCTCGTGCGCCTTGGCGAGTCCCTCGGCGATCTGCGGCGCGATCGCGAGGAACTTCTTGATCGGCAGCGGACCGCCGGAGACGAGAGTCCGCAGCGTCTCGCCCGAGACGAGTTCCATGGCGAGGTACGAGATGCCGTCCTGGGAGCCGGTCTCGTGGACCGAGGCCGAGCGCGCTTCCTTGTCGAAGCGCTTCAATCTTTCGGAATCCGAGGCAAGAGCCGTGGGCAGCACCTTTATCGCGACCTCGCGTCCTAGCCTCGAATCCCTCGCCCGGTACACCTCCCCCATCCCGCCTGCGCCCAGGGGCGACAGGATTTCGCAGGGGCCGAAGCGAGTGCCCGTGGCCAGCGTCATCGAGAGGGCTGCGGCGAAGATTCTACGTCCCGGCAAGGAACGCTCATGGCGACCCCGCTGGAGGAACTCGCAGGGCTTGGATTCCTGCTCGGAGGGACGGCAGGGAGTCGTGGGCTGGTTGTCACAGCCCGACGCCGAGTCCACACTGAGTCCACACACCGAGGAAGAGGGCGTGAGGGCTTTCCGCAAGTGATTGAGAGGATGGAGCCGATGACCGGACTTGAACCGGTGACCTGCGGTTTACGAAACCGCTGCTCTACCGACTGAGCTACATCGGCTCGGGAGGCGGGATCTTACGGAAAGCCGGACTCCCGGTCAAACGCGGGCCGGGCCGGGCGCCGCCGTGCGCGCCGACCTAGTCGAAACGAACCGAGACGATCTTCGAGCAGCCGGGCTCTTCCATGGTGACGCCGTACATGACGTCGGCCGTCTCCATGGTGCGCTTGTTGTGGGTGATCGCGATGAACTGCGTCTCTTCCGTCATGTCCCGCAGGAGCTTCGTGAACCGGTCGATGTTGGCCTCGTCGAGGGGAGCGTCGACCTCGTCGAGGATGCAGAACGGCGAGGGCTTGAAGCGGAAGATCGCCATCAGGAGCGCGATCGCCGTGAGCGCCTTCTCGCCGCCCGACAGGAGGAGGATCGACTGGTTGCGCTTGCCCGGCGGGTGCGCGTCGATCTCGATGCCCGACTCGAGCAGGTCGGTCTCGTCGAGGAGCTTCATCTCGGCCGTGCCGCCCTGGAAGAGGCGCTCGAACATCGCCTTGAAGTTGGCGTTGATCGCGTGGAACGCCTCGGCGAAACGCTCGGAGGAGGTCGCGTTGATCTTGCGGATCGACTCCTGGAGCTCGGCGATCGACTTCAGGAGGTCGTCGCGCTGCGCCGTCAGGAACGTGAGCCGCTCGGACATCTCCTTGTGCTCTTCGAAGGCGAGCACGTTGACCGGGCCCAGCCGCTCGAGTGACGCGGTCAGCTCGACGACTTCGGCCTCGAGCGCCGCGAGAGCCTCGGGCGAGGAGTCCGCCGGCGCCTCGAGGGCCTCGGGCGAGACGCCGAACTCCTCGCGGGCCTGGGAGACCAGGTGCTCCAGGTCCGAGCCGACCCGGGTGGCCGAGACCTCGGCCTCGAAGCGCGCCTCGCGGGCGGCATCGAGCGTGGCGCGGTCGGCCCGCGTGGCTGCCTCGGCGGCGTCCACGCGGACGGCGGCTTCGCGGGCTTTCTCGGTGGACGCCGCGTGGGCGCCGGAGCGCTCCTCGCGCGCGGCGAGATTCTGCTTCTGGCGCGCGCGCGCGTCGATTTCCTCCTGGGCGAGCTCGGCGGAACGCGACAGCAGCCGCGCCTCCTCCTCGGTCGCCTCGGCGAGGCGGCGCTCGAGGGTCGAGCGCGACTCCCTCAGCGTGTCGCGCGCGGCCTCCATGGCACGGCGCCGCTCGGCCGCCACCTCCGCCTCGGTCCGGCGGTGGGCGAGCTCTTCGGAGGCCGACATCGCGAAGCCGCGGGCCTCCGACAGCAGGGCCGACAGGTTCCCGATGCGCTCGTGCGCGGCGTCTTCGGCCTCGGCGTGACGCCGTTCGTCGGCCTCGAGGGCGGCGCGCCGCCCGGCGAGCCCGGTGGCTTCGTCGGCCAGGGCGCGATCCTCGCCGGCGAGGGTATCGCGCTCGCGCCGCAGGCGGTCGCGGTCCGAGAGCCGCTCCTCGAGGCGCGCGGCGTAGGCGCTGTGGGCGTCGCGGGCCTCGCGCTCGAGGTCGCGCAGCGGCGGCAGCTCCGCCTCCGCGCGCTGGCGCGCGGCGCGGAAGGACTCGGCCTGGCGCGCCGCGGCCTCGAACGTGTGGCGCGCCTCTTCCAGACGGCCGCGCATCGAGGCCTCCTCGCGGCGGAGCGCGAAGAGCCCGGACGCTTCGGCGGCCGGACCGGCCACCCGCACGACGGGGCCGCGCACGACCTCGCGCGCCCGCGTCACGAACGTCAGGGAGGGATGGCGCTCGGCGAGCGCGAGCGCGCGGCCGAGGTTCTCGACGAAAGCCGTCGCCGGCAGGGCGGCGCGCTCGGCGGGGGAGAGGGCGTCCCAGCCTTCGACGACGGCGTCCCAGCCGAGGGCGCCGTCGGGCACGTCGAGGCGGGGCTCGAGCCGCCAGTCGGCGCGCACGAGGCGGCCGGTCGAGAGGGCGCGCATCGCCTCGACCGCGCGGGAGACGTCGCCGGTCGCGAGCAGCGCGTCGGTGTCGGCGCCGAGAACGAGACCGACGGCTTCGTCCCAGCCGGGCTTCGGACGGATCCGTTCCGACAGCGCGCCGTCTTCGGACACGCCGGCGCCCCGGAGCGCCTGCCGCACCTCGTTGACGCTGTTCTCGCGGGCGCGGAGGGTTTCCGCCAGCGCCGCGATCCGATGCTCGAGCGCCCCCGCGGTCTGGCGGGCGAGCTCGCGCGCCTCTTCCGCGGCGGCGAGCTCGGCGGCGGCGGCGGCGAGGTCGGCCTCGGCGCGCGCGACGCGGCCCGCGGCCCCGGCGGCGGCGGCCGCGAGTCGGGCGGCCTCGGTCTCGGCCTCGGCGGCGTCGCGCTCGCGGACGGCGAGCTCCGCGCCGACTTTCTCGGCCGACTGCGCCAGGCGCGCCCGCGAGGCGGCGACGCGCTCGGCCGCGAGGTCCACCTCATGCCGGGCGTTGCGCGTCGCGATCCGCTCTCCCGAGGCGGACAGCGCGCGGCCGCGCGTCTCCTCGAGCTCGCGCTCGAGTCCGGCGCAGGCCGCGGCGGCCTCGGCGGCCTTCCGGTCGGCCTCTTCGCGCGCGAGCGACCGCGCCCGCGCCTCGGCGACGGCGCGCTCGAGCCGGTCCTCGAGCTCCGCGAGGTCCTGGGCGGACCGGGTCTGCTCGGCGGAGAAGTCGCGGCCCTCGCGTTCGAGGGCGGCGCGGCGGGCCGCCAGGTCCACGGCGGCGCGGCGGTTCGAGTCGAGGAGGGCGTCGTCGCGGGCGATCGCGGCTTCGAGCGCGGCGAGCGCTTCGCGCAGCGCGTCGCGGGCGTTGGCGGTCTCGGCCGCGTCGAGGCGGGCACTCGCGAGCTCGGCCTCGGCGCGCGCGAGCGCCGCCGCGGATTCCGCCTCGCGATCGCGGCGCTCGTCGCGGAGCCGCTCGGCGGCCGAGAGCGCGTCGCGGAGCGCGTCGGCGCGGGCGCGCGTCAGCGAGGCCTTCCGCTGGCGCAGCAGCTCGGACTGCTCCTTGTAGCGCGCGGCGCGCGAGGCCTGGCGCTTGAGCGACACGACGTTGCGCTCGATCTCCGAGATGATGTCCGACAGCCGGAGCAGGTTGCCCTTCGTTTCCTCGAGCTTGCCCTCGGCGAGCCGCTTCTTGAGCTTGTACTTCGTGATCCCGGCCGCCTCTTCGATCAGCCGCCGGCGGTCCTGCGGCTTCGTCGACAGGACCTGGTCGATGCGCCCCTGCTCGATGACCGAGTAGGCCCGCACGCCGAGGCCGGTGCCGAGGAGCTGGTCCTGGATGTCGCGCAGGCGCACCTGCTTGTCGTTCAGGAAGTACTCGCCTTCGCCGTCGCGGTAGACGCGCCGGCCGACGCGCATCTCGCCCCCGGCGTCGCCCTTCTCGCTGTCGCCGTTGGAGGCGGCGAGCGTCAGGGTGACCTCGGCCATGCCGAGCGGGCGCCGCTTGGCCGAGCCGTTGAAGATGACGTCGTCCATCTTCTCGCCGCGCAGCACGCGGGCGCTCTGCTCGCCGAGAGCCCAGGCGACGGCGTCCGAGATGTTCGACTTGCCGCACCCGTTCGGGCCCACGACCGCCGTGACCGAGCCCGGAAAGGCGAGGTCCACCTTCTCGAAGAAGGACTTGAAGCCGGAGATTTCGACCCGTTTGAGGCGGAGCATCTCGGCAAAATCTAGCAAATGCGCGGGGCCCGTGCCACAACTTATTGGGGTCGGCCGGAGACCGGTCGCAATAGCCGGTGGCCCGCGGCCCGAACTGTTAGGATCCCCGCGCGATGAAATCCGACATCGAGATCGCCCAGGAGGCGCGGCTGCGGCCGATCGAAGAGGTCGCGCGCACCGCCGGAATCGACCCGGCCGACTTCATTCCCTATGGACGCGACAAAGCCAAGGTCTCGATCAACGCGATCGCGCGCGCCGAAGGCCGGCCCGAAGCGCCGCTCGTGCTCGTCTCGGCGATCACGCCCACGCCCGCCGGCGAGGGCAAGTCGACGACGACGG
>Ga0335070_10006576_pt1 | contig 13666 bp, 14 predicted proteins | sample Lox_Sample_13_FD_206722 | JGI IMG/M metagenome (GOLD analysis project Ga0335070, IMG submission 206722) | Soil microbial communities from Loxahatchee National Wildlife Refuge, Florida, United States - Lox_Sample_1.3 | ecosystem: Environmental > Terrestrial > Soil > Wetlands | place: USA...
GGAATTCTAGCGGCGACGTTTGGGATATCCGTCGAGTCGGAACGCTCACCACCGGAACACAACCAGACGCAAGAGGGAGAAATCATGAAAAACATCAAGTTTGTTGTAAGAGTTAGCCGCGGCGCTTCTCGCGTTCCTGCCTACGTGCTAAGGATTGATCCGACCCCGGTCCAGATGACTAGCAACCGCAAGCGCGCCCTGATCATGGGAAAACTTACTGCCGAGGATGCAGTTAAATCCGTTCAAAATTCCCGGTGCATCCCGGAGTTAGTGCCCGTGTCGGTTCCCGCCTAGGCCCGCTGCCTGGAGATTGAAGTTTGCACCTGATTTTGTTTTGTGTCGCGCTGCAAAGGCGGCCTCATTTTATGGCGGCAATCGCGGTTAGCACAGACTGGGTCAAGTTTCAGCAGAGCTTTTCGACTTCTTTTACGTTGCTCACACACAGGCGTCGTTCTGTCGACTCGATCTTCACGTCAGTCGTGGGGCAATGGAGTGGTCACTTTTGAGCAGTTTTGCCCTGCTTCCGACTTCAGAATGGAAGAGAGGCAGAAACAGAAAGCATGGCTGCGAATTTCGTCGGAGGCCTGAAATGGCACACCCCAACGAACGTGCCGATGTAGTTGCAGAGATAGCGACACTGCGGAAGCTGCAATTTGAGTCTGAGATTGATGCAACTTACCTCGGTTGGACCCTTAAGGCCAAGCTTGCACGAGAACGACGTTCCAACCGCATCTCCATGCTGGTCGGTTCACTGGGCGACATCGAAAGGTCTATGCCCTCAAGCGACGCGGTGTCAAGCGCAACCGAGAGGAACCGCAGCAAGCCGAACTGTGGCAAAAGGGGACAGGCCGCCTAGCGAGTCCTTCGGTCAACGCAACTTACTTTCGTAGATCGCCGACTGCACCAGAAAGTCACAAAATGGCAGACTTCGTAAAACGCGCAGCCCTCGTTGCTGAGATTTGCCTGCTGCGGAGACAACAGTCGGAATCCATCGAAACGGCTGTTTTCTGTGGATGGACTCCGGACACGAAGGCGGGACATGACCAGCGCGCAGATCGACTGGAGTTGCTGCTTCCCCGCTTGGCGGAACTCGATGAGACGTCCTGAGTTTATGGCTACTTGTTAGGGTGAAATCAAATGCTTACTAAGATCATTAAATTAGGTGCGATTGCAGCGTTAATGGCAGGTGGGTTTTGGTACTCCGTTTCTTCCTTTCGACTCCTCTCGCAATTTGTAGTGGCGGCCGCGGCTGCGATTGTGCTAACCCAAGTGGCGAGGATGCGCCGCTATGTTTGGATGACTATGTTCCTGCTGGTCGCCTGTCTGTTCAATCCGGTTGTTCCGATTCCATTCTCCAGCTATATCTTCGGAATTGTTAGCGCCTTTGCGGTTCTTCTTTTCTTCTTCTCCCTGGAGCTGTTGCAGCCGAAACGCAGATTGTCGATTGACTCTATTACCGATCGTATGCCGGGAAGCGAGTCGCTATGAAGCCAAACACTCAGAGTCTCGACTGCATCCTTGAGTCCGCGGTAATCCAGAGTTGGCCAGACTTGATGAAGGATGCGAGGGCCGGATCGCTTCACCTTGAATACGCTTTTGCGCCCAACAACTCTTTGGATTACCTGATGCTTTGGTCATCCAAGCTTCGGGGCGAATGGGATCTTGTCTGCGACTATTGGATGTCAACCTTTGCACCGCACAATAAAGGCGTCCGCTTCAAGAATGGATTTCAGTCAGAAGATCTGGCCCGTACGCTGGCACTCATAATGCAACATCAGCACACCTTCGCGCCCTTGCCCAACCTCGGGCGGACGGGCATGCTCCAGGTACAGGAGCCAAGCGGAGAAGAAACCGAAGCCGCAGCTAAGTCATTAACTGATGCGCTCTGCTGTATCGACTCCCTGTCCTCAGAGGCCGAACTCCTACACAATCGTGTGTCGCAAGGCCATGAATCCCGAACGCGCTAAAACACACTCTGGATATGCACAAGAAGCTGAGTTCCTGATTTACGTAGCTTGCAGCCGCATGCGATCCGAATCGTAGATAGATTCCCGACGAATTCGATTCCCAATGAGGTGAGCGCTGCCGGATTCTCGATAACTTCATTCCAGACTGAACTGCCGCAGTAGTATGGATTCCTCAAACGGCCGAATTCTATCCCAACAGTTTTCGTTCAGCGTAAGAAGCACAGACTGAAGTGTGCTCTTCCATATCGTACCTAGCGCGCTCCATGTCGACGTTCTTCTTGGCCGCAAGCTCCGTGCTCACCCGATAATAGGCAGAGAAGCGGGCTTCCGCGTACTCGTTACGACTGAATGCCAAAGCTCCCGACAAATCCTTGCATTTTAAGCAATCCGTAGTCTCCATCGCGGTGCTACTCGTACGCACGCAGCAGTTCTGCTGCGTCTGTTCGGCTGGTGGCCGGTCCCGCTCGTCCTGACGATGCTCTGGGTAATGGCTTCCAGCCATCTGATGGAGAACATTGGCTTCGGTCATTGTTAACCTCTTAGTGATTTATGTTTTAAGCTAAGAGAAGAAATTTCAGATGGACTGACTTAGTTCAGAGGACCTGATGAGGAGGACAATCTCCTACCATCAACGCTACGCGCAAACCTCACGCGCGTCAATTCGCAGGGGTTCAAGTCTGGTACGCACGATCCGGATATTGTATTCAACTAAGTTGCCGGCCCTAAGTTGATCGCGGGGTGCCGTCGCCGCTTCCACGGTTGGAAAGGACTTCACCATCACCGCTGATACGGTCGAAGGAGTGCGCTTCTCCCATTCACTGGCAAATGGAAAAAACGCGCTTCGCACTTTGCGCCGGATGCGGAAAAGGGCGACAATGACATATCAGCCCCGGAATTGAACGTGGCACCTAATGCGATCAACTCCAGGCTGATTCGACGGGACACCGCTGAAACCGTTAACCAGGTAAGTAACTGAGAAGATCTGGCTGCCCCCCAGGGATTCGAACCCCGATATGCTGATCCAGAGTCAGCTGTCCTAGCCGTTGAACGAGGGGGCAGTAGTGAGCACGGCTGAGTTCGATTCTATGGTGCCAACCGAAGGCCGGTCAACAGAATCGCATCGTCAACCGGTACAAAAGTTCGGCGCGGGCGCGGTAGAATTCAGCAGAGAATCTTCGTGACTTGATTCTCTCGGATTTGGAATTACATGCCCATCGATCTACAAGCTCCTATAGTTGACACGACCGAACTCTCCCGGCGCGCGCTCGAGGCCGAGCAGTGCGCCCTTATCGTGGTTGATATCCAAGACAAACTCTTGCCTCCTATTTGGGAAAAAGAGCGTCTGGTGCGCAATGCGCAGCTGTTGATACGACTGGCGGGCATCCTGAAGATTCCTGCGTTAGTGACTACGCAGTACAACAAGGGGCTCGGCCCAACCGTGCCGGAGATCTCTTCGCTGCTTCCCGAAACCACCAGCATCGACAAGTTAATGTTCTCATGCTTCGGTAGCGACGTGTTTTGCAGTCTGCTGAAACGACAGCCGGGGCAGCGGACCACCGTTCTGCTGTGCGGCATGGAGACCCACATTTGCGTAATGCAGACGGCTTTAGGTGCGCTGCGAGAAGGGTATCTCGTCCACGTTGCCTCGGATGCGGTCAGCTCGCGGACGGAGCTGAATTGGCGGATTGGGCTCGAGCGAATGCGGGCAGCGGGAGCGATTCTTTCTTCGACCGAGATGATGATTTATGAATTGCTGCGATCGTCGGGGGCGCCGGCTTTTAAGGAGTTGCTGCCGTACTTGAAGGGATAGCTTCGAGCCGCGAGCAAGGCCAAGTTTAGAAATCCCGCGAAGGCTAACGACCTACGTATATGCTGATCGCTGGGCGCGGCGACTCGATCTAACTCGCCGTCGCGTCTTTCTGCTTTACCCGTACTACCGTGATCTTCGAAAATCCCTCCTCAAACGTTGGCGGCTTCAGCTTGGCGGCCATCTTGCGCATGATCGCTTCCGGAACAACGCGGCCGCGTCGCTGATGACGCTCCAGGCAGACTTCCAGCGGTACATCGAAGAAGAGTCCTTGTACGTCGTAGCCGTAGTCCTTGGCCAGCTTGATCCAGCTGTGACGGTCGTGCGGGGTCAAGTTCGTGGCGTCGACATAGCTCATCGGACGGCGAGCTATGAGACGCGCCTTCAACATCGAGCGCAGGTTTGAGAATACGAGGTCTTGAAATCTCTGCTCCTGTTCATCGTCGAACAAGAGTTCGCGCAAGAGATCACTGGACAGCGGGCGGATATTATGCCGCTTGAACCACGAACTCTTTCCGGAGCCTGGAAGCCCAATCGACAACACCACGGTCCCTTTGCTCGGGCGGGCAGGAGCCGCAGTGACGGGAGTTACTGAAGGACCTGGTGCGACCGGAGGTGGCACCTCGCTGCTAGAAGATTGCGGACCGGGTGCAGTAAGTATTTCAGGGGCGGCGACCTCGCCTATGGCTTCTGGGGTGAGAGGTACTTCTTCGGAAGCCATCTCCGGGACGTTCGCCGCGGGCGGGACGGAGACTTCTGCGATCTCGCTCGGAATGGGAGCCCTCGCCGGCCTCTGTGCAGGCGCCTGGCGTTGGGATGGGCCCCGTACTCCTCCACTGCCGCGCTTACGGCGACGGCGTGAAGGACGAGCGCGGCCCTCGTTTCTGACGGCTTCGGCTAACGGGAGTTCGGGGACACTGCGTGTTCCGAGTTCAAAGTCAGCCTGTGTCTCCCGGTCACCGGTGCCCTCTTGAGCAGGTTGCGCCGCTCGCCGAGGCGGTGCGGAACGCTGAGGTTGCGCGTCCGTCTCCGGATGTTCGACCGGTCTTTCGCTGATCTCGCTCTCGAAATATTTTGGCTGCAGCGGCTCGGGAGCGTTCTTTGGCTGCTCCTTTGACGTGTTGGGACCCTTTTTGCGGCGCTTCATGCGCTCGCTCATCCATTTCCGCATATAGCGCTTGTAGCACAATGACCTGTGCGACGGCAATTGGACCCCGTAGCGGGAAGGATACCCATCCGCTTCGAGTTGCGAATTTCGAGCTAGAGCAAAGCAATCCCATGCTCGCAAGAGAGGGCGACGCTCTGGTTTCCTCCATGCAACTCCGTGTAACCTGTGGTCTATGCTTTTTACCGGTCGCGGATAAGCGGCGTCCGGCATCGTTGTCGCTCGGAGCTAGTCATGAATCCACATCCCGCCCCTGCCGCCGTTGAATTGCCGGCTGTTCCGCTCACCGTCGAAGGCTATGCCACCTTGCATCAGATGATGCGGTTTCGCTGGACCGCGTGGCGCGAACTCAGCGAGGGTCATCGGCGCGAGATCGCCGGGGAGGCTTCTGACGTATTGTCGCGAATGGAGTCTCGGCAAAACGGGCAGTCCGCGCTGTTCTCTCTGATCGGTCATAAAGGCGACCTGATGTTTGTCCATTTTCGCGGGAACTTTGCCGAACTAAACCAAGCGGAACTCGATTTTGCGCGGCTGCGACTGAGTGACTTCGTCGAACCCACGACTTCCTACCTTTCCGTCATCGAGCTGGGGCTGTACGAATCAAGCCTCAAGATCTACAAGCAGCTTTCCGAGCAGGGCATTGAGCCGCATTCGGAAGAATGGAAAAAGGCCATTGCAGAAACGGTTGCCCGGCAGAAAGAGGCAATGCGACCACGGCTTTTTCCACCGATGCCTCCTAGCCGATACGTCTGCTTCTATCCGATGAACCGGCTGCGCGGCGAAGACAAGAACTGGTACATGCTGCCGATGGAAGAGCGCCAGCGCCAGATGAACGAGCATGGCTTGGTGGGCCGGCGTTACGCGGGTGAGGTGAAACAGATCATCACCGGCTCGATCGGCTTCGACGATTGGGAGTGGGGTGTGGACCTCTTTGCCGACGATCCGCTGATCTTCAAGAAGCTCATCTACGAGATGCGGTTCGATCAGGTTAGCGCGGTCTACGCCTTGTTCGGCAGCTTCTTCGTGGGCCTGCGATGCCGGGCAAGCCAGCTTCACGACTTGCTTGAGGGCAATCTCCCGGAGCCGACGGCGGAATGATGAAGTGCGATCGGACGCGAGATGCTGGCGCACTTTGGCAGGTTGCGCAGGTGCAGGTGCGTGTTATGTATAGGTATTCCCAGAAGTCCCATTGCAGTGAGCGAGAACGCGAAAGAACGCTGGCAGGAGCTTTGCGAGCAGGCCTCCATCGAGTCGGATCCCGAAAAACTGCTCGAACTGGTCACGGAGATCAACCGTCTTCTTGAGGCCCGGCACGCGGGGACAATGGCTCCGTCCGCGCCATCGCCGACGATTCATAGCGAACCTCAACCAGGCGAGTGGCGACCCGGACCCACGAGCGTGCGGCGTTTCACTTCTGAGCCGAGTCCACGCAAGAAAACTGGCGGCAATGCCGCCTGAATAGACCTTCCGCATCCTGCCCAGGCATCGCCGCTTTTCAGTGCCCCGGCGCTGAATCAACATCGAGGACTTGCGCATCCGATAAAATCGTGAGCAGACGCGGGATTCTTATTGCCAACGCTGAACACGAATGGACAAGTGAAGAACAACAACCACAAGCCGACGATTGGGGTGCTGGCGCTTCAAGGGGATTTTGATGCCCACCGTCGTCGGCTGGAAGAGTTGGGGGCAAGGGTCATTCTGATCAGGAAGCCGGAGCAACTTGATGACATTGAAGGGTTGGTCATCCCCGGAGGCGAATCGAGCACGCTGCTGAAACTGTTGGGTGACGCCGGGCTTGAGAAGCTCAAACAATTTGTACACGCCAAGCCCTCATTCGGCACATGCGCGGGGGCGATTCTGCTGGCAACCCACGTGGCCGGTCCTACACAAGAGAGCCTCGGGGCGCTCGATATAACGGTCCGTCGCAATGCATACGGCCGGCAGATCGATAGCTCGATCCGAGAAGGGAAATTCCTACAGCAAGATACTGAGATGGTTTTTATCCGCGCCCCAAAAATCGAACGGGTGGGTGAGGGCGTCGAGGTAATCGCAACCGAGGGCAACGACCCGGTCCTAGTGCGCCGCGGGAAAACGCTGGCCGCGACATTCCATCCCGAGCTCAGCGATGACCGCAGCGTCCATCAGTATTTCCTTGACTTGGTCGTGGGTAAGGAAGAGGGCCACTCATCGAGTACGCGAAAGATGAGCGGAAAGTAGTTGAACAAGAAAGGGGCTACAGCCCCAGGGCTGTCGCGGATGGTCAAAGACGTGAAGAGAATTAGCGGGTCAACCGACGGCGCACCCAGGTAGCGAGTCCTACCAATCCCCCACCAAGGGCAGCTAGAACGCCAGGTTCTGGGGCAGCCGCTTTCAAGACGTGCGGTGAAGCAAATGAATTTGTTGCGACGGCCAAGATGACGATGACGATCGACAGAACTGCAAAGGCCCGATTAAGCACGAGATAACCCCCACCCCTGCTGTTCGCACGGATGTTTCCATTCAGTGTGGATTTTAGAAAACTTTACAAATCCCCTTTGTCTAGCGGATTTATTGACATTTAGAGGGTCGTCGATCCGGTGGTCACGTCGCGCCACACGTGCTGCTGCGCAAGCATTTTCACTCTTTTGCCGGGTGCGTTCCGTTGCTTGGTACCGCCTGCGCGGAGGCATTCCGTTATCCTGTCCATTCAGCTCACGCACAATGGAAGCTCCTGAACTCGAAATCAGCCCGGTGGGTCTGTGGTCGTATCTGCGATTGCTCCGCAGCAATGGCAACCTTCGTTTGCTGTGGGGCGCGCAAGTGGTCAGCGAAATCGGGGACTGGTTCTACACGCTCGCGATCTACAACCTATTGCTGCAGTTGACCGGCCGCGCCGGCTCAGTAGCGTTAGCCTTGGTGTTGCAGGTGCTGCCTCAGACGTTGATAGGACCTACCGCAGGAGTCGTCAATGATCGTATCCGCCGCAAGCACGTGATGATCGCCGCGGATCTGGGAAGAATGGCGATCGTCTTCTGCATGTTGTTCGTGCGCTCGCGCGAGATGGTCTGGCTTGTCTATCCTCTGCTGGTTGCGGAGACCTTGCTTGCGGCGTTCTTCGAGCCGGCACGCAGTTCGGTGATCCCCAACATCGTCGCGCGCCAGGATGTTGTCCTGGCCAACACGTTGTCTTCCGCGACATGGTCCGTGAATTTAATGCTCGGCTCGACGGCGGGAGGGGTGATTGCGGCGCTGTTTGGACGCGATGCAGTGTTCGTCTTCAACGCGCTTTCATTCCTGATTTCAGCTCTCTTGATTTTGAGAATGCATTTTGCCGAACCACATGCGGAGGGCGCGCGTCCATTTCGACTGAGCGAGTTGGTCGACTTTTCTCCGATGCTTGAAGGCATTCGCTATGTGAGATCGCAAGTGCGGTTGCGTTCCACCATTCTCGTAAAGGCCGGCAACCTGATCATCGGTCCCAGTTGGGTGCTCTTTACCGTGATGGGGCAGCGCGAATTTCCTGTGCGCTGGCATGGACTTGATCCGGCGCGGGGCGCGTTTCTCGGCATGAGCCTATTATTGGGGGCGCGCGGCATTGGGGCGCTCTTGGGGCCCCTGATCACGGCTCCCTGGGCTGGACACGTGCGCGCGCGTCTGGAGCGGGCGATTCTCTACGCCTATTTGAGCACCGCGGTAGGTTACGGTCTGCTAAGCGTCGCAGGGCGTCTGTGGCTTGCCTGCCTGTGTGTGATGATCGCGCATGTGGGCGGTTCAATTGTCTGGGTGTTCTCGACCACCCTGTTGCAGCTACAAACGGGTGACAAGTTTCGGGGCCGGGTATTTGCCGCTGACCTCGGGCTGTGCATGTTCACAATCGCCAGTGGAGCTTATATCGCGGGGAGATTTGTCGACTGGGGCTTCGCGGCGCGCCACGTAGCCGGAGCAGCTGGAGCACTGATGTTGATTCCTGCGATGCTGTGGTGGCTGGCGATTCGGAGGAATGAGGAGGCTGTGTAGCGCGGGCACCCTCGCCCGCGAGACCACTTCACTGAAACATCGCGCGAGCCAAATGTCGCGCTAAGGCCGCTGCAGCCTGTCGATCTTCGCCGCCAAAACAAAATCCGACTCAGTCAAGCCATCGACCTTGTGAGTCCACGTTGTGACCTCAACCTTGCCCCAGGCAAGCATGATGTCGGGATGATGGCCCTGTTCTTCGGCGATTGCACCAACGCGATTGACGAAATCAAGCGCCGACTTGAAGTCGGGAAATTTGTAGCTGCGCACAATGTGATGCTCGTCGATCACGTTCCAGTGCGCGAACTCCGGAAGCTGGCTATGCATGTCCGCCAGTTCTTTTCCTTTGAGCGGCGTAACCCCTCCGCGGCATGGAACGCAGGTTTTATCGGCAAGTGATGTCATCGGAAACGACCCCATAAAATCCTAGCATCTTTCTCCGCACGTTTTCTTCAAGCCCCAGCCTATCTCTCGCTGCCTCTTCAAGTTCGCGAAACTTCCTTTGTCAATCTTGCATCTGAGTGCTTTACCCAGAAGCCCGTGCCCGCCGCGACCGCAAAACCGGCCATGAATCCTTGGGTGATCGCCATTTCGGTGATGCTGGCCACGTTTATGGAGGTGCTCGATACCTCCATCGCCGCGGTTGCGCTTCCGTATATTGCGGGCAGCCTCTCGGCGACGAACGACGAGGCTACGTGGGTCCTGACCAGCTATCTCGTCGCGAACGCCATCGTGCTTCCGGCCAGCGGCTGGCTCTCGCTGCGCTTCGGGCGCAAGCGATTTCTCATTTCATGCATCATCATTTTTACGATCTCGTCGTTTCTCTGCGGAGCGTCGACGAGCCTTGCGATGATCCTGATCGCGCGCGCCGTTCAGGGCGCTGGCGGCGGCGCGCTGCAACCGCTTTCGCAATCCATCCTGCTTGAAACCTTTCCACCTGAAAGGCGTGGCGTAGCCATGGCGGTGTTTGCGCTTGGCGTAGTGGTGGCGCCGGTGCTCGGGCCAACACTCGGAGGATGGCTCACCGACGCCTACTCATGGCGATGGGCGTTTTACATCAACATTCCGGTCGGAATTTTTGCGGCGTTCATGATTTCGCGCTATGTCGAAGATCCGCCTTACGTGAAGAATGCGAAGCCGGGCCGGTTGGACGCCATCGGCCTCGGTTTTCTCGCTGTGTGGCTTGGCTGCCTGCAGATCATTCTCGACAAGGGCCAGGAAGACGACTGGTTCGGAGCCAACTGGATTCGCTGGGCGGCGGCGATTCTCATCATCTGCTTCGTCGCTTTCATCATTCGCGAGTTGATTCACGATAAGCCGCTGGTCGATCTGCGCGTGTTCCGGCACCGGAACTTTGCCATTGGCTGTATTCTCATCGGACTGTTCGGCGCATCTATCTACGGGACTATTACGCTGCTCCCGCTCTTTTACCAGGAACTGCTTGGCTACACGGCGCTCGCGGCGGGCATGGCCGTTAGTCCACGCGGGATCGGAGCGATTTGCGCCATGCCGATCATCGGCACATTGACCGCGAAGATCGACAACCGGTGGCTGATTGCGTTTGGGTTTTTGCTATTCGGGATGAGCAGCCTGCGCTTTGGCAAGGCCGATCTTTCCATCGGGCAATGGACGCTGCTGTGGGCGATCGTGATTAGCGGCTTCGGCTCAGGGTGCATCTTTGTCCCGCTGTCAACGACCACCATGGCCGGACTTCCGAACGAAGAGATCGGCAATGCTGCCGGGCTTTATAACCTGCTGCGCAATATTGGCGGCAGCATCGGGATTGCGATCGTGAACACGCTCGTCATCCGGCACGCGCAACTGCATCGCACGGAACTTTCGCACAACCTGAGTCCCACCAATCCTCAATTTCAGGGAGCGGTGCAGCAGGCGAAGGAACATTTGATTTCGCAAGGAGCTTCGGCTCCGGACGCGCTTTCACGGGCCTATGCGCTGGTGAATGGGACCTTGAACGGCCAAGCGCGGCTCTGGTCGTATGTGGACGATTTTCGCTACATGGCTCTGGTGTGCTTCGTCTGCATTCCGATTGTATTTGCCTTGAAGAAGGCGAAAGGGAAGGGCGCGATAGGGGCGGGGCACTAAGAACGTTTTTGCGAGGAGCCCTACCTGCGGTTGGATCGGCGCAAAAAGGTGGGGAATGAGCAAGTGCTCACTCCCCGGATGCTGAGTAATATTTTCTAGCCTAACTTCTCGAAAAACAGGCAAATCGTCTCAATCCCGCGATGGAAGTTCGGAATGTGGAACTTCTCGTTCGGGGCGTGGAGATTGTCGTCGGGCAGGCCGAAGCCCATCATCACCGATGGAATCTTCAGGACGTCCTGAAAATCGGTGACGATTGGAATTGAGCCGCCGGATCGGATGAAGACTGTCTCTTTCTTGAAGGTGTCATGCAGGGCTTCGGTGGCCGCTTTGATGAAGCGGTTGTCGGTGCCGACTACGCAGGCCGGGCCTTTGCTGTGAACTTTGATATTTAAGTCGATTCCCTTCGGCGTGTTCTTTTTCACAAAGGCGGTGTAGCGCTTGAGGATGTCGTCGGGATCCTGGTTCGGAACGAGGCGCATGGAAACTTTGGCTGTGGCCTTGGCCGGGATGACGGTCTTTGCGCCAGCGGCGGTGAAACCTCCGGGCATGCCATGGACTTCCAGCGTGGGACGTGCCCAGGTGCGATAGAGAACGGAGTAGCCGGGTTCGCCGGTGAGGACCTTGGAACCGACTTCCGCTTTGCGGTACTTTTCCTCGTTGAACGGGAGGCGCTTCCAGGCTTTAAGTTCGTCGTTGGTCGGCGCTTTCACTTTGCTGTAGAAGCCGGGGATCTGAACCTTGCCCTTGGAATCTTTCAGTTTGCCGATTATCTCGCAGAGCGCGAAGAGAGGGTTGGGAGCAGCGCCGCCATAGACGCCGGAGTGCAAGTCGGTCTTGGCGCCGCGGGCTTCGATCTCGGTGTAGAGGAGGCCGCGCAGGCCAACGCAGAGCGTCGGGAGATTGGGCGCGAAGAGCTCGGTGTCACAGACCAGAGCGAAATCGGCCTTCAGCTTGGCTTTTTGTTTGCGCACGTAATCGGCGATTGCTTCGCCGCCGACTTCTTCTTCGCCTTCGAAAATCACTTTTACATTAAGGGGCAGCTTGCCTTCGTGGGCCTGGAAGAGCGATTCGAGAGCTTTCACTTCCATCCAGAGCTGGCCTTTGTCGTCGACGGCGCCGCGGGCGTAGAGGTTGTCGTTGCGCTCGGACGGCATGGTCCAATTCTTCTTCGGGGCGTCGTCTTCGAGGGGGTAAGCGTTCTCATCGATGAAGGGCGGCGACTTCCATTCGTCCAGAGGCTCGGGCGGCTGCACATCATAGTGGGCATACATCAAAACGGTGGGCTTGCCGGGAGCGTTGAGCCAGTCGGCGTAGATGAGAGGATGGCCCTCGGTGCTGATGACTTCGACATTGTTCATGCCGATGCGGCGGAGTTCGTCGGCGACGAAGTTAGCGGCCTTATTGACGTCGTCTTTATGTTCTTCAAGAGTGCTGACGCTAGGAATGCGAAGCAGATTTTTGAGTTCGTCTAAGAAGCGGGATTGGTTGGAACGCGCAAAATCGACTGCTGCAGATGCCATAGGTGATGACCTTTCTGGCGCCAAGGAGATGAATGCGGGAAGAGCGCCGAAAACGATTCAGTATATACCTGCGGTGTGGGTTGAGGCGTTGGCTGGCAGGCGCGGAAGAAGGCACTGTCGGCGGTTTCAGAAAGCGACGATGCGGGCGAAGAATCAAAGCTAGGCCGTTTACTTCTGAAAGCGCGCGATCGTGAATGCAGCGAGATCAAAGGCAGGCGTTTCGCCGGTGATGACCTGTGCCATGATTTGCGCCGTTATCGGTGCGAGGAGGATGCCGTCGCGAAAGTGTCCCGTGGCAACGAAGTAACCGGGAAGTTCGGTGGGCCCGAGGATGGGCAAGTTGTCTGGAGTTCCCGGACGGAGGCCTGCCCACGCTTCGAGGATGCGAGCGCCGGCAAGGGCTGGAGCGATATCGAGCGCCGAGTGGTGGAGTTTCTGAATAGTTGCTGGAACTGTTTGCTTGTCGAAGCCCGCTTCTTCTTGGGTGGCGCCGATGAGGAGGCGTCCGTCGCTGCGGGGGATCAGGTAGACATCTGGGGTGCGGATTACGTGGTGGGTAAACTCTTTTTGAGGCGTCACGACACACAGCATCTGACCTTTTACCGGGCGGGTGGGGAGGGTCGGCATGGCGGAAGAAGTATCGGCGTGGGCGCGGACTTGGCTGGACCAGGCTCCGGCGCAATTGACTACCACGGGCGCCGCAAATGTCGTCTTGTTGGTGCACACACCCGATGTCTTCCCTGAGTCGACTTCTATGGATAGAACCTGATCGCCGGATGAGAAATCGACTCCGCGACGCTTGGCTGCCGCGATTGCGGCGGAGACCAGGTCGCGCGGATCGACGCTACGCTCGCGGAGGAAGTGGGCGTTCATCGGGGAAAGCTTTTCGGTCGCGAGGATGGGTTCGAGTTCGGATAAAGAGGCGGGCAGTGAGTGAGGATCGATGGACGCGGAGGTAGCGCTCGCTTGGTTGCTGAAATTGGGATTGGGATTGGTGAAAAGGATCGTGCCTTGCGAGCGCAGATCGATTTTCATCTGCGATGCGTCCTCGAGTTCGCGGACGAATTCGGGATACATGCCGGCGCTGACTGCGGCTAGTTCGTGGAGGGCA
>Ga0335070_10006577_pt1 | contig 13665 bp, 17 predicted proteins | sample Lox_Sample_13_FD_206722 | JGI IMG/M metagenome (GOLD analysis project Ga0335070, IMG submission 206722) | Soil microbial communities from Loxahatchee National Wildlife Refuge, Florida, United States - Lox_Sample_1.3 | ecosystem: Environmental > Terrestrial > Soil > Wetlands | place: USA...
CGCTGGCGTCGCGGACGCTGCTGATGGTCGCGCGCGGCACGAAGCGGCCGATCCGCGAGATCGGCGAGATTCTGGTCGATCACCTGCCGGGCCTGCACACCGCGCCGATCGGCAAGGGCGGCCACATGGCGCCGCTCAGCAATCCGGCCGAGGTCAACCCGCGCGTCATCGAATTCCTCGACCGTCTGCAGCCGGCGTGACGCGGCGCCCAGTCGGCGGTGCCGCCGTCGACCTTGGCCAGCTTCAGTTCAGGCATGGCGCCGCCGGCCATGAGCTTTTCAGGCATTTCTTCATTTCCTCCGTTCTAGAATCATCTCGGCCGATCTGGAGGCGTCGGTGCCGGCCGGCAAGGGCTTCAAGGCCTTGTGAACCGGCGGCGGCGCGGCGGATGATCGGCCGGATTGTCGCGCCGCCCGAATTCGGGCTATAAAACAGGCGCCCGGCGGACCCCGCCACAAGATGTTGTGGCCTCCGTCGGAATTGTCATAAGCCGGTCATCAAGCCGTCCTATGGTGCGGGGGCTGCCGGCGGAGACGGAGCGACGCACGACGATGGACGGGTCCGGTTTCACCCTGCCGATCGACCGCTGCCACGCGCTGGTGCTCAACGCCGATTTCCGGCCGCTGAGCTATTTCCCGCTGTCGCTCTGGCCCTGGCAGGAAGCCGTCAAGGCGGTGTTCCTCGGCCGCGTCAACATCGTCTCGGAATACGAGCGCACCGTGCGCTCGCCGAGCTTCGAGTTCCGCCTGCCGAGCGTCATCGCGCTCAAGGAATACGTGCCGACGGCGCGCCGGCCCGCCTTCACCCGGTTCAACGTGTTCCTGCGCGACAAGTTCACCTGCCAGTATTGCGGCGAGGACGCGCCGGCCGAGCATCTGACCTTCGACCATGTCATCCCGCGCTCGCGCGGCGGCCGCACGACGTGGAACAACGTGGTCGCGGCGTGCGCCGGGTGCAACCTGACCAAGGGCAACCGCCTGCCGCAGGAAAGCCGGATGTTCCCAAGGTCGAGACCGGCGCAGCCGACGACGTTCCAGCTGCAGGAGAATGGGCGGGCTTTCCCGCCCAATTATTTGCACGAGAGCTGGCGCGACTTCCTGTACTGGGACACGCCGCTGGATCCGGTCTAAGGCGCTCCGGCTCGAGGCGCGCCAGTCGTCGCGGGTCCGCTTCTTATACTCCATCGTCATGGTCGCGCTTGTCGCGACCATCCACGACTTCTTTGGCACCGTCGCAGCTTGCAGACGCCGGAAAAAGGCGTGGATGGTCGGCCTTCGCCGACCATGACGGCCGGGTATGGTGCGGGATCGGTTGCTAGCTCTGCGCTCTCAGAACCGCGTCGACAGCCAGATCGCGAGTCTCGAGCCGGCCTTTATCGCCTCGGTCAGCGGGCGGTAGGCCGGCGCCTCGCGCGCGGCGTTGGCCAGCGCCGTGTCGCGGTGCTCGACCTCCTCGCCGCGGAACTCCTCGATGGTGTCGCGCAGCGCGCTCTCGTCCTCGCCGAGCGCCTCGGCCTGCGCGCGGTAATGCTCGTCGATGACCTCCTCGACCGCGACGGTGCAGGCCATCGCCGCCTCGGGGCCGAGCAGCGCCGTGGTCGCGCCGAGCGCATAGCCGGCGAGGTGCCAGAGCGGCGACAGGAGCGTCGGGCGCACCCGCCGCTCGACCATCAGCTTCTCGAATTTCTCGAGGTGGCGCGCCTCGGCCTTGGCCATGCGCTGGATGACGGTGCCGGCCTTGGTGCCGCCGAGCACGGCGAGCTGGCCCTGGTAGATGCGCACGGCGCCGACCTCGCCGGCATGGTCGACGCGGATCATGCGCGCGATCAGGTCGCGGCCGGTCGGATCGCCGGGCAGGCTGCCGGCGCCGGTGCGGCGCGGGCGCTTCGGCTCTTCGGTCATGGCAGGCTCCGCCACAGGCGGCACGCCGCGACGGCGCTGAACGCGGCGAGCGCGAAGGCCACCAGGAAATTGTAGCCGGCCATGGAGACACCGAACATCGACCAGGCGATGGCGTCGCAGCGCACCGGCTCCTTCGCCAGGCTCTGCATCAGGCTGCCGAGGCTCTGCGGCACGGCCGGCGCGGCGCCGCCGCAGGCGGCGGTGCCCTCCCACCAATGCTGCTCGACGCCGACATGGAAGGCGGCGATGCCGGCATCGACCAGGAACACCAGCGCGGCGAGGCCGAGCAGCACCGACTGCGCCCGGCCGCGCGGCAGGAGCAGGCCGATCACGCCGAGCGCGATCGCCACGCCATAGGGATAGCGCTGGTAGACGCAGAGGATGCAGGGCTGCAGGCCGCCCAGATACTGGAAGGCGAAGGCCGCCGCCAGGACGAGGATGCTGGCGGCGGCGATCAGCGCCGGATAGAGGCGGGTCGGCTGTTCCATGGGCGTCAATATAGGGAGGGGGCGCGGGCCGGCAAAGTCACGGCTGCATGAGCCAGCCGGCACCGACGATGCCGCCCGCCACGATCGCCAGGAACAGCCCGGCGACGACCGCGGCGTGGCGCTCGATCACGCCCTGGATCGGCGGGCCGAAATACCACAAGAGGCCGCACAGCAGGTAATAGCGCAGCGCGCGCGTCGCGACCGAGGCGGCGATGAAGGTCGCGAGATCGAAACGCGCCAGGCCTGAGGCTATGGTGACGATCTTGTAGGGGATCGGCGTCAGCCCCTTGATCAGGATGATCAGGAGGCCCCAGCGGTCGAAGGTCGCCTTGAAGGCGGCGAAGGCGTCCTGATAGCCGTAGAGCGCGATCAGCCAGCTTCCGAGGCTGTCGTAGAGCAGCGCGCCGATGGCGTAGCCGACCAGGCCGCCCGCGACCGAGGCGAGCGTCGCGAGCGTCGCGATCTGCCAGGCCCGCGCGCGCTGCGCCAGCACGATCGGGACCATCAGCGCGTCGGCCGGCACCGGGAAGATGAACGACTCGGCGAAGGTGAGGCCGAGCAGCGCCGGCACGGCGTGGCGGTGGCCGGCGAGCCCCATCGTCCAGCGATAGAGCCCGCCGCGCATCGCGGCTAGAAGATGAAGCGGATGGCGACGAAGCCGCCGATCAGGCAGGCCAGGAAGATCCAGGTGAGCTGGTTGAGCCGCTTGTCGATGAACTCGCGGATCGGCTCGCCGAACGCCCACAGCAGCAGCGCCTCGATGCTGAAGCGCGCGCCGCGCGTCGCGATCGACGCCAGGATGAACACCGTCAGGTCGAACTGCGCCGCGCCGCTGGCGATGGTCACGACCTTGTAGGGGATCGGCGTCAGGCCCTTGATCAGGATGATCCACAGGCCCCAGTCCTGGAACATCGCCTGATAGGCCTCGAAGGCGTGCTCGAGGCCGTAGAACCGGATGATGCCGCGGCCGACCGACTCGATGAGGTAGAAGCCGATGGCGTAGCCGAGCAGCCCGCCCACGACCGACGACACCGTGCACACCAGCGCGTAGAAGCCGGCGCGCCGCCGGTTGGCCAGGCACATCGGCACCAGCATGACGTCGGGCGGAATCGGGAAGACCGAGCTTTCGAGGAACGACAGGAAGGCCAGCACCGCCGTCGCATGCGGCCCGGCGGCCTGCGTCATGATCCAGTTGTAGAGCCGGCGCATCATGCGGCGCCGGTGTAGCAGGAGCGGGCCGCGCGCGCAATCGCGGGCTGGATTAACCGTTAACGCGCGGCGCCCCGCTTGTTGACCGGCCGGAAGCGCCCACTATGATGGGCGCGCCCGGCGGCGCGCTGCTCCTTCAAGCGGCCCGCGCGCGCCCGTGCCCCTGTGGCGGAATTGGTAGACGCGGCAGACTCAAAATCTGTTGTCCGCAAGGATGTGGGAGTTCGAGTCTCCCCGGGGGCACCAATTCGATGCGTGCGCGGCGCCGGCGGCGCGCGCCGGCAAGGAGGGGACGGTGCGAATCTTGACGGGAGCGATGGTGGGCTGGCTTCTGGCGGTGCTGCTGCTGGCCGGCTGCGCGGGCGGCTACAGCCCCGTCGCGAGCACGCCCGACGGCATCAGCTACAAGGTCGAGAAATACGCCTCGCAGCGTTCGATGAGCGCCGACGCGGAGACCCACTGCCAGCAATCCGGCAAGCACGCCGTGCTGGTGCGCAGCATCCCCAAGCCGGACGCGGACACCTACTACTTCGCCTGCCGGTGACTAGAGCCTACTCCACCCGCGCCGCCTCGGCGCCCGTCACCACGTCGAGCATTTCGGTCGTGATCTCTTCCTGGCGCAGGCGGCGCTCGTCCAGGCGCAGGGCGTCGAGCTTTTCCTCGATGCCGCGCCGGGCCGACAGCATGGTCGCGACGCGCGCGGCGTTCTCGCTCATGAAGCTCTCCATCGCGGCATGGGCGAGGAGTGCGAAGAGATATTCCTCGACCAGCCGCTCGACCAGCGCGCCCGGCGCCAGATAGAGCAGCGGCGGCGCGGCGGCGGCGCGCGTCGGCCGGCCCGGATCGACCGGCAGCACGGTGTCGCGCCGGACGCGCGAGCGGCCGCCGCCCTCGCTGCGCACGAAGACGATGTCGACCTCGGCGAGCGTGCCGGCGCCGACCCGCCGGTAGATCTCCTCCGAGATGAGGCGCGCAGTTGTGGTCACGGTCGCGGCGTGGGTCGCCATGGGCAGCGACCAGGCGACCTCGAGGCCGAGCTCGCGGCAGAGCGCCGTGCCGCGCGTGCCGACAACGAACAACGTCTCGCCCGGCGCGGGCTTCGCCGCCTCGAGCACGTGGCGGCTGAAGGCGCCGGCGAAGCCATGCTCGGCGCAGAAGGCGAGCACGGCGCGGCGCACGCGCCGGCCGCGCCCGGTCCCCGCCGGCGGCTCGGGCAGGAGGGCGAGTGCCCGTGCCAGAGCGTCGCCGACGATGTCGGCATAGGCACGCATGCCGCCGATGGCCCGCTCGGCCTGCTGCGCCCGGCTCGCCGCCATGAGCCGCATGGCGGTGACGATCTCGTGCAGCTCGGCGATGCTGCCGATGCGCTGCTCCACGTCGGCGAGGCGCTCGGTCATGGCGCGCCGGCCTTCTCGGCGGCGAGGATGGCGGCGAGCGCCTTGGCCGCGGCGACGATTTCGGCGCGGCGCGCGTCGTCGAGCTCGCCGCCGGCCTCGAGGTGGGCGAGCGCCGGCTTGGCCGAGGCCTCGAGCCAGGGGCCGAGCCGCGCCTTGAAGGCGCCGATGCGGGCGACCGGCACGGTGTCGAGGACGCCGGCGCCGAGCGCCGCGAGCAGCGCGACCTCGAGGCCGAGCGTGAGCGGCGCCTCGGCCACTTGTTCCAAGACGCCGCGCACGCGCCTTCCGTGCTCGATCGCGGCGCGCGTGCGCTCGTCGACGACGGCGCCGAAGCGGGTGAAGGATTCGAGCTCGAGGAACTGGGCGTAGTCGAGCCGCAGCGTCGACGACACGCCACGCAGCGATGCCGTCTGGGTCTTGCCGCCGACACGGCTGACGCTGCGGCCGGCGTCGACTGCGGGCTTGTGGCCCTCGTAGAACAGGCGCGTGTCGAGCACGATCTGGCCGTCGGTGATCGAGATCAGGTTGGTCGGGATATAGGCGCTGAGATTGCCGGCCTGGGTCTCGGCAATCGGCAGGGCGGTCAGCGAGCCGCCGCCGCGCGCCTCGGCCAGCTTGGCCGAGCGCTCGAGCAGGCGCGCGTGCAGATGGAAGATGTCTCCCGGATAGGCCTCGCGCCCAGGCGGCTGGCGCAGCAAGAGCGCGAGCTCGCGGTGGATCGCCGCGTGCTTGGTCAGATCGTCGATGACCAGCAACACGTGCCTGCCGCGGTCGCGGAAATATTCGGCCATGGTCATGCCGGCGAACGGCGCCAGCCATTGCAGGCCGGGCGGGCTGTCGGCGGCCGCGACCACAAACAGGCAGCGGTCGATGGCACCGCCCCGCCGCACCGCCTCGATGACCTGGCGCGTGCCCGACGACTTCTGGCCGACCGCGACGTAGACCGAGATCACGTCCGAAGCGCGCTGGCTGATGATGGCGTCGATCGCGATCGCTGTCTTGCCGGTCGAGCGGTCGCCGATGATCAGCTCGCGCTGGCCGCGGCCGAGCGCAAACATGGCATCGACGACGAGCACGCCGGTATGCAGCGGCTCGGTCACGAAATCGCGGTCGACGATGGCCGGCGCGTCGCGTTCGACCGGGTCGTGGCGCTCGGCCTCGACCGCCGGGCCGTCGTCGAGCGGCCGGCCGACCGCGTCAACGACGCGGCCGAGGAGGCCCGGACCTACCGGCACCTGGACGACGGCGCCGGTGCCGTGCACCACGTCGCCCGCCGCGATTCCGGCGTCGTCGCCGAACAGGATGCAGCCGATGGCCGCGGCGTCGAGGCTGTGCGCCATGCCGAGCACGCCGCCCGCGAAGATCAGGATCTCCTCGGCGCGCGTGTCGGGCAGGCCGCTGACCGTCGCGATGCCGTCGCCGACGCTTTCGACCCGGCCGATCTGCTCCAGGCGCGGTTCGAGCTCCAGCCCGGCAAGCTGCCGCCGCGCCGCGGGCAGCCAGGTTTCAAGCGTGTCCTTGAGCGCCATCGGTACTCACGCGCGGCAGGATCTCCGCCAGGCTGTCGCGCCAGTTGTGGCGCAGGATGGTGTGGGCGAAATGCACCTCGACGCCGGCGATGAGCGTGTGGTCGACGGCGAACACGACCTGGGGCGCGCCGCCCAGCGCCCGGCTGAGCGCCTGCCGGCAGAGCGCCTCCTCATCGGAGCTCAACGTCGCCGCGGCGACGACCCGGACCGGCGTGCCATCGGCCGATTGCGCGGCGAGCCGGCGCTTGGCCTCGGGCGGCAGGGTGTCGAGCTCGCGCAAGGCGCGCTCGAGGAACGACCGCACGCCGGTGCCCGGCGCCAGATCGGCCAGGAGCCGCCGCGCGATCTCGACGCCGAGCGCCCCGGCTTCGGCCTTGAGCGTCGCCGCGGCGTCGGCTCGCTCGCGCGCCAGCTGCTGGCGCGCTTCGTCGGTGAGCCGTGCCGCCTCCGCGCGCGCCTTGTCGAGCAGCGCCGCGCGCTCCGCCTCGGCGCGCTTCTGTGTCGCGGCGAGCGCCGCCGCCGCCTCGCGCGCTATGCCGCCGCGCTCGGCCTCGAGATCGAGGCGCACGGTCTCGGAGTCGGCCTTGGCGCTGTCGGCCGCCTGCATGAGCTTGGCGATCTCGGCCTGGCGGCGCGCGATCACAGCCATGACCGGCCGGTAGAGGAAGCGCTGCAGCAGCCAGACAAGAATCAGGAAATTGATGGCTTGAAGCGCAATGGTCCATCCGTCGATGTGCATGGCCTCAGCGCACGAAGGGATTGGCGAACAGCAAGAGAAGCGCGATGACCAGGCAGTAGATCGCCATAGTCTCGATCATCGCGAGACCGACGAAGAGAGTGCGCGACAGCGTGCCTGCCGATTCGGGCTGGCGCGCGATCGCGTCCATGGCGGCCGCCACCGCGCGGCCCTCGGCCAGCGCCGGGCCGATGGCGCCGAACGACACGGCGGCCGCCGCGGCGAGGATGCTGATCATTTCGATGGTCATGGCTCGCTCCTTATCTGACCCGACATGTCCCGGTTAAGGCGCCGCGCCGCGCTCGGTCGCCGCGCCGATGAACACCGCCGCCAGCATGGTGAAGATGTAGGCCTGCACCAGCCCGACCAGGATCTCAAGCGCCATCAGCGGAATCGGCACGAACAGGCCGGCCAGCGAAAACACGATGCCGATGACGAACTCGCCGCTCATGATGTTGCCGAACAGGCGCACCATGAGCGAGAAGGTCCGGGTGATCTCGCCGATCAGGTTGAGCGGCAGCATGATGAGGGTCGGCCGCGCGAAGCTGCCGAGATAGCCGAAGAGGCCGTTGGCCTTGACGCCGAAATACTGCGTGGCCAGGAACACGATGAGCGCCAGCGCCGCCGCGGTCTCGATGCGCGCGGTCGGCGGCGCGACGCCCGGCACGACGCCGGAGAGATTGGCGAACACCAGGAACAGGAACAGCGCGCCGAGTAGCGGCACGAAGCGCCCGGCGTGGTCATGCATGACCTCGGCCAGTTGCTGCTCTATCGCCGTCACCACGACCTCCACGATGGTCTGCCGGATGCCCGGCCTGATATCGAGCCGCCGCGTCGCGAGATAGGAGCCGAGCGCCAGCAACGCCATGATGCCCCAGGTCGTGACCACGGGCGCCGTGATCGGCACAGGCCCGACATGGAAGACGACGGCGGCAACGAGCGGTGAGCTAGACATGGCGGCGCCGGACGAGCTGCGTCAGGATGGCGCGCATGACGAGGAAGCCCGCAAACGCGCTCAGGAGCGCGGGCGCGCCGTGCCGTGCGGCAAGCCAGAGCGCGCCCGCGGCGAGCGCGAGACGGAGCGTGAGCAGCGCGATCGGCAGGGCCGCGCCGCGTCCGGCCAGGAACAGCCGCACGTTCCAGAGGAGGCCGCCGAAATAGACCGCGCCGAGCCCGAGGCCCATGGCGCCGAACAACAAGACGTCGGTCATCGCGCTCATCCCTCGCGCACTTTTTTCCAGGCAAGATAGGCGCCGACGCACAGGCCGGCAAACAACAGCGCCGCGGTCCAGAAGATGCCGCTGCCCGCGCCCCGGTCGATCCAGCGCCCGAGGAAGATGCCGGCGAGCGTCGGCATCACGATCAACCAGCCAAGCACGCCCATCCACGACAGATTCTCCCAGATCGAGCGCTCGCCCTCGCGCCGCCCGCGCTCCCGGCGCTTCCGCCGCTCGCGCACGCCCTCGATCAAATGATTGTCGGGCCGCTCGGGCTCGGTCATGGCGTCAATCCCCGGCGCCGTCGTCGGCCGCGCCCCGGCCGCGGCCCGGCATCGCCTCGATCGGCTGAGGCCCGGGCCTGAGATAGGCCAGCATCTTCTTGATCGCCGCGAGGTGCAGGCGCGTCGAGCCGGCGCGCGCCGTCGCCTCCTCCTCGGCGGCGCGCCGGAAGCGCGCCAGCACCTCGTGCTCGAGCCGCTCCAGGTCGTCGGCCACCACCGCCTCGCGGGTCGCGACCGAGACGCGCCTGCCGCCGGACACGGTGAGCACGCCGCCGCGCACCGCGCAGTGGCCGTCACGCCCATCGCGCCCGCGCCAGCTCAGCACCGAGACAGCGAGTGCGGTCAGCAGATCCGCATGGCCGTCGAGAATGCCGAAGCTGCCGCTGGCATCCTCGGCGCGCACCGCGGCCACGTCGGCCGCGTCGAGCACAGCCTCGGTCGGCGTGGTGATGACCAGCCTCATGCCTGCTTCCCGGCGGCGGCTTCGCGGGCGCGCGCCTCGTCCAGATCGCCGATCATGTATAGCGAGCCCTCGGCCCAATTGTCGGTGGCGCCGTCGACGATGGCGCGGCAGCCCGCGATCGTGTCCGCGAGCGCGACCGACCGGCCCTTGCGCCCGGTGAAATCCTCGGTGACCGCGAAGGGCTGGGTCAGGAAGCGCTGCAGGCGGCGAGCCCGGCCGACGATGCGGCGATCCTCGGCGCCGAGCTCCTCCATGCCGAGGAGCGCGATGACGTCCTGCAGCTCGCGATAGTGCGCGATCACCGCACGCACGTCCTGGGCCAGCTGGTAGTGCGTCTGGCCGACGACATGCGGGTCGAGCAGCACCGAGGTCGAGGCGAGCGGGTCGACCGCAGGATAGAAGCCCTCGGCTGCCATCGCGCGCGACAACACGATCGAGCTGTCGAGATGGCTGAAGATCTCGGCCACGGCCGGATCGGTGAAATCGTCGGCCGGCACATAGACCGCCTGGATCGAGGTCACGGCGGCGCCGGCGGTCGAGACCAGGCGGCCCTGCAGCTCGGCGACCTCGGTGGCGAGCGTCGGCTGATAGCCGACGCGCGACGGCAGACGGCCGAGCAGGCCCGAGACCTCGCTGCCGGCCTGGACGAAACGGAACACATTGTCCATCAGCAGCAGGACATTGTGGTTCATCTCGTCGCGGAAATACTCGGCGACGGTGAGCGCGGTCAGGCCGACGCGCCAGCGCGCGCCCGGCGGCTCGTTCATCTGGCCGAACACCAGTGCGGTGCGGTCCAGCACCTTCGAATTCTGCATCTCGCGCAAGAGCTCGTGGCCCTCGCGCGAGCGCTCGCCGATACCGGCGAACACCGAGATGCCGGTGTATTTCTCGACCATGGTGCGAATCAGCTCCATGATCACCACGGTCTTGCCGACGCCGGCGCCGCCGAACATCGCCGCCTTGCCGCTCTTCACGATCGGCGCCAGGAGGTCGATCACCTTGATGCCGGTCTCGAACACTTCGCGCGTCGGGTTCTGCGCCGCGAGCGGGGGTGCCGCGCGATGGATCGACCAGCGCGGCGCCGCCTCGGGCAGCGCCGGACCCCGGTCAATCGGCGCGCCCGTCACGTCGATCAGCCGGCCGAGCACCGCGTCGCCGACCGGCACCGCGATCGGCCCGCCCAGCGCCCGAACCGGGACGCCACGGCGGAGGCCCGCGGTGCGCTGGAGCGCGACCGCGCGCACGAATTCGGGCGACATATGCGCCTGGACCTCGGCCACGAGCCGCTCCCGTCCGTCCCACAGGATTTCGATCGCGTCGCGCAGCGCCGGCAGCGCGCCGCCGGGAAAGGCGATGTCGATGACCGAACCGCGCACCGCCCGCACATGACCCTGGCCCGGCGCGGACGGCGCCGCAGGGCGGCTTTCGGACCGATCGGGTGCAGGCGTCACGGTCGTCATCACGTCACGTCCGGGCCTAGCCGCCGCGCTGGCTGAAGCGGCCAAGCTCGTTCATCAGCTCGATCTGGATCTGCTGCACCTCCATCAGGCGCTCCCACTGATTGCGGATCAGGTAGTCGAGCTTCTCGTGCAGGTGCCGGATCTCGAGCTCGGCCTTGAGGTTGACGCGGTAGTCGTTCTGCGCGCGCAGGCGGTCGCGCGCCTCCTGGCGGTTCTGGCTCATCATGATGATCGGCGCCTGCACCGCGGCGAGGCACGACAGCACGAGGTTGAGCAGGATGAAGGGGAAGGGATCGAAGGCGCGCGTCGCGAGCAGCCAGCTGTTGATCGCCATCCACAGCACGATGAAGCCGCCGAACAGGCTGATGAACACCCAGCTGCCGCCGAAATCGGCGACGCGGTCGGCCAGGCGCTCGCCGACGGTCAGCTCCTTCTGGAACTCGGCCTCGACGTCGCTCGCCAGGGTCTCGTGGCGCGCCATGCTGTCGATGACCGACTGCTCGAGCGAGCTGAGCTCGCCCTTCTCCTTCTCGAGCAGCCACTGGATGTAGTCGGCGCGGAAGCGATTGAGGTCGGCGTGGCAGATATAGCCCTCGGTCGACCAGCCGGGGAACGCCTTGACGATGCGCTCGACGATCGCCGGGCGCACCACGTCGCCCGGCACCAGCTCGGCGAAGGGCAGCGACTTGCCGCAGACCTGGCAGGGATGGTGCACGTTCGGATGATGCCTGGACATCGCTCGGCTCCGTGAGGCGGGAGGTGCGGCGGGCCGATCCTACGCCCGGGGCCCGGCCCCAGGCCAGCGCGTCACGGCGCCGCAGCCGCGCGCCTGAGCGCGAAGACCGGCAGCGCCTCGCTCTTGCCGCGCAGCGGCACCGCGCCGAGCGGGTCGGCCGCGACGCCGGCGGGGAGGCTCAGGCGCTCGAGCGCGGCCGCCGAGACGACGCAGGCCCGGTCGCGCTCGCGGCAGACGTCGACCAGGCGCGCGGTCACGTTCATGCCGTCGCCGAGGAAGGCGATCTCCTGCTTGACGTCGCCGATCTCGCCGCTGACCACGGGGCCGACATGGATGGCGCCGCGGAAGCGCGGCACATGGCCGAAGCGCCGCTGGTAGAAGCCGGCCAGCGCGCGCAGCTGGTCCTCGATGGCGAAGACGCAGCGCACGCAATCGGCGTCGGCGAAGCCGCGCGCGCCGCGCCAGGTGACGATGACCTCGTCGCCGACATATTTGTGGATCTCGCCGCCGTGCTCGGCGATCGGCTCGGTGATGTGCATGTAGAGGCGGTTGAGCAGCTCGAGAAAGCGCGGCCCGCCGATGCGCTCGGCGAGCGCGGTCGAGCCGACCAGGTCGAGGAACAGGAAGACGCGCGTCTCCTCGCGCGGCCGGTGATAGCGGCCGAGGATGAAGCTGCCGAGCACGCCCTGGCCGAGGACGCGCCGGATCTGCATGACGAAATTGACGACCGCCGCAAAGGCCAAGGAGAACCCGACATTCGTCAGCGACTCGCGATCGATCGCGGGCGGCGCGGTGCCGGCGGTGAAGAGCCGGCGCCCGATATCCAGGCCGATCAGGATGACGACGAGATAGACCAGGGTCTTGGCCGCCAGCATCCAGCCGAAGGCGAGGCGGCGAAAGGCCTCGCCGCGATGCATGTCGACGTAATACATCTCGAAGAGCGTGAGCGGCACGGTGATGAGGAAGCCCGTCGTGACGCCGCGCAGCAGGCCCGTCGCCACCGCCGTGTCGGGCGCCGACATCATGCCGTAGAGGCCGCCGCCGACCGCCGCGACCAGCGCCATCGCTCCGAGCACGCGCAGCCGACGCCTCGCCGCCCACCTCATGCGCGCGGCTCGCGATTCATGGCTCCATGCTCCCGGCTGGACCCGGCCATCCGCCGTCGACCCTAGCGCGGCGCCAGCGCGCCGGCCGGCGCGGCGCGCAGGCCGCGCGCGATCGAGCGCAGCAGGCCGATGAAGGCGAGCAGCCAGGCGGCGAGCGCCAGGAACACGAAGCCCTCGGGGATGACGGCGAGGAAATCGAGGCCCTCGGCGCGCGCGAGCTGGAAGGTCGCGGTCGTGTACATGGCGAGCGGGAACACCATGCCCCAGAACTGCGGCTCGTAGCGGATCGGATGGCGCCGCCACAAATGGCGCCAGGTCATCAGCGCGACCAGCAGCGGGATCCACCAGGTCGCGGTCACCCAGAAGAACAGCGTGAAGCCCTTGATGAACGGCAGCAGCTCGCCGATGAAGCCCCACGCCCCGGCGTTCAGCATCAGCGTCGCGCCGGCCAAGGTCGAGATGGCGACCGCGCCCATGTTGATCCAGTAGGGCGGCGTCATGCTCTCGACCGTCACCTTGACGAAGGTGAAACGGTAGAAGATCAGCGTGATGATCGCCAGATACAGCATCGCGCCGAGCAGGTACATGGCGAGCGCCACGAAGCGCGCGATCTCGTGGCTCGCGCCGAAGGTCGGCGCGGCGAGCGTGCCGAGCACGGAGACCGCCTGGGTCGCGACCGCGGCGATCAGCCACGCGCCGTTGATGCCGGCGGCGAGCGTCGGCTTGTGCTCGCGCACCGTGACCGCGAAGAAGAACGCGTACATGATGACGAACCAGAGCCCTAGGCCGAGCAGCCAGAGCCAATGGGCGAGAGCCGGCGCGCCGGCGACGACGATGAGCTGCGTGCCGAAAACGCAGGTGCCGGCGACGAGCGTGAAGAAGCCGGGGCCGAGCGCGTGGTTGGTTATGTCGCGCACGACGCGCGGGAAGAAGCGCCATAGCCGGATCAGGATCAAGGCGACCAGGGCCGCATAGGCCACGACGTTGACAGCCAGAAGCAACAGCGCGATCAGCCGGTAGCCGAGCAGCTGATTGGCGATCGAGAGCGCGCCGGTCGCCATCACCAGCGAGAAATAGCCGGGGAACAGCTCGGCCGCCGCTCCGGAGAAGGCCCGGTTCAACCGACGCCAGATGCCCAT
>Ga0335070_10006578_pt1 | contig 13665 bp, 8 predicted proteins | sample Lox_Sample_13_FD_206722 | JGI IMG/M metagenome (GOLD analysis project Ga0335070, IMG submission 206722) | Soil microbial communities from Loxahatchee National Wildlife Refuge, Florida, United States - Lox_Sample_1.3 | ecosystem: Environmental > Terrestrial > Soil > Wetlands | place: USA: Florida...
GCACCGCTACGGCGCCCAGCTGGCGGGCGACGAGGCCTCAATCCAGCGGCTGTCCGCAGAGCGCCTGCGGGCCTTCCACGGCGAGCGCCACCGCGCGGACGCCTCGTTCCTGGTGCTGGTGGGCGACGTCACCCCGGAGCGCGGCGCCGAGCTGGCGCGCCGCCACCTGGGCCCGTGGCCGGCCGGCGCGCCGCCGCGCGTCCCGACGCCCGAGCCCGAGCCGCTGGGCCCCACGGTGATCCGCCTGGTGGACCAGCCGGGGGCGGCGCAGTCCGAGATCCGGGTGTCCCAGCCGGGGGTGCCGCGCACCGACCCGGACTACTTCCGGCTGCTGGTCATGAACGCGGTGCTGGGCGAGGCCTTCGGCTCGCGCCTGTACTTCAACCTGCGCGAGAAGCACGGCTACACCTACGGCGTGAGTTCGTACTTCAGCATGCGCCGGGGGCGGGGCCCGTTCGTGGCCGGCGCCGGGGTGCACACGCCGGTGACCGACAAGGCGGTGGCCGAGTTCCTGCGGGAGCTGCGGGACATCTGCCGGGTGCCGCCCACCCGGCGGGAGCTGCGCGACGCCAAGGGCTTCCTGGCCGGCGGGCTGGCCGTGGAGCTGCAGTCCAACGGCAGCGTGGCGGACCGCATCGCCGAGGGCGAGATGTACGGCCTGCCGGACGACTACATGCACGCCTACCGGGACCGGATCTACGCGGTGACCGCCGAGGAGGTGCAGGCCGCGGCCGGCCGGGTGCTGCGGCCCGAGAACATGGTGGTCACCGTGGTGGGCGACGCGGCGGAGGTGCAGGCGAAGCTGGCGGCGCTCCGGCCGACGCAGGTGTTCGACGCCCTGGGCAACCCGAAGTAGCGCCCCGCGCCCGTAAAACGTCCGAGGGCGGCCCGGGAGCCGCCCTCGCGCGCTTCGGCGGGGGATCCGCGGCTCAAGGCCGCAAAGTGTGGGCCGGCTGCGGGCTCAGTGAGTCGGCGGTCGGGACAACCACCACGGAGTTCTCGCTGCCCCACGGGTTCGGCACGTACTTGTGCGCGAAGTCGTCGTTGTACCACTGCGACCCCACCTTGAACTTGTACTCGTATTCTCCCGGCCGGAGCAGCAGCTCCAGGCAGTGGGTGGAGTCGGGCCGGCGTTCCATGGGGTGGGAGCACTCGTCCCAGTCGTTGAAGTCGCCGACCAGACAGACCGTCTGGTCGGTCGCGTGGAGGAAGGCGAAGCGCACAGATCCGTTGGGCAGTAGCTCGACCATGAGGGACCTCGCTTAGTGCGGCGCGGCCACCCGGGACGTGGGCGCCTTGTTGGACCGCGCGTGTATCATGCGCCGCGGGCGCGGCGAGGTCAAGGATTGCTCGCGGGCGAGATCGTCCTTGCGGGCCGCCGCGCCCCCGCGAGCCCGGCCGGCGGGTGCCGCCGCGGCCCCCCGCGGGGGCCGGGCGAGCCGGCCCGCCGCTCATGTTGTGGTAGACTGCTGACGATAATAAGCGTCGGAGAGGCACATTCGGGAGGGGCGGGCGGCCGCGGTCCGGCGTCCGCCTCCGTGGCCCCCGCCTTGCACCAGTTCTCGCAGGTTGGGCGGGTCCCAGACCGGGCTGACAGCCCGCATTCATGCCGCACGCGCCCGACGGCGCGCCCTCGGAGGAGCCGTGAGCAGATTCAATCTCTTTGCCTGTGCCGCAGTTGCCCTGACCCTGGTGGGGTCCGGCTGCAGCAAGGGCGTGCTCAACCCGGGCGGCGGGGGGAACCCCACCGGCGGCGGCTGGGTTCAACAGAACCCTCCCGTCCACAACGACTTGCTGGCGGTCTCCTTCGCCGACACGCTGCACGGCTGGGCGGTCGGCGCGGCAGCCATCCTGCACACCTCCGATGGCGGGCGGACCTGGGTCAACCAGATGCAAAATGCCCCGCGCCAGGGCCTGATCTACTCCGGCGCGAGCGCGCCCGACAGCAACCACTGCTGGGTGGTTTCCGAGAGCGACGGCAGCATCCAGGCCACCGCCGACGGCGGGCGGAGCTGGATGATGCAGGACGCCGGCTCGGGCGGGGCCCTGTTCGCGGTGGCCTTCACCGACACCAGCCACGGGTGGGCCTGCGGCCAGCGCGTGGATCACGCCAACGCCCTCATCCGCTACACGCAGACCGGCGGGACGGTGTGGCAGGACGCCCAGACCACCGGCATCCCAATTCTGTACGCCCTCGGCGCCAGCCCGTTCCGGCTCATGGCGTGCGGCGTTCTGGGCACGGTGGCCACCTCCGACGCGCTGGGCCAGCAGTGGCAGAAGACCCCCTTGACCGGGACCACGCAGCAGCTCCAGGCCATCGCCATCTTGCCGTCCAGCGGCGGGCTCTCGGCGGTGGCGGGCGGAGTGGCGGGCGTCGGCAGCGTGCTCACTTCCACCGACGGCGGGGCCAGCTGGGGCACGGGCCAGCCACTGCCCGCGGGCTTGGACGTGGAGGGGATCACGATGGCCTCCTACACCGCCGGCTGGCTGGTGGGCAGCGGCGCCGGGCATGCGGAGATCGCCCGGACCGCCGACGGCGGGGTGAGCTGGATCACCCAGGCTGTGAGCTGGGGTCTGCCGCTGCGCGGCGTGTCCGCGGTGGACACCCGGCACGTGTGGGTGGTGGGGGACGGCGGAGCCATCTTCTACACCTCCAGCGGCGGCAACTAGGCCGGGATCCCGGATCCACCCGGCCCCTATCCTCGGGGGCCGTCCTCGCGTACATTGACCCCATGCAGACCCCCTGCCCATGGGCCGCCGTGGCGCGGGCTGCCGTCCTCGCCTGGGCCCTGGCCGCCGCGGCTGCCGCGCCGGCGGCCGCCGTGCCCGTCCCGGCCAGCGAGCTGCCGCCGCCCATTCCCACCAAGGGCCTGGACCGGGAGCCGGCGCTGGCCGCGTTCCTGGACCAGCTGGACTCCGGCTGGCGCTCCCTCCTGCTCAACCAGCGGCGCTGCGAGGTGCAGGCGCGCGAGTCCGACACCTGCGACCCGGTGCGCTGGAGCCAGGTGATCACCGAGTACCTGTCCACCCCCGAGTACGTGGACGCGGTCCGCCACCGGCGCGGCAAGGTGAAGTCGCCGGAGCTGGCGCTGCGCCTCGAGCGGCTGTGGCCGTGCATGGCGGAGGCGGTCTTCGAGCACGAGCCGTACCTGCACCAGGTGGGCGACCCGCTGCAGGACTCGGTGGTCACCTTCCGGGCCGCGGTGGGCGGGGTGCTGGTGAGCCGGGAGCAGGCCCGGGAGATCATGCGCCACGACGAGGACCGGGCCCGCCGGCGCGCCGCGTTCGAGAGCGTCGAACCGCTCTCGCAGAAGCTGGGGCCGGACCTGCGGGAGCTGATCCGGCGGCGGAACCTGGTGGCCCAGCGCCTGGGCTACGACGGGTTCGAGAGCCTGGCGCTGGAGGGCCAGGGCCTGACGCCGCGCCAGATGGAGGCGCTCGAGGACAGCCTCGACCTGCTCACCCGCGCGCCCTACCGCGAGCTGTGTGCGCACATCCGGGCGCGCCTGGGGGTGTTCCAGCTCCACGCCTGGGACCTCATCTACGGCCAGGGCCTCCTGGATGTGGTGGCCGACACCCTGCTGCGGGGCGACGCCCTGTCGCTGCGGCTCCGCTCGTTCATGGCCGGACTGGGCTTCAACCCGGACCTCTTGCCGGTGCGGGTGTTCTACCAGGTCAACTCGCCCTACGGGGCGCGCTGCCTGCCGGTGGACCCGCCGGTGGACGTGCGGCTGATGGTCAGCCCGCGCGACGGGCTGAACGGGGTGCTGTCGGTGTTCCACGAGTACGGGTGCGGGCTGCAGGAGACGTACCTGCCGGACCCGCGCCCGTCCACCCGGGCGCTGCCCGAGGTGTGGACCGAGGCCGTGGGGAACCTGTTCGGAGGCCTGCCGGTGGAGCCCGGCTGGCTGACCGGGGCCGCCGACCTGTCGGACTCCGCGGCCGCGGCGACGCGCCGCCGGTGGCTGGCGTCCCGGCTGCTGTCGGTGCGCAGCCTCTTGATGCTGTCGCGCTTCGAGCGCAACCTGTACCGGGACCCCGACTGCAACGCCGACAGCTTGTGGCGCGCGTGCACCGAGAAGTACCTTGAAGTGGAGGGCCCGGAGGCGTCGCTGTGGGCCTCCGAGACGCCCATCCTGGTGCAGCCGCTGAGCTACACCCGCCACCTGGCGGCGGAGGCCGTGGGTGCCCAGCTGCGGGCGGCGGTGCACCGCCAGTGCGCGCTGCCGGAGGGCGCCTGCCTGGGCAAGTTCCTGGAGCAGGAGGTGTACCGGCCGCTGGCGGGGCACTCCTGGCCCGAGGTGCTGCGCGGCGCCACCGGGGCCGCGCTGGGCGCGCGGGCGCTGGCGGACGAGTTGGGCGCCGCCCCCGCCCCGGGTGCCGGGACTCGAGGACCCTGATCGTGCGCGACGAGTTCGATCCCGAAGCCGAAGACCTCGAGGCGGGCGAGGGCGACCTCGACGACGCCGAGCTGGCCGGCCCGGGCGAGGACGAGCCGGCGGGGCCGGGCGGGCCGGCCGACGGCGGGCCGGAGGAAGAGGACCTGTCCGGCGCGGCCGGCGGCGCGCGCCTGATCATCGTGGACGGCGAGGCCGTGGTGCGCGGCAACGCCACGCTGCTCGAGGCCTGGGTCCAGGATCCGGCCGAGGCCGTCTCCCGGCTGGTGAACCTGTTGAGCTGGGCCATGGCCCACCAGGGGGCCGAGTTCGCGCTGGTGATCGAGCCCGAGGCCCGGGTGGACGAGCGCGACGCCGCGGCCGCGCACGTGCGCCAGCACGTGCCCGAGGCGGGCCAGAGCGTGAGCCAGGCGGTGATCGCGCTGGCCGAGGAGGCGCGGGCCGCGGGCCGCCCGGCCACGGTGGTGACCTCCGACGTGGAAGTGGTCCGCTTCGCCGCCCGCGAGCGCATCCAGGCGGACTTGGCCGACCTGTTCGCGGCCAGCCTTCTGGGCGGGGAGTCGCCCGACGAGCAGGACGTGTTCGAGAAGCCCGCCGGCCTCTCGGCCAAGGAGAGCGCCGAGTGGGACGCGTTCGTGGTGACGTGGAAGGGGCTGAAGAAGCCCTGACGGGAGTGGGAATCGGCGCGCGGGCGGCGCGAGCGGGACCGGAAGACCTGGAGCGAGGCTGACGCGCGGCGGGGGCGGCCCGATGGGCCGCCCCCGCGACGTTGCGTCCAACCCCGCGCCGGCTCAGGTGCCGGTTCGGCGCACCGGCACCTGCACGCTGCTCTGCAGGTGGAGCGTCAGCTTCTGGCCCGCCGGCAGTTCCATCGACTTGCCGCGCTGCGCGAGGGCCGCGCCGCCGCCTGCCACCGCGCCGATGGCCACGCCCTTCTTGGTGTTGCCCGAGAGCTTGCCGAGGATGCCGCCGATCAGGGCGCCCGCGCCGACGGTGGCCACGTCGCGCGTGGTGGTGCCGGCCGCCTCGAAGGTGTCGGCCTTGGCGTCGATATCCACGGTCTGGCCGCTGTTCAGCCCCAGCTTGTCGTAGGCCAGGATCAGCTTGGCCTTGGCCTTGCCGCGCTTGGAGGCCTCGGCGTAGGCCACGTGCCCGAGCACCCGGGTGCTGGCCGGCAGGATGACCCTGCCGTCCACGGTCCAGGCGGTGGCCAGCTCGGCGGTGAAGTTGTCCCCGACGTTGCTGGTCTCGCTGGAGAGGGCGGTGGTGAGCGTCATGTCGCCGCTCTGGCCCGCGGGCAGCGTGGCGTAGGTGACCTTGGGCGCCGCCGGCACCGCCGCCTGCGGCTTCTTCGCGGCGGTCCGGCCGGCCTCGGACTTGCCGCTCGCGGCCTGGCGGGCCTTGGGCTTCTCGCCGGGCGGGGCGTTGCCCGGGAGCGGCTGGCCGCCCCGCTCGCGCTCCGACATCTTGCCGGAGGTGTCGGCGGCGCCGCCCGCCGGAGCCTGGGCGTTCTGCTGGGCCAGGGCGGAGTCGGACGGCGTGCCGGCGGTCGCGGCGGGTTCCTTCTTCGCGCAACCGGCCAGGGCCAGCGCCACGGCGAGAACCACCAGGCCGGTCACGATCCACAGGCGTTTCATCATCGAGCCTCCTTGGGGGGGAGCGGGCGGGCCGCGCGGTCCCGCGCGCGGCGCTTGGCGGGGGGCGGCCGCCGTCATCGAGGCCCAGTCTACGTCGCGGCCCCGGGGCGAGCAAGCGAGGGCGCCAGGGTTGATCTGTAATTCGTTTATTTTCAAACAGTTGTCACGCAGCACCGGCGCTGCCCCGGGGGCCGCGTTTCCCCGGCGGGGGCCGGGGGCTATACTCCTGCCCGCGTGCGCGGAGGCCGCGGCGTGGGGGCCCGGGCTTCGGCCAGGTCGCCCGCGACGGCCGGACTTCGCGCCCCGCCCCCGCGAACGTCAGCGACAGGAAAGGAGCCGCGGCCTGGCCATGTCGCCCCTCACCAACCCGTTCGATTTCGCCCGCCGCCGCGAGCTGGCGGTGCGCAGCCGCATCCAGACCGAGGTCCTGGGCCAGGTGTTCCGGGTGCTGGGCTGGGCGGTGCTGCTGGGCGCGGCGCTGTGGGTGTACCTGCCGAGCGTGCGCGGGGAGCTGGTGTGGGACGACTTCGCCCGCACCGGCATCACGCCGCCCGCCAGCCCCTTCCGCGACGTGCTGGTCTTCGACCGGGAGGCGGGGCCGGGCCCGGAGAACTACCGCCCGCTCACCCAGCTCTCGTTCCGGCTGGACCAGCTGCTGGGCGGCTCGCCGGCGCAGTACCACCTGCACTCCATCCTGCTGCATCTGATCAACATCGTGCTGGTGATGGCGGTGGGCCGCTCGCTGGGGCTCACCCGGGGCGCGGCCTGGCTGGCGGCGCTGTTCTTCGGGGTGTACCCGCTGGGCAGCGCGGCGGTGGGCCACGTCGCGGCGCGCGCGGAGGTGCTGGCGCTGGTGTTCGTCCTGGGCGCCTACCTGCTGCACGCCTCCGGCCGCTGGCGCTACCAGCCGGCGGCGGTGGTGTGCTTCGCGCTGGCGGTGCTGGCGCGGCCGTCCGCGGCCGGGGTGGGGCTGCTGTTCCTGGCGTACGAGCTGCGCCGGGGGCGCTCGTGGCGCGGCCTGCTGGCCCGGCTGGTCCCGTACGCGCTGGTCGGCGCGGTGACCGTGGCGGTGGTGCGCCAGCGCCTGGGCACGCTGGGCTTCATGTCGGCCCGCGAGGGCCAGCTGATGGACCTGGCGCGCACCGGCGCGGTGGCCTTCTACCACCTGTTCCAGCAGATGCTCCGCCCGTTCGCGGTGACGGAGCCCTCGGTGCTGAGCTTCCGCGCGGAGAACCTGGTGCCGTGGGTGCGCAGCTGGTCGGAGCCCGAGATGCTGGCCGGCCTGGCGTTCTCGCTGGGCTACCTGGCGGCCACCTGGCTCACGCTGCGCGGCAAGGGCCGGGCGTTCGTGCCGCTGGTGGCGGTGCCGGCGCTGTGGCTGCCGCTGGACAGCCTGTTCTTCGGGCGGGCCTTCGACCTCACCCGCAACGTGTACGCCCCGTCCGCCGCGTTCGCGCTGCTGCTGGCCCTGGTGGTGGAGCGCGCCGGCTTCGAGCCGCGCGCCGGGCACCTGCGCCGGGGCGTGGTCGGCGGGGCCGCGGCGGTGCTGGTGCTGGCGTTCATGGTGGCCTCGCAGGTGCGCCTGGGGGTGTGGCGGGACGCGGGCAGCGTGTACCTGGAGGCGGTGGCGCGCTACCCTTCGGTGCCCGCCTACCACGCGGCCTACGGCACCTGGCTGGCCCGGCACGGGGACGAGCTGCCGGCGGTGGACGAGCTGCGCCACGCCATCCAGATGGACCCCGGCTCCTCCGCGGCGCACTTCAACCTGGGCCTGGTGCAGATGTCCCTGGCGCGCTACGGGGAGGCGGCGGTGGAGTTCGGGCGCTGCGCCGCGCTGACCCCCGCGGATGCCGAGGCGTGGTACCGGCTGTCCCTGGCGGAGCGGGGCAACGCCAGGCCCGACGCGGCGCTGGCCGCCGCGGAGCGGGCGGTGTCGCTGGACGGCACGCGGGCCGAGCACCACCTGGCGCTGGCCGCGGCCCGGCTGGACCGCGGGGACTGGACCGAGGCCGAGGCCGAGGCCCAGCGCGCCATCGCGCTGGATTCCCGCGACGCCCCCGGCTACACGCTGCTGGCTTCGGTGCTGCGCCGCACCGGCCGGCTGGAGGCGGCGGTGGCCACCGCGGACCGCGCGGTGCGCCTGGAGCCGCGCAGCGCCACCGCGGTGCTGGAGCGCGGGCGCTGCCTGGCGGCGGCCGGGCGGAGCGCCGAGGCGCTGGAGGACCTGGAACGCTACATGACGCTGGTGGCCCGGCCCGAGCGGGCCGCCGTCCAGCTGCGCGACGAACTCAAGAAGCGGTTGGGGCCGTAGAGCGGGTCCGGTCGAACCGGTTCCCAAGGAGGAAGGCATGCCCAGGAAGCGCCCCATGCGGCTCGAGGACCTGTTCCGCCTGAAGGTGGTGGGGCGGGTGGCCATCTCGCCCGACGGCCGGCAGGTGGCCTTCGAGCTCAAGCGGCTCGACGCCAAGGACAACCAGAACTACACCCAGATCATGCTGGCCGACGTGGCGCGCGGCTCGGTGCGCGCGCTCACCCACGGCAAGCACGCCGACACCCGGCCGGGGTGGTCGCCCGACGGCACCCGCCTGGCGTTCCTCTCCAACCGCGACAAGACCACCTGCCTGTGGGTGCTGCCCATGACCGGCGGCGAGCCGCGGCGGGTCACCGACCGGGACGGCCACGTGCACGACTTCGCCTGGTCGCCCGACGGGCGCCGCTTCGCCTGCATCTACCAGCCGCTCACCGAGCGGGAGAAGCTGGAGCGCGACGGCAAGCGCGACGAGGTCGCCCGGATGCCGCAGTTCAAGCACATCACCCGGCCGTTCCACAAGCTGGACGGCGCGGGCTGGTGGAACGGACAGCACCCCCACGTGCGGGTGGTGGGCGCCGCCGGCGGGCGGGCCCGCCAGGTCACCTCGGGCGCCTTCGACGACTCCGAGCCGCGCTGGAGCCCCGACGGCCGGTGGGTGTCGTTCGTGTCGAACCGCGTCCCGGAGGGCGACTTCAACCAGGAGAACACCGACATCTACGTGGTGCGGGCCTCGGGCGGGCCGGCCCGCAAGCTCACCCGGATGCAGGGCGGCTGCCGCGGCCACGCGTGGTCCCCGGACGGACGGACCATCGCCTACGTCGGCAACGCGGCCAAGCGCGGCATGGGCTGGAAGCACATGGACCGCATCTGGCTGGTGCCGGCGGCCGGCGGCCGGCCGCGGCTGCTCACCCGCGAGATCGACAACCCGTGCTACAGCGCCACCCTGGGCGACGTGGCCGGGCAGACCTTCGAGCCCCTGCCGCCGGTGTGGTCGCCGGACGGCTCGCGGCTGTACTTCCCGGTGAGCGAGCACGGCTCGACCCGCCTGTACAGCCGTTCGGTGCGCCGCGCGGACCTGCGCTGCGAGGTGGGCGGCGAGGTGAACATCTACAGCGTGCAGCGCTCCGGGCGGGGCGGGCCGCTGGCGCTGGCCCTGGGCACCGCCACCGACCCGGGCGACGTGTACGTGGCCGATCCCGCGGACGGCTGCCGCCTGCGCCGGCTGAGCGAGGTGAACGCGGCGGCCCTGCGCGGGGTGCGCGTGTCCGCGCCCGAGCCGTTCCGGGTCCGCTCCGGGGCGGTGACCCTGGAGGGCTGGGTGCTGAAGCCGCCCGGCTTCCGGCCCGGCAGGAAGTACCCGGCCATCTTGGAAATCCACGGCGGCCCGTCGGCCCAGTACGGCAGCGCCTTCTTCCACGAGATGCAGTGGCTGGCGGCGCTGGGCTACGTGGTGGGCTTCGGCAATCCGCGCGGCAGCTCCGGCTACGGCCTCAAGTTCATGAGCTGCACCCACGCCCGCTGGGGAGTGCTGGACTACCAGGACGTGATGCGCCTGGCCGACTGGCTGTTCGCCCGGCCGTACGTGGACCGGAAGCGCGTGGGCGTGACCGGCGGCTCCTATGGCGGCTACATGACCAACTGGCTGGTGACCCACACCGACCGCTTCCGCGCCGCGGTGACCCAGCGCAGCGTGGTGAACATGGAGTCCATGTACGGCACCAGCGACTACGGCTTCGCCATCGCCGGGGACTTCGGGGGCACCCCCTGGCGGAACGTGGAGACGCTGCGCCGCCAGTCCCCGCTGCGGTACGTGCAGAACTGCCGCACCCCGCTGCTGATCGAGCACGAGGAGCAGGACCACCGCTGCCCCATCGAGCAGGCCGAGCAGCTCTTCACCGCCCTCAAGGTGCTGGGGCGCGAGGTGGAACTGGTGCGCTTCGAGGGCGAGTCGCACGGGCTGTCCCGAGGCGGCCGGCCCCAGAACCGGGCCGAGCGGCTGCGGAGGATCGCGGCCTGGTTCCAGCGGCACATGCGACCCTAATGCTCTGGCGTGAGTGAGCTTGGACGAAGCCCGGCGGGGGCGAGGCCGGCCTCTTCGGGGTATACTTTTTGCCCGGCTTATGGTATACTATTGAACCGTTGAATTCGGTCCTTGGTCGGTGGACCTTTGTACGATGCCAGGGAGGCTCCCCACCCCCCGATCCGCATACAGTTCGCGTCTCGCGCAGTCATATCCGCGCCGCCACGGGTTCGGCCACAAAAGGAGTTGTCATGGACCGTGCGACCCGCTGTCCGGTTCTGCGAACCGCCTCGGCGCTGCTGCTCCTCGGCAGCCTCGCGCTGCTGGCGGGGGCGAGGCCGGCCGCCGCGCAGAACGGGGCCAAGTACGTCGGCTCCGAGGCCTGCAAGGACTGCCACGACACCGAATTCGGCCAGTTCCGCACCAACCCGCACGGGCGCGCGGCGGCCGACAGCGCCCTGGTGGGCAAGATCGTGGGGTGCGAGTCCTGCCACGGCCCCGGCTCGCTGCACGTCGCCGCCGGGGGCAACGCCGACGACCCCGGCTTCAAGAGCATCCGCAACCTGAAGACCATGAAGGCCGCCGACGCGTCCGCGGTGTGCCGCACCTGCCACACCGGCGGGGAGCAGTTCTACTGGGACCACGGCGTGCACGCGCGCAACGACGTCGCCTGCGTGGACTGCCACACCATCCACCACTCCAAGCCCGGCAAGACCTCGGCGCTCCTGCCCAACCCGGACATCAACCAGGTGTGCCTCCGCTGCCACACCGACCGGCGCGCCCAGATGGCCCGCAGCGCCCACATGCCGCTGCGCGAGGGCGGCATGAGCTGCGTGGACTGCCACAACCCGCACGGCTCTCCCGCGCCCAAGCAGCTCCGGGCGGCCTCGGTCAACGACCTGTGCTACACCTGCCACGCCGACAAGCGCGGCCCGATGCTGTGGGAGCACCCGCCGGTGCGGGAGAACTGCCTCAACTGTCACGACCCGCACGGCGGGAACAACCCGCGGATGCTGGTCAGCCGCACCCCGTACCTGTGCCAGCGCTGCCACGACGGCACCCGGCACCCCAGCTCGCCCTACGATCCCAGCGCCCTGACGGCTCGCAGTAATCGCCTGGTCAACCGCGCCTGCGTGAACTGCCACGCCAATATTCACGGATCGAACCACCCGTCGGGCCGAACCTTCCTCAGGTAGGAGGCTGGATCCATGACCAAGACGCAGAGGATGCGTGGTGTGTTGGTCGCGGGCGTGCTCGCCGTGAGCCTGGCGGGCGCGGCCTCCGTGCGTGCGGAGGGCGACTTTCTGACCTTTGGCTCCCAGTGGCTGAACCAGACCGCGCCGGAGGCCAAGTACACCGAGTACCGCGAGCTGCCCAAGGGCGCGTTCCTGAAGAACTTCCTGCTCACCCGCGAGCTGGGCCGCAACCAGTTCTCGATCTACGGCGAGAACGCGCTCCAGACCGACCAGGCCACCCGGATGCGCTGGCACAACGGGGTGCGCTGGAACCTGGAGCTGGGCTACTCCGAGATCCCCCACAACTTCAGCTTCATCGCCAAGTCCCCCTGGACCCAGGTCAGCCCGGGCGTGTTCCGGCTGCCCGACTCGGCCCAGGCGGCGGTGCAGAAGAAATCCAGCGCCTACCGCAACGTGATGACCGACCTCCTGGCCGGCGCGCCGACGCAGTCGGTGGGCATCGAGACCGACATCTCCACCGCGCGCCTCAAGGTGCGCCCCATCGAGGGGCTGCTGCTCGACGCCCGCGCCACCCGGCGCGAGCGCACCGGCGAGAAGGCCTTCGGCGCGTCCATGGGCTTCAACGACTCGTACGAGCTGACCGAGCCGGTGGACCAGCGCATGGCGGACGCCGACGTCCGGGCGGACTACTGCTACCGGCGCCTGAACGTGCAGGCCTCGGTGGGGATGTCCGAGTTCGACAACCACGTCCAGCGGATCCTGTTCGACAACCCCAGGCGGCTGAACGACGGCGAGACCGAGGGGCCCGCCGAGTCCCAGCTGTCCCTGTACCCGGACAACCAGGCGCTGCGGGGGAACCTGATGGTGGGGGTGGAGCTGCCCCACCAGAGCGTGTTCACCGCCGCGGCGGGCATCTCGCGCGCCGAGCAGGACCAGCAGTGGCTGCCGTACACCATCAACAAGAACCTGGTGTACATCGACTCGCTGACCCACCCGGGGCTCAAGGACACCTTCAACGTGCTCAAGACTTTCGCCCTGCCGGACTCCAACACCCACGCCAAGGCGGTCACCCGCACCGTGGACATGCGCCTCACCTCCCGGCTGCTGCCGGAGGTCTCCGCCACGCTCCACTTCCACTCGTACCGCTACGACAACCAGACCCCCTCGGTGACCTTCCCCGGGGAGATGCTGTTCGACATGTCGTGGACCGCGGGGGACATCTCCCCGGACCGGCTGGGCAGCGGCAACCGGTCCGCGGGCCTGGACGTGAACCTGGATCCCGTGCGGCAGGTGAAGCTGGACCTGAGCTACGAGCTGCGCGAGCGGGACCACCCGGACCGCGAGCTGTTCCGCGACACCGAGAACTGGTTCGCGGCCAAGGCCCGGGTGAAGCCCCTGGACCGGGTGAACCTGACGCTGAAGGGCCGCTTCGAGCACGCCCGCCGGCACGGCGCCCTGGACACCGACGCGCTGCTCGAGCCGCCGGACTCGGTGGAGCAGCCCGGGCTGCGCCGCTACGACTTGGCGGATCGCACCCAGAATCTGCTCGGCGGGGGCGCCACCTGGACCGACGGCAGGTGGGTGGACCTGTCGGCCGACCTCTCGTACCTGCGCAACGACTACCCGCCCAGCGACACCACCCAGCGCCTGTACGGGCTGATGGGGGACACCCTCACCACGCTCACCCTGGGCGCCACCGTCCACGCCACCGAGCAGCTGGACTTCCACGGCGGCATCGGCATGGGGTGGCACTACTACGGCCAGCGCTCGCACCTCGCGAACCACGCTGCACCCATTGACACCGTCCCCAGCACCGACTGGAGCGTGCACGCGCGGGACAAGAACTACTACTGGTTCGCGAGCCTGGACTGGCGGCCGCTGGGCGAGAAGCTGGCGGTGAACGCGTCCTTCGAGTTCAGCCGCGACCAGCAGCCCATCGGGTTCGGGGACACGTCCAGCGTCGTGATGTCCATGCCCGATCTCCTGACCCGGCGGCAGACGCTGGAGCTGGAGGTGAACTACCTGCTCGCCCCGGGCCTGCACCTGGGCGCGCACTACGCCTTCGACGAGTACCTGGTGAAGGACTGGCAGCTGCAGGGCAACC
>Ga0335070_10006579_pt1 | contig 13663 bp, 19 predicted proteins | sample Lox_Sample_13_FD_206722 | JGI IMG/M metagenome (GOLD analysis project Ga0335070, IMG submission 206722) | Soil microbial communities from Loxahatchee National Wildlife Refuge, Florida, United States - Lox_Sample_1.3 | ecosystem: Environmental > Terrestrial > Soil > Wetlands | place: USA...
CGTGACAGGGCGTCTTACCCTTCGGTGACGAGCTAGATCCACCGCTAAGAATTCCTTTTGCTGTCTTTATGGCTTGATCGATTTCCATATTAACATTTTCTTGCCATCTTCACAAGAAAGGAAATCGATCGTTCATCAGGAGGGGGTCTCAAACAAAAAGCCCTATCTATCCTCTCCATTTGGGTGGGGTTTGGATGGTGGGAGTCAGAGGATAGATAGGGCCCAAAAATTCAGATTACTGTTCCAAACAAGGAGTGTGGTACGTAAGATCTCCGTTGTTTGTAATTTTCCACTTTATCCATTCATAAGTCTTTTTTAAGAATGCCGTCTCTTTAGATCGAACAGGCTTCTTTCCTTTTTTCCTTGACGAAGGTCTATGTCCCGTGGCAGTACCTATCACGATCCATCACCCGCCTTTCTACGTTCCCTTCCAATTCTTAATGGTCTCGTTGAAACTTTGAACGATTCCATAGAAGCGACGAAGGGATAGATTTCTCTCTCCCTCTTTTCCTATCGCTTCACGACGGACGGTGTAAACTCTTCCACCTCCTGCGCCAGCGGCCTCTCCAAACCCCTTCAATTCCCCTTTCGACTGAGCCTTGATCTTTTCAAGTTCCAAGCCATGCTCTTCTTCCATTTCGTGCTCGGTAAGGTCTCCTGTGATCCAAGCCCAACTCATAGGGTAGATATCGGGATTGAAAACGACCGAATAAAAATGCCAAACGATGATGGTGAGGGTAGCTAAAACCGCCTCATAGAAATGAATCGTTCGGGCAACATCCCAAGTCCACATGGGAAAATACACCAACCATTCCGTTTTAAACCAAAGGATAAGACCTGTAACCGTCATAACCATCGTTCCCCAGATCAAGCCCAGGTATTCCAACTTCTCCCGGAAATTGAAGCGAGGCATTTTAAGTGCCTTGGCAGGCCGGTTGATAAAAAGGTTATTCTTCAACGTCTCCAAGAGGTCTTGGGCATCTTTCAACCCCGGGATCATATCCTTTGCGATTCCCCTCCCCCTCTCCGTGAAGGCCAAGTACAAAAGGTGATAGCCGCCCAGGAAAACCGTCGCCACACCGCAGAGGCGATGCAAAAAACCCCGGAAGGTCATGCCCAGAGGAGCATCCGTGATAGGGGAAACCCAGAAGGCGGTCGAGTAGCTTAGGGCAAAACCCGTAATGACCAGGAGCGTAAAATTGACGGCAAGATTGAGATGCTGCATTCTCTCGTTTAATGTCATTCTGAGATATTCTTTTGTCATGGCGGTCCACCCCTTGCTTTCTAATGTGCCCGGTCAACTGTCTTTCGCAACCAATCCATAAAGTTAAAAAATGTCAATCCTCCAATGACAGCCACGATGAGGAAGATGTAGGCAATCCTCACCCATCCCACCGCCTTTTCCCCAAAATTTTCTCCGGTAATCGAGGCGACAGCGTGCATCTTTCCCTTTGCAAAGTTCTCTGAAGCTCCGGGGTGACAGGTTCCGCAGGTCTTTTGTAAATTGTTTTTGCTAATCATCGATTTTGGATCTGAGGAGGGCCGGATATCATGGACTCCGTGACAACTGGCGCAATTGGCCGAATACGTGTCTCCTCCGCGGTAGGAAAGTCCGTGAAAAGTATCATAGTAGGATTTTACCGGAATGGTTGTTATATTATATTCTTTTGAAATACGCTCGGCCGCATGGCACTGTGGGCACGTCGTTAAGGCGATTCTCTTCTCGTTGACCGGTGAGTCGGGATCTAACTTTGTCTTGATCCCGTGAAACCCGTGGCAGGTGGTGCAAGTGGGGGAATCCGCTCTCCCTCTGGCAGCAAGCACTCCATGAACGCTGTCAATAAATTCTTTGGTAATATCTGGATGGCATGCACCACACGTCTGAGGAATGTTCGACCGGAAGATCGTTGATTTGGGATCGATCAAGGATCTCAAGCTATGACTCCCGTGACAGCTCGTACAGGTCACTTCCCCTGTCTTGCCATGGACACTTCTCTTAAACTCCCCCTCAGGGAGGGCCGCCCCTAATGCATGCTGTTTGACAAATTCCACATTCGAATGACAGCGATCACAGGTCTTTTCGATGTTGGAGACATTCGTCATGGATTTTGGATTCTTGCTGGGAAGGATATTGTGTTTTCCGTGACAATCATGACAATTGGCTGCTCTCTCCGTTCCCTTCATGATCATCTTGGAATGGAGGCCCTCCAGGTATTCTTTCTCGGCCTTCGCGTGGCAACTTGCGCAGTTTACCCTCTTGTCTGCCGCCTTCTGCCCGCCCTCCGCATGCTTGTCATCCTTGATCCGGGTGTGGCAATCCGAACAGGAGAGTTTTCCGTGGACGGAACTTTTAAACACCGCCTCGGGCACAAAAAGTGAAATACTTTTGCCCCGAGCATCCTGTTTTTTGAGGGACTCGTCTTGATGGCAACCCAGACAAAGGGAATTGTCGCTCCAGGCGACTCCCACCATCCCCCCCAAGATCAGCCCGAAGATCAGCCCGAAGATCGGGAAGGCAGGAAAGCTTCCGCCGGGGACTTTCCAAGCCGTGCTTCCACCTTCTCTCTGTCTCATGCTGGAACCCTCCTTGGAATGAGGAAAGGGAAAAACCCTTCTTTCAAATTCTCTCTCTCAATCTTTTCAAAAGCACACTCCACTGCCGACTTGATCTCTTCCGGGTCAACCGGCTTCATGGCCTGGTAAAAGATCCCCGCTCCCCGGAGACGTTTGACCGGCCCGAGAGCGAGATCCGAAGAGATGACAATCACCTGGATCTTATCGTCGATCTTTTTAAAGAGGGGGACCAAGTCACAGGCCTTCACCCCTTCCATCTCATCGTCGAGGAGGACGACATGAATCTTTCCTTTTCGAACCTTTCGAATCATCTCACTCACCATCTTTGCTGTCTCGACGCTGTACCCGATGTCATGAAAAAACGTGGAGAGTGATCTGGCCCAAAGATCATCCTGGTAGGCAATGAGGATCGTTTTCGATTTCATACGAAACTCCTCCTCCGTGAGGGCTCTATGCTATCCCGATCTTCCTATGTCCTATGTCGCCCGGGCAGGCATCTCTCCACGACGAAAAGAGGAAAACGCCGTCCCTATAAAGGAGGAAAAGAGAATTCCAGCGGGAATCAACTGGGCTAAGACCACGATGACCCCTCCCGTGAAGAAAAAGCAAACTCCTAAGAGTCCTATTCCCCGGATCCCTCCAACATAAGCAATCCCCAAAAAAAACAAAGTGATCGCCATGACGAGGATCAAGCTCAAGAGGACAAGAATATTTCTCTTCTTTTTAAACATTCCTTTTCCAGATTCCTATTTCTCAGCCGGTGCCGGTTCAATGTCTGGGAGTCCAGCCTTCTCTTCTGCCGCCACTTTTCCAGCCACTCTCTTCCGTTTGAAGACCATGCTTGAAGAAGTTCCAACGAAAGAAAAGAAGAGTATTGCCGCTGGAATCAATTGAAGAAGGACGATCGCGGCCCCAATAAAGATGAAAATCCAGAGAGTGGCCCCGGCGTCTTTCAGGCTGATGGACCTCGCAAACACCGGCGTGGCCATTCCCATCAAGAGTGGGATGATCAATCCAACCATTAATCCAGCCGACCGAGTTCTTCTTTGTCTTAACACGCCACCTTCCCCCTTTCTATTGGGTTCACCCTGACATATTGCATTTCATGTGCCAACGTGAACATGAAAATTAGAAATTCATAATTAATTGAAATTATTTAATTATATAAAAGAATGCTAAAATGCTTCCAATTGAAATGTATATTTAGGATATACGTTTTTTCGAATGAAAAATGAGCAAAAATTCACTAATTATCAGAATTAATTGATTTAATTGAAGAATAAAATAAATAGGCAGCTGATTGGCTAATGTATCCCTCCAGCCATCCCATCAAGACGGGACGGCATATTGGGACCGTCCGGCAGGGCTCGCGGCCGTGAGCTTGCCGAATGGGCTTGAGGGCCATGTCGTAGCAAGTACCAAGTACAAAGATGAAAGCACGAAGCGGCAAGCTGAAAGCGAGCCAGGCAATATCATCTCAATTGGCCCCAATCGTGCCTTGTACCATCACGCTTCAGGGCCCAGCATTCGGCAGAGACACTGCCTATTCCGTTCTGGCGCAACAGGGCATTTGTCGGTCAAAATCCTAAGGTGCGGGCTAAGATTGTGAAGGCGATAATTGGAATGAGCCAGCAGAAGAAGGCAATGATAAAACAGAGGCTCACGTCATCTGTCTCAATCTTTTTCACTTCCCCATATTTAACAATTAGGATCGTTCCAAGGGCACCAATCCCCACCACAACGATGGACCAACCCACAATTAACCATACGAAGAATTCCGACAAGAGAACCTCTTACACCCCGTGATCCGTGCTCGTGACCCGTGACCGAAAAGGACAATCCTTCCTTAACTTAATACTCCAAACTCCTAACTCTCAACCTTCTCCTCTCGCTCGAAGGTTGTACTTCCTCATAAGCGCTTGAAAATTCGGCCGTAGCATTCCCACTTCTTCAGCCGCTCTGGTGACATTCCACTGATGTCGCTCCAAGGCATTTAGTATAAACGTCCTTTCAATCTCTTCAACCGCCTTTTCCCTCACCTGTTTCTTGATCTCTTTGAGCTCTTCACTGGTCATGGGGACTTGGCTTTCCGAAATTTCTTTTTCTTGTTGACCCGGAAGAATGAGATGTTCTACTCTTACCATATCATCGTCAATCATCACCACCGTCCGTTCGACCACATTCTCCAGTTCACGGACATTTCCCGGCCATGAATACCTCATCAACCTTTCCATAGCCTCGGGGGTAAACCCCTTGATCGTCTTCCCCATTTCCTCCCCGTATTTCTTGAGAAAATGGACGGCTAAAAGAGGGATGTCCTCTTGACGCTCTTTCAAGGCGGGAAGATAGAGAGGCACAATATTGAGTCGGTAATAGAGATCCTCCCTGAAGACCTCTTCTTTAATCATCTTTTCGAGATCTTTGTTGGTGGCCGCAATAAGCCGAATGTCCACCTTTTTCGCCCTGGTTCCACCCACGGGAGTGAATTCTCTTTCCTGCAAGACCCTGAGAAGTTTGGCTTGGATGGATAAGCTGATATTCCCCACTTCGTCGAGGAAGACGGTCCCTCCATCGGCTACCTCAAAAAGCCCGGGTTTGGTCGTGACCGCACCGGTAAATGAACCCCTCACATGACCGAACAATTCACTCTCCAAGAGATTCTCCGAGAGGGCAGCGCAGTCTACCGGAACAAACTGTTTCTCCCTCCTTGGACTGTTGAAATGGATTGCCCGGGCAATGAGCTCCTTTCCCGTTCCGCTCTGGCCATAGATTAAGACCGTGCTATCCGTCATGGCCACTTTGGCAATGACCCGGTAGATGTCCTGCATCTTTTTACTCTTTCCCACAATGTTGTGGAACCCATACTTTTCCTGCAACTCCTGACGCAGGTAGATATTCTCCAGGACGAGGCTCTTTTTTTCGATCGCCTTCTTTACGACAATCGAGACCTCATCCGGCGTAAACGGCTTAGGGATGTAGTCGAAGGCTCCCAATTTCATCGCCTCGACCGCGGTTTCCACAGTAGAAAAGCCGGTGATCATGATGATGATTGAGTCGGGATAGTCTTTCCGGAATGTCTTGAGAATTTCCATGCCACCAATCCCCGGCATTTTGAGGTCAGTGATGACAATGTCGAAAGGGTGGGCCTTCATTTTCTCAAACGCTTCTTTTCCGCTTAGAGCGGTCTCCACCTCGTATCCTTCCTCCTCCAGAATTCGTTGGCAACTCTCGCAAACGATCATTTCATCGTCGACGACTAAGATTCTTGGCACGGACACTCTTATTCCTCCCCACCCTTAAGGCTTAAATCGACAAAATCTTAACATAAATGGCAGTGGTAATAAAGAAGCTGATCAACCTCGCTCTCGTCCCTCGGTGATGGTCGGAGATCCTATCCCAGGATTGGAGTAGTTTCCTTAGAGAAAGCTTGTCGATAAGACCCGACCACGGGAAGCAGCACATTTTAGTGATAAACCAAGGCGCAGATATCCTTGAAACGGCCCCTTCAACTCCCCCCTCCGATTCCCTTCTCTCTCATAATCCGGAATTCCAAGGTCTTTGAGGAGAAACCACGTCGATCCCACTGCGACCGAGGCTGACGCTCCACAGCTCGTCACAGGGACGAGCCAGTTTCAACTGCTCCTACCCCCTCATTCCGTCATCTGCCTGCCACCATCGCGGGAAGTCTTCTCTCTAACTCTCTCAGATCTGAGATAACGAATTTTCCCCTCCGTCCGTCGGATCGGTCCAGGTAAAAGGCATGAATACCCAACGAGCTGGGGACAAGATAGTCAAATTCGTAATGGTCGCCGACATGGACAATCTCCTGAGGTCTGGCCCCAAGAATCCGGCAAATTCTCTGGTAAAAACCCACTGTCTTTTTCACCTCGCCGAAATCAGAGGTCGCCGAGAAGATCCGATCGAAATATCTGTCGAGGCCAGTGGCTTCCATTTCCATACGGATGAATTCTCTCCCCGCGTTAGAGGTAAGAACTAAAGGGTAGTTGTCTCTCAAGCGCTCCAATAAGGGATGGACATCTGGATAGACCTTGATCTTATCCGTATACTGCTCCATCAAAACTTTCCAGTTTTCCGCGAGTTGGAAAAATCCAAACCAATACTTGATATCATACCACTCAATGGCTCCCTCACCCACTTTGAGGTATTCTTTTACCACGAAACCCTTCGCTTCTTCAAAGGGGAGACCCGCCTTCTCAGCATAGAGTGTGGGAATGCCGTGGCCCCAGACCCAATCCGTAAATTCAGGGTCCACCAATGTCCCGTCCATATCAAAAGAAATGATTTTCGGCATCTCATGCATTCGATTCACTCGGAATCCGAAGTTATTCAAACTCTAAACACTAAACTCTAAACGAATCCAAAATATAAAACTCAAAAGTTGCTTTTGACTTCTCAAGAATTGAACCGAATATTTTCACTTTTGAGTTTCGTGGTTTAGATAGTTGAGTTTGTTTAGAGTTTAGCCTGCCCGCGCGAAGCCGCTCTGCGAAGGCAGGGGTTTCGAATTTATATCTTTTCTAAGACCACATCTTCGGCGCTTCGGATCTCCTTCTCCAAATCAGCAATGGCAATGGTGCGGATCGGCAGATAGGCATGGGAAGTAAAGATGGTCATGCAACTTTTGTTGAACATCATTAACGGGGCACTCGGTTGGTGGGATCGGACGAGAACCTGTTTTTGATATCGCTGCATCAATCGATTGAAATATGGTCGTCCAAATTGGGGTCTTCCCCAAAGGTCTCCCAGGCAGTCGCTTTCGTTTTCCACGAAATCTCCCCAAACAATTCTGTCCCAATTCTCATCTCCCAATTCGATCCGGTTCATATCTTCAAGGGACTTTAAATCTGGTAGAGCCCCGTGAAGGGCCAGAATTCCATTTTGAGTGACCGCGGCGAACGGGAATCTGGAAAAGAGCAGGCCGTACTCCTCCCTTTCCTCGAAAGAAATAGAAGTCCAAAAACTAACAGGATAAAACTCCTTCACCATAAATCCTTCGTGATTCCCGGCTAAAAGAAAGACTTCCTCAGGATGTTTCAATTTCAATCCTAGGAGGTATTGGATGTTCTCTTCGGAAGAATCCCCTCGGTCCACATAGTCTCCCAAGAATACAATGTGATAAGGTTTCTTGAGGTATCGGTGGACAACTTGTTGACTGGCCTCCAGATCTCCATGGGTATCCCCTACGAAAACCACTTTTCCCTGTGAGGGGAGCGAGATCAGCCGTGGTTCTTTCTCATAGATTCCTCTCGCCTTCCTAAAAAGATCTTCCCAATCCATCTCTCTTCCTATGTCTTCGTCACTTTGACTTGGACTTTCCGGTTCCTCGGCCCATCAAATTCACAAAAAAAGATCCCCTGCCAGGTTCCGAGGACTAATTTCCCTGACTCAACAAAGACGATTTCGGAACACCCTACAAGACTCGCCTTGATGTGAGCCGGAGCATTTCCTTCCAGGTGACGGTAGGTATCTTTGGAAGGAACCATCCTGTTTAACTCCATGACAATGTCGTGGACGACGCTTGGGTCCGCATTCTCGTTGATCGTGACCGCCGCAGTGGTGTGAGGAATAAAGACGATGCAGATTCCATCCTCCACACCTGCTTTTTTCACGGCCTCCTGAACAGAACGGGTGATATCGACAAACTCCGTCTGGGCCGACGTTTTCACCTGAAAGGTCTGGATCATCTTAAGCTCCGCTCTTTCGAAAACTTTCCCAATGACTCACTTTCATACCACATCCGACTCAGAATCTCAATCATGTCTCAGGAGTATGTGTAACGAACTCCATTGATTCATCCATCTTATGGAATAAATACAGTATTGGGTTATAATATCAACAAATGCCCAATCATTGAGCCATTCTATGAGCTCAACATTCCACCGTTTCGCTATTCCAGTATCAACGGAGTAAGCAAATGAAAGAAGAGTTTCTGCCCTATTTGGCTCGAACAACCATGATTGACAGCGATCATAAGAGCATCCAGGATTATGCAAGGGAGAGCATCGGCCGAAGTACCGAGCCTGTTGAAATCGCCGTCAAGCTCTATCTCGCTGTCCGAGATGGAATCGTTTACGATCCTTACGCTCCCTTCTATCTTCCTAAACATTATCGTGCAAGCTACGTGCTCAAGCGCGGCAGGAGTTTCTGCATACCCAAGGCCTCCCTCCTCTGTGCTTTGGGAAGGGCCTGCAGCATTCCTTCCCGAGTTGGTTTTGCAGATGTTCGGAACCATCTTGCGACCAAGCAGTTGATTGAATTCCTGGGAAGCGATCTTTTCGTTTACCATGGCTTTACGGAATTTTGGTTGGATGGGAAATGGGTGAAAGCTACCCCGGCCTTCAACAGCGACCTCTGCAAACGGCATCGTGTTCCCCCACTTGAGTTCAACGGCCGTGAGGATTCTATTTTCCAGCCTTATAATTTGCAACGTCAAAGGTTCATGGAATATGTGGCTTTCCATGGGGTTTATGCCGATATTCCCGTAGATCGGATTGTCGCCGAATGGGAAAATACATACGGCAGGGCCCGTGTCAGAGACTGGATCAAGAGCTTTGAAGAGGCAGCGGGCCGCAGTCTTGCCGACTTCGGCGGGGAGGAGATTCTGCAGGAATAACGAGATGAAAATTCTTGAAATCCTGCGCTGAATCGTGTATGTTGGTGGGAACAAGGATAAAGGAATTGAGATGCCCCAAAAAAAGGTTTTAGAGGTTTTGAAGCTGGTGGAATTTCTCAATGAAGAGGTGAAAGAGGTCTCGAAAAGGTTGAGCCGTGTGACACCGAAAGAGGTGAGCGAGAAATTAGGAGCCTTAGCCTTGCTCAGGGAAAAGATTCTGAACCTTCAGGTTGACCTTCCCCAAGAAGTTGAGAAAAAACTTTCAGAGCTCTACCCCGCCATCGATAAGATCAAACAAAAACCGTCATGATCTACCACGCGAAGAGTTTGGAACAACGGGGTCGCCTACCTGCCCTGCCTATCGTTCCCAGGAGAAAGTGTGATCTTTATATTTCTTCATATTTCTTCCATCGATGTAACGTTTCAAGCATTTTGTAATTCGTACAGGCATATTTTCTTGCTTTTAATTATAAATTAGCTTATAATAAACCAACAAACCAAGTTGGAGAGAGCCTTTTAGGCTTGCAGTTCATGCCCGCAAGAACTCTAAACGACTTCTTTGCGGGTTTTTTTGTATCGGCATAAGAGCCGACACGGAGGTTAACATGGTAATTACATTGGACATGGATCAGGGAAAGAGTGGTGCGAAAGAGATCAAAGTTGAAGACGCAATCCTTTTCCCTTCAGGCAGTTCAATCAAATAGCAGAAAAGAGGTTGACCATATGGTACAGCGGAGAAGGCGTGGAAATCATCGTGGACCGAAATCAAGCCATTTAAGGCGCTTGAAATCCTATAAAGTTTTATTTTCGGGCTGCGGAAAGGAAGTTGTCACCCAAGTTCCCTCGCCGAATGACAAAAAACTATTGTGTACAGGATGCTTCAGCAAATAGAGATATCATTAGAGTTATATCCAACCTTACCCTGAAGAATGAAGGAGGAAAAATGAATAAGAAGGTTTACATCGCCAACCTCCCTTTCCAGGCCAGCGAAACCGAGCTCAAGGTCCTGTTCTCCAAAGCTGGAGACGTCATGTCTGTCAAGATTGTATCGGATAGGCAAACGGGCCAACCGAGAGGTATTGCATTCGTTGAGATGTCCACACAATGGGAAGCCCGGAGAGCCGTCTCCATGCTGAACCGGACAGATTTCATGGGGAAAAATCTGCTGGTAAAGGAGGCAATCGTCAAGCGTGGTTTCCGAGGACGATAGCAATAAAGACTTAAAGACAATCATCGAGACAGAAAGGACCACTATGGATAAAGCGAGGCTTGAATGGGTTATGTCAGGGTTAAATCAGTATGCATTGACCCAGGCTGAAGACCAATTTATCAAAACGGCGTTGGAGGACTTCGATAAAACCCATGCGCTAACAGAACGTCAGGAGGATAGGCTGGAAACCCTTTACAAGGAGAAGTCACAATCGATACCCAACAAGAAATCTGATCGTTTTTCCGTTAAGAAAAGCGACCCGGAAAAGACCAAGCCCAGGAGGCCTCGCGCAAGAGTGTTTTGATGTGGAGCCCCACGGGCAAAGCCCGTGGCACCTAACGAATGCCCAAGCGGGGCGACATCCCGCCTAAGAGCTGGCGCATTCATCCACGGCCAAAGGTCGTGGTTTTCTGCTGCCGGGGTAAAAAGGCGGAGGAAGCAGCGATTCGGACAGGGTTGGCGAGATCGGGACAGAGATTATTGGTATTCTATCATAATTAAGGCGCCCAGAGGAGGGAACCCATGCCAGAAAGATCGTTGGAGGCGTTTGATTTTAAAGGGCCAAAGCCCCGAACCATCCTAATCCTAATCGTTCTCTTGATTCTCTTCATCGTTTCATGGGGTTCTTTTGCCATCGTCCCGGCAGGCCACAGAGGGGTTGTCCTCTGGTGGGGGAGTGTGGAAAAAAGAATCATGGGCGAGGGGCTCAATTTCAAAGTGCCCATTGCCGAAAGAGTCATCAAGGTGGATGTCAAGGTTCAACCCCATCCATTCAAGGAGATCGATGCCTCTTCAAGAGAATACCAGATGGTGAAAATGACGGGGATGATGAACTTTCATATCGACCCGTCTTTTGTGAATGATCTTTACCAGAAAGTGGGGCTCGACTTTGCTGACAAGGTGATCGACCCGGCTTTCAACGACTTTGTCAAGGAGGTTGTGCCGACCTACCCAATTGGGGAGATACTTCCCAAGAGGGAGGAAATCCGTAAGAGGGCAATGGGGAAATTGGGGGAGAACCTGGCCAGATATCACATTATCGTCGACGATATTTACTTTGCCAATATCCGTTTTTCTCCTGAATATGAAGGGGCCATCGAGGCCAAGCAAGTGGCCCAGCAACAGGTGGAGACGCAGAAACAGGTTTTAGCCCAACGGGAGATCGAAGCGCAGCAAAAGGTCGCCAGTGCAAAAGGAGAGGCGGAATCCATTCTGGTGGTGGCTCAGGGACAGGCCAAAGCCAATGATGCGCTATCACGTTCGATCAGCCCGATCCTCGTGCAGTACAAGGGTGTTGAGAAATGGAATGGAATTTTGCCACAAGTCTCCGGAGGTGCTGTTCCCTTCATCAATCTAGGCAAAACGGGTGGCTTATCGGCCGAAACGGAAGGAAGCAAAAAATAAGTTAAGGATTCAAAACCCTACCTATTGCAGAGAGAGGAAAAACCATGATCAAAGCGGGTGACATGTTCAAAAACATAGAAAACGGAAAAATGTTTACGGTTAAAAGTGCCGATCCCAGCATCATCATTTTGGGAACAAAGGACGGAACCCATTCCATGTTTGTCAATCCAAACAGCATGGAATCCGTATTCCTGCCTTTTGTAGAAGACGAGGTCAAGGAAAAGCCCAAAGAATAAACCCCGCGGGAAATCCCAGCTGGGCCTTAGACCCCGCCAGGATTATTCTAAAATCTGACCCCGGTTCAGTTCAGCGGCGCATTATCTCTAACGGGGTAGAAGAAGTCAGAAATTCGCTGCCTCTTTTTTATATCTTAAAGAAAGGAAAACCTATGTTCGATTTTGACGCCTTATGTCCGCATTGTGAGGAAAAATTCAAGCTGAGTATGATAGGCCTCGAAACCAAAGAGTTTATACAATGTCCTCATTGCCGAAGAGTCATTAAACTCGACCTCGCCGATCCGGAAAAAAAGGCAATACGGGCTCCGGAATTAGTAGATTAATTTTTGGCCTCAAACCGTTATGGTCTGGGTCAGGAAAGGAGACAGTGCTATGATGAAGATAGGGGACAGGTTCAAAGATAAGACAACCGGAAAGATCTACATTATAAAGACGGAAATTGATAACAATACGCTTTGCCTGGAAGGAGAGACCGGTTTGGGCCGGAAATTGACGGGGTAGAGCAAGTTTGAAACGAACTTGCGAGAAGTTGGAAGACATAAAACCTTAAAGCAGAACTATTTCAAAAAAAGCACGGCTGGGTCAGCAATGACTCTGACCTTTTCTTTCTATACTACCCCGAACATTAGTTCCTGAAGTCGTGATTTTTAAATATCGCCACACAATGCAACAGCAACTGGAAGTCTCTCACGTAGAACTGTCTTTTCAGGATGGAAGGACTAAATTTTGTATACCTATTCGATTCTGGAGACCTCCCTCAAAAATACACCCTTTTTCACTGTGGAGCCCCACGGGCAAAGCCCGTGGCACCTAACGAACGCCCAAGCGGGGCGACATCCCGGCCAAGAGCTGGCGCATTCATCCACGGCCAAAGGCCGTGGCTTTCTGCTGCCGGGGTAAAATACGGGAGAAAACCTTCTGACACGACGAAGATGCCGACAGTTGTTTTCATAGAGTATTTTTTCATATCCCTCCACCTTTCGGATCACATCGAAAGGTCCCAATGATTTTTTGGGTAGGTCCTGCCCTGTCAATGATATTGTCAATATCGTCATTGGAGCTGGCTTCCGAGATACCGGCATAAATGTAGATTTCAAAACAGGCACTGGCGCCGATCTTCGCTTGAGTGAGGGTCTGAATGTTTGATAATGCCTCCTTTTGAAGTCCATTACCCAAATTATCCACCAGTTGTTGTGCCTCTTGGAGGTCGGTATAGGGGAGTATTGTCACAATTTGCCCTGTATGATTTCTGACCGAGAATCCTTCCAGGGCACCTAAGTTTGAATTGATGTAGTTTCCTAAGGCCTTGACAACCTCAGCCGCTGCCAACGGTCCAAGTTTTTCTGTAAGAAGATCTAATTCCACGCTGAACAGCACAGCCGTAACGGTTTGTTTTGCCTGTCTCTGATCCAACGTCATGGCATACCTGGCCTTGAACATTTGTTTCGAAAGGAGACCCGTCAATTCGTCCTGAAGACCTTCGAGGCTCCGGAGAAACTCCCCGGCCATGGGATGATCCAACCTGGTGGATTCCTCATAGGACCCCTGAAAGGCTACCCTTCCGTCCCAGAGAAGAATGATCCGGTCAGAGATGAAAAAAACATC
>Ga0335070_10006580_pt1 | contig 13663 bp, 11 predicted proteins | sample Lox_Sample_13_FD_206722 | JGI IMG/M metagenome (GOLD analysis project Ga0335070, IMG submission 206722) | Soil microbial communities from Loxahatchee National Wildlife Refuge, Florida, United States - Lox_Sample_1.3 | ecosystem: Environmental > Terrestrial > Soil > Wetlands | place: USA...
TTGAAGCCGCGAAGGGGAACAACGGTTACTACCTGGTGAGCGACGGGAGCACGGTCTCGTACCGCACCCGCATCCGTACGCCGTCTTTTGCACACATCCAGACGCTGCCGATGCTGGCGCGGGGAACCACGATTTCGGATCTCGTCGTGATTCTGGGCAGCTTGGACTTTGTGTTGGCCGATGTAGACCGGTGAGGATTTGAGCGATGCTGACGACGGAAGAGATTCACGAGATTGAGAGCGAGGCGGCGAATTATCCGAGGCGCGACGCCGTTTCCATCGACGCGCTGAAGATCGTCCAGAAACGCCGCGGCTGGGTCTCCGACGAGAGCCTTCGCGATATCGCACAGCATATCGGCATGTCGCCGACGGATCTGGACAGCATCGCCACGTTTTACAACCTGATCTATCGCAGGCCTGTCGGGCGGCACGTGATCTCGGTGTGCGACAGCGTGAGCTGTTGGATCATGGGCTGCGATTCCATACAGGAGCATCTCCAAAAGCGCCTGGGTATCGGGCTGGGCGAAACGACGGCCGACCGACGATTCACGCTGCTGCCGACCGTTTGCCTGGGATGCTGCGACCGCGCGCCGGCGTTGATGGTAGACGGCGATCTGCACACCAATCTGGATCCGCGGAACATCGACGAGGAGCTGGAAAAGTACAAATGACAAGCTCCACCGAAAAACCGTTGACCGGAAGTATTCGCCCGGACGGATCTGTTCTGGATTTGCCGGCCTACGAGCAGGAGGGCGGCTACCAGGCCATCCGAAAGGTGCTGAAGGGCGGCATGACGCCGAAAGCGGTCATCGAAGAAGTGAAGAGCGCGAATCTGCGCGGACGGGGCGGGGCGGGATTTCCGACCGGCTTGAAATGGTCCTTTGTCCCGGTGGGCAAGGACGCGCCCAATCCAACGTACCTGGTCATCAACGCAGATGAGATGGAACCGGGCACGTTCAAAGACCGCTTTCTACTGGAGCGGAATCCACACCAGCTCATCGAGGGCGCGATCATCGCCAGCTTCGCCATCGAAGCGGACATCGCGTACATCTTTCTGCGTGGAGAATACACGCTGGCCGCGGAACGGATTTCCCGCGCCATCGCGGAAGCGTACGAGCTCAACTATCTGGGCAAAGACATCCTCGGTTCGGGGTACAGCCTCGAGCTACATCTGCACCTCAGCGGTGGCCGTTACATCTGCGGGGATGAGACCGGGTTGTTGAATGCGCTGGAAGGCAAGCGCGCCAATCCGAGAGCGAAGCCGCCGTTTCCCGTGGTGGTGGGCCTGTTCGGCAAACCGACCGTGGTGAACAACGTGGAGACCATCAGTTGCGTGCCGCACATCATCAACAACGGCGCGCCATGGTTCCACGGGGTGAGCCGGACGAAGGATGGCGGCACCAAGCTATACGGTGTCAGCGGAAAAGTGAAGCGTCCCGGACTATGGGAACTGCCCATGGGGACGACCGTCCGCGAGATTCTCGAGGAGCACGCCGGCGGAATGCGTGACGGGCTGAAGTTTCGCGGACTGCTGCCGGGAGGCAGCTCGACTCCGTTCATTGTGGAAGAGCACCTGGACACGCCCATGGACTTCACCGAGATGCCGAAAGCCGGCAGCCGTCTGGGAACCGGCACCATGATCGTGCTGGACGACCATACGTGTCCGGTGGGCATGGCATGGAACATGACAAAGTTTTTCGCCCGCGAGTCCTGCGGATTCTGCACGCCCTGCTGGAGCGGGTTGGGTTGGGCGGAGCGGATTCTGAGGTCGATGGAAGACGGCCAGGGGAAACCCGGCGACCTGGACAAGCTGGCGTCGCAAACCAGGATGTGGAGTCCCGGAAACACGTTTTGCGCGCTCGCCCCGGGCGCCGCCGATCCGTTGGGAACCGCGATGAAGTACTTTCGCGCCGATTTTGAACGCCACATCGCCGAGCACCGTTGTCCCTGGAGATAGGTATGGCCACCGTTTACGTTGACGACAAACCGTACCAAATGAACCCCGAGGAGAACTTACTTCACGGGTGCCTCGCGCAAGGCCTGAACCTGCCGTACTTCTGCTGGCATCCGGCATTGGGGTCGGTGGGTGCGTGCCGGCAGTGTGCGGTCAAGGCCTACAAGGATGAGCACGATACGCAGGGAAAGATCGTGATGTCCTGCATGACGCCGGCCGCGGAGGGGACACGCATCTCAATCGCGGACGAGGAGGCTGCCGCTTTCCGCGCGGGGGTCATCGAAGGACTCATGTTGAATCACCCGCACGACTGCCCGGTGTGCGATGAAGGCGGCGAGTGCCATCTGCAGGACATGACCGTCATGACTGGTCATGACTACCGGCGCTACGAATTCGACAAGCGCACTTTCCGCAACCAGAACCTGGGCCCGCTGGTGAATCACGAGACGAACCGGTGCATCCAGTGTTACCGGTGCGTGCGCTATTACCGCGACTACGCGGGCGGCAGAGATTTGAACGCGTTTGCCTCGCGCAACACGGTATTCTTCGGCCGCCACGAAGATGGCGTCCTGGAGAATGAATTCAGCGGCAACCTGGTGGAGATTTGTCCGACGGGCGTTTTCACCGATAAGACTTTGAAGCATCACTACGCCCGCAAGTGGGATCAGCAGTTCGCTCCGTCGGTCTGCGTTCATTGTGCGCTGGGCTGCAACATCGATGCCGGCGAGCGCTACGGCACGCTGCGGCGCGTCGTCAATCGCTATAACCACGAAGTGAACGGCTATTTCCTGTGCGACCGGGGGCGGTTTGGCTATGAGTTTGTGAACAGCGAACGGCGGCTTCGGCAGCCGCTGCTTGACGGCAAGCGCGTTTCCGTCGCGGACGCCCGGCGTCATCTGGAAGAGCGGGCCGCCGGCGGCAGCGTGATCGGCATCGGTTCGCCGCGCGCGTCGCTGGAGGCCAATTTTGCCCTCCGGACACTGGTGGGCACCGAGCGGTTCTTTTCGGGAATGGCCGATGATCAGACGAAGCTGGCCGGCCGAGTGATCGAGATTTTGCGGCGGGGTCCCATGCGGACACCCACGCTACGCGAAATCGAGGAGTCCGACGCGGTGTTCATCCTCGGTGAAGATGTCACAAGCGTCGCGCCCAGAATGGCGCTGGCTCTCCGGCAGTCGGTGCGGCAGCAACCGATGGAGATTGCCAAAAGGGCGCACATCCCGTTGTGGATGGATCACGGAGTTCGCGACGCGCTGCAGGACGCGAAAGGCCCGCTGTTTATTGCGACTCCTTATGCGACTCGCCTCGACGAGATTGCTACCGCTACGTTCCGCGGCGCGCCCGACGATCTGGCGCGGCTGGGCTTCGCCGTGGCCCACACTCTCAATCCGGAGGCGCCCTCGGCTCAGGAGTTCCCGGTGCTCGCTGAAATGATCGCGAACGCACTGAGAACTGCAAAGAAGCCTCTCGTGATTTCGGGCATGAGCTGCTCCAGTCAAGCCGTGATGGAAGCGGCCGCCAACGTGGCGATGGCCGCACACGCGGCGCTCAGCCTGACAGCCCCCGAATGCAATACGGTGGGCGCGTCAATGATCGGCGGGGCTCCGCTCTCAGCGGCGTTCGACGCCGTCAGGAATGGAACCGCGGACACTGTGATCATCCTGGAGAATGATCTCTATCGACGTGCACCCGCAAGCGAAGTGGATGCGTTTCTCTCCACCGCCAAACACGTGATCGTCCTTGACCACCTTGCCAACCCGACCACCGGGAAAGCGGAGTTGGAACTGCCGGCCGGGACCTTCGCCGAATCCGATGGCACGTTCATCAGCAGCGAAGGACGCGCCCAGAGATTCTTTCAGGTCCATGTACCGCAGAACGAAGTTCTCGCAAGCTGGCGATGGTTGAAGCCGGATCGCTGGCAGAACCTGGACGATGTGCTTGCCGCTTTGTCGAGGGCCCTGCCCGAGCTGGCGCCTGCGGCGTATGCCGCGCCCTCGGCCGCGTTTCGAATTGCCGGAGCGAAGATCCCGCGCTCGCCCCATCGCGAGAGTGGCCGGACCGCCACGCTCGTCAACATCAATATTTCCGAGCCGAAGCAACCTGAGGATCCCGATTCGGCGCTGTCTTATTCGATGGAAGGAACACCGGACAAACCTCCAGCAGCTCTGGTCCCGTTCTTCTGGTCGCCCGGCTGGAATTCGATTCAGTCGACAAATACTTATCAAGAGGAACCGGGCGGACCAATGCGCGGCGGCGATGCAGGCGTTCGCATGTTCGAACCTGCAGCTCCGAACGGTCAGGCCTGGTTCAGCGCAATCCCTCAGGCGTTCGAGCCGCGCGAAGGTGAGTGGCTGCTGGTGCCGATGTACCACTTCATCGGCTCCGAGGAATTGAGCCATGCCGCGCGAGGGCTCGCTGAATTGGCTACGAAGCCGCACGTTGCGGTGAACTGCGCAGATCTGGCGGAGGGCAAGGAGGTCGAAGTGAGTTCCGCAGGCGGCACCTTCCGCCTGCCGGTGCGTCACCAGGCGGATCTTCCCCCGGGCGTTGCGTGCCTGTCCGCCGGAATCGCGCCGCTGGCCGGAGTCGCACTGCCTGCGTGGGGAAAGATCGGGAGTCCGAAATGACTAGTCCGTACCCGCTTCTTTCGATCCTCGGAATCGTGATTGTGGCGCTGACCATCGCAGCCTCTCTCATCTATGTGGAGCGCCGGCTGCTCGCCCTGTGGCAGGATCGTTACGGTCCGAACCGGACCGGACCCTTCGGGCTCCTGCAGGTGGTAGCGGACGCCATCAAGATCTTCATGAAGGAGGACTGGGTGCCTCCGTTCGTGGACAAGCCTGTGTTCATTCTGGCGCCGGCCGTTATCTTCGTCACCGTGCTCATGTCTTTCGCGGTGCTTCCAGTCGCCCCGGGAATCATCGTGGCCGACCTGAATGTCGGCGTCCTGTTCTTTCTCGCCATGTCGTCGCTGGGAGTCTACAGTGTCGTGCTCGCCGGATGGTCCTCCGACAACAAATACGCGCTGCTGGGCGGGATGCGCGCCGCGGCGCAGATGCTGAGCTATGAGGTCTTCATGGGCCTTTCTCTGATGGGCGTGGTGATCCTGGCCGGGTCGTTCAGCCTGCCGGCGATCGTCGAAGCGCAAAGGAAGATCTGGTTCGTGATTCCGCAGTTCCCGGGCTTCGTCCTGTTTCTGATCGCCGGTCTGGCGGAAACGCGCCGCATCCCATTCGATCTCTCGGAGGCCGAAAGCGAGCTCGTGGCGGGCTATCACTCCGAGTACTCGGGCATGAAATTCGGCATGTTCTTCGTGGGCGAGTACATGGGAGTCACGCTGATTTCGGCCATGATCTCGGTCTTCTTTTTCGGAGGCTGGCTGGGCCCGGTCCTTCCCGGACTGGTCTGGATTCTGGTCAAGACCTTTTTCTTCATTTCATTCTTCGTTCTGGTGCGCGCCGCTTTGCCGAGGCCGCGATTCGATCAGCTCATGTCCTGGAGCTGGAAGGTGTTGTTGCCTGTGGCGCTGGCCAACGTGTTGCTGGCCGGAGCGGCGGTTTTGATCTGGAGTTAATCAAAATGTTGAGCATGATTCGAACCATCTGGTACGTGTTCCTCCACGCATTCCAAAAGAGGATTACGGTCCAATATCCTGAGCAGAAGCCGTATCTCGCGCCGCGCTACCGCGGCCGGATCGTTCTTTCGCGCGATCCGGACGGCGAGGAGCGCTGTGTGGCATGCAACCTGTGCGCGGTCGCCTGTCCGGTCGGTTGCATCGCGCTGCAAGCGACGGAGGACGAACACGGGCGGCGGTATCCGGACTTCTTCCGTATCAACTTCTCGCGCTGCATCTTTTGCGGCTACTGCGAAGAAGCCTGTCCGACATATGCCATCCAATTGACGCCGGATTTCGAGATGGGCGAGTTTCAACGGAAGAACCTGGTCTACGAAAAGCACGACCTGCTGATCGATGGGCCAGGCAAGCATCCCGGATATAACTTCTGGCGCATAGCCGGCGTCAAGATCGGTGGAAAAGACAAGGGCGAGGCGGCGCACGAAGCACCGCCCGTCGACGTGCATTCACTTTTACCGTGAGGTCGATATGGAACTGACTTTTTACATCGCGGGCGCGGTCGCCGTTATTTCGACCGTTCTGATGCTGACCCAGATGAACCTGGTTCACGCGCTGTTATACATGATCGTGTCGCTCCTGGCTGTGGCGGTCGACTTCTTCGTGCTCGGCGCGCCGTTTGCCGCAGCGCTCGAAGCCATCGTGTACGCCGGCGCCATCATGGTGCTCTTCCTGTTCGTCGTGATGATGCTCAACATAGGAAAGCACGCCGCGGAAACGGAGCGGCAGTGGCTAACACCGGGAATCTGGACCGGACCTGCGATTCTGGCGGCCATTCTGATTGTCGAAGTCGCCTGGTTAGTGCAGGGCTCATACGCCGGTCTGGGCACTGGCGCCACTGGACCAAAGGAAGTCGGGATCGCCTTGTTTGGTCCTTACATGATCGGTGTGGAACTGGCCTCCCTGCTCTTGCTGGCGGGGCTGGTGGGTTCGTATCACCTGGGCATCCGCAAGACCGAAATACCGGAGATTCAACATGACACAGATACCGATGAGAGACGGGCTGATGCTGGCGGGGATCTTGTTCTCGCTGGGGCTAACGGGGCTGCTCGTACGGCGTAACTTGCTCTTTGTTCTGATGTCCCTCGAGGTCATGCTCAACGCGGCTGGGCTGGCATTCGTCGTTGCCGGCTCCCGATGGCACCAGGCGGACGGTCAGGTGATGTTTGTCTTCATTCTGGCGATGGCTGCCGCGGAAGTAGCTGTAGGACTGGCTCTGGTCCTGCAGATCTATCACCGGTTCAAAACCCTTGATGTGGACGCAATTAGTGAAATGAGAGGATAACGTGATTACCTGGCTGTGGCTCATTCCGGCGTTGCCTTTCGTGAGCGCGACCTTGCTCATCCTGTTTGGTTCGCGTCTGTCGCGGAAATCCATTGCGTCGGTGGGCGTGGGGTCCATCGGGCTCTCCGCGGTGGTTACAGCTCTGGTCGCGACCAGTTTTTTGACCGCCCCTCCGCCCGGGCACGCATACCAGCAGGTTCTCTGGACCTGGATCAGCATCGGAGACTTCCAGCCTCAGATGGGATTCTATCTGGATGCACTCTCGCTCCTGATGATTGTGGTCGTGACATTCGTCGGGTTCCTGATTCATTGTTTTGCGGCGGAGTTCATGAGCGAAGACGAGAGTTATGGCCGCTACTTCGCCTACATGAACCTGTTTGTCGCGTCGATGCTCACGTTGCTGCTCGGCAACAACCTACTTCTCGTGTTACTCGGATGGGAGGGTGTCGGCGTGTGCAGTTACCTGCTGATTGGCTTCTGGTACCGCGAGCCGGCGAACGGGCGCGCCGCCCGCAAGGCGTTCATCGTGACGCGCGTGGGCGATTGCGCCATGATGATCGCGCTGTTCCTGCTGTTCACGCAACTGGGCACGCTGCAGATTCAGGACCTGATGCAACGCGCTTCGCTGCAGTGGCCCTCGGGATCCACGTGGGCGCTTGCGGCGGCACTCTTACTGTTAGGGGGCGCTGTGGGCAAATCGGCGCAGATTCCGCTACAGGTGTGGTTGCCCGACGCGATGGCCGGCCCGACGCCGACGAGCGCGCTGATCCACGCGGCGACGATGGTGACGGCGGGCGTCTACCTGATCGCGCGCACACACGTTATCTTCTCCCTAGCCCCAACCGCGCAGGTGGCCGTTGCCGTGATCGGTGCGGCCACCTTGCTGGTTGCGGGGTTCAGTGCGCTTACGCAGCACGATATCAAGCGTATCCTTGCGTATTCCACCATCAGCCAGATCGGCTACATGTTCCTCGCGCTGGGGGTAGGTGGGTGGCAGGCCGCCATGTTCCACTTCTTCACCCACGCGTTCTTCAAGGCGCTTCTGTTCCTGGGCGCCGGCGTGATCATCGAAGCGGTACACGACGAGCACAGCATCTTCCGGATGGGCGGGCTGCGAAAAGAACTGCCGATCGCCTTCTGGACATTCTTGGCAGGAGGTTGCGCGCTGGCGGGGTTGCCGTTCCTCACGGCCGGATTTTTCAGCAAAGATCTCATCATCTGGCAAGCGTGGTCGGCGCAGGGCGGGCATCCGGCGTTCTGGATGGTTGGAATGCTCGGCGCGGGATTAACGTCGCTCTACACCTTCCGTCTGATTTTCCGTGTCTTCTTTGGCCCGCTGGGCACACCCGTAACGAAGCGGCCCGGCTATGCAATGAAGATTCCTCTCGTCATCCTTGCCGCTTTGGCCCTCGTGGCCGGATATTTCAGAGATCCCCTGCTTGCATTTTTGCATTCGGCATTGCCCTCAACTCTGGAAGCGCGTACCGGCGGATTGACCGAGACGGGCTCGGCGGCGGTCGCCGGATTCCTGTTCCTGGCCGGAGTGAGTCTTGCGTATGTATTCCACCTCCGCAAACGGAGCCTTGCGGACGCGCTGGCCGCAAACCGGATTGGCCGCGGGCTCGACCAATGGTGGTTTGCCGGCTGGGGCTTCGACTGGCTTTACGACAAAGTCTTCGTGCAGCCATTTGTTTGGGTGTCCAACGCGAACAAGAGCGATTTCATCGACGCATTCTATACCGGAATCGGACGCATCGCTGAGGCCTCGTATCGCCTGCTGAGCAGCACCGAAACCGGTCGCGTCCGCTGGTACGCCGCGGCAATGGCCGCGGGGTCAGTGTTGTTCATAGCGATGGTGTTGGCCGTATGATCCTCCTCCTTTTAATCGTCATTCTCCTGCTCGGCGGCATTCTCGCCGGAATCTCAGCCCGCTGGAGCACGTACTCGCCGCGATGGATCTCGCTGGCCGCGATCGCAGTGGATCTCGTGCTATCGGCGAGTATCTGGGCCGGCCGGCCGCTGAGCACGTCGGCTACCTGGTACGACGAAGTGGACTGGACTTGGGTGCCGAGCTTCGGCATTCATTTTCACCTTGCCGTCGATGGTCTTAGCTTGCTGATGCTGATGCTCACGTTCTTCCTGGGCATCGTCGCAGTGCTGTGTTCCTGGACCGAGATCCGCGAGAAGATCGGCTTCTTCCATTTCAATGTGATGTGGGTCCTCGCAGGGATCGTCAGCGTGTTCCTGGCCGTCGACCTGTTCCTGTTTTACTTCGCGTGGGAGCTGATGCTCATCCCGATGTACTTCCTCATCGTCATCTGGGGCCACGAACGGCGCGTCTACGCGGCGACGAAGTTCTTCCTGTTCACGCAATGCAGCGGCCTTTTGATGCTGATCGCGATTCTGGCGTTGTACTTCCTTCACCATCAAACCACCGGAGTTTACACTTTCGAATACTCGGAACTCCTGGGGACAACCCTCAGCAGCGGCGCGGAACTTGCAATCATGCTCGGTTTCTTTGTCGCGTTTGCGGTGAAACTGCCGGTAGTCCCGATGCATACGTGGCTGCCCGACGCTCACACGGAGGCACCCACGGCGGGAAGCGTCATCCTGGCGGGACTACTCTTGAAGACGGGCGGGTACGGACTGCTGCGCTTCGTGATTCCGCTGTTTCCGCGCGCCGCGCATGAGTTCACTCCCGTGGCATTGACGCTCGCCGTTATCGGGATTATCTATGGCGCAGTGACGGCGTTCTCGCAGACGGACCTCAAGCGCCTCGTTGCGTACACCAGCGTGAGCCACCTGGGCTTTGTCTTGCTCGGCATCTTCTCGTGGAACCCGCTCGCGCTCCAGGGCGCGATTATGACAATGATCTGTCATGGGCTGAGCACGGGCGCGCTGTTTGTCCTGGTCGGCGGTTTGCAGGAACGGATCCACACCCGGGATCTCGATCGCATGGGCGGGCTCTGGACCGTCGTGCCGCGCATGGGAGCCGCGGCGCTCTTTTTCAGCCTGGCCTCGCTCGGCCTGCCGGGCCTGGGCGATTTCGTCGGAGAATTTCTCGTCTTACTTGGATCTTACAAAGTTAGCGTGGCTCTCACGGTGGTCGCGACTCTCGGGATTCTGGCATCCACTTTCTACGCGCTGCGCATGATGCAGCGCGCCTTTTTCGGCCCAAACACGAATTCGTGGCGGCTGCCCGACCTTACGCCTCGCGAAGGCATCATCATGACCGTGATGATCCTGGGCCTGCTCTGGCTGGGATTCTACCCGCAACCGATCCTCAATACCTTTGCGCCGGCGATGGACAACTTACAGCGTGAGGTTCAGATGCCGGCCGCGGGGCTGAGGAGATAGCCATGAACGCCACCGATACACTCGCCCTCCTTCCACTGCTTTTACTCGCGGGGACCGCCATTGTGGTCATGCTGGGCATCGCGGTGAAGCGTAGTCACGAGCTAACGGCCGCGCTGACCCTGGTGGGATTCGCCGCCGCTTTCCTCTCGGTCTGCGTGGTTGCTCCACTGACTCCGCGGCAGGTGACCTCGTTGTTGCTGATCGACGGGTATGCTCTGTTCTACCTGGGGCTGATCACTGCTTCGGCTGCGGCGGTGGCAGTGCTGTTCTACCAATATTTCGCGAGACACGACGGACAGCGCGAGGAAGTGTACCTGTTGCTGGTTCTGGCCACCCTGGGCTGCGGGGTCCTGGTAACGAGCGTCCATTTTGCATCGTTTCTTCTTGGGCTTGAGGTTCTGAGCATTTCTCTGTACGGCATGGTTGCGTATTTCACGAGCCGTAGCCAGGCACTCGAAGCCGGTGTCAAGTACCTGATCCTCGCCTCGGCCTCGGCGGCGTTCCTCCTCTTCGGGATGGCGCTCATCTATGCCGATACGGGCTCGTTGGTATTTTCGAGCCTTCGGGATCTTTCCTTCGGTGGGTCGAGCCTCGCGCTCCTGCTACCGGGTATCGCACTCATCGTCACCGGCATCGGATTCAAACTCGGCGTAGTGCCCTTCCATTTGTGGATACCGGACGTATACGAAGGCGCCCCGGCGCCGGTGGCGGCGTTCGTCGCGACCACTTCCAAGACTGCGGTTGTGGCGCTGCTACTTCGCTTCCTGGGGGCCGCGCCCCAGCAGTCTCCGGCGGTGTTCTTCCTGTTCTCGGTGATTGCAGTCGCCTCAATGTGCGCGGGCAATATCCTGGCGCTGCGGCAAAATAACGTGAAGCGCATTTTGGCTTACTCTTCGATCGCGCACTTTGGATACATCCTGGTGGCGTTTCTGGCCGGCACAACCATGGCGGCAGGCGCCGCGGCCTTCTATCTGGTGGCGTACACGGTGACCATACTCACGGCTTTCGGCATCGTCACGGTGCTCTCCACTTCGGATGCGGATGCCGCCGATCTCGATGACTACCGCGGTCTCTTCTGGCGCAGGCCGGTGCTGGCGAGCATCTTCACGGCCGTGCTGCTCTCGCTCGCCGGCATCCCCGCCACCATGGGTTTCGTCGGTAAGTTCTATATCCTCGCCTCCGGCGCGAACGCCTCCGCCTGGCCTCTGATGATTGCCCTCGTTCTTACGAGCGTGATCGGCCTGTTCTATTACCTGCGCATCGTGGTAGCGCTATTTTCCGCGGCGCCGGAACGTCAGCCTTCGATGGAGGCGATCCAGTGGAGCAGTGCCCTCATCCTCGGCGGACTCGCAGTTCTACTTATATGGTTTGGCGTGTACCCCGCGCCGTTGCTCAATCTGATCCGGGCAACAATCGGCGGGCTCAACTAGTGACGGACAGTTAACAAACAAAGAGGAGCTATTCGATGCTGTATCAAACGATAAATCCATTCACCGAGAAACTGGTCAAGACGTTTCCAGAGCATACGGACGCGCAATTGCGGGAGATTATCGCAAGAGCCGAAGCCGTATATGAGAACGACTGGAAGCTGAAGACGCTCGATGAGCGGAAAGCGGTTGTCAAGAAAGCTGCGGCGATTCTCCGCGAGAAACGTGATGAATTCGCAACGCCTATCACGACGGAGATGGGCAAACTATTCCGGGAGGCGCAGGCGGAGGTCGATTTGAGCGCGGACATACTGGACTACTATGCCGACAATGCCGCGACCTTTCTGGCGCCCCGCAAACTTCACGTAGCAGATGGCGAGGCTGTCGTGGAGAACGAACCGATGGGCGTGCTGTTTTGCGTGGAACCGTGGAACTTTCCGTACTACCAGTTGGCACGGGTCGCCGGCCCGGACCTGATGTCGGGCAATGTTCTGATCATCAAGCATGCGCCCAATGTGCCGCAGTGCGCGCTGGCCTTCGAAAAGCTGTTTCTGGATGCCGGCGCTCCGGAAGGTGTCTATACCAACGTCTTCCTTTCGAACGAGCAGGCCGCGAAGGCGGTTGCCGATCCGCGGATCAAGGGCGTCGCACTGACGGGCAGCGAGAGGGCGGGTTCGGCGGTTGCCGCTGAAGCCGGGCAAGCTCTGAAGAAGACGACGATGGAACTCGGCGGCAGCGACGCGTTCATTGTCCTGGACGATGCCGACATGGACACGGCCGTCGAGTGGGGTCTCTGGGGCCGCATGAACAACACGGGACAGTGTTGTGTCGCCGCAAAACGGTTCATTCTCCAGGAAAAGATCGCCGACACGTTCCTCGACCGCTTTCAGAAGGAGCTGAAGAAGCTGGTTCCCGGCGATCCGATGGATTCGAAAACGACGCTTGGGCCTCTCTGCACCGGCGGCGCGCTGGATCTTGTCCTAAAGCAGATCAAGACCGCGGTGGACGGCGGCGCGAAGGTGTTGCTCGGAGGCAAGCGGCTCGACCGGCCAGGGTACTTCCTGGAGCCAACCATACTGACCGATATTACTCCGGAGAACCCCGCCTTCCATCAGGAGTTCTTCGCTCCGGTCGCGCTCATCTTCCGCGTCAAGAGCGAGAAGGAGGCGATCGACTTGGCCAATGACTCTCCCTACGGGCTTGGCGGATCGGTGATCACCAGAGATATCGAGCGGGGCAAGCGGGTCGCGCGCCAGATCGAGACCGGAATGGTCTTTATCAACCGGGCTACGTGGACCGCGCCCGACCTTCCGTTCGGCGGCGTGAAGAACTCCGGCTACGGACGCGAACTCTCCGATCTCGGCATCAGCGAGTTTGTGAATAAGAAGCTGATCCGCGTCGCGTGATCGATGCGATGTGGGGGGTGGGGTTGTCCAACCCTCGCACAACCGGCGGCCGGGCCGTTTGTCGACCCATTCCACCTTTTGAAATAGGAGTTACCCATGTCGCTCAAGATGCAGGCCGCAGTAGTTGAGCAGTTTGGAAAGCCGTTGCAGCTTCGCGAATTGGACGTCCCGTCTCCCGGCGCGGGACAGATCCTGATCCAAACCGAGGCGTGCGGCGTATGCCACACCGATCTCCATGCCGCGCATGGCGACTGGCCGGCGAAGCCCACGCTCCCCTTCATTCCCGGCCATGAGGCCATCGGCCTGGTCGCAGCCGTTGGATCGGGCGTGACCGTCGTGAAGGAGGGCGACCGGGTCGGAGTCCCCTGGCTCTATTCGGCGTGCGGCTGTTGCGAGTATTGCCTGGCGGGTTGGGAGACGGTGTGCGCCCATGCCGAGTTCGGCGGCTATACGAAAAACGGCGGCTTCGCCGAGTATGTCCTCGCGGATCCGAACTACGTCGCCCATGTGCCCGCGGGCCTCGCGGCCGCTGATGCTGCCCCGCTGGTCTGCGCCGGCATCACCACCTATAAGGGGATCAAGGAGACGGAGGCGAAGCCCGGAG
>Ga0335070_10006581_pt1 | contig 13663 bp, 13 predicted proteins | sample Lox_Sample_13_FD_206722 | JGI IMG/M metagenome (GOLD analysis project Ga0335070, IMG submission 206722) | Soil microbial communities from Loxahatchee National Wildlife Refuge, Florida, United States - Lox_Sample_1.3 | ecosystem: Environmental > Terrestrial > Soil > Wetlands | place: USA...
TTTCGGCGACCAGCCCGACAGGTCGATGTAGACCTGCGGCTTGTGCGTGGCGACGGAGAGAGCTTCGTCCTGCCATGGAAACGACGGATGCGCCAGCACGATGGGCATGTCCGGAAAATCCGCGGCGACGTCGTCCAGCAGCATCGGGTTCGAGTACTTGAGGCGGATGCCGCCGCCGCCCGGGGTGCCGGCGCCGACGCCTGTCTGGCCGGTGTGGAACAACGCCGGCAGCTTCGCCTCGGCGATGGCTTCGTACAGCGGATACGCCATCCGGTCGTTGGGGAAGAAGTCCTGTTCCGAAGGGTGGAACTTGAAACCCTTCACCTTGTAGTCCTTGATCAAGCGTTTCGCCGCCGCGACGCCCTCCTTGCCGCGGTGCGGGTTGATGCTCGCAAAGGGAATGGCGACGTCGGAATGCTTGTGCGCGAGTTCCGCAATCTCCTCGTTGGTGATCTTTCTCTTCTGCCGCAGAGAATCCACCGTGAAGACGACGAATGCCATCCGCAGCTTCCGGTAGATCTCGGCCATTTCCGGCACCGTGCTGTGCTGCGGCTGATAGCGGAAATAGCGGCCCATCGCCTCCTGCGACTCGGTCGGCGCTTCTTCGACCGCCAGCGCGGACTTCCACGCGTGCGTGTGGACATCTATGGCGACGAGGTCGTCGAGGTTCATGCAGGATGGTTCAGGTTGCGGCAACCATGATGCTCGGATCGGGCGGCTCCGCATAGAGGCGTTCCACCAGCGCGGCGCGGCTCTTCAGCACCGCGCGCTGGTTGATCGAGCCCTTGTCGGTAATCTCTCCGGTGTCGATCGAGGGCGGCTGCTCCATGATCAACGCGCGCACCACGCGCGTGGAGCTTCCGGTCGCCGCGCTCGCGAGCTGCCGGAACGTGCGCTCGAGATAGGTGCGGATCTCGGCGGCGGCCAGGTTGCGGCAGGCGACGGCGTTGAGGAATACCAGCGCGCCCAGCCAGTCGCGGTCGTGGCCGGTGATGACGACGTCCTGCACGAGCGGCGAGCAGGCCGAATTGATCTTCGCGCGCAGCGGGCCCACGCTCACCCAGGTGCCGGTGGTCAGCTTGAAATCCTCGGCGGTGCGGCCGTCGAACTCGAAGCCCTGGCGCGGGTCGGCGGGATCGAGAAAGCGCATCGCATCGCCGGTGCGGTAGAACCCCTCTTCGTCGAACGCCGCGGCAGTGAGCTCGGGCGCTCGCCAGTAGCCCGGCGTGACATTCGGGCCGCGGAAGCGCGCCTCAAGCTTCTCACCGGCCGGCGCGAGCTTCATCTCGACGCCGTCGACCGGCAGCCCTACGGTGCCCGCGCGCGCCGCGCCGCGGCTCGTGAACATGACGGCGGGCGCGGTTTCGGTCGCACCGTAGCCGGTGATCCACAGGATGCGCTCGCCGCAGGTCTGCACGGCGAGCTCCTCGTAGGCCTGCCAGACCGGCTGCGGCAGCACGGCCGCCGCATATTGCAGCAGCTTCAGGCGGCTGAAGAAGGTCTTGCGCAGCTCGGCGTCCGCGCGCAGGAAGGGCAGCAGCGCCTCGTAGCCGCGCGGCACATTGAAGTAGATCGTCGGCGCGACTTCGCGCAGGTTGGCGACCGTCCTCTCGATGAGGCCCGGCACCGGCCTGCCTTCGTCGATGTAGAGCGTGCCGCCGTGGTTGAGCACGAGCCCGAAGTTGTGGTTGCTGCCGGCGGTATGGTTCCACGGCAGCCAGTCGACGAGCACCGGCGGCTCGGCGCGCAGCGAGGGCAGCGCGTGCGTGAGCATCTGCTGATTGCTGCAGAGCATGCGCTGCGTGTTGATTACCGCCTTCGGCAGCCCCGTAGAGCCGGAGGTGAGCAGGAACTTGGCGATCGTGTCGGGGCCGACCGCGGCGTGCGCGGCATCGACGGCGTCGGTGGGCACCGTGGCCTGCAGCGCGGCGAGCCGCCCGGCGTCGATCACCTCGGTGCCGGCGGGCACCGCCACGGCGATCGCCTTGGCGAAGCGCGCCCGGTCCGAGACGTAGACCAGGCCCGGCGTGAGCAGCGCGATCACCTGCCGCAGCTTGGCGTGATCGGTGGAAACGAGCGAATAGGCCGAGGAGATCGGAACGTAAGCGATGCCCGCGTGCAGGCAGGCGAGCGCCAGCAGACCGTGCTCGAGGTCGTTGTCCGAAAGGATCGCGAGCGGGCGCTCCTGCGACAGGCCGCGGTCGAGCAGCGCCTGCGCAAGCGCGCGCGCGCGCGCGTGCGCCTCGCCGTAGGAAAGCGTGCGCCAGCCCCCGGAGGGCGCGCGCTGTGCGAGGAAGCTGCGCTCGGGCGCCGCTTGCGCCCAATGCGCGAGGCGCTCCGTGAGCTTGCCGGGATAGGCGGAGAGCGCGTGCGGCGAGCGCAGCCGCAGGGTGCCGTCGGCGCGGCGCTCGATCTCTACGTCGTCGGTGCCGAGCGCTACCGAGCGCACGCGCGCCGGGTGCGTCGTCGCCGCCGTCATGCCGCGCTCGCCCTACAACGCGGCGACGATCTTGACCTTCAGCTCGCCGACGCCCTCGACGCCGGCGAGCAGGTCGTCGCCAGGCTTGACCGGGCCGACGCCCGCGGGCGTGCCCGAGTAGATGAGGTCGCCCGGCTCGAGCGTGTAGTACTCCGAGAGGAACGCGATCTGCTCCGGCACCGACCAGATCATGTCGGACAGGTCGGCCTTCTGGCGTTCCTTGCCGTTCACCTTGAGCCAGATCGCGCCCTTCGCCGGGTGGCCGATCCTGGCGGCCGGTGCGAGCGCGCTGCAGGGCGCGGCCTCGTCGAAGTTCTTGCCGAAATCCCAGGGCCGGCCGTGGTCCTTGCCGACCTGCTGCAGGTCGCGGCGCGTCATGTCCAGGCCCACGCCGTAGCCCCAGACGTGCTCGTTCGCCTTCTTCGCCTCGATGCGCCGGCCGCCCTTGCCGATCGCGACCACCATCTCGGTCTCGTAGTGGTAGTTCGACGTCTTGGCCGGGTAGTGCACGTCGCCGCCTCCGGCCACGAGCGAGAACTCCGACTTGAGGAAGAAGAACGGGGTCTCGCGGCCGTCGCCGCCCATCTCCTTCTGATGCTCCACGTAATTGCGGCCGACGCAGAAGATGCGCCGCACCGGAAAACGCTCCTTGGAGTCCTTGATCGCGAGCGAAGGGATCTCCCACACCGGGATTACATGTGCCATTCGTTCCTCTCCTGGAAGAGGCGCTATTTTAATCGCGCGGCGGGCGCCGAACGAGCCCCGGACCGAGTCCAGCGTGCTAGCATTCCCGGACTTTTTTCGCGGCCCTAGGAGGGGGAAACATGCAAATGCTACGGATGAGGTGGCTCGCGGCGGCGTGGCTGGCCGCGTTCGCGGTCGGCGCGTGGGCGCAGACCGTCAAGATCGGCGTGGTCCTGCCGTACACGGGCGTCGGCGCCGAGTTCGGCCAGCAGGTCGACCGCGGTATGCAGATGTTCATGAAGCTCAATCCCGGCGCGTTCGGCCCCTACAAGGTCGCGATCGTCAAGCGCGATTCGAAGACGCCGAGCGGGGCCGAGGCGAAGGTCGCGGTGCAGGAGCTCGTGACGCAGGAGAAGGTCGATATCCTGACCGGCTTCATCTACTCGCCCGACGCCATCGCCTCGGCGGCGCTCGTCACGGAGGCGAAGAAGCCGATGGTGATCATGAACGCCGGCACCGCGTGGATCACCGGCCTGTCGCCGATGATCTCGCGCGTCTCGTTCTCCATGTGGCACGCGGGCTTCGCGATGGGCGAGGCGGCGGCGAAGACCATGAAGGCGAAGACCGCGGTGGTCGGCTACACGGATTTCCCGCCGGGGAAAGACAGCCTGGACGCGTTCAAGCGCGGCTTCGAGGCGAACGGCGGCAAGGTCATCGACGCGATCCCGATGGGCGGCCCGGGCCAGGTGCCGGACTTCACGCCCTTCTTCCAGCGCGCCAAGGACAAGAAGCCGGACGTGTTCTTCGTCTTCGTGCCCGCCGGGGACCACGCGCTCGCGGTGGTCAAGACCTACGGCGCTCTCGGCATGCGCGCCGCCGGCATCAAGCTGATCGGGCCCGGCGACATCACGCAGGACATCAAGCTGCAGGCGATGGGCCAGGCCGCCGCGGGGCTCATCACCGTTCACCACTACAACGCCGACCTCGACAATCCGGCCAACAAGCGCCTCGTCGCCGCCTGGAGGAAGGAATACGGCCCGAACTCGACGCCGGATTTCATGGGCGTGCAGGGCTACGACGGCATGGCGGCGATCGCGCACGTGGCCACGACGCTGAAGGGCAAGATCGATCCCGACGCGGCGATCAATGCGCTGCGGGGCTGGAGGTACGCCGACAGCCCGCGCGGCCCGATCTCGATCGATCCGCGCACGCGCGACATCGTCATGAACGAGTACCTGAGCGAGCTGGTGTGGAAGGACGGCAAGCTGCACCAGAAGACCATTGGCGTGATCAAGGACGTGAAGGACATGTGCAAGGAGCTCGCCGAGGGCCGTTGCAAGCAGTAGCGGACCGCAGCCAGCGAATCCACGCCGCCGCCCGGGGAAAAACGCCGGTGCGGCGGTTTCGTTTTGTGCGCCGCAGTTCATGGACCTGAGCAGCCTGATCAGCATCCTGCTGGGCGGCATGGCCGCCGGGATGGTGCTGTTCATCGTCTCGGTGGGGCTGTCGGTGACGATGGGCCTCATGGGCTTCGTGAACCTCGCGCACGGCGCGTTCGCGATGCTGGGCGGCTATGCGGTCGTGTTCGCGATGAACCACTGGGGGCTGCCGTTCCCGGCGGCGCTCGCCCTCGGATTCGTAGCGGTGGCGGCGGTGTCGCTCGTGTTGGAGCGGCTGCTGTACGCGCCGCTGTACCGCGCTACCGAGCTCGACCAGGTGCTGCTCACCATCGGCCTCACGTTCGCCATCACCGCAGCCGTGACGCTCGGCGTCGGCCCGGAGACGCAGACCGTGGTGCTGCCCGAGTGGCTGAGCGGGCAGACCGATCTCGGCTTCCTCCAGTACCGGACCTACAGCCTGGTCGTGATCGTGGCGGGCTGCGCGCTGATGCTCGCGCTCTGGCTCGGCTTCGAGCGCACGCGCATCGGCGCGCGCATCCGCGCCGCGGTCGACAACCGGCGCATGGCGCAGTCGATGGGTGTGGACGTAGCGCGCCTGTTCTCGCTCACCTTCGCGCTCGGCAGCGGACTGGCGGCAGTCGGCGGCGGCCTAGGCGCCGAGATCCTCGGCCTGGATCCGCAGTACCCGTTGCGCTACCTCGCGTACTTCCTGATCGTCGTGGCGGTGGGCGGGCTGGGGCGGATCAGCGGAGTGTTCTTCGCGGCGATCCTGATCGGCATTCTCGATTTCGTGCTGAAGATCAATTTCCCGAAGGGCGGCACGCTGTTCATCTACGCCCTCGCGCTCGTGCTGCTGCTGGCGCGGCCGCAGGGATTGTTCGGAAGACGCAGCGCATGAGCGCGCCCGGAGCGGGTCAGGCATGAGCGCGGCGGCCGAGCTCGCGCGGCGGCACCGCTGGCGCTGGTGGGAAGCCCTGCCCTGGCTTGCGGCGCTCGGCTATTTCTTCGCGTTCCCGAATTACCTCGCCTTCGGCACGCAGGTGCTGGTCACGATCCTGTTCGCGCTGTCGCTGGATCTCGTGCTCGGCTACGCGGGCATCGTCACGCTGGGCCACGCGGCGTTCTTCGGCGCCGGCGCCTATACGGTAGGCATGATGGCGCTGCACCTGGGCTGGAACGAGCCGCTGTCGGGGCTCGCCGCCGCCGCGCTCGTGGCGGGCGCGACCGGCCTCGCGAGCGGCCTGGTGCTGCTGCGCACGCAGGGGCTCGCGCTGCTGATGCTCACGCTGTGCACCATGGCGCTGCTCGAGCAGGCGGCGAACATGGGCGCGGCCTGGACGGGCGGATTCGACGGCATGCCCGGGCTCTCGTTCGGCAGGATCCTCGGCCTGTTCGGGTTCGACGTGCTCTACTACCGGTCGCAATACCTGTATGCGCTCGCGCTGCTCTTCGCCTGCTTTCTGATCGTGCGCACGCTGGTCTACTCCTCCTTCGGCCAGAGCCTCACCGGCATCCGCGAGAACCTGTTGCGCATGCACGCGGTCGGCGCGCCGGTGCGCACGCGCCAGGTGATCGCCTACACCGTGTCGGCGGCGCTCGCGGGCGTGGCGGGCGCGCTGTTCGCCCAGGCGAACGGCTACGTCAACCTGGCGGTGCTCGGCCTGGATCGCTCCGCCGGCGTGATGATCGTGCTGATCCTGGGCGGCTACGGGCGGCTCTACGGCGCGTTCGTAGGCGCGATCGCCTACATGGCGCTCGAGCACGTGCTTGCCACGGCCTATCCGACCGCCTGGCAGCTTGGCGTGGGCCTGACGCTGGTGGCGGTGGCGCTGTTCGCGCGCAACGGACTCATCGGCATCGTCGACGCGCTGCGCCGCCTGGCCGGCCGCGCCGCGGGATCGCCGCGATGAACGCGGCCCTGCTCGAGACCCGCGGCCTTTGCCGGAGCTTCGGCGCGCTCGAAGTCGCGCGCGAGGTGAATTTCCGCCTGGAGCGCGGCGCGCGCCACGCGCTCATCGGACCCAACGGCGCCGGCAAGACGACGTTCGTCAATCTCCTCACGGGCGTGCTCGCGCCCTCGCGCGGCAACGTGCTGCTCGAGGGGGAGGATGTCACCGCGCTCGCGCAGGCCAAACGCGTGAAGCGCGGCATCGCGCGCACGTTCCAGATCAACCAGCTGTTCCGCGGCCTGACGGTGCTGGAGAACGTCTGCATCGCGGTGGCCGAGCGGCTCGGCGTGGGCGGCGCGATGCTGCGCGCCGCCGGCAGCCGCGCCGACGTGCTCGACGAGGCCGCGCGGCTCATCGACATGCTGAAGCTCTCCGGCGACGCCGGCCGGCGCATCGTCGAGCTGCCCTACGGGCGCCAGCGCCTGGTCGAAATCGCGATTGCGCTCGGCCTCGCGCCGCGCGTGCTGCTGCTGGACGAGCCGGCGGCGGGCATTCCGAGCGCCGAGAGCCACATCCTGCTGGATGCCATCGCCACGCTGCCGAAGGACATCGCGGTGCTCATCATCGAGCACGATATGGACCTCGTCTTCCGTTTCGCGGAGCGCATCACGGTGCTGGTGAGCGGCGCGATCCTCGCCGAGGGCGCGCCGGCCGAGATCGCCGCCAACCGCGAGGTGCGCGCCGTCTACCTGGGGAACGCGGTATGAGGCCGCGTTCCGGAGCGTCGCTCGATGGCTGAAGCGCTGGCGCTGAAGGCAGTCACCGCCGGCTACGGCGAGACGCACGTGCTCGAAGGCGTCGACCTTGTGCTCGGCGGCGGCGAGAGCCTGGCGATCATCGGCCGCAACGGCGTGGGCAAATCGACGCTGCTCGAGACGGTGATGGGGCATACCACGCTGCACGGCGGGCGCGTGCTGCTGAACGGCCGGGACATCACTTCCTTCGCCCCGCATGCGCGCGCGCATGCGGGGCTGGGCTACGTGCCGCAGGAACGGGAGATCTTTCCCTCGCTCACGGTGCGCGAGAACCTGGAACTCTGCGCGCGCCCCGGGCATTGGGACGCGGCGCGCGTGTTCGAGCTGTTCCCGAACCTGCGCGCGCGCCTCGGCAACGGCGGCACCCAGCTCTCGGGCGGGGAGCAGCAGATGCTCGCGATCGCGCGCGCGCTGATGACCAACCCGTCGGTGCTGCTCATGGACGAGCCGACCGAGGGCCTCGCGCCCGTGATCGTGCAGGCGCTCGCGCACGTGCTCGCGGCGCTGCGCAGCGCGGGCGGCCTGTCGATGGTGCTGGTCGAGCAGAACAGCCGGGTGGCGCTCGATTTCTCGGAGCGCACGGTGGTCATGGACCGCGGGCGCGTCGTCTACGACGGGCCCTCGGAGCGGCTGCGCCGCGACCCGGAGTTCCTCGCCAGCCTGATCGCCGCGCAATAGCAGGAGCGGCACGAAACGCCGCTGAAAGGCGCGGCCGCGGCGCTCAGCGCTTGGCGGCGAGCTCGCGCTCCAGCAGCTCGCGCAGCTTGAAGCGCTGGATCTTGCCGGTCGCGGTGCGCGGCAGCTCGTCGACCGCGCGGATCCACTTCGGGCGCTTGAAGCGCGGCAGCGACTCGGCGCGCGCGCCCGCCGCCGCGAGCGCCTGCGCGGCCTCGCCGCGCGCGGTGACGAAGAGCGCGAGCCGCTCGGCGCCCTCGGCGTCGGTGACCTGCACGCAGGCGGCCTCGGCGATCGCGGGGTCGGCCGCAACGGTTTCCTCCACCTCGCCGGGCTGCACCCACTGCCCGGCCACCTTGAGCAGCTCGTCGGAGCGCCCCTGGTGCAGGTAGAAGCCCTCGGCGTCGCGCACGAACAGGTCGCGCGTGCAGAACCAGCCGTCGCGAAACTGCGCGGCCGTCTGCTCCGGGCGGTTGGCGTAGCCGAGCGAAAGCGCGGGGTGGCGCAGCCACAGCTCGCCGCGCTCGCCGACCGCCGCCTCGCTGCCCGCGTTCGTGAGGATGCGCGCCTCGACGCCCGCGACGGGCTTGCCGGTGCGCTCGCCGTCCGAAGTCCCGGGCGGCGTGATCAGGCAGGCGCAGAAGGTCTCGGACATGCCGTACAGCGACAGGATCTCGCCGCCGGTCGCCGCGCGCCATTGCGCGACCAGCGAGGCCGGCAGGCGCTCCCCGGCCGCTACGAAGCGCCGCACCGCGCGCATCGGCGCCAGGCGCTCGGCGCCCAGCGCGAGCAGGCTGCGGTACATCGTCGGCACGCTGAACAGCGTCGCCGGGCGGTGCTCGGCGACGAGCGCGAGGACCTTCTCGACGTCGGGCCAGCCGGGCTCGAGCACCGACGCAGCGCCGATCGCGAGCGGCCCCAGCAGCCCGTGCTCGAGCGCATAGGCAAAGAACAGCTTTGAAGTTGCGAAACTTCGCTCCCCGGCCGCGAGGCCGACCACGTCGCGCTGTCCCTGTCCGGCGCAGCGCACGCTGCGGTGCGTGTGCACGATGCCCTTCGGCTTGCCGGTGGTGCCCGAGGAGTAGAGCCAGAAAGCGGGATCGTCGTCGCGCACCGGATGCGGCGCGGCCGGTACCGCGCGCGCGTACGCCTCGCGCCAGGACAGCGCCGGGCCGGCGCTCGGCCCGGCGATCACGAGCCCGCCGGCGCCGGCTTCCTCGGTCGCGAGATCGGGACGCGCCCAGGCGAACACGTCCTCGACGATCGCCAGGCGCGCGCCGCTGTCGGCGCGCACGTGCCGGTACTCGGCCTCCGAGAGGCGGGTGTTGAGGGCGATCGCGACGGCGCCCATGTAGACCGCGCCCAGCCATGCGGCGGCGAACTCCGGCGTGTCGCGCATGAGCAGCAGCACCCGGTCGCCGGGGGCGAGTCCGAGCGCGCGCAGCGCGCCCGCGGCGCGCGCCACCCGCTCGGCGAGCTCCGCGTAGCGCACCGATTCCGCGCCGCAGATCAGCGCCACGCTGCGGCCGTGCCGGGCGAGGGCTGCCTGTCCCAACAACTGCTCGACAGCGTTCACGTCGGCGGTAAGATTGTTTGGGGTCCAAACAGATTGTGCCTGATTCCGCGAAACGGATCGACCGCCGCCGGCTGAACCCCGGCGCGCTGCCCGGCCTGCTCGGCTACCGGCTGCGCCTCGCGCAGCAGGCGGTGTTTCGCGACTTCGCCGAGAGCGTGCACGGCCTGTCGCCCGGGCGCGTAGGCCTGCTGATCACCATCGACGCCAACCCCGGCCTCACGCAGAGCCGGCTGGCCGAGTCTGCGAGCCGCGACCGCTCGACCATGGTCGGCGTGCTCGACCAGCTGGAGGGGCGCGGGCTCATCGAGCGCCGCCCGGGCGCCGACCGGCGCTCGAACGGCCTGTGGCTCACGCGCGCGGGGCGCGCGCTGCTCGCGCGCGCGCTGCGCGAGATCGCGCGCCACGAGCGGCGCATCGCGGCGCGCCTGAGCGCCGCGGAGCGCAGGCAGCTGCTGGCGCTGCTCGGGAAGATGAGCTCCTGAAAAAGAAAGGGGGCGCTCGCGCGCCCCCAAGGACCAGGAGGAACTCTTTTCGGGCTAGATGCGGTAGGCCGCCTCGCCGTGCGAGGTGACATCCAGGCCTTCGCGCTCTTCTTCTTCGGTCACGCGCAGGCCGATCGTGATGTCCACCAGCTTGTAGGCGGCGAACGCTACGACTGCGGACCAAACGAAGGTGAGCGCGACGCCCTTGAACTGGATCCAGAACTGGCTCGCGATCGAGTACTCGGCGGCGGTGATGACCTTGCCGGTGACCCAGTCGCTCACGTAGCCCGGCCCGCCGAGCGACGGCGAGTTGAAGATGCCGGTCATCAGCGCGCCGAAGATGCCGCCCGTAGCGTGCACGCCGAACACGTCCAGCGAATCGTCCGCGCCGAGCAGCTTCTTCAGGCCGTTCACGCCCCAGAGGCACACCAGGCCCGCGCCCAGGCCGATCACGAACGCGCCCGGGATGCCGACATTGCCGGCCGCCGGCGTGATCGCGACCAGGCCGGCCACCGCACCCGAGGCCGCGCCTAGCATCGAAGGCTTGCCCTTGAAGATCGCCTCGCCGAGGATCCACGAGAGCACCGCGCAGGCCGTCGCCAGGTAGGTGTTGGTGAAGGCGAGCGCCGCGGAGCCGTTCGCCTCCAGCGCCGAGCCGGCGTTGAAGCCGAACCAGCCGGTCCACAGCAGCGCCGCGCCGATCATCGTCAGCGTGACGTTGTGCGGCGCCATCGCCTCCTTGCCGTAGCCGATGCGCTTGCCCATCACGTAGGCACCCACCAGACCGGCGACGCCGGAGTTGATGTGCACCACCGTGCCGCCCGCGAAATCGAGCGCGCCCCACTGCCAGATCTTGCCGGCTTTCGAAGTCAACTCGTCGACCAACTTGGGATCGGTGTAGGCGTCCGGGCCCATCCAGAACCAGACCATGTGCGCGATCGGCACGTAGCTGAACGTGAACCAGAGCGTGATGAATACCAGCACCGCGGAGAACTTTGCGCGCTCGGCGAAGGCGCCGAGCACCAGGCAGCAGGTGATCGCCGCGAAAGTCGCCTGGAACACGACGAAGACGAGCTCCTGCAGCGGCGTGTTCTTGCTGAAGGTCGCCGCCATCGAGAATTCGCCCTTGGCCGGATCGAAGGTGCCGTTGAGGAACAGCCGGTCGAAGCCGCCGAAGTACGAATTGCCCTCGGTGAACGCCAGGCTGTAGCCGTAGATGCACCACAGCACCGTGACCAGCGAGAACACCACGAACACCTGCATCATCATGGAGAGCGCGTTCTTCGAGCGCACCATGCCGCCGTAGAACAGCGCGAGCGCCGGCACGCTCATCATGAGCACGAGCGCCGTGGAGGTGAGCATCCACGAGACGTCGCCCTTGTTGGGCGTGGGCGCGGGCTTGGCCTCTTCCTTCTTCTCTTCGGCCTTCGCAGGCTCGGCCTTGGCCTCGGCTTTCGCTTCGGCCTTCGCCGGTTCTGCCTTGGCTGCGGCGGCCGCCTTCTCGGGCGCCTTGTCCTTGTCCTGGGCCGCGGCACCGCCCGCTGCAGCGAACAAAGCGAGCATCGATAGGACTGCAATGAGCTTCTTCATCGTCTTTCCCCTAGAGAGCAGCGGCGTCTGTTTCGCCGGTGCGGATGCGCACGACCTTCTCGAGGTCGAACACGAAAATCTTGCCGTCGCCGATCTTGCCGGTATTGGCCGCCTTCTCGATCGCTTCCACCACGCGCTCGAGCATGTCGGTTTTCACGGCGGCCTCGATCTTCACTTTCGGCAGGAAGTCGACCACGTATTCCGCGCCGCGGTACAGCTCGGTGTGGCCCTTCTGCCGTCCGAAGCCCTTCACCTCGGTGACGGTGATGCCCTGCACGCCGATGCCCGAGAGCGCCTCGCGCACCTCGTCGAGCTTGAACGGCTTGATGATTGCGGTTACCAGTTTCATGTGTTGTCCCAGTCATGCCGGGCGGACGCGCGCCGCGCCCGCCCGGATCGGAGGATGGTCAGAACGTCTTGCTCACGGAGAGCACCAGGGTGCCGCTGCTGGCGTCCTTGAACTTCGTCGCACCGGCGGCGCTGTTGCCGAAGCAGTAGAAGCTGCCGGTCGCGCAGTCACCTTTGGCGTTGGTGTCGATGTAGGAGGCCCCCAGGATCCAGCCCGAGAGGTCCTTGGTGACGCCCAGCTTCCAGTCGGTGTAGCTGCCCTTGGTCGCGTCGGTGCCTACGTGCCAGTTGTCCAGGTGGAACGAGCCCAGATGGCCTACGATGCCCCAGCCGTTGCCCAGGTCATAGGTGCCCGAAAGGTCCAGGTAGTTCGAGCCCTTGGTGTCGGGCAGCGAGAAGTAGTCGGAGACCGCGTGGTAGTACTTCAGCGAGAGCCACTTCCAGGATCCGCCGATGTACAGCTCCCAGTTGTGCACGCCCCCGCTGTGGGTCTGGCCGTTCTTCTGGTTTGTGGGGAAGTTCGCGTTGGCATTCGGCTGGGGGATCGCATCGGTGCCCGGGTAGTAGTAGTAGATCGTGCCGAGGTCCAGGCCCCAATCGCCCCAGGTCTGCTTCCAGCCGCCGTAGAAATCCATCTCGATGCTGCCGCTGGGAAAGCCAGCGCCGGTATTGATGCTCGAATCCCAGTTGCCGGCGTAGAAGCCGCTCGAGTGCGAGTAGTCGAAGCCGCCCTGGATGGCCGGCTGCTTGAAGGTCTGCGAGATGCCGCGGAACCGATAGTCGGTGACCAAGCCCAGGTTGCCGGTGAAGGTGTGCGGCGAGGCAGGGGTGGCTGCCGCCTGGGCGGACGCCAGTTGCGGGACTGCCGAGGCGGCCAGCGCCAGCGAGGCAGCGATGAACGTTTTGCGCATGCGCGAATCTCCCGAGTTGAATGAGTTGCCCCATCTCTGTAGCACATGCTGTGCCAACCGTTTTAGCGGCATTTATCAAAGGGTTACGGATGGTCTGGGGCTGCCGAAGCGGAGCGACGCCCCGAAATGGGGCATGCGCACCATTTTGTGCCCATGTGAGGTGCGCACGGGCCGACGGCAGATTGGCAGTGCCGTTGTACCCTCGCCTCGATGAGCGAGAAACAAGCTCCCCTGGAGGAATTGCGCGCGCGCATCGCCGAGGCGTTGCGCGGCTCGCCCGCGCAGGATCTCGAGAAAAACCTCAACGCGCTCCTCGGCGCGTTCTTCGATCGCTTCGAGCTCGCCTCGCGCGAGGACCTCGAAGTGCAGAAGAAGCTCGTAGAGCGCGCGCAGGCGAAGCTCGCGGTACTCGAAGCGCGCGTCGCCGAGCTCGAGGCGCGCAAGCCTTAGCCCGGAAGAAGCGGCCGGACGCCCGGAGTAAACGCAGTCCCGGTGCGCCGCGTTGCTCGGCGCGAGGGACACATGTCGCTGGCTACCGTGGCGAGCCGCGCGCTCGCGGGGATCGACGCGCCCGAGGTTGCCGTAGAGGTCCACCTCGGGCCGGGGCTGCCTTCGTTCACCATCGTCGGGCTGCCCGACACCGAGGTGCGCGAGGCGAAGGACCGCGTGCGCGCTGCGCTCAACCACACCCAGTTCGAATTCCCGGCGCGCCGCATCACGGTGAACCTCGCGCCCGCCGACCTGCCGAAGGACTCCGGCCGCTTCGATCTGCCGATCGCGCTCGGCATCCTCGCTGCGAGCGGGCAGATCGACG
>Ga0335070_10006582_pt1 | contig 13662 bp, 10 predicted proteins | sample Lox_Sample_13_FD_206722 | JGI IMG/M metagenome (GOLD analysis project Ga0335070, IMG submission 206722) | Soil microbial communities from Loxahatchee National Wildlife Refuge, Florida, United States - Lox_Sample_1.3 | ecosystem: Environmental > Terrestrial > Soil > Wetlands | place: USA...
TAGTAAGGATTCCTCTTACATATCGTGAGACGATATAATGATGTTGTATTATCGGGGCACGATACAATCTCGGGCATGAGGCAACTTACGCTGTCCGATTACCAAGCGTTGGCTGAGTTCCGGCACCAGATTCGCAAGTTCCTGCATTTCAGCGAAGGAGCGGTCCGGACCGCAGGTATGGAGCGGGGTCAATACCAGCTGATGCTCGCAATCAAGGGCATACCCAAGGGAATACGCCCGCGTATCCGCGAACTGGCGAACCGGATGCAGGTCCAACACCATAGCGCCGTGGAGCTCGTAAACCGCCTCGAATCCCGGGGCTACGTGCGGCGCGAGCGGGCACAGGATGACCGGCGCGAAGTGTTGCTCGCACTTACGCCGAAGGGCGAACGGGTCTTGTCGGAACTGGCATTGCATCACCACGAAGAGTTACGGAGCGCCGCCCCTACGCTGGTCGCCGCATTACGGAAAGTGATGCAGGGCGGCATGGCAAGAAGGGGAGCTAGAACCTCTCTGGCCGGGTAGCAAAGAGATTTTCACCGCCTTGTGTCACTGGGGAACATGAAAAATCAGAGTACGCCGACGAATGGCCATGAAGCCGCAAAAGCCGCGACCGCCGCACAAGCTGCCTTTTCCGCAGCCCAACCGGCGCAATTCCGCATTGTTCTGGTGTCGTTCCTGGCGGCCGCCATCGGCCTGATCGGCGGACTGATTGCCTTCATTCTCTACAAGCTGATCGGGCTGTTCACCAATCTGGCCTTCTTCCATCGTTGGTCGACGAGCTTCACCAGTGTCGGTTCGCATCATCTCGGTCCCTGGGTCATTCTGGTTCCGGTGATTGGTGGGCTGATCGTTGGCGTAATGGCCAAATATGGCACCTCCAAGATCAAGGGGCACGGGATTCCGGAAGCCATGGAAGCGGTTCTCACCAACCGGAGCCGGATTGAACCCAGGGTCGCTCTTCTCAAGCCGATTTCAGCGGCTATTGCGATCGGGACCGGCGGACCGTTCGGCGCCGAAGGCCCCATCATTCAAACCGGCGGTGCGATCGGCTCTCTCGTTGGGCAGGTTTTGCATACTACTGCCGTTGAGCGAAAGGTTTTGCTCGCATGCGGCGCCGCCGCCGGCATGTCAGCCACTTTCAATACTCCCATCGCGGGTGTGATCCTTGCGATCGAGTTGCTGCTGTTTGAGTTCAAATCGCGGTCGTTTATACCCCTGGTAATTGCCAGCACGCTCGCGACCGCTGTTCACATGCAACTGCTGGGATCGGGACCCATGTTCCAGGTCTCGGCGGTCGACTTCGGCATTCCCCACGCACTGCCCTTCTACCTGGCATTGGGTCCGCTATGCGGCTTGGCGGCGGTCATCTTGAGCAAAGCTCTTTACTGGGTCGAAGACGCTTTCGAAAAACTTCCAGTGGATGAGTTGTGGTGGCCGGCGATAGGCGCTCTGGCGCTTGGAATCATTGGCTTCTTCGTGCCGCGGGTGCTGGGGGTCGGCTACGACACGATCGGGGACATCCTCAACGGCCAGCTTGCCTGGAAACTTCTGCTGATCGTGATGGTGGCGAAATTCGCGGCTCTTGTGATTTCGCTTGGATCCGGCACTTCGGGAGGATTACTGGCCCCGACGTTCATGTGGAGCGCGGCCATGGGCGGCGTCTTTGCCATGATCGCGAATCACGTGTTCCCTAGCGCCCATTTGTCTCCGGGCGCATTCGCACTGGTGGCGATGGGAGCGGTCTTCGGCGCCGCCTCGCGCGCGACCTTTTCATTCATCATTTTCGCGTTCGAGATCACGCGCGATTACAACTCGGTCTTGCCCCTAATGCTGGTTGCGGTTATCGCAGATGGCGTGGCCATGCTCTTCATGCCCAGGAGTTCGATCATGACCGAGAAACTGGCCAGGCGCGGCCTTCGCGTGCACCAGGATTACGAATTGGATGCGCTGACGCAAGCCAGTGTCGGTGAGACTATGGAACGGGATGCTCCTGTGATTGCCGCCGATACAAAGGTGACCGAAGTGGCAGAACGCATCGCGCGGCATGATCCCGCAGTAGCGCGCTACGAGGCGCTGCTCATCGTGGATCAGGCGGAAAAGCTAATCGGCATCATCACTCGCGGCGACATCCTTCGGGCGCTCGAAGACTCCTCCGGATCGATGACAGTTCAGGAGGCCGGCACTACACGGCTGGTTGTCGCGTATGCCGATGAACTGGTTTCTGAGGCTGCCGCCAAGTTGGTGCAGTTCGATATCGGACGACTGCCGGTTGTCGAGCGTACCGACGAGCAGAAAATTGTCGGGTACTTAAACCGGTCTTCCATTCTGGCGGCGCGATCGCGGCGCTTCCATGACGAATTCGTCCGCGAACAGGGCTGGATCCATCGATTGCGCCGTCGCGTCCCGTCTGAAGTGACGCCGTCCAGTCACTGAGCTCTGCCGCGAATTTGTTCTTCGAAAACGCGTACCCTCCGGCAAAAGGCCTCAGGTATCCAGCTGTAACCGGCACATCTCTTGAAAACATCGGGTCTTCTCTTATAAGCTTCCTCCATTCTTAAAGACGTCCTGTGGGTGCCGTGTTTATTGAAGATTCTTCGGGGAAGCTCTTTCCACGTAGAGGGAGAGAGACGTCTGAGATTTCCCAATTCGTCTTTTCATTCCGATGTCCCGTATGAGGGTCACTGACAGTAACCGCATTTCATTTCCAAACGAAAACATGGAGAAGCACCATGCCGAGTTCCTCGATCAAGTGTCTATGCGCTGCCTTGATTATCTTCTGCTTGATTATCCCGGCCTTTGGCCAGGGGGGCGCCACGGGGGCGATCACGGGTACCGTTCAGGATCCAAGCGGAGCTTTGATCGCCAGTGCTGAAGTCCGCGTCATCAACCAGGATACGAATGTCCTGGAGCGGACGGTGCAGACCGGTGCGGACGGGAGCTTCACTGTGCCGCTTTTGCCGGTGGGAACCTACACCATCAGCGTGCAAGCACCCGGATTCGCTCAAGGCAAGTTCGCAAGCATCGTGGTCCGTGTTACAGAGACGACTCGCATGACCGCAAAGCTTGCGACCAAGGCCGTGCAGGAAAAAGTCGAGGTGCAGGCGGAGGTCCAGGCTGTGGACACGACCGACCCAACCACCGGCCAAGCAATTGAGAGCAACACGATCCGCGCCCTGCCGCTCGCTACCCAGAACTTCCAGCAGTTGCTGACATTATCGACCGGCGCCCAAAGCGAGTTGAACGCCGCCGCCCAGCTGGGACGCGGCGACGTACGCATCGAGGTCAATGGCCAGCGGGAAGACAATAACAATTACTCGATTGAAGGCATCAGCGCCACGGACTACAACGTCGCGGAATTGACGACCACACCTCTTCCTAATCCCGATGTGGTGCAGGAATTCAAGGTCCAGACTTCGCTCTATGACGCTACCCAGGGCCGCAACGGCGGTGGAAATATCAATGCAATTTTGAAGTCGGGTACGGAAAAGTTTCATGGCGATGTTTACGAATTCTTCCGCAACACGGCTCTGGATTCCAACGAGTATTTCCTGAAGCAGAGCGGTTCGCCTCGTCCGGTCATTCAACAAAACATCTTCGGCGGCAGCCTCGGGGGGCCGGTCGCACCGGGCGGGAAGTTGGGATTCTTCTTCGTGAATTACCAGGGCACACGGCAACGCAGCGGGGAATCCCCCGGTACATTAATCAGCACATTCGTTCCGTACATTCCGGCGGCCGATCGGGGCACGGATGCAACATCCATTTCCAATCTGTCCAATGATCTTGGGGTTCCGGTCGATCCGGTGGCAGCATCTTTGTTGGCGTTCAAGAGCGACCAGTTCGGTGCTGCCGGCAACGGATATCTCTGGCCGCTTCCGAACAATGTTCCTGCTGGCACGCAGGTGGGGACCCTCGTTCCATTCACTGTAAGTAAACCGGGCAGGTTCACCGATGATCAGTTCACCGCTAACTGGGACCGCGATTTTCACGAGTCCCGCGACCGCCTTTCGACACGCTTCTTCTTCACTAATTTTGAGACGTTTGTGCCGTTCGGGGCCGGTGGATTGCAGGCCTCTCTGGGTGCTCCGGCTAACAAGTCGGACCTGAACTTCCCTTACGACATCCCGGTGCACGATCGCTTTTTCAGCGTCGCCGAGACCCATTCGTTCTCGTCCCGTCTGGTGAATGATTTCCGGTTTGGCTATGTCCGCATCAACAATAGCGGGATCAACGTAAACCCCGTTACGGCGACAGATGCGGGAATCGACCGGCCCACAAGCAATCTGACCAGCAGCATCTACAAGTTTACTTTCGCGACATCGGGATTCCAATTTGGCCCGACGCCTCCGGCCAACCAGTTCCAGACACAAAACAACTTCAACTTTGTAGAGAACCTCAGCTGGGTGCGTGGTGCACACACCCTGACTATGGGCGGACAATTCGTCAGAGTGAATCTGGACAAACTTTTCCCCCAGGTCTTCAACGGGCAACTCTTCTTCACCGCGACCAGTCCGTCGCCCGGAGTTAATCTGACCGATTTCCAGAACTTCGTGGAAGGCACACCCGAATTCAGCTTCGGCGGCGGAGGCGTCTACAACCACAAGTACAAGCAGAATAACTCGGCTATTTTCATTCAGGATGATTGGAAGGTCCGGCAGGACTTCACGCTGAACGCAGGACTGCGCACAGAATTTCTGGGTGCCTGGACCGATGGCGCCTGCCACATCGCCAATATTGAGTCAGACCTGACCAACTCGGGGACGTATCCCTTCATTTATCCAAAATGTGTGAACAAGCTCGGAGTCGACGGGCTAAGCGGAAACGCGGCGGGATCCACCTTCCGCAACAGCGTTTCGACCGGATGGGGTCCGCGTGTGGGATTCGCGTGGGACGTCCTCGGGCATCACTCAACTACCCTGCGTGGCGGGTATGGCATTTACTACGTCCGCGAGGACATCGGCGCTGTCGACCAGTTGAGTTTCCAGTCTCCTTTCATTCCGATCGTTTTCTTCGGCCAGACACCGGGGTTCACCATGTCAGACTTCTTCACAGGAACACCGGATCTGAACCCGAACGCGGTTCCGACGGCAGGGCAGTTGTCGCCGGCCTGGGTTCCCTGCCTCGCGCGGCTCGTGAGCTTTACGCGCAATAGCCCGAGCGGCCAGGATGGCAGCTACGCTTGCACCAGCGGCCCCGGGGTGAATACGACGCAAAACCTCTTTGTGCTGGAGGTGCCGCGGCACTTCGTAGTCCCCAACACACAGCAGTGGAATCTCACGGTCCAACGCGAACTCGGCAAGCAGTGGGTGGCTGAGATTGGATACGTCGGCACCCGGGGACTCCACCTGCGTGAAACGCGCGATGCGATTCAGTCGGTCAATGCCACCCCAGACCATCCGTTTACCGTGACCGATGTGAACGGGAACAGCTACCAGATCACCGACAACACGTTCTCCAATGCGATTGCCCGCACTCCAACGCCAGGATTGAACGGCTACAGCGGGTACCAGCTCTTTGCGAACGACGCGTATTCGACATATCACGCACTGCAAGCGACAGTTTCGCGCCGATGGAGCCAGGGATACTTCCAGGCCGCATACACATTCTCCAAGAATATCGACGCGACCTCGACCGGAAACACGGCTTTCAATACCGCGTACAACGACCAAAGCAACATTCACGCATCGCAGGGAATTTCAGACTTTAACCGTCCGCACCGGCTCTCAGTAAGCTACTTCTACCAACTGCCGTTCTATGCCCATTCCCGCGGCCTGAGGCACGCGTTACTGGGCGGATGGGGCCTCAGCGGTGTGTCTGTCTTCCAATCGGGCATCCCGTTCTCCATCTTCGATTCCAGCGCCGGAACCGCATTTCTCGGCCAGGGAAGTACGCCCCTGCTGGGTGCGAGCCTCGCCTCGGGAGCTTCCATTTCCAGCGGATTGACGAGCGGAGACATCCATAAGCGGCTAAATGGATATTTGAATGGTGACGCGTTTGCGCCAGCCGCGCAGCTTTATCCTGATCTCTGCGCCGCGGGAGATGCCAACCATTGCGGGACAGGGTTCGGCGACCTCGGCCGCAACATTTACAAAGGGCCATACGAACAGAATTGGGATGCGTCGCTGATAAAGACCTTCAAAATCGGCGAGCGGCAGGAGGTGCGGTTTACCGCGGACTTCTTCAATGTCTGGAACCACGCCAACTTCACGTATCCCTCAATCACAGATATCGAGGTCCATGAGGGGTGGAAAGCCGCGGGCGGTGCAGTGAATGGTCCGGATCCCTTCGGAACCATTCTCAACACAGTCGGGAATCCGCGATTGATCCAGTTCTCTTTGAGGTGGGCGTTCTGACAGGCATCTTTGGAAATCAGAAACCGGGAAGCTTAGCTTCCCGGTTTTCATTTTGGGAGCAGCTTCGGTTGACTAAGGAATCATGTCTCGGCCAGTAACGTCCGGCATGGGGTTGCCCTTCAAATATCAGCGCCCGGCTTGCTTCTCGGCTTCCTGCAGAAGCGGCCGGAGCGAGTCTACCGATACGCCGAGAGTGCCGCCGGTAAAGCCGTCCATGAAGGCGGAGTTGACTCCAATCACCTCGCCGTTGGAGTTAAATACAGGCCCTCCACTACCACCGTGAGCCGTCGGAGCGTCATAGATGAGCTTGTCCCCAACCACATCGCCGAGATGTCCCCATGTGGCCGACGGCCGAATCAGCGACAAGGCTGCCAGTTCGCTGGCTGCGTTGATGTCGTTATGGCGGTAGGCGAGTTTGTCATAGATGGCCGAGGGAGATTTTGCCACCATGCCGGCGATCCCCATTGGATATCCCACAACCGTGACGCGCTCACCCGGAGCGCTCACCGATTTGGCTAAGGGCAGGACGGGAAGACCGCGCAGGATGTCCGATTGCCCAGCGCGCACGATGGCAAGATCGCACGCTTTCGACACTACCGCCGGACTTAGCTCGACCGGCGTAGGTGAGCCAGGGAAGAAAATCACCAGGCTTTCAATCCGTCCCGTCGCTCCCTGCTGAATCAGGGCTTCCGATTCCGGATCGCCATACCAGGGTTCCGCCACATGGCGATTGGTGGCCAGCAAGTAGTTGCCGACTAGAAACCCAGTCCCCGAGACACGCGCCCGCACCGACGGGTGTTGCCCTGGGAATCCGACCTGATAAACGCCGTAAATGTATCCGATGGAATTGCGATAACGGCTGAGGACTGTGGCGGGCATGGACTGCTCCTCCTTCAGTTCCTCGATCTCAGTATGCAGCCTTCGGATTTGGTTCTGCAGATCTTCGGTCGGAGCTGCTTGTGAAGCTCTGGGGCCGAAATACTGCACCATGCCCAAGGCTCCCAGGAACATGACCACTGCGAGCACTCCCTGAATCGCTTGCTGCCAGCTATCACAGACCACGGTCGATTCCGATGGCAAAGCCTGGCTGGCGCCGGATGTGCTGGTAACTTCTTCTGGCTGGGCGGTTTGGCAGTCGATCTGGGATTCGGCCATGGGCAGAAGCGGACTTGGTCCGCCGGTCTCGAGCCCTCATTGTTGCCTGTTTCAGGAGTAGGTCGCTACGGTACCGAAGGGGATGTACGGGCGATTTACGCACGCCCGAAAAAGTAGGGCCTGGGAGTGCCGGGACGATTCAGTCACCACTGCGAAGTTCTTTCAAGACAGGGGGATCCGGCGGTTCGGCAGCCTCCTGATGGTCGCACTTGTGATATGCCACTTCGCCCCGACACCACGTCGTTGAAGACCAAGGGCCGGGGTTACCCTGCTCGTCCATGGAACTTTGATCGTATTCGATCACCTGGGACCAATCGCGAGAGACCGAAAAGTCTTGAGAGGCTCCGCTGCCGTTGTCCACTATGCCACCCAGGTGCAGCATCTCTTTGATCTGTAAGTCGGCGCCAATGCGGAAGATACGGAGATCTGTCCTGGGACATGCCCCGCACTGGCCGGAACCAAACTCCGAATTGTAACTACGTGGCCCAACTTTAATCAGAAGGTCGCCCCCTGGCAGCCGACGAGCGTCAAAGCCGTCCTGGTCGACCTCGACATCGTAAGCCAGCAATTTGTCCCCTCGGCGATAGCTCAGGTTGGGACCGCAGATGAACTCGTTCCCGCCGATGGAATGCCAGAAGTAATGAACCGGCCTGGCCACTGGGGATAGAGCGTCGGGTTCATACTGATAGCCTGCTCCGTCATTCACCAAAATAAAGGCATCACTTTCGAACTCGAAGGCCTGATTGGCCTTCGGCACGAACCACGCCGAATGCATGTCGCCATACTTGTCCTTGCCAGCCAAGGGAACATCACACGGAGTGAGGTGAAATAATTGAGGTGGATCAAGGACCAGGTTATTGAACGTATCCGGCTTAGCAAAAACCCGAGTTGCAGAAGAACTCGAGAAAGCTCCGACTTTCTTTCCTTCCGGCGGTGGATTGAAAACATCCACCATGAATCGCAGGTTAGTCAACTGAGCGGACGAGACCGGCGGAAACGCGGTGAATGGGATGAAGACCTCGAAGCTATAGCCCTTGCGATCCTTGCCGGGGCCGTACCACATTTGCAGGTTTTGCTCTGGCTTCAGCGCAACGGGAATCTCTTCGTTCTCAGGCCTGTCACTGGCAAATCGCTGGATGATCTTGTCGTAAGCGGGGGTGGCGAATGCCTCAACTGCGTAGTCTGGCGTCATCAGCCATTGCCGCACAAACAGGCGCTGCAAGTAGGGCCGGTATTGAACCTGGGTCTCTGCCCAGACCCGGCAACGCTTTTCCGCGCCCGCAGGAGACGGGGCCGCAGGCGTGTCCGCCGCACCTTTGCGCGCCCACTCACCGCAGGAGCCCGGACCACCGTCGAGGGTGACTTCGCCGAATTGATTGCCCCAACCGATCGGAGGGAGTTCCGCGTCTTTTGCGTCCGCAAGCCAGACTTCAACGTGATCCTTTTCAAGGATCAGATTCTTGTTCCGCGGAAAATCGGGCCGTTCGCCATCCACTTTGCCAATTACGAGCAGCCCGATCCCGGTATTTTGCAGCCAGATCTGCCCGTGACGGGCTCCGTCACCATGCGGGACCAGAGAGAGGTCAGCCGGCCGGTCTGTATAGGGTGAGAAAGGCATGCCGAGATTGGTCGGCACCACTTGATGAACTTTGATAGTGCCCGAACTGGCGGCCGGCGTATTCGAATCTTCGCCGGGCCTGGCAGACGCGGGTTGGTTCCCCTGAGCAGTTGCCAGAACTGGAACGAGCAACGCGAGTACGATAAGGTGCCTCATCCGTTGGGAGCAGAACGCACCGAGGGTGCACGCCTGCAGACCGATCATAAATGAGGGAGAACTCTTGCGATTGGCGGCGGTGTCCGGACGGGGTTACCAAAGTGGAATGCTTTTGAGCCACCTCTGCACCAGGAACAGCTTATGGCTCTTCGACTCCCAGCCGCGCGGCCATTTCTTCATAGAGGAAACCCTTACCGGGACGATAAGGCTGTACCCATTCGCCGTCGATCACAAACTGAGGAATGGCGCGCTTGCCAGTTTTCTTGACCACTTCCTCCGCTGCACCCGGCGTCAGTTCGATATCGATTTCCTTATAAGGGATATTGTGGCGCGCAAGGAAGCGCTTGGCTTCGCGGCACTCGGGACACCAGAAGGCTGAGTAAACGGTCAGATTCATGTCTTGTTTTTGGGCCGATTGAGAATTTTATACCCGCTCCAGGTCGGCGACGGTTCGCTCGTTCACTACATTCCCTGTATTGAGCGTGCTGGCGGGCTCAAATAGAAGAAACCAGCATTCTTCCTCAGCAACTGGACGGTGCTCAACGCCGCGGGGTACGACGATGAATTCGCCCTCCTCGATCCATTCGTGATGATCGCGGAAGTCCATGCGGAAACGTCCCTCGACTACGAGGAACAGCTCGTCCTCATTCTCATGATGGTGGAAGACAAATTCGCCCTTGATCTTATCGAATTTCACCATCTGGCCGTTGAGTTCAGCGCCCACATAAGGCTTCCAATATTCGGTGATCTTAGAGAACTTCTCGGCGATGTTTACCTTACGCATGGCAATCGGATGGCGTCACGAGGGTAGAGGTCGCAAGAAATCGCGACGCTTGGGTAGCGGCGGACGATTTGATGCGCCTGCGACCTGACAACGAGGCGAAGGGAGCTTTCAGCTCGAGAGATGAAGGGACCGGACTCTCGCAAACGCACCGAGCCAGGTATACGCTCGCTTAGCTCGCGGGGCGGACCAATGGATCCACCCCTACACGAGCGGTCACATTCCAGGTACAGCCTGCGTTAGATGTCCGCTATGCAGCGTCACACGCACACCGCGTTTTGCATTTACGCGAATGGTGGAACTCCAATCGACTTCGTCTGCGCTGATAACGCCGCTGCCTCCTGAAGCCAGGGTATAGCTGATGCGGTTGTCCTGATATCCATACCCGCTCACAGCGAGTACGTTACCCGTATTCAGGACAAAGATCGGCATCCCGGGTGCGCTGGCGGGCTCGGGAGAAACCGACATCGCCCAGGAAGCGACGGGTGTCAGCGCGGGCTGATCCGAAGTTGAGGCGGTGGCCGGGGACAACTGGCGGATTGCCAACTGGGGTCGGGCACTTCCTGCTTGCGCGTTTTCGTAGCGTTCACTTTGGGGTCGCCCGAAGAAGTGCCAGCCTGGGCCAAACGTTTGCGCGAATTGCGGAATTTGCACATCATCCATCAACCGCAAGTTCAGAACAGTCTCGCCCTTCAATTTGGGGCGTGGACCGCGCGCAGGCAGCATGATTACTTTCCAAGGCCACAGAGGAGGAAGCATCCATTCGACGACATCGCGTCTGGGATGTCCTTTGCCGTCAATCTTTCCTTCTTTGTCGACCTTGTATCCGCGCGTGGAAATCACCTTCGCTTCCAGGGGAAGGTCGCCGCTGGGTACGCCGATCCTGTCAAATTGCAGCTTCAAGTAACCTTTTCCCCAGAAATGGCCGGGATCTTTTGAGGCTTCCAGATGGCCGACCAGATAGCTCCCGCGAGGGAAAGCCTGCTGGCCGAAGACCGTGATGCCCCGGAGATGGCAAAGCACAGGGTCTCCGACATCGACCGTTGCGGACGAGAGATTCGGCTCATTCAGCGTGCATTGCAAAAGGGTACCGGCGGGCACGACAACGTCGCGGGCGCTGGCGCTCAAGGCAAAAGCAAGAAGAGAAACAGGCAGGAGCAAGCGGTACTTCATACTTCACCTCTGTCGCACACCCCAGGCTTTACGCAGCCTCAGAGCGGTAAGGCCGCGAATGGATTCGGGCATCTAATCACAACTGGACCCGAGGGTCAATCAGGAACTTCAAGCAGCGTACAACGCTTTGCGGTGGCGAACTGAGGCGCCAAAGAAATCCGCGGTTTTCCACCGCTGCGGATCCTATTTTCGACATCGAACACAGCGCACGCCACTTCGGAGGGCTCATGTCGTCATGCAGGAGGTATGCAAGAGCTAGCTTTGTTCAGGTTCTGCAGATCGCCTTGGTCGGGGTTGTTCTTGCGCAGGCCCAGAGTTTTAAGGTCCTTTACAAATTCGGAACGGAAAGCGGAGATCCAGCGCTTCCCAGCGGAAATATTGTGCAAGGCCGGGACGGAGCGTTGTACACGACTTCTTACAGTGGTGGCCTCCAGAATTCCGGCACCGTTTTCAAAATCACACAATCCGGCAAGATGCGAGTGCTTCATCATTTCTGCTCACTGCAGAACTGTGCTGACGGGAGTGGTCCGGTAGGCGGGCTTATGCTCCGCCCCGACGGGCACTTCCTGGGAACTACTCAAACCGGAGGAAGATACGGCAGCGGAACGATCTTCGACATAACCCAGACCGGCGAAATCCATGTGCTCTATGACTTCAGCGGAGGCACGGATGGAGCTTATCCAACCGCTCCACCGGTGTTAGGCCCGGATGGCGCCTTTTACGGAACAACGTGGGAAGGCGGAGGCGTTTCCAGTTGCGGGTCGATTTATAAAATCCGGAACTCAGGTGCCGTGTACGGCGGATTTCAAAAGCTCCACGAGTTCGATTATTGGGATGGCTGCAACTCGACCTCGTCCCTGACTCTGGGAGCGGATGGAAATTTCTATGGCACAACGAATTCGGGTGGAAGCGCTGGCTATGGTGTTGCGTTCGAGTTCACTCCCTCGGGCAAGATTACGCTCCTGCATGAGTTCCAGGGTGTCGGGGATGGATATAACCCTGACGGAGCGCTCGTTCAAGGTAAGGATGGAAATTTTTACGGCACAACCCGGGGAGTAGGCACGCCCTACGGGGGAACTGTCTTTCGGATCCGATCAGATGATGACCAACTTGAAGTTCTGCACGATCTGGGAGCGCCCGCGGACGGAGCATGGTTAATTGGAACGGTCATGCAGGGCAGCGATGGGAGTTTCTACGGCGCGGCAGAACAGGGAGGCGATATGAATTGCGCCGACGGACAAGGCTGTGGAACGTTGTTCCAGGTTACTTCCGACGGACGATATACCGTGCTGCACAACTTCGACAACACTTCCGGCGATTGGGCGGATACCACGCCCTTTCAGCACACCAGCGGTCGCTTATACGGGGACACCTACTGGGGTGGTGATACTGAAGGTTTGTGTGACAACTCGGGGTGCGGTGTCTTTTACAGCATGGACCTGGCGCTCCCTTCTTTCGTTTCCGTTGTGCCGGCGCGGGCAGTTCCAGGGGGCAAAGTACAGATCCTTGGTCAGGGTTTTACCCCATCCACTATGGTCAGCTTCAACGGGATACCCGCAGTCACCACCATCGTTACCGGATCATATCTGTGGGCAGTTGTACCTGACGGTGCTACTTCAGGGTTGGTGACCGTAACTACTTCGGCCGGGGCCCTTACTAGCAACACGCAGTTCGTCGTAGCCCGGTGATCTTCAGTGTTGGGATCTAGCGCCAACGTCCGCAGACGTTAAGCAGCTGCAAATCGAGGCGGGAACAATCCCGCCTCGAACTTCTGCAATCATCGTGCGGGAGCCGGCTGCGGCGCGGATTGCGGTGCGGGTGCAGGGCTGGAGAAGTTCACGTGCGGGGCCTGGCGCGAAGCTTCCGAGGCAGTGAAATAGGCATCATTCGATTTGAATCCAGCCCAGCTGGCGAAGATGTTGTGCGGGAACTGCTGAACATACGTGTTGTAGTCCTGAAGGGTGTCGTTGTAGCGCTTGCGTTCTACCGCGATGCGGTTCTCGGTGCCTGCAAGTTCATCCTGCAAGCGCAGGAAATTCTCGTTTGACCTCAGCTGCGGGTAATTCTCAACGACCAGCAGAAGGCGGCCGATAGCGCCGTCGAGCTGATTGTTGGCGTTGATCTTCTCTTGCGGGCTTCCGGCGGAAAGCAGCGCCGAACGCGCCTTCGCGATATCTCCGAACACGGTCTGTTCCTGTTGCGCGTAGCCCTTGACGGTTTCGACCAAGTTTGGGATCAGGTCGGCGCGACGTTGCAGGACTATGTCGACTTGCGACCATGCGGCCTTGACCGCCTCGTTCTTGCTGACAAGGGTATTGCGCGTGCTGACGTACTGCCCGAAAAAAACGAGAGCGATGAGCCCGATGATCACCACGAACACGATGACCGCGATCAGTCCTTTAGCCATGACCTGCTCCTTCAGAGCT
>Ga0335070_10006583_pt1 | contig 13661 bp, 9 predicted proteins | sample Lox_Sample_13_FD_206722 | JGI IMG/M metagenome (GOLD analysis project Ga0335070, IMG submission 206722) | Soil microbial communities from Loxahatchee National Wildlife Refuge, Florida, United States - Lox_Sample_1.3 | ecosystem: Environmental > Terrestrial > Soil > Wetlands | place: USA: Florida...
CGCCGCGCCGGTCGAGTGGTACGCCAAGGGGATCGCGACGGGGAGCCTCTCGAAGGTCGGGATCACCGGGATCCGGATCGGCTGGCTGGTGGGGCCCGAGGAGCTCGTCGAGGGCTGCTGGGCGGACAAGGACTACACCACCCTCTGTCACTCCGGGATCGGCGAGTACCTCGCCACGCTCGCGCTCGAGCCCGCCAGCTTCCGCCGCTACGTCGACCGGGCCAAGGCGGTCATCCGCGAGCACCGGGCGATCCTGGGGGACTGGATCGCCTCACACCCGTCCCTCGTGAGCTGGGTTCCGCCGGTGGGGGGGCACACCGCCTTCGTGCGCTACTACCTGGACATGGACTCCGAAACCCTCGCAAGGCGGCTCCTGGCCGAGGCCGGCGTCCTCGTCTCGCCGGGCGACCACTTCGAGTCCCCCCACCACCTGCGGGTGCGGTACAGCTGCGACCGGGACACCCTGGTGAAGGGCCTCGAGGCCTTCGGACGCTTCCTGGACCGCCAGGCGAAGCGCCGCTGATCACCTCCGCCCTTCGTAGGAGATGAACTCCAGGAGCGAGCCGTCCGGATCGCGGAAGTAGACGCTCATGCCCCTGCCCCTGGCTCCCGTCCGGGCCACCGGCCCCGCCTCGATCGGCACCTGGTGCGCCCCGAGGTGTGCCGCCGCCTCCTCGATCGGGCCGGGCCACTCGAAGCAGAGGTCGCTTCCCCCCGCGGGCACGGGCAGGCGCGCATTCGGGTCACCCGGCACCCCGGGGCCGTGCACGTTGAGCTGCTCGCGGCCGATCCGGTACGCCCAGCCTCGCCCGAGCGGGATCAGCTCGGCCCCCAGGACCGCCTGGTAGAACCGATTGGACCGCACCCAGTCGGACACCGTGATGACGCAGTGGTCGAGCTTCGGCTGCTTCATGTCCCATTCCTTCTCGGCCTCTTCCCGCTGCAGGATTGGCCGTTCGCATGGAAGCCCGGAGTCTTCACGGTTCTTTCGTGAACACTCCGGGCTGGGGCGTGACCTGCCGGAGACCCAGGGCGGCGTCGATGGCGGGGGAGAGGCGGTCCGCCAGGTACGCGGCCCAGAGGGCCGTCATGATCCCGGCGAACACATCCATGGTGTAGTGCGCGCGGAGCACGAGCACGGTCGTGATCTCGAACACCGCCACCAGCCATGCCGCCATCTTCAACCAACGGCGACCCATCCGGGCCAGCTCGGTGGCACCGAGGACGGCGATCGCCGTGTGGCCGGAAAAGAAGTAATCGTTCGCCACGCCGTAGGTCACCAGGAGGGACGGGAACCCGGGGTCGCGCCAGATCGCATCCGGCGGCGCCGGCAAGGCGACCAGCGCCTGCATCGCCTGGCGAAGCCCGAGGAGGACCACCAGCCCCAGGAACGGCCGCACCGTCGTCCCGAAGATCCACCCCAGCAACAAGAACAGGCCCAGCAGATCGATGACGCCGGAGCTCAGGATGAGCAGGGCATTCGCCGCGGTCGGATGCGCAAAGAGATACTGATTCAGGGGGGCGGTCAGGGCGTGGAGCCCGTCCCCGATCCCGGCGCTGGGCAGGCCACGCCCCCCGATCAGCGACTGGGTCCAGAACCAGAGTGGCAGGGCCCCGGCGGTGACCAGCAGGCGGATGGCCAGGGATCGGGCCCTCCCGCCTCGCGGGGGAAAGGTGTCCGGGTGCCTCCCGGCCCCGCCGTTCATGCCGACGCTCCTGCCGCCATCTCCCTCACGCGGCGGAGATCGAGCTTGCCGGTCCCGAGATACGGCAGCGACTCGACGCGCACGAACTGATCCGGCCGCGGCTTCCAGAGGGACGGCAAGTCCGCCCTGCCCAGCTGCCCGAGGCACTCCTGCAATTTCTCCGCCGGGAGCGTGTGCAGCACCACCAGCCGCTCCCCCTTCTTCTCGTCGGGGAGGGCGGTCACCGCGAACACCTGGTCAGTCGTGCCCGCCATGGTCTGGAGCGTATCCTCCACCTTGATGTGGGGCACCATCTCGCCGCCGATCTTGCTGAACCGGCTCAGACGGTCGGTGATGTTGAGGAACCCGTCCTCGTCCACCGCGGCGACATCCCCCGTGTTGTACCAGCCGTCCCGGAGCACCTCGGCCGTCTTCTCCGGCCGGCCGAGATACCCCTGCATCACGTTGGGCCCGCGCACGAGTAGGAGGCCGGCCTGCCCCACCGGCACGGGCTGGAAGGTGTCGGGGTCCACGATACGCACCGCGATCCCCGGGAGCGGGTGTCCGATGCTGCCGCGCTTGAACCCCACCTGGCGGAATCGCGCCCTCCTGAAGTCCCGCGTGTTGACCGCCACGGCGGGGGAACACTCCGTGCACCCGTAGCCTTCCAGTGGCCGGATCCCGAAGCGGTCCTCGAAGGCCACGGCGATCCGCTCGGGCAGCTTCTCGGCCCCCGCCATGACGGTCTGCAGGCTGCCGAAATCCTCCGGCGCGCAGCGCCGGATATAGGCCTGCAGGAACGTCGGCGTGGCCAGCAGGAACGTGACCGCGTACCGGCCCACCAGCTCGCCGATGGCCCGCGCCTCCAGCGGGCTGGGGTGGAAGACGACGCCGATCCCGATCGCGGCCGGCAGGCACAGCGTCCCGGTGAAGCCGAACGAATGAAAGAAGGGGAGGATGCCCAGCATCCGATCGGTGCGGCCCAGCAGGAAGACCTGGTTCAGCTGGTCGACGTTCGACGCGATGTTGGCGTGGCTGAGCACCACGCCCTTGGGATCGCCCGTGCTCCCGCTGGAGAAGATGATGGTGGCTTCATCGTCGAGCCGGACCTTCCGCCCAGCCCCGGCCGCCTTCTCCAGCCATCGCACCGGGAGCAGCCAGGAGATCAGCCCCGCCGCGAGGCGCTCGCGACGCCGCGGGGCCTCGGCGAGCTCCTCGAGCAGGATCGGCTCGCCCGGCGGCTGGATGTGCACCCGCTCCAGGAACGCCCGGGAGGTCACCACCGTCTTCAATTCGCACTGCCGTGCGCAGGAGGCGAGGATCTCGTTCGAGGCGGTGTAGTTCAGGTTGACGGGCACCTTGCCCAGCAGCAGGGCGGCGAGATTGACCAGGGCGCCAGGGACCGAGGGCGGCAGCAGGATCCCCACCCGCGCCTGGTCGCGCCAGTGGACCCGCAGGCGCCGCGCGAGAAAGACCGTGCGGGCAAGGGCCGCCCCGTACCGGAGCTGCGGCGTGCGCCCGTCCGCCATGGCAAAGCGGAGCGGATACCGCCGGGCGGTCTGGACGAAGGATCGGTGCAGCGGCCGGAGGTACCGCTTGCGCATGCCTGCCCCCGCGGCGCCGAGCGCCTGGACCGCCTGCCGGACCTCCGGCGCGCTCGTGGTCGGGGGGAGCGGGGCCCCGTACTGCACCGTCACCGGGTACGGGATCCGGCGGGGCCACTTCCACAGGAATCGCCCGCCCGCGAAGCTGAAGACGGACCCCCACACGCCCCCCAGGTACACGGGGATGATGGGCACCTCGACACCCTTCAGGATCCGCTCCATCCCCCTCCGGAAGGGGAGCAGCTGTCCGATCCGCGTGATCTGGCCTTCCGGAAAGATGCCCACCAGCTCGCCGTCCCTCAGCGCCTGGGTGGCGGTCCGCAGAGCGTGGATCATCTCGCGCGGTCTCTGCTGCGACGAGATGGGGATCACGCCCATGATCCGGGCGAACGGCTTCATCAGCGGCCGCTCGTAACGGTCCTTGAACATCAGGAAGCGGATCGGGCGGCCAGCCGACGCGATCAGCAGCACCGCATCGACCATGGACACGTGGTTCGGCGCCAGGAGCGCGCCGCCCTTGGCCGGGATGTTCTCGCGACCCTCCAGGTGAATTCGATACAGTGTGTGCGTCACCAGCCAGAGCAGGAGCCGCAGCAGGGCGTCGGGCAGCAGGTACAGGACGTAGAGCGTGGCGGCGATCGTGACGAAGGAGGCGGACAGGAAGACGGCGGGGGGACCGAGATGCAGGACGTGCTGGAACACGTAATAGATACCGGCGGCGCCGGCGATCCCCACAAAGGAGAGCAGATTGGCGGCGCCGATGATTCCCCCCTTCTGCTTGGGGTCCGGGCGGTGCTGGATGAGGGCGTTGACCGGGACCGCGAAGAACCCGGCCGAGAACCCGAGCGCGACAAGCAGCGCCATCACCTGGACGAACGACAGGCCCGGGACTGCAAGCAGGATTCCGAAGGCCGTCATCCCGAGTGAGCCCAGGGGGATCAGCCCGTACTCGACCCTGCCGCCCGAGAGATATCCAGCCACTAGGCTCCCCAGCCCGATGCCGATCGCCACCGCCGCCTGCAGGATCCCCGTGCGCGTGGAGTTGATCCCCAGCACGTCAGTGCCGTAAAAGACGATGTTGGCCGTCAGGAGTGCGCCCAGGAACCAGAAATAGGTGTTGCCGAGGACCGCCAGCCAGAGCACCCGGTCCCTGCGGATCAGGGCGCCCTGGCTCCAGAGATCCCCGATCGGGTTCGCCCGGAACGTCCTGGTCGGATCGGCGGGAGGGACCCGCGTGATCCCCAGGCTCAGCAGGAGCCCCACGCAGGAGAGGCTGAGGAAGATGAGGCCCGACCAGCCCTGGCGCCCGTGAAACGCATCCGCCATGAACGCCCCGACCACGCCGCCCGCGATCACCGCCAGAAACGTCCCCAGCTCCAGCACACCGTTGCCCCACGAGAGCTTCGCCTCCGGCAGAAGCTCCGGCAGGAGCCCATATTTCGAGGGCCCGAAGAACGCCGCCTGCGAGCCGGCGAGGAATACCGCGGCCATCGCCACCGGGAGGCTGTTCCATCCCAGCCCCACGATGGCCAGTCCCATCACTCCCAGCTCGAAGCACCTGGTCCAGATGGTCACCTGGCGCTTGCTGTAGCGGTCGGCAAGGAATCCACCCGTCATGGAGAAAAGGATAAAGGGGACCGAGAACAGCGCGCCCACCACCAGCACCAGCCGGTCGCGGTCGACCGGGTCAAGCCCCATACCGAGAATCAGGAAGACCACCAGATTCTTGAGGGCGTTCTCGTTGAACGCCCCCTGGAACTGGGTGGCGATGAGGCTCCAGAAGCCCTGCTGCCAGTTGCCGTCATGGTGCTCGATCGGCCTCTCGGGCGTCATGCGATGACTCCCTTCGGAACCGTGATCGTGATGTTGCGACGCTTCGCCAGCTCGTCCGTGCCCGCGCGCTTCGCCCACCCGTCCTGCTCGCGCATCCACTCCGGCAGGCCGGCCGGGAAATCGATCGGCAGCACCGGGATCCGATCACCATCCGTCCAGGTTGAGCCGTAGAGCACGAGGGGCCTGGGTTCGTCGGGGTGCACGAGCGCGGGCGAGAGCGCCTGGAGGCCGGCATTCCAGTCCTGGAGGAGTTTCTGCGTCGCCGCTGCGAGCTTGACCGTGTCGCCCTTGGACGAGCTCTCCGGCTGGGTGGGGTGCGTGACCGCCGCGTGGGAGACGGAGGACTCCTGTCCGGCGGGTGTGGCTTTCCACAGCCGCCACGCCTCGTCGGCGGCGGCGCCCAGCGACAGGACGGCCTCGACGCCTGTCCCGAGGAGCAGCGCGTCGAGCCAGCGGTTTCGGTACGCGACGAGGCGAGGATCTCTTCGCGCGCGCGCCTTCACGCTGCCGTAGACGCTGTAGAGGAACGTATTGACGAGCACGTAGCTTCGCGTGATGCCGAGCTTGGCGAGAAAGCCCTGGAGGCGCCGGCCCGCCTCTCCCACGAGGATGCGCCGGACGATGGTCTCGTGCTGGGCCGGGTCCTGGCCGATGACGAGCACCCGCGCCGTGCCGTCCAGCCGTCCGCGGTGAAAGACCGGCCCCCACTCGACCCGGAACTGGTCGGGCGGGTACACGTCGGCATCCGGGTATTCCTCTGCCAGGGTCGAGAACGGCTCCTGAAAGCAACCAGGGTCGAACGGGTGCGGCATGGCTCCCCCTCCCCCTTGGGATGCGCCGTGTCCCCCTGCCATCGATCGGATACAGCATAACATGAGAACGCGCGCCTGACGGTGGTCGGGCGCGATCCTCGGGGTACCCGGCCAGGAAAGGCGGACCGGGTGGAGATCAACCGTGCTGTCGGAGCCGCTCCCGCACGGCCTCCGGAGTGTCCAGTTCCATGGCGGCCAGCGCCAGCGCGCGGGCGGCGGCATAGTCGAGCGTGCGGATGATCTGCTTGGCTCCGACAATGGCGGGGGGGCTCATGCTGAGTTCGTCCACGCCCAGGCCGACCAGGAGGGGTACCGCCAGCGGGTCCCCGGCCAGCTCGCCGCACACGCCCACCCGCTTCCCGCGGGCGTGCGCGGCCTCCACGACCTGCTGGATCAGCTGCAGCACGGCCGGCTGAAAGGCATCCGCCAGCCCCGCCACGTGCGGGTTGCCGCGCTCGGCGGCGAGCGTATACTGCGCCAGGTCATTGGTGCCGACCGAGAAGAAGTCCACCTCCGCCGCGAACCGGGCCGCCTGCAGGGCCGTCGCGGGGACCTCCACCATGATGCCGACCTCGATCCGCTCGGGCGCCGCCCCCCCGCGGCGCGCGATCTCGCCGCACGCCTCCTGCAGCATCGCGCGCGCCGCCCGCCATTCGGCCAGCGTGGCGATCATCGGAAACATGACCTTGACGGGAAACTCCGCCGCCACCCGGACGACGGCGCGGAGCTGCGTCCTGAAGAGGTCCGGCCGGTCCAGACACAGGCGGATTGCACGCCGGCCGAGGAAGGGATTCGCCTCCGCCTCGAGGCCGAGATAGCGTAAGGGCTTGTCGCCCCCGACGTCCAGCGTGCGGATGGTGAGCGGCCGCTTGCCCAGCGCCGCGGCCACGCGCCGGTACGCCTCGAACTGCTCGTCTTCCTCCGGCGCCGTGCCGCGATCGATGAACAGGAATTCGGTACGAAAGAGTCCGACCCCCTCCGCGCCGGCCTCCACCGCCCGACGGGCATCCGCCGGCGATCCGATGTTGGCAACGACCTCCACCTCCCGTCCGTCGCGGGTGACGGCCCGTGCCGCACCCGTCGTCCGGGCCTCGGCCCGGGCGACGCGGGCAGCCTCCGCCCGACGCGCGTAGTCGTCGGCGAGGCCGGGATCGGGATTCGGCCAGATGCGCCCGGCCTCCCCGTCCACGATCAGGGGCGTCCCGTCGGGGATGGCCAGCAGCCGCTCGCCGATCCCCACCACGGCCGGGATGCCGAGGCTCCGCGCCAGGATGGCGCTGTGGGATGTCGGGCCGCCGAATGCCGTGCAGATGCCCAGGGTGAGCGTCGGGTCGAGGCGGGCGGTGTCGGATGCGGTCAGGTCGGGAGCCACCAGGATGCCCGACGGGGCGAGGGTGGACCCGCAGGGCACGCCACCGAGCAGGTTCAAGATCACCTGCTGCCCCACCTCTCTCACATCCCCGACCCGGGAGCGGAGATACGCCTCCTCCAGCGTGGCGTAACCGGCAGCCGTGGCCTCGACAGCCCGCTGCCAGGCCGCGGCGGCGTTGAGTCGCTCGTCGAGGATCCCCCGCCGGGCCGGATCGCGCAGGGCGGGGTCGTCAAGATAGCTGAGGTGCGCCTCCAGGATCGCCGCCGAGCGGGCTCCGGCTCGACGGGCCACCGCGTCCCGGGCGGCCTGGATCTGGAGACGCGTCTTCTCGATGGCGGCGCCGAGCGCTTCCCATTCCGCCTGCGGGTCGGCCGCCGGGTGCCCGGGAATCCTGGGGGTGGGCAAACGGAACAGGCGGGCGGATCCGGCGGCGATACCGGGAGAGGCCGGAAGGCCTTGGAGGAAGGAGACGTCTGGAGGCTCGACGGCGCGCCGCCGCACCTCCGGCGTGGGTGTCGGCTCCTGCTCCTCGTCCCCGAAGCCGGCCTGCGCCAGGGCCCGGAGGGCGGACAGACCGGCCTCCGCCTCGGGGCCGCTGGCGGTCACCGAGATCTCGTGCCCCTGGCGGACCGCGAGCGTCATCAGCCCATTGATGCTCTGGGCGCTCACCGGGCCGCGAGATGCGGTCACGTTGGTCACCTGGATGTCCGCCCGGAAGCGGCTGGCCGCCTGGACGAATCGCGCGGCCGGGCGTAGGTGCAGCCCCAGCGGGTTGTGAACGCTCAGGCGGATCTCGATGCGCCGGTCCGCTCCGCCCGGTCTCCCCTCCGGCTCACCCGGAGGCGGGGGCGCCGGGGCGAGCTGACGGATCTTCGGCTCGAGAGCGGCGCGCGCGCTGGCCGCCACCTGCCCCAGCGAGCTTCCGAGCTGCGCCTCCACGGCGGCGGCCACCGCGCCTTCCACGAGTGGCGCCTCGCAGAGCGCGATGCGGGCGCGCCGGTCGGGGGGGAAGGCCTCGAGCGCCATCTCGGCGCTGAGGACGGCGCTCCCCAGGTCCATCAGCACCAGCACGCCGTCCTCGGAGAACACCTGGGCGATCGCCCTCTGGACCAGGTAGGCATCTGTCCCGAGCGGCCGGTCCGGCAGGTCCAGTCCCCCCGCCACCGCCAGCGCGACCGCCGGACCCGGCAAGCCGCGCACCAGCTCGGCCACCCCCTGGGCAAGGGTGGCGCTATGCGAGACGACGACGAGACCGACCATGGTGTCTTCCCCGAGCCGACTGCCTCACCGTCCGCTCCCCGCACCCGCCCGACGCTCGCGCGTCAATTGGCCTCATGCGGCGCCCGCCCACGTCTCCGCCGCAGCCCTGAGCAGCAGGTGGGAGGAGGTTGCGCCCGGATCCTGGTGGCCCGCGCTCCGCTCTCCCAGGTAGCTGGCGCGCCCCTTGCGCGCAACCAGCGGGATCGTCCCGAGCATGCCCTGCTCGGCGGCCTCCGCCGACCGGCGCAGGGCGTCGGGAAGGCTCGCCCCGTCCGCCGCCGCGGCCTTGAGGGCGTCCAGCGCGGGGACCAGGGCATCCACCATCGTCTTGTCACCCAGGCCGGCCTTGCCGCGCATGATGACCCCCCCCACCCCTGCCTGGAGCGCAGCGACCCACTCCGGCAGGGCGAGGTCCGTCTTGCCGGCAGTGGCCGTCGCCAGCTGCAGAAAGAACGTGCCGTAGAGCGGACCCGCGGCCCCGCCCACGGTGGAGACCAGGGTCATGCCGACGACCTTGAAGACCGCGCCGATGTCGGGGGCGACCACCGAGGGGAGCTTGCCCAGCACCGCCTGAAAGCCCCGGTCCATGTTGGCCCCATGGTCGCCGTCGCCGATCGCCGAGTCGAGCTGCGTGAGATGATCCTTGTTGAGGGCCATGGCCTGAGCGGTCGCCCGGATCCAGTCCTGGGCCATCTCGCGCGAAATGCTCATCTGGATCTCCTCCCCGCGGCTGGTCCCCGGGTGGCCCTCCGCCGCCCTTGGCACGTCGCTTAAGGACCCATATCTCGCCAGGCTGCTCAAGAAGCAGCCTGTCACATCCCCCAGCGCAAGGCCGCCGTCTTGACGGGGGCATCCCAGAGTCGCGTCAGCTCGTCATCCAGCTTGAGCAGTGTGATGGAGCAGCCGGCCATGTCGAGCGAGGTGATATAGGAGCCCACCAGACTTCGGGTGACGCTCACCCCGCGGCCTGCACAGATCTTCGCCAGCTCGTTATAGACCACATACAGTTCGATGAGCGGCGTGGCGCCCATGCCGTTGACGAATGCGAGCACGGCGTCTCCCCACCCGAACGGAAGATCGTCCAAGACGCTCCGGGCCAGCATCTCCGTGATCCCGGCGGCCGACTTGAGCTTCATCCGGGTCCGGCCGGGCTCGCCGTGGATCCCGATGCCGATCTCCATCTCGTCCGCCGGCAGGTCGAATGTGGGCTTCCCGGCGTGCGGGACGACACACGAGGTGAGAGCCATCCCCATGCTGCGGCCCTGGGCGTTCACCTTCCGGCAGAGGGCTGCCACCTCCTGGAGCGGGCGCCCCTGCTCGGCCGCCGCCCCGCAGATCTTCTCCGCCAGCACGGTGACCCCCACGCCCCGCCGACCTGCCGTGTAGAGGCTGTCCTGCACCGCGACGTCGTCGTTGGTGACGACCGCCTCCACGGCGATCCCTTCGGCCCGCGCGAGGTCGGCGGCCATCTCGAAGTTCATGACGTCGCCCGTGTAATTCTTGACGATGTGCAGGACCCCGGCGCCCCCGTCGACGGCCTTGGTGGCCTCCAGGATCTGGTCGGGAGTGGGCGAGGTGAACACGGCGCCCGGGCAGGCCGCATCCAGCATGCCTGGCCCCACGAAGCCGCCGTGCATCGGCTCGTGGCCCGAGCCGCCGCCCGAGACGATGGCTGCCTTCCCGCGCACCGGCGCGTCGGCCCGGACGATGTAGTCGGGGTCGAGATGGACCCTGACCAGCTCCCCGTGCGCCGCCGCAATGCCCTGCAGCTCGTCCTTCACCACGTCTTCCGGCCGATTGATCAGCTTCTTCATCGCTCCCCACCTCTCTGCATCTCAATCATGCGGGGCATCTTCCGCTCGCTCCATACCGCCGGGTCTTGACCCGTGCCGCCGTGCCCCTAATTTAACCCGAATCCTCCGCCGGAGCGAAAGCCCAAAGTGAAGAGGGGGCTCGCCGCTCCTTGGCCGCCCTCTGGCGTGGTCGGGGAGCCTTCATCAGGCCGGGCGAGAGCCGCCTGCAGGCGTTGACGATGACCCGCGGGACCGGGGCCGGATCGGAGAAAGTACTGTTCAGCACCAACGTCCCCCGCTCCGGGGCGACTTCCCGGGCGTCGGCGCACCTTTCTCGGGCCCGCGCCATAATTCTGCCATGGCCTCCGCCGCTCTGGGGTACAATGCGCCGACCGACCCTAGGCGGACCGAGTCGAGGGGACACGGTGCCCTCCCCCGATCCGGACCGCCCGGAGCGAGTGCGATCCCCCGGAGAGCCCCGTGACCCGCACCTACCTGCTCCTCCTTCTCGCGATCCTCTTTTGGGGCGGCACGGCCGCGGCCGGCAAGCTCGTCATCCAGGACGTCCCGCCGCTCACGGCGGGCGTCCTGCGCTACGGGAGCACCTCCCTCCTCCTCCTGCTGCTCTTCTGGTCGCGGCTCCCCTCCCCCCGGGCGCTCCGCATCCGGGACCGGTGGCTGCTTTTCTGGATTGGGATCTTCGGCACGTTCCTGAATCACACGTTCTTCTTCTTGGGGCTCTTCTACGCCCCGGCCGCGCACGGCGCCCTCATCCCCCCCACTACGAGCTCGTTGTGGACCATGCTGCTCGCGGCCCGCCGCGGGCAGGAGCGCATTGCCCGGATCCAGATGGTGGGGATCGTCCTGTGCCTGGTCGGCGTGGTCCTGGTGGTTCATCCGGACCGGCTGCTTACCGGCGAGGGACTCGGCGTCCTGCTCGGCGACGGTCTCTTCCTCATTGGCGGGATGGCCTGGGGCGTGTACTCGTACCTCTCCGCCGTGGCCATGCGCCGTCTCTCCTCCGTCACCACCCTGGCCTTCGGGATGGTGATCGGGACCCTCTTTCTCATCCCGACCGCGTTGATCGAGCGCCCCTGGGCCTCCGTGCGCCTGGCCCACGCCTCCGCCTGGGCCGCCCTGGCCTTTCTCGTTCTCGCCTGCACGCTCCTCGCCTTCCTCTGGTGGAACGTCGCCCTCGCCCGGGTGGGACCCGGCCGGACCGCCGCCTTCACCAACCTGGTGCCGCTCGTCGGGATCCTCCTCGCCTGGCTCCTCCTCGGAGAGCGCCTCACCACGATCCAGTTGGTGGGCGGGCTCCTCGCGGTGACCGGCGTGGTGGCCTGCCAGCGGCGGTCGGGGCGGACGGGCGGGTAGGCACGTAGCGGGGAACAGGTCTCGCGTTTGACTGGCTCGTTGAAGCGGGAGGTAAAGGCTTTCGGGAAGGACGACTGCTGCGCGTGCGACACTCCGGTGGATTGGCCTCGCTGCTCCGCGCGTCGCGATCATTCTCCTCTAAACGCTGGTCTGCGCTTTGCCAAGAACGCCTGCATTCCCTCTTGCCTATCGGCCGTGGCAAAACACTCTCCCATGAGCTGGGTCTCCCTCGCGAAACCGGGCCGCCCCTCGTCGCCGGAGAGAGACATGGCTCTCTTCGCCAGGCGGACGGCCACGGGGCCGCGCGACGCGATCAGGGCGGCCAGCTTGAGCGCCTCCGGAAGCAGGGCGTCCGGGGCGACCACCCGGTTTGCGAGACCGAGCCGTTGGGCCTCGACGGCCTGAATGTGCTCGCCGGTCAAGATCAACTCCTTTGCCTTGCCACAGCCCACCAGCCGGGGCAACCGCTGGGTTCCGCCGAAGCCCGGGATCACGCCAAGGTTGACCTCGGGCTGGCCGAACAGCGCCGTCTCGGATGCGATCCGAATGTCACACGCCATCGCCAGCTCGCAGCCCCCGCCTAGGGCGTACCCATTGACGGCCGCGATCACAGCCTGCGGCAGGGTCTCGATATCAGAGAACACCGACTGCCCCAGCGCGGAGTACTCCCGGGCCCGATGGGAATCCATCGCTTGCATTTCGGCTATGTCTGCCCCGGCGACGAACGCCTTGCCTTCTCCGGTCAGCACGACGGCACGCGTTTCGGGTGCGGCGGCGAAGGAGGCCGCGGCTTGTCGCAGTTCGAGCAGCAGCTCGGTGCTCAGCGCATTTACCGGGGGCCGGTGAATCGTGAGGAGCGCGACGGGTCCCTGCGGTTCGATCCTGAGGAAGGCGTATTGCGCCGAATTGCTCTCCATGGGACCTCTCCATCGTCCACTACGCCCGTACCAGCTCGGCCTTGTGTGGCCGGGCAGGAGTTGCCGCCATGTATTCCTCCGGGGTGAAGCTATCCACCTGGACGGCATCGTCCCGTGCCTCTTCTGCTTCCTGCATCTCCTGCGCCTCTGCCCGGGTGATGATCCCCAGCTCGACCGCCTTGGCCACCAGGTGCTGAACTCTCTCCTTGGGCAACTTGCCCGCTTGGATCCCTTCCCTGATCTTGCCGGCCGCCGCTTCAGCTCCGCAGGCGAGCGTGAACGCCCGTTCCAGTCTACCCAACGCTTCGTGGCGGTCGGGCGACACGTAGATGCCCGCGGTCAATGCGTCCCGCTGGGGACCGGGCCGTTGAATGGCCCGCGCGATCTGACGACCCAACTCATCGCGGGGCATATGCCCGATGGGGTTGATGCGCGACCACAGGGCCAGCGGGCCGGCCAGGATCCCGCCCAGTCCGGGGATATCCAGGTTCTGGAGCAACCCGTCGAACCCCCGTTGGATCTGGGCCAGCGCGTATTGCATGGACCAGTGCAGGAAGGGCAGGTCCGCGGCGCGGCGTCCCTCGGCCTCGAACCGGCGCAGGGTCGCGACCCCAAGGTACATCCAGGAGAAGATATCCGCGAAGCGTCCCGTGATCTTTCCCCGTCGCTTCAAGCTCCCCCCCAACGTGCACAGCGCAAGATCCGTCAGCAGGGCGAACGAGGCCGACGCCCACGCGAGCTTGCGGTAATATCGGGCGGCGGGGCCGCCAACCGGCGAACCAGCCAGATGCCCTCGCGAGAGGCTCAGCAGGATGGAGCGGAAGAAGACGCGCACCCCGTGCCCGATGTGCCCCCAGAAGGCACGATCGAACGCCTCCACATCCTCGGTCCTGAGCGCCTGGATTTCCCTGTACACATAGGGGTGGCACCGGATCACTCCCTGCCCGAAGACCATGAGGGTGCGCGTCAGGATGTTGGCGCCTTCGACGGAAACCAGGATGGGCGTCAAGT
>Ga0335070_10006584_pt1 | contig 13660 bp, 13 predicted proteins | sample Lox_Sample_13_FD_206722 | JGI IMG/M metagenome (GOLD analysis project Ga0335070, IMG submission 206722) | Soil microbial communities from Loxahatchee National Wildlife Refuge, Florida, United States - Lox_Sample_1.3 | ecosystem: Environmental > Terrestrial > Soil > Wetlands | place: USA...
ACGAAATTTTAAAAGGGAGTTACCTCTCGCCAGATACCGTTAAAAAAATTCCGATATCCTTCATGGAGATGGCAGAGGGTCTTTTGAATTTCCCGAAGGCGATGAATCACACACTCGATACGCTCGGGAAAGGAGACTTCACGCTGAGGATTGAGGCAAATGACGTAAAGGTACTTAGTACAAGCATCCGGCAGGCTTCGGGAAGGCTGATGGTTTCGATTATCGTCGCATCTATCGTCATAGGCTCATCGTTGGTAGTATTTGCAGCAGGTGCATCGATCACCGGTAACCTCTTCTTTGCCACGTTCGTCGTTTATTTTATTGCGATCATGGTTGGAATTGCAGCCATGTACCAGGTGTGGAAAAAATAAGGTGAATGCCCAGGTATCGGTTTACACACTTTTTACGAGTTTCCAACCGAAAATGAGCGCCACGATTCCCAGAAGAACGCAAAGAAAACCCACTATTGTCGTAAAAAAAAGCATTATGGAGGGCAGGTTAAACACAAGGGCACTACCTATGATGACCAGGATGATACCAGCAATAAATGATACAAGTGCGATCCAATCCATTGTAATCATCCTCGGAATGTGATAGTCCAGAATTTATATCTAACGAAAAGATCCCTGTTTTCTTCCCAGAGCACGGCATACTGTCTTGGATTATACAGGTACAGGTCTGGAGATCAGGATCCCTGAAAACCAGAAGGGTAACGAACCTTGGAAATTTTATCGGTATTCTCTTGTTTTTACGTTCAAAAGCCCATAGAAGGATTAACGCCCCCTGAAACAGGGGTTTGAAGTCCTTGACATGGCTCTGATTTTTTATGGAAATTTTTGAATGTATATTTGTTCCAGTCAATAACAGGACTCCCTTTTTTTGATCTCACTAATGTTCCAGGCCTCCAGCCTTCCGTATCACCTGCTGGGTTTCTTCTGGTGTTCCTTCCGTCGTAATTTCATATATTTTTGTCCGGCGGAGCAGTTCATGGAAAAATTTCCTTCGCAACAGGGCCTTAAATGGAGTCCGAACTAAGTAATGAGGATTAAAATATCCATTCTTTTCCAGGCGTTCCAATGCCGTCAGGTGGTCGAGCTCTTTCGAGGTCGAGGAAACCCCTCCCGATCGGGACAGTATGATTACCGTACGAAGTGTAGTAAGTGGCAGTATCCGCCCTTTCCCCACTACCCAGCGAAGATCTACAACGGCACGTTCTTCCTGATCAAATTCTGCCCGATCAAGCAGATCATGGAATTCCGGCCATATTCTAGCCAGGTCAGCCCGGATATAGAAATTTTTTTCCGAGCCGTATGCGAGGATAGTTGATCCGAAAACCCGGGAAAAGAACCAGTCATCAGCAATAACCCTCACGTTCTCATTCCGCAAAAGGCCATACGTGTGAGTGGTTTTCCCTGCACCTGACCCGCCGAGGATACAAAGACCTCCACAACCCGTATCGAGGCAGGCCCCATGGATGGAATGGATATCATGTTCGTCTTCGAGGATATCACCCGCGACACTCAGCGCAAGAGACTTGATCCAACCGTAATACTTGATATTTAAAAGAAATGCAGTCTTGGACTGCGGATCGTAACAGACCGTATCCGGTCCTTCTTCCGGGTCATCAAAAATATAGAGCCGCCCGTGTGAGCGGATATTCTGTGACATGCTATAAAAGCTATCACTCCAATGATTACAGATTCCTTCGGAATCCGTGAGTAATTTGATGCAACACCCATATATCTCGGATTTAAGTTCATACCTGGTCCGGGAGGCATATCGCCCCGCCAGCTCTTCCTTCTTCTCGATGGAAATCAGCCTGATTGAATATACCATATTTCAGGAATATATCCACATGAAGGAGTAAGTTCTTTCCCATGTGATGATTGCCGAGAGTGCAGGACATGTGGATTTTCTATGAACATCATTTACAAGGCGCATATCGAAGGGGTCAGGGACATGATCAATTCCCAAAAAAGAGCGATCTGGGAAACACAGGGAACAAAGAACAGGATGTTGTTTAAACCTGGCTTTCATTATTGAACCCCAGGACTTCACGGAGACGACCTCGCCTCAGGGAACCGGTATGCTCCCTTCGGTACCGTTATCACAAACCTGGCACCTTTTCCCTGAACTCCGGTCTCCCTGATCGTCATTCCCGTGATGGACAGGATCTCACGGGAGAGGAAAAGGCCAAGGCCGGTATGTTTGCCAAAACCCTTCTGGAAGAGTATTTTCTTATCCTCGTCAGAGATACCCGCACCATTATCGCAATAGGTGAGGGTAAGCCCGTTCTCTGATTCCTGAACTGAAAACCCCATGCGGGTCACATGTTCGCCATGACGAAGAGAATTTTCCATCAGGTTGTAAAATACCTTTTCCAGGATTGGATCGGCGAAGACCTCGATATGATTGACAGCAATATCAATATCTGTGCCTGGGGAGTTCAGCTGGTTTACCGCGGAGCGGATGGTATCTGACAAGACCTGCCATTTCGGTGCCTGTCCCCCGATATTCTCGTAGTTCCTGGTGAACTCGATCTGCTCCCGGATTGTATTTACTGCTCGCTCCTCCTTCAGGATATACTCGAGAATTGCCGGATCCCCGACCTTTTCTTTGGACAGTTCAAGCCATCCCTGCAAAATCATGAGCTGGTTGAGGATGTCGTGCCGGGTGATACTGCCGAGCATAATAAGTTTTTTCGTTGCGAGAGCAAGTGCATCTTCTGCCCTTTGACGTTCAGTGATATCCCGGAACATGACATGAATCGCAGGTTTGTTTTTCCAGACAAACGGTCCCGAGGCCGCATCCACATCGATAGCACTTCCATGTATGCTGACATACTTCAATCGTGTAATCGGCTGGTCTTCCCTTGTTGCAGATGCCATCCGCTGGCCTGCAAGGGTACGATAATCGGGGTGCACAAACGAGAGGACGGGTTTTGCCATGACCTCATCCACAGATCCGGCCCCAATCAGCCTGATAGCGGTAACGTTCGCATAGACAATCGCTCCGTCCTGTTGGATAAAGATACCGGCAAAAGAATTCTCTACTAATCTCCGGTATATATCTTCATGTTCGCTCAAGTTCAATCACATTCCGTTGTCACATGCCGGAACGTGCCAACAAATGCGGGCCTGTCTTTATAGGTACTGATTCCAACCGACACTGTTACCGGAATACGGGTTGTGGCGTCTTTATGGATCATCCTGACCTCATAACATTCAGGCGGGGATTTATCCTCAAGCCGTTTTCGTTGCCGCTCGATGACCATCTCACGATCCTCCGGAGCAATGAGGTTTGTGGCAGGAAATCCGATGATCTCCTGTGGAGTATATCCCATCATAGCTGCAGCGCTCTCATTACACATCAGGAGGATATCGTCACTGTCCTGTATCAGGAATGCACCGTCCTGAATGTGCTCAACGAGAACCCGGTACATCTCCTCCGAGTGCCTGAGTTCCTCCTGCATTTGTTTGAATCGTGTGATATCCCGGTATATCCCTTCGACCCCGGCATAAGTTCCGCTGGCATCATTATAGACATGACTGCTGACCGAGACGATAATGGGAGATCCGTCCTTTCGTTTCAAGGTAATTTCCATATTGGAAACAGACCCATTTTTTTCCAGGGCGGCTAAAAAGGGTTCGCGTTGTTCCGGATTGGCGTAATAATGCGTTACGGGACGTCCGATCGCATTTTCAGTTCCCGAATATCCAAGACGTGCAGCCCCGGAAGGGCTTAGGAAGGTCAGGTTTCCTTTTGCATCTGTTCGATAAAATACCTCCTGAATGTTTTCCAGGATACTTCGATAATCCTTTTCGACAATGACGCGGTAACGTTCTTCGCTCTCCATGAGTGCCGATTCAATCCGTTTGCGTTCGGTGATATCGATATAACTGCTCCGGAATAGTGTGCGGGTGGGGGAAGGCAGATGTACGAGACGTCCTTCAACAATGCGGTCTTCACCACGGGCATTCCTGATCTGCCGTTCATATAGGGCCTCCTCTCCGGCAAGGGCCTGTATCCGGTGTTCATCGGTCGTTTCACGAATCGATCGTCCATCGCCCTGATCGGTCAGGTAGAACTGTTGGGGACCCCGATCGAGCAACTGCTGGCGACTGCAACCGAACAGTTGTTCGGCCTTTGCATTCGCTTCGACATAGCGATTCAGATCCGCGTCGAACAGGAGAATTGCTTCGGGTGCCTTCTCGATTAGTGTCCGGAAGCGTTCCTCGCTTTCCTGCAACGCGGAGTTTATCTGGTTTCTGGTCTTGATCTCTTTTTGCAACTGCAAATTGGCAATATACAGGTCTGCTGTACGCTGGCTTACCCGTTCCTCCAGCAGATCGTGTGCTTTCCTGAGTTCTATTTCAGCTTGTTTGCGTTCGGTGATGTCCCTGAAGTACCATACCCTTCCATAATATTTGCCGTTTTCACCCAGTATCGGGGACGAGAACCGCTCCAGCACTCTCCCGTCCTTCAGCAGGAGTTCCTCGAAACTCTTCTCCTCCCGGTGCTCGTACAGGTATCTGACCCGGGAAAGGAAGGCTTTCTGGTCGGGGAGATATTCCGTGAGATACTGCAGGACAGGCTCATCATCGCGCTTTGCAACAAGATCCTCCGGAATCCCCCAAAGGGCGGTGAATTGCCGGTTGTAGTTGATGATCCTGCCGCTATCATCCACTACGAGGATGGCATCGAGGGAGGTCTCCTGTTGCGTTGACAGGATGAGATTTTTAAAGGTTATTTCTTCAACTGCCCGTTTGCGTTCCGTGATATCGGATAACATTGCAAATGAACCCCGGAACGTGCCGTCATCAGCCATGATCGGGGTCGCGGAGATCTGGAACCACCGGGCCTGCCCGTCTTTTGTTATTAACCGGCGCTCGTACCGGCTGTATCTTCCCTGCATGCGCTCCTCGACCTGGCGGTTCTGATCAGCCAAAGCATCATCGGGTATGAACGAGTAAACGTTGCGGCCAATCACTTCTTCCGGAAGATGCCCGAGTATCTCCGTCATACGCCGGTTGATATAGGTGATTTCGACCTTTTCATCCACCTGAACGATCCCTTCATTAGAGGTATCAACAATCCGGCGGTACTTCTCCTCGCTCTCGCGGATCCGCTTTTCGTTCCGGGCCAGCTCCTCATACTGAGAGCGGAGTTCTTCATCGGTAGCGGCGAGCTGCTCGTACGCGGCCCGGAGTTCCTGTTCGGCTTTCTTCAGTTCCGTGATGTCCTGGTTGACACCGCGAATTTTATTTATATTCCCATCGTTGCTGGTGATTCTCCCGAATCGCGAGACGATGTACCGTACCTCGCCGTCCCTGCGAATAATCTTGTGATCCAGCTGCTCTATATAGTGCGGTTCGGATCTTGTCACGTTCCGCTCTATTTCCCTGATCATCCGGTCACGGTCGTCAGGGTGGACAAATTCCCGGACATATATATCCGGCGACATCTGGTAACCGCCTTCATCCCTTTCTGTAGTACCAAACAACAAATAGTTCCGGTCATCAAAGGTAAACATACCCATTTTAGAATCATATTCCCATATCGCCAGATGGGCAAGATCCATTGCTTCCGTGAGCACGATCTGGTTTGTCCTCAGGGTCTCTTCCGCTTTCTTCTGTTCCGTGATGTCCCGGAACGACTCGATGGCGCCAACGATTTTCCCACTCTTGTCGTAGAGTGGACTCGCCTTGACCCAAAGCGTTCTTGATTCTCCATGCGAATTGGTATATGTAATTTCAGCAGTGAATGTTGTACCATCCGGGATAACATTCGGATAATATTTCCTGATCTCATCGGGAGGAGAGAATATCAGGTCGATCAGGACCGGTCTCCGTTCTCCATAGAATGCGAGAGCATACTCATAATCCCCCGTACCCAGCATCTGGCTGGCGGGGATACCGGTTATCTTCTCGAATACCCGGTTCCAGGCGATGACGATACCGTTCGTATCGATAGCAAAGGTCGCATCGGGCAGGAAGTTGATGATGTCCTGTTCCCGGCGTTCGTGGTCCCGGATACTTGCCTCTGCCCGCCTCCGCTGGACTGCCTGAAGGATCTTGTGGGAAAGTTCCGTAAACTGTGCAACCGGATCCCCACCTTTCTGAAGGTAGAAATCGGCACCTTCGTTCAGCGCCTGGATGACCACCTCTTCACGGCCTCGGCCGGTGAAGAGAATGAACGGAATGGAATTTCCGGAACCTCTGATATGCTTTAAAAATTCAATGCCGTCCATATCCGGCATCTGGTAGTCGGATATAATCGCGTCGAAATTCTTTGATTGTAGTAGTGACAGAGCGGCAGGGGCCGAGGTAATGATATCAAGGGAAAACTGTCCGCCCTGCTCCAGGAAGAATTTGCCAAGATCCAGGAGACCCTGCTCGTCATCGACATAAAGGACTGAGATCATATGGATGTTCCTCCAGGTACCGGCTAAATCGTATCCTTTTGCTGGTTAATTGCTGCCAGAATCATAGTCCGGATCGTTCCCCGTTCAAATGCTGGGATTTTCTCTCATTTTTTTATCACATGATTATCTTAAAAAAATCCGGGTTCTTAAGAAATCCCGGTAATTTGCTTATTTTATGTATCCGATAATAATGCCGAATCAATATCACTCAATAATTGTTTGATATCGATCCAGATGATCAATTCATTGCACTCTTTCTCCTTGATCTTCACATTCTTTTTTATAATACCGATGATCCCCGTATCGCCTTTATTAATGGATGCGGAGGTATAATCAACCCGCTCTGCCTCGAACGTGGTCACCGATGTGACATCATCCACAAGAATGCCAATCTTGGATGCGGTAATAGTCTCATCAAGCACGATTATCCGTGACGTTTCCATTGTCCCGGTTCTCGTTGCAGTGATATTAAGCCGTTGTTTGAGATCAACGATGGTCGTGATCTCCCCGCGGAGATCGATGATGCCTTTGATGTAGGACTGCACATTGGGCAGCTTGGTGATGGTCGTATATTCCACTACTTCCTTGACGTCAAAGAGATCGATTGCAAATTGTTCTTCCCCCAGGGTAAATATGACCACCTGGATGTTGCCCGATCTTGTTTCTGCTCCCTGGAGCGTGGGAGAGGAGGCGGTATCCTGTGTTCTTCCTTCCAACGTTGGCGCCATAACTCCCCCCTTCAGGCAATCTTGAATTTTCTGTTTGCTTCCATTGTTTCGGCTGAAATATTACTCACGTTCTGGACCATACGGGTAATTTCATCCAGGGCTGCGGAGGATTCTTCTGTAGCAGCAGCAGTATCGGAAACTTCTTTTGTAGTATTTTCAACCAGATTCCCCAATTCGGTAATACTTGCCGTTACTTCCTCGGTAGTTGCTGCCTGTTGCTCGGTCGCAATAGCAACTTCTGAGGCGCTTTTTGCAACCCTACCTATGGCCTCCGCGATCTTCTTGAAGGACTCGACAGTTTCTGTCACCATTTTTTCACCCTTATCAACAACCGCCCTGCTCTCTCCCATTGCCGTCGCTGCATTCTGGGTACTCTTCTTCAATGCGGCGATCATCTCCTCGATCCGTTCTGCCGAATTGCGGGATTCCTGCGCCAGGGATTTCACTTCCGTCGCGACAACTGCAAATCCGCGTCCCGCTTCACCGGCACGCGCTGCTTCAATCGCGGCGTTGAGGGCAAGAAGGTTAGTCTGGTTGGCAAGGTCGCGTATAATGCCTACGATCTTTGTGATTTCGCCCATCTGTTTTTCAACATCGAGGACAATCTCATGGATTTTTGCAGACGTGGCTGAAATCTCACCCATGCTTTTCTCAGCATTGCCTGCAAGATCTGCTCCTTTGAGGGCAAGATTATCTGTTTCTTTCGAAAGGTTTGAAACCGATTCCATGCTGGATGTGATTTCCTCGACGGAAGCACTCATGTCCTGCATGGCTTTCGTAATCTCGTCAACACCCTGCGCAATTTTTATGGAGTGATCGCTGACTTTTGACGTGTTCATCGCGATCTGCTGAACACCCTTTGATGCCTCTTCAATGCTCCGCGTTGCGGTCTGTGCGGTTGAGGTGAGATTTTTCATCCGTGAATCCACGTCACCAATGCTAAGCCGGAGATTCTTGATGATACCCCTGATCGCTTCCTGAAGTTTTATGAGGATTTCATATACTACCTTGGTATCGTCGTCCGGCGGCACAAGATCGTAATGGGCGGTCAGGTCTCCTGCTGCGCCTTTACCGCATGCCACGGCAAGCTCGTCAACCTCATGCTCCATATACTGCATGATTTTTAATGAACGGGCCTCTTTGGCCTGGATCTCCTCAAGATTCTTTCGCTCATCCGTTACATCGCGGTAAATAGTCAGGATATTTTCTATTGCACCGTTCGCATCAAGGAGCGGGGTAGTATGACGGACGACAATTTTCCTTCCCGTGGAGAACTCGAACGTTCCTTCACCCTGCACATGCCGCTTATACCGTTTTGCTTCTTCAAATCCCTCACCTGAGGCGGATATTACCCTGAAATCCTTCAGAGTCATCGCAAGCACTTGATCATGGCTGTATCCGGTCAGCTCGGAAAACGCATTATTTGCATCAACGATATTCAGATCGGTTGTCCAGAGAGCGGTCGCATAGGGGCTCCCCTGGAATAATGCTTCTGCCCGTCTCTGGATCTTTACAAACTCTTCATCCATTATGTCAACTCCCAATTTTGCACTGTATAGAACCGTAAAACTGGCCGGTTGCGCACTTTTGTTCCCCACCAGGTTCCAGCGGTTTGCTGTCGAATTTTGTTAAGAATATTAGATTTTTATCAACATTATTATCCATTTTAAATCATCTTTTAATTGAGATTTGAATGATAACTTATCGATTTGTTCAATTAATATTTAAATATTTATTCTTAAGCATATCATATTTGTCTACAAATATGATAATCAAATAACATTTACATATTATAAACAGGATTGTAACTATAATGGATAATACCGGTGCCGAACTGGATCGAATCAGGGAGATTCTTAAATATCGCCAGAAAGGTCTTACTATTGCAGAAATTGCAAAACAATTAGATTTAAACCGAATTTCCACATCCAAATATCTCAATATGCTGGTCGCATCAGGACAGGCTGAGATGCGTATTCATGGACCATCAAAGGTTTTTTACCCGTGCCAGAGGGTTCCCATCAGCACGATACTGAATTTTTCAACCTCACTTCTGTTCGTCATGGATAATAACCTTACAATAACCGATGTCAACAATGCCGTACTCAATTTTTTCTCGTCGGACAAAAAGGAATTTATTGGACACAGGATTGACTTCTCACCGATAGCCGGATATATCGATTCAACGATCCTGACCCGAATCCAGAATGCTCTTGAATCGCACGAAAGTACGCTGGAGGTGAAATGGGAAAGGGATGGTACTGACAGGTTTGTATACATAAAATTTATTCCGACCGTATTTGATACCGGTGATCACGGAGTAGCCCTGATCGCAGAGGATATTACAGAATTGTCCCGGTATCGCCAGCATCTTGAACAGCTTGTTGATGAACGCTCGGAAGAATTACTGCTGATAAATAATAAGTTGAGAAAAGAAATTGAAAATCACAAAAAAGCGCGGCGTGCATTGAAACTCAGTGAAGCAAAATACCGGACGGTTCTTGAAAATTCCAACGAGGCGATCGTTGTTATCCAGGACGGCAATATTAAATATATAAATCCGAGAACCCTGGCGATGATCCATACTACGGTAGAAAAACTCAAGGAGCACCCGTTTACGGACTATATTCATCCTGATGACCGGGAAATGATTATCGCTCGCTACAGACAGCGTATCCTGGATGAAGATATCCCATTGCGGAATGATGTAAGATTAATTAGTGAAGAGAATCAGGTCATCTGGGTACAGATTGCCGCGGTCCGGATCGAATGGGAGGGACGACTGGCAACTCTTTATTTTCTGGCAGACATCACCGAACGAAAACATGTTGAAGAACAATTGAAATTCCAGAATGCCCTTTTAACCTCCCAACAGGAAACAATCCTGGACGGGATCCTGGTGGTCGATGGTAAGGGAAACATCTTATCCTATAACCAGAATTTTGTCAAATTATGGGAAATTCCGTACGAAGTTATCGCGAGAAAAAACGGTTCAGTTGTTTTGCAGTGTATGAAGGATAAAGTCGCAAAATCTACGGCGTTCCTTAAAAAAGTCAATTATCTTAATGATAACAGAAATGAGATCAGCCGTGATGAGATAGCGCTGAAGGATGGCAGGTCCTTTGACCGGTACTCGGCACCAATGTTGGGATCTGATGGGGAATATTACGGCCGGGTCTGGTATTTCCGAAATATCAGGGAACGGAAGTCAGCTCAGGAAAACTGAGTTAGTCTGAAGAAATATCCCTGATTTTCTCCCGGATACAACGTTTATGATCCATACCGATGGCATAGTAATTGCATGGAACCGTAAAATGGAAGAACTGACCGGAGTGACTCCCGGCAAAACGGCAATTGACATACGATTGACCGATCATAGTTTTTTGCATTTGATCGTATGAATCATTTAACTTGGTTCGCGATGAATTCCCGATAAGATCTCCTGGTTTTAATCCATTTATGAGGAAGTTCTGATGATATATTGATAAAAACGATGTAAAAGGCGCATAAAATTACCAAGAAATCTCTCTCTCTTTTCAATAGTCCGGAAAAATATTGCCTCTTCGCTGAGGAACATCTCTTTAAGGTGATAAATATCTTCTTTTGGTGAGAAAAATACGTACAGGATTACTCCGATAAGAATGACTCCTATCCCGATTATCTTTTCGAACAACGAGGTTGAATACATGAGGTATAAACAGATCAGGATTCCGAGCCAGGGAAGTATATTCTGCCCGATGAGCTTTTTTTCGCTGTCCTGGGCAAGAATAATCAACGAGAAACATGTAAGGAGGAATGCGAAAGCAAGGTTAAAAACAGCAAATGAGATCAGTTCGGTTATTGGGGTGTACACCGACAGGAGAAATGCGATTACCGCCTGCAAAGCAAGTCCGATGTACGGTGTGCAATATTTTGGATGAAGTGTTGAAAATACCCTGGGAAAAAGTCCGTCGATGGACATCGCGTATGATAACCGGCCGGTACCGAGCATGCCGGATTCATCTGATCCTGAAACCGAGAATAATGCCCCGATCGTCATAATCAAAGCGCCCGCACTTCCGAGAAGAACCCCGCCGACAAGAATTAACGGGGTGGTGGATAAGGCGAGATCAGCCCAATTCACCGCACCGTAGACGATAAAATTTGTTGATATGTAGAAAACAGCAACTATAGACATCCCGAGAATAATTGCTTTCGGGATGGTACTCTTCGGATTCTTTACTTCGGCTGCCGGCAGGGTTGCCAGTTCAAATCCGGCATAGGCCCAGAAGATTAATACCAATGCGGGTCCTGTCGCTGAAATCCCAAGAGGTATGAAGGGATGATAATTTGAGAAAAATATATCGGGCTCATTGAATATGAAGACTATTCCTGCTCCAATAAGAAGCAACAGAGGCATAATCTTGATAAGGGTAAGGACGTCGTTGACCATGCCCGCTAATTTCACGCCGAATATGTTTACCAGGGTCAGAGCGAAAAGGAAAATGCCCTTAATCATGATCTCCTCCCAGGAGTTCAGAGGTATCAGGTACTCAAGGTATCGAACAAAAGCGATGGCGAATACCGGTAATGAAATTAACTCGGCAATCCACATACTCCAGCCTGTTAAAAAGCCGTAAAAATCATCGAATGCCTCTGAAACATACGCAAATGGTCCTCCGACCTTCGGGACATAATAACTGCAATACGCGAATACAAGGGCAAGGATTGTAGCAAAAATCCCGGCAATCACCCAGATAACGATAGAAAATGGCCCGAGCATGCCAGCCGTCAACGCTGAAGCAACGTAAATATCAGCCCCGATTATCGAACCGACGACGATGTTGGTTAAATCAAAAAGGGAAAGGTCTCTTTTTAATTCCATCGCATTTCAAAATAAATGTCTGCTTATCGATAATATACTTGATGACAGGAAAGATGTCTCTGTGCGATTTGAAAAATTCGTCGTTACAATCCTTGGGAACCATTGATAGGTACAATTAATTACTACCAGCGGCCAATCACGCCGCAGATTATCTCCTGCACCTTCTGTTCCGGGATAGTGATGCAGTCGGGAGTTCCGTGAACCGCTACCCAGTTGTTGAGAGCCAGTGCGACTGTCAGGATCTCACGACGGTTACGTGTCGCCCTGGAGATTGCCCGGCATATCTCCTCCTTGTTTAACATTGATAACCCGTAGCAGTGCTCGATCATCTGTAACTGACTCATTATCAGGCTGTTCGTATCGTTTTTCATGCAGGAATTCCCGACAGTGTGGAGCGATGTCCTGGTCCAGTACTATGTAGTGCAGTGGCGGATTTTATTTTAATCTGAGGATCGATGGAATGAAATATCTTAATGCCATTTGAAGGCCCGTGAAAACAGGCAGGGATCCTATTACTTTCACACTGCGCTCGGGGCCAGCCCGTTTATACCCCATTATCCAAGTCTCATCTGTGTGCCGGGTTCCGCAGGCAGACCAAATCCCGTCTGCCGGGATGTCCCTCTCCTGGTGATGATGCATCAGGCTGTGGTGGCGGATTGTCCGGCGATCCCGGCGCACGAACGAGGATGTGTGCGGAGCATGGTTCAGACTATCGCGGCGGCCATAGAAGGCGAAATGTGTCAGAATTCCGAAGATAACAAGTGCCACCGGTTGTCCCCGGATTCGGTGAGGAACGATAATTCCTGCAGACGTGGCTGCCGGACTGTTCATGGAAACCGCCTGGTTATACCGCTCCGCAGGATATTGATGGGAAGAAAAACCCGGATAGCGGGAATAAAAAGGAGGGATGCGAAAAAATCGCCATTACAGCCAGAAACCACCTTGATATAAATGTAAAATATCCGGCATCATCCGCATTGAACGGCGCGATGGTGCTTAATGGTAGATCTGCAGGGTATACGCGAATACCAGATTCCGTATACTCACATTCTGTTTTAAGGCAGGTCCAATTCGGTTAGATCGTTTCTAACCGGTTTTCATGAAAACGAGTTGTAAAAATTACCCGAATGGGAGAGGTGTAAACTACCTGCAGGTGTCAGACAAGTTTTACTTTTGTTGATGCTGGTTTGAATAATTCATGAGAATTTAAACTTGTATGGTCAACGGGAATCAGATTGATCGGATTTGTAGGGAGGATCACATTTCTATGTGATCCTCTGGCATTCGTCGCCCATTTCCCGGTACCATTGTGATAATAATGCCATATGCCACTGGTGTCGCAAAAAGTCCAGATATCTCCATTTGGAAATTCCGCTAGTTCCTGGTTCACCATTACCGGTACAATAATAACACCTGCTAATACCAGACTAACGATGAGAATTAATATCATCCGGAGACTCATGAGATGTTTCAGGTTCTTTTCCCATTTATTGGGCTCTGTTGAATTCCTCACTGTGTTTATACTTCATCCCGGCAGGAGGGGTTTCACCCCCTACTTGACCCTCCCCGCATTAAGATATTCATTGGACAGGGTTACAAAAAACACCTTGAATTAGTTCCAGAACTCCCGTCCAGTCACTATCC
>Ga0335070_10006585_pt1 | contig 13660 bp, 8 predicted proteins | sample Lox_Sample_13_FD_206722 | JGI IMG/M metagenome (GOLD analysis project Ga0335070, IMG submission 206722) | Soil microbial communities from Loxahatchee National Wildlife Refuge, Florida, United States - Lox_Sample_1.3 | ecosystem: Environmental > Terrestrial > Soil > Wetlands | place: USA: Florida...
TGGGTTCTGGTTCGCAATGCGATTCTTCAACTGGCGCAAGACAATAATTTTCATATCGTACCAATCGATTACGATAGCCCTTATGTTTATGGGTTGTCAACCGATGGTCAAATAAGCCTCGTGGAAGAATTATTGGTGCAGGAAATTGATGCTTTTATCTGTCAAGATTGGCCAACTACGATCACAGCCCGAATTCTTGAACAAGATATCTCTCTGATTAACCTAACCGAAACCAATTTTCGTCACCCTTTGTTTGTGTCACCACGTGGCCTATATGACATCGCTAATGATGTCGGGAAGTTCCTTGCCCAGAAATTAGACGGCAAAGGTCGGGTCCTGGTGATTGGTGGAGGTGTGCATCACCTAGGTGACGACGGTAAAACGCGCCTCGCTGGAATTTCCGACGCTTTACGCAATTTCCCAAATATCCAAATTCAATATCTCCCAAGTTTGTGGAAATATAACGATGTTTGCCAACAAATCCGGAGCGCCCCTTGGATAAAAGGCGAGAGTTTTGATGCCCTGTTTGGTCTCTCGGACACGATTGCGCTTGCTGCTAGTGAGGTGGGGCGAGAACTTGGCTTGATTAGTGAGCATGCAATCATTGTTGGAATCAACGGTGACCCGCTAGCTTTGGCAGCTATCTTGAACGGCAAGATGACAGCGACAGTCCAAACATCTATCACGGACCTGGCAGAACAAGCTGTCAGTCTGGCCCTGCGAGCCATTCAACGCCAGGCGCTTCCCGAGTATTTCAGTTATAAGCCTTACTTCGTCACAGCTCAGAATGTGAGCGATATCGCGGCAAAATCCCTCATTGCCATCGCGAATTTACCCAGCCAGTTGATCGATGACAACCGCCAGCAGGCCCAGCAGCGTCTCGACCAGTTGGAAACCAGCCTGAAAATAAACCAGCAGGTGGGCACGCTGCTCGATCGGCAGCGCTTATTCAGTGTAATCGCTGACCTCATTCGGGTCAGTTATGGGTATGACATTGTTCGGCCGTTTCTATGGCATTCGTCAACGCAATTATTAAGTCTGGAGTCTTTTAATGATGGATTCGGAGAGCAGCAGTACGCTCTGGACCAGGCCGGCTTATTGGCAGAAGCCATAAACCGCCGCGAACCGATCTTTATACCCGATATCCATCACAGTCACCACTTTCCACCTGATCCGACCTGGCCGGAGACTCGCTCGCGTGTGATTGTGCCAATCCGCTTGAGCGGGGAAATCCTCGGTTTACTCGATCTGCATAGCCGCACGCCGCGCCAACACGCCCGCCAGGAGCTGATCGGTCTCCAGGTATTGGCCGATCAATTGGGCATTGCCTTGCGCAACGCCGAGCTGTATGGCGAAGCAGTCCAGGCGCGCGCAATCGCCGAGAAAGCGGATCAATATAAGACCCAGCTTCTAGCGAATGTCAGTCACGAATTGCGCACACCGCTCAATATCATCCTCGGCTATACTTCAACAGCACTCGCCTCGCCGAATTCTTATCGTATGGAACTGCCACCTGCTTTGGTTCGCGATTTGCGGCAAGTTCATGCCAGCAGTGAGCACCTGCTGCGCGTAATCAATGATTTATTGGATTTGTCGCGCGCCGAAATTAACGAACTCGATCTCTTTCCAGAAACAATTCGTACCCACACCTTTTTAGAAGAAACTTTTCTCAGCCTGGCTGGCAGTTTACCAGTAAAGCCAGAGGTTAATTGGCAATTAGACCTGCCAGAGGACGTGCCGCTTATCCAGGCCGACCCAGTGCGGTTACGACAGATTATCTTCAATCTATTGAGCAATGCGCACAAGTTTACCCAAAGGGGCGAGATCGTCCTTGGCGCTGAAGTGGCCCCGCCCCATCTTCACGTATGGGTAAAGGATACAGGGCCGGGAATCCCGCTTGATCTGCAGGAGCACCTCTTCGAGCCGTTCGTTACCAGTCTGCAGAGTAAAAGACGAAATGAGGGGATTGGCCTGGGTTTAAGTATCACCCGACGGTTAGTCCTGCTGCATGGCGGCAGCATCAGCCTTGAAAGCCAACCCGAACGCGGATCTACTTTTCACCTCTATTTTCCGCTTCCCACTCTGAGCGGTAAGCTCGTTCATATGCCACAATCCGCTCATCCTGCATTAGTTGTCTTATCGGCCAGCAAGAGCCTTCCGCAGTCTATCCTCGATCTAAGCCAACGTCAGGAGTGGGCCCTTTATCGCGTGCAATCTCAATTGGATCTATCGGTCATGTTGAATAACGTTCGCCCGGCTGCTTTGGCGTGGGATCTGGCAAATGCGAAATTGAGCGATTGGGATCTAATTCAGAAGATTCGTGCCCTCCCTCAATTGGCTCAATTGCCATTCATTTTATACGGCGCGGAGTGGCCGAAAACGTCGGAATACGATGTCGGGCTGACTGATTTTCTGGTTAAACCACTCAACCGGCAGAGCTTAATCCATACGATCAATGCCCTGCGTCCAACAGAAGGTTCGGGCCCGATTCTGATCGTGGACGATGATGAACAGGCGCGCGAATTGTATTCACAATTGGTTGCTGAAGTTTTCCCCGGCAATCCGATCATTCAGGCTGAAGACGGCGCGGTTGCTTTGAAATATATAGCTGAGAAAACTCCTGTTTTAGTGATCCTCGATTTGCAAATGCCAAATGTGGATGGATTCACTGTCCTGGACCATTTGCGCGCCCAGGCTGCTACGAGGCGCGTTCCGGTGGTGGTCATGAGCGGGCGCACACTCACTTTCGACGATGTCCAGCGGCTTGACCAGTTGTATGTCACATTTCATAGTAAGGATTTACTGTCCGATGATGAGACAAGCGCTGCCTTTCACCGGGCGTTGGCAAGTGACCAGGCTTTGCCACCCCAAACCAGCATCGTGGTTAAATATGCAATTGCCTACCTCCAACAGAATTACACACGTCCGATCTCGCGTCAGGAATTGGCATCGGTGGTTGGCGTGAGCAAGGACTACCTCAGTCATATTTTCCAAAAAGAGCTGGGCCTCTCACCGTTGGATTACCTTAATCGGTACCGTATTTTACAGGCCAAAACGTTGCTCCGCAATACGAATGATAGCATCACCGTCATTGCCGGGAAGGTCGGCTTCGATGATCTCTCCTACTTCAATCGTGTCTTCCACAAACAAGTCGGCTGCTCTCCCCGAACCTACCGCGAACATCCCGCTGCTGTTTAGAAGGGCTGTCTAAAAATAACTCCGCACTCAACAGGAGCGCCCTGGAGCCCCGGCCCGTCCCCTTGCGAAGCACCCTATAGGGTCAAAGAGGGCGGGCTTTGTTTACATGCAGTCTTCGCCCTGCTGGCGGCTAAAAAACTGCATAAAAAGAGGTTTTGGGAAGCTTTTTTTAATCGCAGAATTGTCCAATCATCTCGCACCATTGTCCAAGACAGATAGTTAACTTTGTTGTAAATTAATATTACGTATAGCAGATTAATTCAGGAGAAGGTATGGATGTCTGCCCGCCCGACAGTTCTCATCGTCGAGAATGATCAGCCAACCATCCAATTTCACTGCCGCACGTTTGAGCAAGAATATCAAATACAAGCCGGGTCAGTCACTTATCTGATCCATCTCATCCTGCCTGCGACGCGGCTGGCAATTGTGCGTCGCCAAATTTCCCACATATCTTAAACACATCTTAACAGGAGGCACAGAATGAGTAGTATCGCTTCTCTAGAACCAGCAACGCCCCGCAGACCCGCATGGCAGAAGCGCTGGTTTGGTCCTGAAGCCCGCGTGGCCTGGCTGTTTATTTTGCCTAGCCTGATTGGGTTCACAGTGTTCTATGCCGTTCCCGCTGTGCGTGGTTTGCTGATCAGTTTCACCAACTGGGACATGTTAACAACTCCCAAGTTTGTTGGCACCGACAACTATACCAAGCTTCTGAGCGATCCGGCATTCTGGGATTCGTTGGGGAAGACGTTGCTCTATGTTTTGTTGAATATTCCGTTGCAGACCATACTGGCTGTGAGCCTGGCGGCATTGATGGATCGTGTCACGAAATCCTCATTAATTCGAGGCATTTTCATCATGCCGTGGCTGCTGCCGCCCGTGACCGTGGCATTGATCTGGCTGTGGATGTTGGATCCATCGCTCGGCTTCGTCAATAACGTCCTCCGGACTTTAGGTTGGCAAACCCTGTCGTTTTTGGGGTCGCCTACTCAAGCAATGCCCTCGATTGCGCTGATCAACATCTGGCAGTACACCGGTTATACTGCGCTGCTGTTCTTCGCAGGCTTGCAGACCATTCCAAAAGAAGTATACGAAGCCGGTTCGATTGACGGCGCCAGCGAAACCCGCATGTTTTGGTCACTCACGATCCCTCTGCTACGCCCGGTGCTGGCTTTTGTGTTGGTCACGTCCATCATTGGCTCGTTCCAGATATTCGACACAATTGCCGTCACCACCAAAGGCGGCCCCGTCAATGCGACCAGAGTGATCACCTGGTTCATCTATGATTACGCCTTTGGGCGCTTCCAAATGGGTTACGCCACGGCGATCGCCGTAGCACTGTTCGTCATCCTGATCGCGGTGACGATTGCGCAAATGCGCATCTTGAATGCCAACCAATCGGATCTCGCTTAACCCAATCAGGAGACCTGACATGACTACAAATGCTTCAACCCTGACTACGTCAGCTTCCAGCGTCAAGCGCTCCCACCGTCGAATCTCAGTGGGCAAAATCCTCGCCTGGTTCATACTGATCGTCGCGATCGTGGTTGTTCTATTTCCCTTCTGGTGGGTCATCCGCACGTCCCTGTCCACCCAGCGAGATATGTTTGCCAATTCAGCATCGCTCGCGCCAGTTGGCCCTACCACGATCAATTATGCCCGGGTTTTAGGGCAAGTCGATACTGCCACGGCCATTGCGGCTGGCGGTTCCGGCCAGAAGATTGACTTCCTGTTATATTTACGCAATTCGATCATCGTTGCTGTGCTGACGGTGGTGGGACAGGTCTCTTTCTGTGCGCTGGCGGCATATGCCTTCGCCCGCCTGACCTTTCCACTGCGTGATCAGATTTTCTTCCTGTACATCACGGGCTTGATGATCCCCGGCATTGTGACACTGATCCCCAATTTCATCCTGATCCGGCAGTTGCAGTGGCAAAACACCTTCTTTGGCCTCATCGCCCCGTCTTTTTTGATGACGCCATTTGCAGTTTTCTTCCTGCGACAATTCTTCCTGGGCTTAAACCGGGAACTAGAGGAAGCGGCAAAGTTAGATGGCTGTTCGATCTTTGGCGTATTTCGGCAAATCATCCTCCCCATCAGCCTCCCGCCCATCACAACGATCGGCATTCTGACCTTCGTGACCGCCTGGAACGCGTACCTGTGGCCTTTCCTGGTTGGCCAGAATGAAAACGTGCGTATGTTGACGGCTGCGCTCGCCATTTTCCGTTCGCAGACGCCACAGGGTGCACCCGACTGGACCGGCCTGATGGCAGCCACCATGGTCGCCTTGTTGCCAACGCTACTCTTGTTCATCTTTGTCGGCCGCCGCATAGTGAACAATATTCAATTTACTGGCTTCAAATAAGGAGGTGCGCGCATCTGACCAAACACACTGCTTCTGATGGAATACGATCGAACGTTGCTTTGAGCAAGTCTGAATCCAAACATATCCTACTATATGAGGAGAATAACCATGAAGAGAAAACATTTGCTGTCGTCTATCCTGTTCGTGCTGATCGCAGTCAGCCTGGCGCTCGCTGCCTGCGCGCCTGCGGCTGCAACAACGCAAGCGCCCGCGTCAACTCAAGCTCAGCCAGCGCAATCGACATCAGCCCCCGCCCAACCCAGCGGTCAGGCCGTCACCATCCGTTACGTGCTATGGGATTCGGCTCAGCAGCCCGCATATGAGGCGTGTGCAAAAGCCTTTACTGCGAAGAATCCCAATATCACGGTCAAGATCGAACAGTCCGGTTGGGATGATTATTGGACGGCCATCCAGACCGGCTTTGTCAGTGGAGATGCCCCCGACGTCTTTACCGACCATCTTGCCAAGTATCCCGAGTTCGCCAATAAAGGCCAGTTGGTTGATATTCAACCTTTGGTTGATCAGGACAAGGTGGACACGAGTATTTATCTCAAGGGTCTGGCCGACCTGTGGATGAAGAATGGCAAGCGCTACGGCCTGCCCAAGGACTGGGATACGATCGCTGTCTTCTACAACAAGGACATGTTTACGAAGGCAGGCGTCGATCCAGCGATCATGAAGGACTGGACCTGGAATCCGAAGGATGGTGGCACATTTGAACAGACCATCGCCAAGCTGACCCTCGATAAGAATGGCAAGAATGGCCTCGACCCGGCATTCGACAAGACCAACGTCGTCCAATACGGTTTCATTCCCGAAGGCGGCGGTTCTGGCGTTGGTCAAACTCAGTGGAGCATGTATGCGGTCAGCGACGGCTGGAAGTTCAACGATGGCCCCTGGGGCACGAAATATTATTACGACGATCCAAAATTAGCCGAAACGATGACCTGGTATGCCGGCCTATCCACGAAGGGCTTTGCCCCGAAAGAGGAAGATGTCACCAGCCTGGGCGGAGCTACGCTCTTTGAGACCGGCAAAGGCGCGATGGTAACAGAAGGCTCCTGGAACATCAATAACTTTGTGACGGGCTCCAAGTTCGGGGTTGGCTTTGGACTGTTGCCAGTCGGCCCTCAGGGCCGTAAGAGCATGTTCAACGGTCTGGCTGACTCAATCTGGGTCGGCACAAAGCACCCGAATGAAGCCTGGGCATGGGTGAAGTTCGCGGCCTCGGCTGAATGTGAAAATATCGTTGGCGATACGGGTGTGGTTTTCCCGGCGATCCAATCCGGGGTGGATAAGTCTCTGGCGAAACACAAGGCAGATGGCGTAGATGCAAGCGCCTTCACGCAAGAAGCCGAGGATCCCAATGGAACCTTCCTCTTCCCGATCGCGGATCATGCATCTGAAGTAGACAATATCATGAAGCCAACGATGGAAAGCATCATGCTGCATACAGCTGACGCTGCTACGGCTCTGAAAACGGCCAACGACCAGGTCAATGCATTGTTCAAATAGCCAGGAAAATCAAACAATATGTGAGGTGGGCGAATGCCCACCTCACATCCTATTCAGGACTCTTGCCGCATGATCCATTTCAATCCCGACACCCGCACCTTCAATCTGCTGCTGCGCACCAGCTACTATGCTTTTCAGATAGATAGCGCTAATCGCGTGATCCACTTAGGTTGGGGGTTACGACCCGAGAATGCTACGTTTGAAGATGTCATCAGTGGCAAAGTTGTCCGTAAATATGACGAGCCTCCTGGCAGTTTCATCGACCTGATGCGGCCCGATGAAGTTTTGACCTTTGGAGATGTTGCGTCGTACCAGGTTACGCTGAAAGCCAACTTCCCAACGCTGCCAGTGCCTTTGAAAGAGGGCGAGTTGCTGCACCTTCCTATTCGTGATCTACGCCTGCGCTATATTAATCATTCGATTGTCACCGATGCGCAGCCAGGCCTTACGCCAACCCACAATTTGCCAGTAAAAAACAGCTCACCGCGCGAAACGCTGCGCGTCCAATTAAAGGACCCAGTGCAAAATTTATTTGTCACGCTGTGTTATCGCCTCACACCGGAGCAGGATATCCTGGAGCGCTGGTGTGAGTTGGAAAACGCAGGACAGGCTGTTGTCTCATTCGAAATCTGCAATTTTGCGTCGCTGCAATTGCCGGCTGGCACCAACGAATTGACTTACCTGACCGGCACCTGGGCGCGAGAATTCACCACGCATCGTCAATGCCTGACCCCCGGCACGCTGATCTTTGAAAGCCGCAGCATGCAAACGGGGCACATCGCTAATCCCATCTTCATGATCAATCGACCCGGTCAGGTGTGGGAAGACAGCGGCATGGTCTACTTCGGCGCGCTCGCCTACAGCGGCGCGTGGCAAATCGCCGTTGAACTTTTACCGACGTGGGATGTACGCATTCATGGAGGGTATCAAGCGTCTGATTTCCAACTCGATCTGGCGCCGGGCGAAAAGCACGTTACACCGGCCCTGGTATGCGGCGTTAGCTCCGATGGTTGGGGGGGTGCGAGCCGTCGCTTGCACGCCTTCATACAAGATCGAGTGCTGCCGCGCCCGCCACAAGGGCCATCCTTCCGCCCCGTATTGTACAACGGCTGGGAAGCCAGCTACTTCGATTTGAGTTATGAAGGTCAAGCGAAGCTGGCGCGTAAAGCAGCAGCCATGGGTGTCGAACTGTTTTGCATCGATGATGGCTGGTTCGGGGCAAGGCGCAACGATCATGCCGGCTTAGGGGATTGGAACGTACGCGTCGACGCTTTCCCGAATGGCCTGGAACAACTCGTTCAGGAAGTTCATCGCCTGGGAATGAAGTTCGGCCTGTGGATTGAGCCGGAGATGGTTAACCCTGACTCCGATCTATATCGCCAACATCCCGATTGGGTGCTGCACTTTCCCGGTCGCGAACGCACCGAATCACGGAATCAATTGATCCTGGATTTTGGTCGCGAAGAGGTGGTTGAGCATATCTTCGCGGTGCTCGATGCTCTGGTCGACCGTTACTCAATTGCTTTTTTTAAATGGGATATGAATCGCTTAACTACGGAACCGGGCTCTGTCGTGGGCAAAGCGATCTGGCGCAGGCATGTCGCAGGGGTGTATTCCATCATGGATCGGTTACGCCAGAAACATCCCACATTGGATATTCAAAGTTGTTCGGGTGGTGGCGGGCGGGTCGATCTTGGAATTATGGCACGCACCGATCAAGTGTGGGTCAGCGATAATACAGACGCCTTCGATCGCATTCGAATTCAAGAAGGTTTCAGCCTTGCGTACCCAGCGCGCTGCATGGAGGCATGGGTCACACACGAGCATTCCCACATTACAAAGCGAAAGACTTCGCTAAGTTTGCGGTTTGATGTGGCAATGCGAGGCGCATTAGGCATTGGCTCCAGCCTCAACCAGCTCGACGACGCAGAATTGGCTGAATACGCCAGCTATATTGCATTCTATAAACGCATACGCCCTGTAATCCAGGAGGGCATCTTGTATCGTCTGGAGCGCCTGGAAGAATTTCAAGCGTCGGTAATCGAGTATGTTTTGTTAGATGGATCCGAGGCTGTATATTCTGAAGTGATCCGCGACTACCCGGTCGGAAGTTTCAGGCCAAATGCGCTGTTGAAAAACCTGATTCCCAATGCAGTCTTTACCGTCACGGATCGGCACGCGCATGAAGTCCATCGTGCCAGCGGCTATGAATTGATGACACTCGGCTTGCCGCGCGAGATAATGGAGCATGTCGGCTACAGTCGGACACTGTATCTTCGCGCGACTTAATTGATAGGAGGTAATTATGTTGAACGTAGTCACCTTTTCCAGACAATTCGGCAGTGGGGGAAGCTACATCGCTGTCGATGTGGCGACAACCCTGCGGTTAAAGTATATCGATCGCGAGATCATTGATCGGGCCGCCCGAGATGCCGGGGTGTCAGAGGCAGCGCTTGATCGCATGGAGGGGCGGGCGGGTCTCGTGCGACGCGTCTTGGACACCCTGGGACAGATGCCAGCGATCCCTATTGATCCGAGTGCTTCCAGGCGAGAAGCGGCCTTGCGGAAGACTGATCTTCTGGACCCGGATATCCAGACGCTCATGGAAAAAGAAGGACTTACCCGCGTGGAAGCAATCAGCCACATACAGGGGATGTACTTAGAAGCCTCTCGGCCAGAGAAAATCGAATACCGTGACCTGATCAGCTCAATCGTGATCGAGTATGCCAAGGCTGGTAACACCGTTATCGTTGGGCGTGGAAGTCAGATGATCTTGAAGGATTGGCCTAACGTACTGCACGTCCAGATCATTGCTCCTTTTGCAACGCGGGTGGAGACAATTATGGCCCGAGAAAAGCTAGATCGCAGAGAAGCCGAAAGACGTGTGAAGGAAAGCGATGAATCTCGAGCGAGCTACCTCCGGCGTTACTATAAAGTAAACTGGCTCGAGTCTGACAATTACGATTTGGTGATTAACACGGGTAAAATCCCTCAACCGCAGGCGGTTGAGACGATCGTATCAGTGATGCAGGGGCACTCATAATCTGACAGCTTGCTCCAAATCAGATTCCACGTCGCAAAGAAGGATAAAACACCATGCTTGAGTATCCTCATCGCCGGTTCAATCAGCTCACCCACGAATGGGTGCTCGTCTCGCCGCATCGCGCCAGGCGTCCGTGGCTGGGCCAGATCGAAAAAGCGCCCCCTGAGGACTTGCCCCGCTATGACCCCACCTGCTATCTCTGCCCCGGCAATTCCCGCGCAGGGGGAGTCAAGAATCCCCAATACGAATCAACATTTGTATTTGATAATGATTTTGCGGCGTTATTGCCCGAGACTGACCAGATTTCGCCGGATCCGAGTCCCGATTCACTGTTCATCGCAAAACCCGAGCTTGGGACCTGCCGAGTCGTGTGTTTTTCGCCCCGTCACGATCTGACGCTTCCGGAATTACCGCAGGCTGAGGTCGAAGCTGTCATTCGCACCTGGCGAGATCAGACTCGCGAACTTGAGGCGCTGGACTACATCCAATACGTGCAGGTGTTTGAAAACAAAGGTGCGATGATGGGCTGCTCGAATCCACACCCGCACAGTCAGATCTGGGCCGTGAACCATATTCCGAATGAGCCAGCTAAGGAACTCAAAACACAACAGCAATATTGGCTCGAAGCCAAGAGCTGTTTGCTGTGTGACTATTTAGCAAAGGAGCTTGAAGCGAAAGAACGTATTGTAACTCAGAATGAAGAATTTGCTGCGGTCGTACCATTTTGGGCTGTATGGCCGTTTGAGATTCTATTGGTGGCCCGGCGGCATTGTGGCGGATTGACCGATCTCGATCCAGGCCAGATCGCGTCGCTGGCTGACATCCTTCGCCGCATCACCGCCAAATATGACAATTTGTTTGAAATCTCATTCCCATACTCGATGGGCTTTCACCAATATCCAACGAAAGAACAAGGAATCGACCGTGAAGCATGGCATTTTCACGCCCACTTTTATCCACCTCTTTTGAGATCGGCTACAGTCAAGAAGTTCATGGTGGGTTATGAGATGCTGGCTGAAGCGCAGCGTGATCTGACCGCTGAACAGGCCGCTGAGCGATTGCGCAGTCTGCCGGATCAGCATTATCGTAGCCGTGAGGAGGGAGCATGAGAGTCCTGGTTGCAGGCGGTGCCGGCTACATAGGCAGTGTGGTAGCCCAGCACCTGATCGAAGCCGGGCACGCCGTCACGATCTATGATAACCTGAGCAAGGGCCATCAAGGGGCCCTGCCCCAGCAAGCCCAATTTGAATTGGGTGATATTTTGGATCGAGTGCGGCTGGACGAGGTGTTGGGCCAGGGCCCGTACGATGCGATCCTTCACTTTGCAGCCTTCATCGAGGCTGGCGAGTCGATGAAGGATCCCGGCCGGTTTTTCCACAATAACGTCAGTGGCAGCCTGACGCTCATTGAAGCCGCCGCCGCACACCGGGTGCCGCGCTTTGTATTCTCATCTTCAGCGGGCGTCTACGCCAGCCAGGACCGGCCTATTAAGGAAACAGATCCGATTGGAGCTGCCAGTGTCTATGGCCACACCAAGCGCATGATCGAAGAAATACTTGGTTGGTATCACCGGATCTATGGACTGAGTTATGCAGCCTTGCGCTACTTCAATGCCGCCGGCGCGACCGGTGAGCGCGGCGAAGCGCATCAACCAGAATCTCATCTAATTCCGCTCGTGCTGCAAGTAGCCTTGGGGCAGCGGGAGGCGATCGCTATTTATGGCAGCGATTATCCAACGCCGGATGGCACCTGCATTCGTGATTACATTCATATCACAGACTTGGCCACAGCACACGTGTTGGCGTTGAATGGGCTTGAGACCCGTTCCGAAACAATCTATAACCTCGGCAATGGTTCAGGCTATTCGGTACTGGAAGTTATTCAGGCCGCGCGTGAGATTACTGGCCATCCGATTCCGATCCAGCAAGCGGCACGACGCCCTGGAGATCCGGCCAGATTGGTTGCCAGCAGCGAGAAGGCTCGTTCCGAGTTGGGTTGGACACCGCGTTACCCGGATTTGCGCGAAATTATGCTAAGCGCCTGGCATTGGCATCAAAAACACCCTGATGGTTATGGCGATATCCAAGAACATTGAGCGGCAGGTGTTGTGCAAGAGTTCAACAAACGTTTTAGCGCTGCCCCATTGCACCTTGTGCGTGCGCCAGGACGCTTGAATTTAATCGGTGAGCACATGGATTCCGAGGGACACTCAACCGGAACAGGTCAACGATTGGGTGCGGGCTATGCCTGAAATTGATTACACATTACGAGGTTAAGTATTGGCTATCAAACCAGCGCGGCCGCAATCGAATCGCCTTATTCGGCTTGTGGCAAACCGATCAGATGCAATAGCTATTGCACTGTTTCTGGCGGCGTTTGGCATCTATTGGTTGTCAGCGGCATTGGCAGGACATACACAATCGCCGGAGTCGGCTTATTTTAACGACCTGGCCAACGCGTTCTTGCATGGTCATTTATACCTGTCTAACCCAACCAGCACTCGCGATTTGACGCCGTTTACTGGATATTGGTACGTGCCATTTCCGCCTTTGCCCGCCTTGCTGTTGCTGCCTTGGGTCGCCGTCAGCGGTGTTGCGCAGGTTAACACGGTGCTGTTCGCGGCCGTGATGGGTGCGCTCAACGTGGCCCTGGCTTTTCTGTTGTTACAGGCGTTAACACGACGCGGCTGGACACAGTTATGCGCTACCGACAACGTATGGCTGACAATTCTCTTTGGCGCGGGTAGTGTACAGTGGTATATGGCGACACAAGGTACCGTCTGGTTTGTCAGCCAAATCTGCACCGTGACTTTTATGCTGGCAGCTGCATGGTTCGCGGTGGCGAGGAGATCAGCATTGTTGGCTGGCACCGCCTTAGGGTTGGCGATGCTCGCCCGCCCCAATGTCGCACTGTTCTATCCGTTCCTGGCGGGCGTCGGTTTGGAATTGCTCAAGGCTGAACAACCCAAACGACAATTACGACGTTGGCTGAGTTGGTGTATATTGATGGCGCTCCCCATGATCGTCAGCTTAGTGGGATTGCTGGGTTACAATTATGCACGCTTTCAGAACTTTACAGACTTCGGCTATACTCACGCAAATGTTGCGCCGCGGGTAGCTGGTGACTTAATGGCATACGGGCAGTTCAACGTGCGTTATATACCGCATAACTTATGGGCAATGCTGTTGAGCGGGCCTACCTGGAACGCCAGAGACCAATCGATTTCGCCGAACCCCGATGGCATGAGTCTGCTGCTCGTCACTCCAGCGCTGATCTATCTGGTGTGGGCACGCAAAAAAACCCCTCTGGTCATTGGCGCATGGGCAGCGGTTGCGCTGATGGTCATCATCCTTTTGCTGTATTACAACACCGGTTGGATGCAGTTTGGCTATCGGTTCAGTCTGGACTTCATGACGCCCGTTTTGGTACTGCTGGCGATCGGTGCGGGCCAACACGTTAACTCCCTGATGCGGTTCTTGATCATCCTGAGCGTGCTTGTTAATCTGTGGGGGGTTTGGTGGTTCAATACTTATTCAATTGCG
>Ga0335070_10006588_pt1 | contig 13659 bp, 15 predicted proteins | sample Lox_Sample_13_FD_206722 | JGI IMG/M metagenome (GOLD analysis project Ga0335070, IMG submission 206722) | Soil microbial communities from Loxahatchee National Wildlife Refuge, Florida, United States - Lox_Sample_1.3 | ecosystem: Environmental > Terrestrial > Soil > Wetlands | place: USA...
ATATCGCGGAGATCGAGATAAGCCATAACTGCTGTGGTATGGCACGTGCACTTTGAGTTTGGCGACTCTCTCTCATGAAGAAGAAATGGCCTGCGTTGGATTGCGCATTCCATCTGGGCTCAAAGGAGATTGTGATTTCATGAAACATGTATCACTGAATATCAACGGCGTGGCTCGTTCGCTGATCGTAGATCCGGAGAAGAGCCTCGTCAAAGTCCTGCGCGACCATCTTCTGCTAACGGGCTGCAAGGCCTGCTGCGCTGACGGTCAATGCGGCGCTTGTACTGTCATCGTCGATGGAGAGGCCGTCCGGTCTTGCATGCTAGCGGTCGGCGAACTCCCTGACGAAGCCAAAATCACCACGATTGAAGGGCTTGGTTTACCAGGTAAGTTGCATCCCTTGCAGACGGCATGGATGGCGCACGGCGGTGCGCAGTGCGGGATTTGCACCCCCGGCTTTTTGATGTCCGCGAAGGTGCTGCTCGATAAGAACCCGAACCCAACGCGCGAAGACGTCCGAGAGTGGTTCGAAGTCAATCGGAACGCCTGCCGTTGTACGGGTTATAAGCCCCTGGTAGATGCGGTCATGGATGCCGCCAGTGTCCTGCGCGGCGAGAAGAAACAGGAAGACCTGTTGTTTGAACCAAAAGCTAACCAGAGCATTATGGGCACGAATTATCCACGTCCCTCCGCGCTTGCCAAAGTTACTGGAACTTGGGATTTCGGAGCTGATGTGGCCTTGCACATGCCACCCGACACGCTCCGTCTCGCTCTGGTGCAAGCCCAGGTCTCGCACGCAAATATCAAGAACATCGACACGTCGGAAGCCGAAAAGATGCCGGGTGTCGTGAAAGTGGTCACCCACAAAGACGTTAAAGGCAAAAATGCAATCACGGGACTGATCACCTTCCCAACCAACAAAGGCGATGGTTGGGATCGTCCGATCCTTTGCAAAGACAAGGTATTTCAGTTCGGAGATGCGATCGCGATCGTGTGCGCCGATACCGAGGAGCATGCCCAGGCGGCCGCCGGGAAAGTCAAAGTGGACCTAGAGGTCCTGCCGGCTTATATGAGTGCACCGGCGGCGATGGCCCCCGATGCGATCGAAATCCATCCCGGCGTTCCGAATGTGTACTACGAGCAGGGCGTTGCCAAGGGCGAGGATACAGCGCCGGTCCTGGCCCGCGCGGCATACACCGTCGAGACCGAAACGTATTGCAGCAGGCAGCCGCATCTTCACCTCGAGCCCGATTGCGGTTGCGCATACCTGGACGAGGAGGGCCGTCTGACGATCCACTCCAAGAGCATTGGCCTGCATCTCCACCATGCCATGATTTGTCCGGGCATCGGCGTTGAACCCGCCAAACTGCGTCTGATTCAGAACGGCACCGGTGGGACCTTTGGATACAAATTCAGCCCGACCATGGAGGCGCTACTCGGGGTGGCGTGCCTGGCCACCGGCAGACCTGTCTCGCTCGTCTATAATCAGTTCCAAAACATCACCTATACCGGGAAGAGGTCTCCCTGCGAGATGAAAATCAAGTTGGGCGCCGACAAGAACGGTAAGCTCCTGGCGATGGAAACAGATTGGTGGATTGACCACGGTCCGTACTCCGAATTCGGCGACCTGCTTACAATCAGGCAGGCCCAATTCACGGGCGCCGGTTACGACCTCCCCAATATCCGCGGAAAGGGAAGGACCGTGTGCACGAATCACGCCTGGGGCTCGGCTTTCCGTGCCTACGGCTCGCCCCAGTCGTTCCTCGCTTCTGAAATCGCCGTGGACATGCTTGCCGAAAAGATGGGGATGGACCCCTTCGAGCTTCGCTATCGGAACATCTATCGCCCTCCGGCGACCACCCCAACGGGTCAGACCCCGGACGTCTATTGCCTGGAGGGCCTCTTCGATAAGCTCCGTCCCAAATGGGAGGAAGCCAAGAAGCGATGTAAGCAACTCTCCACCCCAGCTAAGCCGCGAGGCGTCGGCTTTGCATTGGGGATCTATGGTTGCGGCCTGGATGGACCCGACAACTCGGAAGCCGCGATCGAGTTGACCCCCACGGGAGTGACTCTGTTCAATTGTTGGCAGGATCATGGCCAGGGCGCCGACTGCGGCGCACTGACGATTGCGCACGAGACACTGCGTCCGCTGGGGCTGCGGCCCGAACAGATCCGCTTGATGATGAACGACACTGGAATTCCAAACGTCAATAGCGGTCCTTCCGGCGGAAGCCGATCGAACGTATTTACCGGAAACGCCACGAAAGTCTCGTGCGAAATGCTGTTGAATGCGATGCGAAAGAAGGACGGCACCTATCGCACCTACAATGAAATGGTCGCCGAAAACATCCCGCTGCATTACAACGGAAAGTGGGTCGCCACCGATTGCGCTGCCTGCAGCAGTGAGACCGGTCAGGGTAAACCATTTCCTGTATACATGTACGGGCTGTTTATGCCGGAAGTGGAAGTCGACCTGAAGACCGGCAAGGTTCAGGTAGTGAAGTTCACGATGGCAGTTGACGTCGGAACGATCATTAACAAGTCGGTGGTAGACGGCCAGATTTACGGCGGACTGGCGCAAGGCATCGGACTGGCGCTCCGCGAGGATTTTGAGGATCTCACCAAACACACCAACCTCAAGGCCTGCGGCCTGCCGTATTGCAAAGACATTCCGGACGACATGGAAATTATTTACCAGCAGACCCCTCGTCCGCTGGGGCCTTTTGGAGCGGCCGGCGTGGGAGAAGTGCCTCTCACAGCGCCGCATCCCGCTATTCTGAACGCCATTCACAACGCTTGTGGCGTGCGCATTACCCGCGTTCCTGCTTTGCCTAAAGTCGTTAAGGCTGCTCTCGAGAAGGCCAAGCAGGAAACCCTTGTCCATGCTTGATCGCATCAGGCCGGGGGCGTGCCCCCGGCCTGCTCTTCTGCTCGACCGCGAACTGAGGGCGCGAACGTGAAAGGTGAACAGGTCAGAGCCTGGGAAGGGCAATGTATTCAGGAACAACCGCCCTTTTGTCAGGCAGCCTGTCCTATTCACGTCGATGTGCGGGCAATGATCGACTGCATCCGCAACAGCGATTTCAAAGCTGGTTTTGGGCTTCTATCGCGATTGCTCTTTTTTCCGGGCATTCTTTCCCGGATCTGTGATCACCCCTGCGAAGCCTACTGCAAACGTCGTGAGGTCGGAGATTCATTGCGCGTCGGCGCCCTTGAGCGGGCGTGCGCCACGTATGGAGGGCCGGCACCCGCTCGCTCAATTGCTCCACCGAATGGAAAGCGAGTGGCGGTTGCCGGCGGCGGTCTTAGCGGTCTGACAACCGCTGCCGAACTCGCTGCCAAGGGATACAAGGTCGTGCTCTTCGAGGAGGAGCCGGCATTGCTTCCTCGAATTCGCGCATTCGATACACGTCTGATCTCGCCGGAAACGATTGACGAGGAACTGGCCCTGCTGGAGCAGTTTGACATTGAGGTCCGAGTAAATGCGGCCGCCGATGATGTTCCTGCTCTGGGCCAAGCATTCGACGCTGTGTACGCCGGACTGGGGAGTGGCAAGCGCACAACGTTTCGTATCGGCCACATCAATCCCGATACCCTGGCCACAGAGTATCCAAACATCTTCGCCGGCGGGAGTTTCAGATCGCGAGGCGGGGAGTACTCGCCGGTCACTTCGGTCCAGGACGGCAAGACTGCGGCGATCTCGATCGATCGGTTCCTGCAAGGTGCTTCGTTAACCGCGGCCAGGCCAGCTCCGGGGCCGTTTGAGACGCGCTTGTACACGAACACGGCTGGCATCCTTCCCGCTACCGCGGTACAGCCTGCCGACCCGCTGAACGGATATTCGAAAGCGGAAGCAATACGCGAAGCCGGCCGGTGCTTTCCGTGCGGCTGTCTGGAATGTGTCAAGAGCTGCGAATACCTGGCTTACTACAAGTCCTACCCCAAGCGGTACGTTCGCCAGATCTACAACAACCTGTGCATTGTGCTGGGTGATCATCCTTCCAACCGCATGATCAACTCCTGCACTCTATGCGAACTGTGCGCGGAAGTGTGCCCGGAAAAATTCAACATGGCACAGGTCTGCGTCCAGGCGCGTGAGGACATGGTGGCAAAGGGAAAGATGCCCCCCTCGGCGCACGATTTCGCGCTGCGCGACATGTCGTTTAGCACTAGCGAGCTATTCACTCTAGCGCGGCACGAGCCAGGCTTGAACTCCAGCGCGGCCGTATTCTTTCCCGGGTGCCAATTGTGTGCCTCTTCGCCGGATCAAGTGTTCGGTATATATCAGCATCTACGGCGCAACCTTCCGGGCGGAGTGGGGCTCATGCTCGGTTGTTGCGGTGCTCCCGCACGCTGGGCAGGCCGGCCAGATCAGTTTGCAGCGGTGCTCGAAAATTTGACCGCCCAATGGAGCAGCCTGGGGCGTCCTCGCCTCATCACCGCATGCTCCTCGTGCTATCGGACCCTGGCTGAGTCCAGGCCCGACATGCCGATCGAGTCTCTTTGGAGCGTTCTCGCCGCCGTGCCTCTTCCCGGAGAGGCCGCTCGGCCTCGCCGCTTGGCGATTCATGATCCGTGCAGCACTCGTCACTACGGCTGCGTCGGGGATGGTGTGCGCCGCCTGCTGGGCAAGCTGGCTGTGGAGATCGAGGAATTAGACGGTCCTCAGAAGACCACCTGTTGCGGCTATGGCGGTCTGGTGCGATTCGCGAACCCCGCTGTGGCCGAGAAGATCGTCGCCAAGCGAATTGCGCAAAGCCCGACCGATTACGTTACTTATTGCGCCATGTGCCGTGACAGCTTCGCACGTCAGGGAAAGCGCGCGCTGCACGTGCTCGACCTGATGTTTCCACAGACGGAGTCGGATCCGGCCGCGCGCCCCGACCCCGGTTTTTCCTGGCGGCGCGAGAATCGCGCTCGCCTCAAGCGGCGCGTACTTGCTGAAATCTGGAGCGAACCTATGCCCGATCAACCGCAGACCCCCATCGAAATTTCTCCCCAGGTGCGCGAATTGCTCGAGCGGCGGATGATCCTAATCGACGATGCGCGCGCCGTAATCGAGCACGCCGAAGCAACCGGAGAAAAGCTCGAAATGGTCGCTACGGGCCACCTGCTTGCGTTTTATCGCCCAGCTAGCGTGACGTTCTGGGTTGAATATTCCGTGACGGAAAACGGCTTCGTCGTCCATAACGCCTACAGTCACCGGATGCAGGTTGGCTGACATGAGCGGCGGACCTCGAGAGCCTGCGATTCCGAGGCTACTCTGCGTGAAATGCCGGCGAGAGCTCGTGCCTGGGCAGGTGACCGTTTCCTACCTCGGCAAGGCGTTTCCTATTGAGCTGTTGAAGTGTCCGCAGTGCGGCGTAGCTTATGTCTCCGAGGCGTTAGCCACGGGAAAAATGCTCACAGTCGAGCAGGCCTTGGAGGACAAATGAGCTCCTCCTGTCCGTCTTCACCAGGCAAGCTGTACGAAACCAGCGCAGGACCCGGGGGATTGGAGCTCATCGCGCGCGGACTGAACCTGGCAGGCGTTACGCCCGGGGCGCGAATCATCGATATTGGGTGCGGCTCGGGAGAAGCGGTGCAGTGGATGCGCGCCAGCCGCGGCCTGGAAGCATTTGGTATCGATTGTGCGCGCGAGCGCTTTCATATAGGCGGTCGGCTTGTTCAAGGCGACGGTGGGGATCTGCCGTTTACCTCGGGAGCATTCGATGCGGTGCTTGCGCAATGCAGTTTTTCGATCATACGCCGGCGGGAAGCGGCGCTCCGCGAGTGCGCCCGTGTGCTCGTCCCGCGGGGCGTTTTGATCGTCGCCGACGTGTACGATCGAGGCGGGCCAGACGCCAGCGGTCGGTGGCCGGCCTTGCTTCCATTCGACGATTTTTGGCGCCAACTGGCCGCTCAACGCTTCCATCCCCTGCTGTGGGAGGACCACTCGCGGGTTCTCAGCCAGTTCCTATTCCGCTTTGTGATGGAACACGGGTCGCTTGATGGACTCTGGAATGCTGCGGGGAGAGATGGAACTCGTTCCTGCTCTCTTGGAGCATCCGTGCGCGGGAAGCGTCCGGGATATTTTCTGCTAATTGCCAGAACGGAAGGAGAGTGAGGTCATGCCTCTTGATTCGATGGACATAATGACGTTTCACTTGCAGGGCTTCTACTGCAGTCAGATTCTGACCTTGCAGGCCCTCGAAGAGCAGGGCAAGAAAAATCCCGACCTGATTCGTTCCATGACGGCCCTGTGTTTAGGATTGGGCTGCGGTAAAGTCTGCGGCGCGCTTACGGGCGGCTGCTGCGTGTTGGGGCTCTATGCGGGCAAAGCAACTGCTGAAGAAAACGCAGATCCCCGGCTACCGATCATGCTGACGGAATTCAATGATTGGTTCGAGCAGAAGTTCACCTCATTATATGGCGGTATCACTTGCGCCGACATCACCAAAGACGATGAGCGGCTCCGCATGGACCGGTGCCCCGATATCGTCCGCGCTTCATTTGAGAAGGTCACCGAGATTTTAAGAGCGAATGGCTACCAGCTTAGCCACACCGGACGGCAAGAACAATCATCATGAACCGGCATCACGAAGCCGAAGCGATTGACGACGCGACAGAGAGTGTTTGTCCGGTATGCCTCCAGCGCATCTCCGCCCGCAGGATCGCGGAGGGTCGCGATGTTTACCTCGTGAAGACCTGTCCCGGCCATGGCAGCTTTCGGACCATCATCTGGCGTGGTGAGCCGGATTATCAGGCCTGGGGCACAGGAAAAAGGACGCCATCGAGACCTCCGGTCTGCGCGACTGCCCGCAATGAAGGATGCCCCTTCGACTGCGGGCTGTGCCCGGAACACCGCCAACACACTTGTTGCGTGGTTATGGAGGTGACCCAACGCTGCAATCTCTCGTGCCCATTCTGCTTCGCCTCGGCTCCAAAACACCAATCTGATCCTGACCTGGAGACAATTGCAGACTGGTGCCGCTCGCTGCTGGATGCGGGCGGTCCGTTCAATCTGCAATTATCGGGCGGGGAACCCACCGTACGAGAGGACGTTCCCGATATCATCTCGTTGGCGCGCGGCCTGGGGTTTCCGTTCGTGCAACTGAATACGAATGGGATTCGGCTCGCAACCCAGTCCGGATACGCCCATGAATTGAAACGCGCGGGACTCGGCTGCGTGTTTCTGCAGTTCGATGGCTTGACCGACGAGGTCTACCAGCGAATGCGAGGGCGCCGGCTACTCGATTTGAAGCTGGCTGCAATCCGCGCCTGTGGTGAAAGCGAAATAGGCGTGGTGCTGGTGCCTACGCTCGTGCCGGGAGTCAACATCGCCCAGATTGGGGAGGTTCTGCAATTCGCAATCGACCACATGCCGACCGTCCGCGCGGTGCATTTTCAGCCGGTCAGCTATTTCGGCCGGTTCCCGAAAACACCCACCGATAAAGACAGGATCACTATTCCGGAAGTGCTTTGCGAAATCGAGTTGCAGACCCGCGGGAGGATTCCAGCGGCGGCGTTCTATCCTCCTTCGGCCGAGAACCCCTACTGCTCGTTCCAGGGCAAGTTCGTAGTTCAGCCAGATGGATCAATCCGTCCATCCGCCAAGCCGCAGACCGCGGCATGCTGCGGCGCAGGATCGGAACTGGTGCAACTGGGAGCAGGCGAAGCGGCCCGGCGCTCACAGAAGTCCGTCGCACGCCAGTGGTGTTTTCCGCAACCCCGGCAGGCGGTACAGGAGCCCGGCCTCGATACTCAGAGTCTGGACGAGTTCCTGGCCGGCCAGCAGAACGTTCTTTCTATTTCAGGAATGGCCTTCCAGGACGCGTGGAATCTCGATCTCGACCGGCTGCGCGACTGCTTCTTGAACGCACTGGGCGCCGGCGGCCGGCTGATCCCCCTGTGTTCGTACAACTTGACGTCCAGCAATGGTCGAGCCCTGTATCGCGGTGTGGAGCGTGTATGAAAACGCCGTTAGAACAGTGGATCGCGGAAAGGACCCGGTTAGACCCGCTTACGCGTGAGACACTGGCGCGGTACCAGCTCGAGAGGTTGCGACAAACCGTTTCCTGGGCGCGCCGAAATAGTTCCGTCTACGCGCAGCGCCTGGAAAGCACTGCGGAGGAAGATATCCAGACACTCGCGGATGTCCGCCGGCTGCCGTTCACGAGCGCGCAGGATTTGAGAGAAAACCCTGCGGGATTCGTATGCGTTTCGCACAGCGAGATCAGCCGGATTATCTCGCTCATCACCAGCGGAACTACGGGCGCTGCCAAGCGAGTGTACTTTACGGCTCAAGAGCAGGAGGACGCCATCGATTTCTTCCAGCACGCGCTTGCGGTATTCGCTGGAAGCGATGATCGGATTCTGATTGTACTGCCGGGTGAGCGAACGGGCAGCGCGGGCGATTTGCTTGCTACCGCGGTTCGGAGACTCGGCGCAACTCCCATACCGTACGGAAATGTGAGCGATCCACTGCATGCCGTTCAGGTCGCAAGCGAGACGCGCGCCACCAGCATTATCGGCGTGCCCAGCGATTTGCTTGGCATGTCCCGCTGTAACGGACCGCGGTTGCATTTGCGTAGCGCTGCCCTGTGCAGCGATTATGTGCCGCAATCGGTCGTGCAGGCTTTGGAACATGCCTGGAAGTGCCGGATGTTCGAGCACTATGGATCCACGGAGATGGGACTGGCTGGTGGTGTGAATTGCGACGGACAGTGCGGCTACCACATGCGCGAGGCTGATCTCTACATTGAGATCGTAGATCCGCAAACCGGAGCCCCGCTTCTGGACGGCCACACTGGCGAGGTCGTGTTCACAACTCTGACCCGCCGTGGGATGCCGCTGATCCGCTATCGGACGGGCGACATATCGCGGCGCCTCACGGAGCGTTGCCCCTGCGGCAGCATTTTGCCTCGCCTCGAGCGGGTCCAAGGCCGGGTTGGCGGCTCAGTTCGATTAGGCAGCCGGGAAGAAATCTCTATGCCGCAATTGGAAGAGCGGTTGTACACGCTTCCATGGCTGATGCACTTCACCGCGACGATCGTTCGAGCTCGCCGCGACAGGCTTGTTATCATGACCCGCCTTGCTGCTTCCGCGCCCGCCGATTGGGAATACATCCTGCGCGATGCCCTGCTCGGAGTGCCCCCCATCTCCCGGACCGTCCATGCCGGCGAGCTTCAGATCGTGGGTTGCCGCGGTACCGCGCAGACTCCCGCGGGCGAGAAGAGGAGGATCCAATGCCCTGCCTGAAATGCCAACGCACCGTCTATCTCGTCCGCCATGGGGCGGTGGTCGGCAGCCATGCGGCGACATATGTCGGTCAACTGGAACGGTCTCTGAGCGAAGAAGGGTTAAGACAGGTTCTCCGGTTGCGCGCTGTCCTTGAAAACCTTCCGATCTCAAGCATTCATTCGAGCGACCTCTCGCGAGCAATGTGGACAGCTCAAATTCTGGGTGAAAGACGAGATCTGGAATTTCACGCTTATCCCGAACTGCGTGAAATCAACCTTGGAATATGGGAAGGACGAAGCTTCGCCGAAATCCGCCGCTTGTTTCCGAACGAGTTCAAAGCGCGTGGCAATGATTTCGAACATTGGCGTCCTCCCGGCGGCGAGAGTTTCGGCGATTGCCGGGATCGCGTGCTTCCGGCTTGGCATCATATTCTAGAGTCCTCGCCGGGTGACGTGCTGGTTGTGGGCCATGCCAGTGTCAATCGCATCATCCTGAGCGACGTGCTGGGGATGCCAACTGCGAACATCTTCCACATCGCACAGGATTATGGCTGCCTGAATGCAATTTTTTACGGCGAGGCCGGCCCGCAATTGAAGCTGTTGAACTATACACCCTGGGGGGTGCCACAACCAACGGATCTAAAGCGCGCAGAAGAGCAACTGGCTTTCGCAGATTGAGCGCTTTATGAGATGCATTTATCTTGACAACAACGCGACGACACCCGTCTTCCCTCAAGTATTCGAGGCGATGAAGCCGTATTTCAATGAAGCTTTCGGGAATCCCTCTTCGATTTACAGCCTGGGACGCGAAGCACTGGCCGCGGTCAAGCAGTCGCGTCAATCCGTCGCCCGCCTCCTCGATTGCCAGCCCACTGAGGTCATCTTCACCAGCGGAGGCAGCGAGGGGGATAGTCTCGCCATTTCCGGCCTGGCATCGGAAGGCGATCACATTATCACCTCAGTAATCGAGCACAGTGCGGTGACGGAGGCCTGTCGAGCGTCGGAACAATTCGGCTGCCAAGTAACCCACGTACCCGTAGACGGAAATGGTCAGGTGAATCCGGAAGATGTCCGGCGGGCGTTGCGCAAGAATACAAAACTCATCTCCATCATGCTGGCGAATAACGAAACCGGCGTACTGCAGCCGGTTCAAGAGATCGGTAGGATTGCGGCGGAAGCCGATGTCCGGTTCCACATTGACGCGGTGCAGGGTGCCGGTAAGGTACCCATTTCCGTAGCGCGGTTACAATGCGATCTGCTCTCAATATCCGGACATAAAATGCATGCTCCCAAGGGTATCGGAGCACTGTTCGTCAAGCGCGGAACACCCCTACGGCCGCTAATATATGGCGGCCCTCAGGAGCGTGGACGGCGCGCCGGCACCGAGAATGTGCCCGCCATCGTTGGATTGGGGATCGCGTCCGAACTTGCCCTTGCAGGCCTGCGCGAAGGCGTGATCGATCGCATTGCCGCATGGCGGAATCGCCTCGAAAACACGATCGTCGAAACGATATCGGATACCGGGATTAATGGGAAAGGCGCTCCGCGAGTTGCTAATACAACCAACATCTACTTTGACCATGCCGGAGGTAATGCGCTGGTTCTGGCTTTGGATGAAAAGAATATTGCCGTTTCGCGCGGCTCAGCCTGCCATGCAGGTGAGGATACGCCATCGAGCGTTCTTATGGCTATGGGCTTGAGCGGCGAACGTTCGCGATCCAGCTTGCGGCTCAGTCTTGGGAAGATGAACTGCGAGGAGGACATCGAATATTTGCTATCGGTGCTGCCCGGCGCCGTGGAACGTGTGCGCCACGCAATTGCGCCCTGCCGCTCATGAAGGCGCTCTTCGGTTGCGGGTTATAATAAGCGCTGCTTCGCAAGAAATCGCCGGTTGTTATGGGTGAGTAGAATTGACCGCAAAATTCGAAGGGAAGATGGAATATCACATCAAACCAAGCCAAGCACTCGCACTGCTGCGCAACTCGGCGGTCGAACAATCCGCAGAGTTGCTGTCACTAGGAAATCTCAGCGTGCAATTCTATGCGCCACGAACACCCGACCGTCAGTCGCCTCATACACGAGATGAGGTTTATGTGATCGCGAGCGGATCGGCGACGTTTCGCTGCTGCGGAAAGGACATCATCGTTGAGCAAGGTGATGTTTTGACCGTTCCTGCGGGGCAAGAGCACACCTTTGTGGAATCCAGTCCTGATTTTGCCACTTGGATCTTCTTTTATGGCCCTGAGGGTGGAGAACGAAACGTCGGATCCTGTTGCTCAGATGAAGCGACGAAGGCTAGCGTGGTCGATTTTCAGGGGGCATAAGTACCGCCCCGAAAAGGGGAGCAAAGCAAAAGCCTGTCTCGCAGTCTCTAGCCTGCAAATTCCTCCACGCTCACCGGCCTGCAACCACTTGCCGGATCCAGTCCCTCAGTAAGCGCGATTGCGCATTTCGAGTATTGTGCACAATGGGCAACGGTTGGCATATACAAATTGTATATGCCAGACGCCAAGAGGGGAAACATGCAGCGAAAAGCAAAAATCTTCATGAACAACCGCAGCCAGGCCGTGCGCCTGCCGAAGGAGTTTCAGTTCAAGACGCAGGAGGTGTTTATAAGGAAAGTGGGTAAGGATGTAGTCTTGTCGCCGCGGCCCCTCGATTGGTCCTCTTATCTGGCCGAAGCTCCGGTAGCCTCAGCCGATTTCATGGAAGGCGTCGAAGATCTTCCGGTGCAAGAGCGAGAATCCTGATGCCCCGCTATATGCTGGACACCGATACCAGTTCGTATATTATGAAGCGCTCGAACGACTCGGTCCTCAAGCGCCTCAAGAAGACTCCTGTGACTGACGTGTGCATTTCCGTCATCACGAAGTCCGAACTCCTGTTCGGGGTCGAAATGTCCCCCCGCAAGCAGCAGGATGAGGCGGCCCTAGCCGCCTTTCTGGACTACGTGGAGGTCCTCGATTTTCCTGACCAGGCATCTGGCGACTACGCTAAGATTCGCTGCGACTTGAATAGGCGGGGCACGATGATCGGTGCGAACGACCTGTTCATTGCAGCTCATGCCCGAAGTCTGGGCCTCACGTTAGTGACAAACAACAACACACGCGAGTTCGGCCGGGTTTCGCATTTGAACATCGAGAACTGGACCTTGGGGAAATAACGGCTGTGCGCAACCGCCGAAGTCGGGTTGATTAAGCTCTGGCGCTGACGGAATTCGATCGTTCGTGTGCGAGGTGCCGCTGCTCGGCTCGTGCGAAGCGACGCGTGGCGGCGCCCTTTGGGCGTCCTCCCGCTGAATGCGCTTCTCCGCTGGTGGTGGGGCGACCCTGTACGTGGGTCCGAAACGCCGGCAACATGGCTGGGCAGTTTGGGTGGGCGCGCTGGTTTCGACCCATCCATCTACCGAGCAAGTAAGGACCTTGTACCCGGCGTTCGGGCAGACCTCCTGCTCTTCACCCCGGCGGCTCGCGTGGCGCGCAAATCGGAAACGCTTGCGGGGCCTGCGACCTGATCGGCTACCGAAAAGAGGAAACGAGATTCCTAACAGCCTCCTCAAGCCTCGAAGAGGTGGTAGCGGAAGCATCTCTTGGGTTCCGAATCGCCAAGCGCGGCAGATGGTCTTCGAGCCGACCCGAGGCGACGACGGCCTTCGGTGCGTGAGCGTGCCACGGATTCATCAGTTTACGCCGAACCGCGGAAAAATCGCGATCTTGAGATAGTCCACGATGAATATATACAGCACGAGGGTCGCAAGGAGGCCCGCGACGATCATCGGCGCAAGCGCGGCCATCAGAATACCGTGGATGGCTAGAAAGCTGACGATTGCGAAATCAACGCCGGAACTCGTTAGCATCCAGCGGCTGGGACGTGACTCCAAAGACGACGTCATTCGCGGACCAGATATACCGTCCCTTGGCCGCCAAAAACCAACGTCAGGAAAGCAAGCGTCTGTATTTGCGGCACGGACAAAGAAAGAACATTTCGGCCGGTCAGTAGAACCGACAGGGAGAACAAGACCAGCAACGCGGCAAGCGGAGCAGCCGTTGTCACCAGCGCCTTGATTCGCCAGCGATCCGGACGCTTCGAGAACGAGACCCGGTCCGTGGCGATCGACATCGTAATGAAATCATTTGTGAACAGCAGAAGCACAATCAGCAATGGTGTTACTACCAATGAATGCGTGAGCAGGGTTCAAATCCCGGCGGCCCGACCAGCAAAATCAAAATGTCGGCTCTGGCTCTACGCCAACAACGGGGGCAAACCCCGATCCCGAACTGATTTGGGCTCTACTATTCGTTCTGGGCGCTGGTATTTTGACGGTGAGATTGATAGGCAAGACTGTGGATTGGTTGCTCGACGCTTTGACGAACGTTGAGGAGAGCAGAAAGCTAAGGCACGAGAGCGAGGAGAGGGCAGGGTTTACCGAGGACGACTT
>Ga0335070_10006590_pt1 | contig 13658 bp, 10 predicted proteins | sample Lox_Sample_13_FD_206722 | JGI IMG/M metagenome (GOLD analysis project Ga0335070, IMG submission 206722) | Soil microbial communities from Loxahatchee National Wildlife Refuge, Florida, United States - Lox_Sample_1.3 | ecosystem: Environmental > Terrestrial > Soil > Wetlands | place: USA...
ATTTATAAAGTTTTACCCAAATTGGACAATTTCAAGTACAATTCAAGCATATGAATACCGCATTGACCCGCGAACAGCTTGAGGACCGCCTGGCCGCCCTGCACCGCGCCAGCCTCGAGCTGGTCCAGCATACCGATTTACCGTTCCTTCTGGAGCGCATAGCCGAGATTGCCAGGGAGCAGGCCGGGGCTCAGTATGCCGCCCTGGGGGTGCTGGACGAACATGGTAAGCTCGAAAAGTTCATCCCGGTGGGCATGAGCCACGACGAAATCGCCCGGATGGCTGTTCACCCTCCGGTCGGTCTGGGGCTGATCGGGCACTTGATGCACACCAGCCAGGCGATCCGCATTCCCGACATAGCTTCCGATCCACGCTCGGCGGGTTTTCCGGAGCACCACCCGCCCATGAAGTCGCTGTTGGGGGTGCCGTTGGTGATGGGCGAAACCCAGGTCGGACAGATTTACCTGACCAACAAGCTGGATGGCTCCGAATTCACTTTCGAAGACCAGGAGGTGATCGAGATGCTGGCCGCCTACGCCGCCACAGCCATCTCGAACGCCCGCCTGTACGCCAAGCTGACCGAGCGCGACCGGGTGCTGACCCGCCGCACCGAAACCCTGGCGCTGCTGAACGACCTGGCCTCAACCCTGGCTTCCTCCTCTGACGTCGACCAGATCCTCGACAAGGCCATTTCGCAGATGGTGGACTACCTGCACATCGAGGTGGGGGAAGTGTACCTGCGCCAGGAGGAAAGCAGCTTGCTGCGCCTGGTGCTGCACCGGGGCGAAACGGTGAGCCACTTGTGGAAACGAGCCGAATACCGGCTGGGCGAGGGCGTGGTGGGCCAGACCGCTAAAATGGGACAGACCCGCCAGTTCACCCTGCCCGGACCAGAAGGCAAAGACCTGGAACCCGATGCAGCCAGCCGGCTGCGCCAGGTGATCGCCCTGCCGCTGACCGGGCGGCGGGGAGTATTGGGCGTGATGTGCGTGGCATCGGACCACAAACAGCCCATGGACGACCTCGAAATGCAGTTCCTGGCCACTCTCAGCGCCTGGGTAGGGACGGTGATCGAGAACATCCGGCTGAGTGTGCAGCAGCGCCGGCTGGCTGTGCTGGAAGAGCGCGAACGATTCGGGATGGATCTGCACGACGGCATTATCCAATCGATTTACGCGGTGGGGCTGACCCTGGAGCACGCCCGCCTGCTGATGGCCGAGAAGCCTGACTATGCCCTCCAGCGCATCGAACAGGCCATCAGCGACCTCAACAGCACCATCCGCGACATCCGGGCCTACATTTTAGACCTGCGGCCGCGCCAGTTCCACGACGAAGCGCTGATGCTGGGCATAAGCCGGCTGGTCAAGGAATTCCACACCAACACGCTGATCGATGTAAAGCTGGAAGGCCCGCCGGATGGGGAGCTGAAGCTGCCCGAGGCTCACGCCATAGCCCTGTTCCACATCTGCCAGGAAGCCCTGGCAAACACCGCCAAGCACGCCCACGCCACCAACGTCCAGGTGGTGGTTTGGAGCACAGCCGACCGGGTGCTGCTCGAAATCCGGGATAACGGGCATGGCTTTGAGCTCAGCAAGACCCGCCTGGCGTTGGGTCACGGCCTGTCCAACATGCAGACCCGCGCCCGCAACGTGGGCGGCGATGTGGAGATCACCACCGAGCCCAACGAGGGCACGGTCGTGCTGGCCTGGGTGCCAAATTCAAATATATAATTGAAAATAATGCAAAACGACCGCGCCCGCTACGTGTGGGATGTGTTTGAACGCATCGCGCCGCGCTACGACCTGATGAACCGCCTGATGACCGGCGGTCAGGACCAGGCCTGGCGGCGCGAGGTCATCCGGCGAGCTCGCCTGTCCGGCGGGGCGCGCCTGCTCGACCTCGGCGCTGGCACGGGCGACCTGGGGCGGGAGGCCCTGCGCCAGGCGCCGGAGGTTTCCGCCACGCTGGCCGATTTCTCAACCGGCATGATGGCTACCGGCAAAACCAGGCCGGGCCCGGCCCTGGATTGGTCAGCAGCCGACGCCCTCAACCTGCCGTTCGCGGACCGCACTTTCGACGCGGTGGTGTCCGGCTTCCTGCTGCGCAACGTGACGGACGTGCCCAGGGCGCTGGCGGAACAGCAACGGGTGCTCAAGCCCGGCGGGCGGATGGTGGCGCTCGACACGACCCGCCCGGCGCGCTCGGCGCTCACGCCCCTCATCTGGACCCACATGCACCTGGTCATCCCCACCCTGGGCTGGCTGCTGACCGGGCAGCGTGACGCCTACCGCTACCTGCCCAATTCCACCGAGAGCTTCCTGCGGGCCGAGGAGCTGGCAGTGCGCATGATCATGGCCGGCTTCTGCAAGGTGGGCTTCCGGCGGCTCAATTTCGGCACGATCGCCATCCATTGGGGGGAGAAAGAAGCATGATAAAACGCCTGGTGGTTGGAATTTCGGGCAGCTCGGGCGTTATCCTGGGCATTCGCCTGTTGGAGGCGCTGCGCGGCGGCCCGGTGGAGACGCACCTGGTGGTAACGCCCGCCGCCCGCCTGACGATCGAGCAGGAGACGGACTGGAAGGCCGAGGAAGTGCTGGCGCTGGCCGATTTCCAATATAACCCGCGCGACATCGGGGCTGCCATTGCTTCCGGCTCCTTCGTTACGGACGGGATGGTGGTTATCCCGTGCTCGATCAAGTCGCTTTCGGCTATCGCCAACAGTTACGCCGCCGACCTGCTCAGCCGGGCCGCTGACGTAACGATCAAGGAGGGCCGCCCATTGCTGCTGGTGGTACGTGAGGCCCCGCTGCACCGCGGCCACATTCGCCTGCTGGGCCGGGCCGCGGCGGCCGGGGCGATCATCTTTCCGCCGGCGCCTACCTTTTACACCCACCCGCAGACGGTGGATGAGCTGGTGGATGCGCTGGTGGGGCGGGTGCTGCTGCGCCTGGGGATCGAGAACACCCTGTTCAAGCCCTGGGAAGGACTCCAGGCCGGCAGTTCAGATGCAAGCTGGCCGCCGGCCGCATTGCTGGCGCTGCCCGCCATGACCCTGGCGACCTCCGGCGAGTCAGGCGAGCCGCACGCGGCGGCGGTCTATTTTGCGGCGGACGCACACACCCGGCTGTATTTCTTCTCCGAGGCGGGCAGCCAGCACATCTGTGACCTGCAGGCCGACCCGCGGGCAGCGGCCACTATCCAGCCACAGGTTTCCGGCTACCGCCAAATTCGCGGGCTGCAGTTGCGCGGACGGGTGCAGCAGGTGCCGGCAGGGCCGGAATTCGACGAGGCTTTTGCGCTTTACCGGGCCAAGTTCCCGTTCGTGGCGGGCATGAAGGAGATTCTGGCTAATAACAGCCTTTACGTCTTCACGCCTGACTGGGCTCGCCTGGTCGACAACCGGCGCGGCTTCGGCTACAAAGAGGAAAAGAAGCTGGCATGAGCCCGGCCGAGCCCTCCCCCAAGGCCGCCCAGCGCGGCGAGCCTTCCTACGTCTGGCGCGCCGGCCAGCAGCGCCGCCTGGAAATGATCCTGCAAGCGGCCGGGGAGCGGGCCGGCGGGCGCATCCTGGAGGATGGCTGCGGGGTAGGCGAATACCTGGGTCGCCTGGCGGAAGGGGCTGTCCAGGCGGTGGGGCTGGAGATCGAGCGCGAACGGGCCTGCGTGGCCCACCGGAAGACCCGCGACGTGATCTGCGCGGCCGGGGAGCGCCTGCCCTTCCCTTCCAATACATTCGACATGGCGCTGAGCCACGAGGTGATCGAGCACATGACGGACGACCGGGCGGCCGTAGCGGAGATCGTGCGCACGCTGCGCCAGGGCGGCCGGCTGGCGTTATTCTGCCCCAACCGGGGCTACCCGTTCGAGACGCACGGCATTTACTGGCGCGGGCGCTACCATTTCGGCAACATCCCGCTGGTCAATTGGCTGCCGCGGCGCTGGCGCGACCGCCTGGCCCCGCACGTGAATGTCTACTCCCGCCGCGACCTGGAAGCGCTCTTTGCCGGGCTGCCGGTGCGCTATGTTCAGCGTACGATCATTTTCGGGGCGTACGACAACATCATCGCCAGCCGCCCGGTGCTGGGAAAGATTCTGCGGGGAATCCTGCAGGCGCTGGAAAAGACGCCGCTGAAGATACTGGGGCTGTCCCATTTCTGGGTAGTGGAGAAGACGTGAAACGTGAAGCGTGAAACGCGATTAAGACACGTTTCACGCTTCACGTTTCACGCCAAAAATTCTCAACTCTGATATTTACGGGTAATAACTAACGCTAAGAAAGCCTCCACCACGTGGGGGTCGAACTGCTTGCCGGATTCGTTCTGGATGTAGCTGATGGCATCGTCCTCTCGCCAGGCGTTGCGGTAGGGGCGGTCGGAAAGCAGGGCGTCCCACACGTCCACCACGGCGAAGATGCGGGCCGAGAACGGGATCTGCTCCCCCTCCAGGCCGTGTGGGTAGCCGCCGCCGTCCCAGCGCTCGTGGTGGTAGTAAGGAATCTCCAGCACAGGCGCAAAATTGGGCAGGGCGCTCAACATCTCGAAGGCAAACTCGGGATGTTTGCGCATGATGCCCATCTCGTCATCCGCCAGCGGGCCGGGTTTGAGCAGCACGCTGTCAGGAATGCCGATCTTGCCAATGTCGTGCAGGACGGCTCCAAAGCGCAAAAAGGCCAGCTCGCGCCGCTCCACCCCCAGCCAGGCTCCCAGGCGGACCGTCATCTCAGCCACGCGGGAGGCGTGACCCTCGGTTTTATGGTCGCGCAGCTCCAGGGCCCGGCGCCAGGACTCGATCGTGCTCTCGTAGGTTTTGACCAGGGCCCGGCTGGTCTGGTCCAACTCGTCCTTCAGGTACTGGTTCTGGACTGCCAGGGCAGCGGTGCCACCGATGGAAGTCAGCAGGTCGCAGTCGGCAGCCGTGAACCGGTAGCGGGCGTCGCCGACCAGCTCCAGAATGCCCAGGGTCTCCTTGCGGGCGATCATTGGCGCCAGCAGGATGGATTGAGCCCGCCCTGGCCCGCTCATCTCGGGGAAAATGCAGCCCTGGATGGCGGCGTAGCGCTCGAGGTCGTTGATCAGGAGCGGCTGGCCGGTTCGCACCACCTCGCTCTGGAGCCCGTTGGGTGAAAAATCAGGCGTGATGGGCACCGTCACCGGACGCGGCCGGCCGGCTATATTCTGAACGGCGTGGATAAAACGGATCCCTTTGTGCTGCGGTTCAACCTGGTAAACATAGAGGGCGCTGCCCATCGGAAAAACGCTAATCACTGACTGCGCCAGACGATCATAGATCTCGGGCAGGTTCGCGGCGTTGGTGAGAGCCGCGCCGATCTGGTTGATCCGGTCGAGCTTTTCCTTGTAGCGGCGCGATTGCTCTTTGAGAAGGGTAAAACGTAAATAGGAGGAGGGAGAAAAACTCCGGACGAGCTTCGGCCGGCCCGGTGAATTCTCAATTAAAAGATTGGCGGCCTTGTGAAAATGGCCGGAACGATTCTTACGTACCTTTATCTCTGGCATGGTCATGGCTGTTTTGCACCTTTTCGGTGATGTTCACCGTGCGATTTGCTTGTGTGGTTAGTGTGCAAAACTCGTGCCAGCGATGAATAAGGTTCACCACAGAGCAACTGTGGCGAACTTTATTGTGTTGACTTCCAGATTGTCGCCCCTTGGGGCAGGTCAGGCAGAGGCAGGGCGCCGTGGGCGACAACGGCTTGATGGCCGGTGAAATGCTCGACGAAGCGGGCGCCGTCGGGGATGCCGCCGTGGACTACCGCCAGCGAGCCGGCCGGGCGGGGAGCCTCGCTGCGCTGGGCCGCCACCAGGATGCGGCCTTCTGGTGCTTCGCGCTGGTAGACCAGGCAGTCCGGCTCGACCGCCAGCACCTGGAAGCCGCCGCGCTGCAGGATGGCGGAACGGCGGCGCAGGGCGACAAGGTCATGGTGGAAGTCCAGCAGGCTGCGGTCCCAACGGGACTCTTCCCATTCCATGCAGGCGCGCGAGCCCAGGCCGGGCCGATCGAGCAGGCCGATCTCGTCGCCGTAATACAGGCCGGGCACACCCGGAAAGGTCAGCAGCAGGGTCACCGCCAGGCGGTGGAGAGCGTCGCGGCCTTTCAAAATGGAGCGGAAACGGGGCGTGTCGTGGCTGCCGAGCAGGTTGTACTGCTGGAGCGCCACCGCCCACGGGATGGCGGCCCGGCGCATGCGCCAGGTGGCTTCCAGGGCGGCCGTGGAATAAGGGACCGGCGAGGCGGCGGGGGTTGCAAGGCCGTGAGCGCTGGCCTGGAATTTATCCAGCCAGTACTGGAGCGGCAGGCCGAAACCCATGTAATTCATAACCCCATCCCACATATCGCCCTGGAGCTGGGGCGAGGCGTCGAAGAAGTTTTCGCCAATCAGGTAGGCGTTGGGATCGGTCTCCTTGACGGCGGCCCGGATGCCGCGGGCGATCTCGACATTCATCTGGGTTGGGCCCTGGCGGGCGAGCATGTTGGCCACGTCCACTCGCCAGCCGTCGGCGCGAAAGGGCGGGCGCAGCCAGCGCCGGAAGACGGCCTCGGGGCCGGTGTAGATGCGCCGGCGCAGCTCAGCGCTGCGGTAGTTCAGCTTGGGCAGCGAGGCCACCCCCAGCCAGGAAGCGTACTGGTCGGGGTGGCGTGTGAATGTGAAAAACTCTGCCTCGGGAGCGGAAGGGTCTCGTTGCGCCTTTTGGAACCAGGGATGAGCCACCCCGGAGTGATTGGGCACGATATCCAGGATGTAGCGCATGCCGCGCGCGTCCAGGGCCCGCCGCAGGGCCACCAGGGCCTCATCCCCGCCAAAATGAGGATCGACATGCTCATAATCGGTCACGTCGTACTTGTGATTGCTGTAGGCGGTGAAAACCGGATTCAGGTAGAGAGCGTTCACCCCCAGCGATTGCAGGTAATCGAGGCGGTGGATGATGCCGGGCAGGTCGCCGCCGTAAAAAACGAGCGAGGGGTGCTGGCCAGCGGGAGGCGGAGCGCCCCAATCGCAGGTCACGGGCCGCTGGCCGCGATAGACGTACTCTTCAGGGCGCGGGTCGTTGGAGGGATCGCCGTTGGCAAAGCGGTCGGGGAAGATCTGGTAAAAGACGGCCTCCGGCAGCCAATCCGGGGAGGCGTAATCCGCCAGGAGCTGGAAATCGGTCAGGTCGAGCGGCTCGTAGGCGGCCGGGCCGGCGGCAGTATACCACCAGGCGCCGTCGGCGGCCTCGAGCAGGAAGCGGTAGTGCGTGACAGGCTGGCTTATGGCCAGGTTGGCTTCCCACCAGCGGCAGGGCGGCTGGATGGAGGCGGGCTGCATGGGGGTGAGGGCCTGCTCGCCATCGGGGAAGGTACGTAAAAGGACTCGCCGGATGGGTGCATTATCGGCTATGCGCAGCCCGATCCGCACCGCCTCCCCCAGGGCAGGGTAGAGGTTGGAGACGTACTTCTCCGACCCGTCGTGGTGGACGGAGGAAAGCCAGGTGGGAAAGGCATTTGGAAACATAAAGGATGATTATATGATCATTTGATAGGATTGGAAATTGTATGGATCTATTTGATCGGAAGGCAAAAAATGAAAGCTAGAATTGAACGTGATAACCCCCAGGTTCAGCCTTTCGAATCCAAACCTGCCATGCGTGCAAGACGGCCAAGATAAATCAAAAAAGTAAATTTAGAAATGAATTTTGTTTAACTTGTATCGTGATTTCTCGATGATGCTATTTAGCGGTATATCCGCGGTAAGCGCTTCTTCCAGGCGGTAGGGATGATCTTGTCGAGGGCGTCGCCGGCGGTAACGATGCCATGCAGGACGCGTTGGTCATCCACCACCGGCAGGGCCAGCAGGTTGTATTTTGAGACCACCTGGGCGCACTCGTCCTGGGTAGCAAGCACGTTCACCGTGACCACCCGGTCTTGCATGAATTCTTTGACCTGGGTGCGGGGCTTGACCAGGACCAGCTCGCGCAGCGAAAAGACGCCCTGCAGGTGGTTCTGCTCATCGGTGACGTAAATGTAATAGATCGTCTCGGCCTCGCTGGCGTTCTGGCGCAGGTAATCCAGGGTCTGCGCAGCGGTCCACTCCTGGCGCACAGCCAGGAACTCGGTGTTCATGATGCCGCCGGCGGAGTCGACCGGGAAGGTCAGCAGGTGCTTGACGTCCTCGGCTTCGTCGGTCTCCATGAGCTTGAGCAGCTCTTTACTGCGATCCTCGGGCAGCTCGGCTAACAGGTCGGCCGCCTCGTCCGGGGCCATTTCCTCCAGGACGTCGGCCACCTTCTCGTTGGGCATTTCCTCGACCAGGCTGGCCTGGAAATCGGGCTCCACCTCCTCGAGGGCATCGGCCAGGGTCTCCACATCCAGCTTTTCGAGCAGGTCGCGGCCCTCGGTGCGGTTGAGGTCGCTCAGGATCTCGGCCAGGTCGGCCGGGTGCAGCTCGGCCAGCTTCTCGCCGGGCACCTTGAGGCGCATGGGCTGGTCGCCGGCGAGCAGCTCCACATCATCCCACGAAATAATACCGGTGGATTTTTCAGAGGCAGCCAGGGACTTGGCCCGCTTGGCCAGGCCTTTCAGGCCCAGGCGGCGGATCAGTCCGGCGCCGCCGATGTCCACGTTCGAGACATAAAAGTCACCGTTGACGCGGGTCAGCTCGAGGTCGTTGACGCGCACGACCCGCACCCCGTTGATGTCGATAATCTGCTTGTCGAGCACGTCTCGCACCAGGTACAGGTCGTTGGGGGTGGGCGTGTAAGGTACGATATCGCTCCGGCGTTTGTTGAGGGGAACTGCGGGAGCCAGCAGCGCCACCACGTCCTCGACCGGCACGATCAGCTCTCCCTGGCGGGTTTGAACGATAATCGCCCGGATGAGGGGATGGGCAATTCTTTCGCCCGGCGCGGAGGCAAGGATGTCTTTCAGCCTGCCTACCTGCTCGCCGTCGATGTCCGAAACCGGTCTTCCCATTAATTCACTTACAAAGGCCATGCTGCCCTCCTGACACACAAACGCCCCGGCGGGAAAGGGCGTCTGAAGTTAGCTACCTTGCAGCATGCAGATTCTAGCACGATCAGCAGGCTTTTACTATGGTTACATTTATCACTTGTGATAGGTGTAGATATTGTACTTTCAGGTTGATGCGAGCTGCTTTGCGGCCCGCATCAACCCAAAAATTCGATTTTCCCGATTAAAATAAACCTTAATGTTCGTTCACCTGACGACCCATTCGGCGTACTCCCTGCAGGAAGGGCTGCTGCTGCCGGCGGAGCTGGCGCAGGCGGCCCAGGCCGCCGGCATGAGCGCCCTGGGATTGACCGATCACCGCCTGCTGAGCGGCTCGATTGAATTTGCAGCGGCCTGCAAGCGGGCCGGGGTACAGCCGCTGCTGGGATTGGAGATCGACCTGGAAAACGGCCCGCTGGCCCTGCTGGCGGCCAGCCTGGAGGGCTGGGCCAACCTGTGCCGCCTGAGCAGCGCCCTGGCGCTGCGCTCGCAGCCCGAGGACGCCTGCCAGCCGGACCTGCTGGTCCAATATGCCGGCGACCTGATAGCATTGAGCGACGAGCAAGGCGATTCCAGCGGGCGGCGCCTGCTCCAGCTCAAGGAGATCTTCCCAAAGCGCCTGTACGTGGCGCTGCGCGAGCCTTCGATCTCGCTCCAGCTATCGCACCTGGCCCGCAGGGTGAAGCTGCCGGTCGTAGCGACCCACCCGGTGTATTACCAGGCGCCCGAGCAGGCCGTCCTGCAGCGCACCCTGGCCGCCATCCGCCTGAACCAACCTCTGCGCCAGATTCCGCCGACCGCGGCGGCTCCAGCCGGAGCCCATTTCGTGAGCGCGGCCGAGATGGCAGCCCGCTTCCGGGGCTTCCCGGCAGCCCTGGCTGCAACCCAGGAAATTGCAGAACGCTGCAAGTTCGAGCTGCCGCTGGGGGTGGCGCACATGCCCACCGTGCCGCTGCCGCCCGGGCTGACGGCTGCCCAGGCCTTGCGCCAGAAGGCCGAGGCGGGGGCGGTCCGCATCTACGGCCAAATCACGCCGCCGATCCGGGAGCGGCTGGACCACGAGCTGGAGGTGATCGCCCGCATGGGCTTCGAGCCAATCTTCCTGATCGTGGAGGAGATCCTCGATTTTGCCCGTCGCACGGACGTGCCGTTTTCAAGCCGCGGCTCGGCCGCCTCGTCGCTGGTGGCGCACTGCCTGGGCATCACCAGCCCCGACCCGCTGCGGCTGGACCTGTATTTCGAGCGCTTCCTCAACCCGGCCCGCACCACCCCGCCCGACATCGACACCGACCTGTGCTCGCGCCGGCGCGACAGCATTATCCAGCACGTCTTCGACGTCTACGGGTCCGAGCGGGCCGCCATGGTAGGCACCATCAACCGCTTCAGGCCGCGCTCGGCCCTGGGCGACGTGGCCAAGGCGCACGGGCTGGCGCCGGCGGCGGTGCGCGAACTGGTCGAGCAGCTTCCATACGCCTTTTTCGCCCGCACGCAGGAGGGCGAAGAAGGAGTCGAGCCGCCCAGCCCGTTCGCCGAGCTGCGCCAGCGCTACCCCTCTGCCAGTTACCAGGGCATGATCGCCGAGGCCGAGGCCCTGCTCAAGCTGCCGCGCCACCTCTCGGTGCACGCCGGCGGGCTGGTGGTGGCGCCAGGCCGCCTGACCGACCTGGTGCCGGTGATGCGTTCGGGCAGCAAGGGAGTCACCATTACCCAGCTCGACCTGGAGGCGGTCGAATCGCTCGGGCTGGTCAAGATCGACCTGCTGGGCATCCGCGGCCTGACGGTGCTGGGCGACGTGGCCGAATTCATCCACGCCAGCCGCCCGGGCCAGTTTGCCAGCCCGCTGGCGGTGCTGGATTCAACCCCGGCGGATGACCCCGGCACATCCGAGCGGGTGGAGCACGGCCTGACCATCGGATGCTTCCAGATCGAAAGCCCCGGTATGCGCGCCACCCTGCGCGAGATCCGGGCCCGGCGCGAGGATGACATCATGGCGGCCCTGGCGCTGTACCGACCCGGTCCGCTGACCGGCGGGCTGAAGGACGCCTTCGTACGCCGCTTCAAGGGCGAGGAGACAGTCAGCCACATCCACCCGGCCCTGGAGCCGCTGCTCAAGGAGACCTTTGGGGTGATCCTGTACCAGGAGCAGGTGCTGCGGATCGCCCACGAGCTGGCTGGCTTCAGCCTGGCCGAGGCCGACCTGCTGCGGCGGGCCATGAGCCACTTTGACCCCGGCAAGCAGATGCAGGCGCTCGAGCGCAAATTCATCGGCGAGTCCCAGGCCCGCAGCGGGGTGCCGCCCGATGTTGGCGAGCGGGTATGGGAGATGATGGCGGCCTTTGCGGGCTACGGTTTCCCAAAGGCGCACGCCGCCTCTTATGCCCAGGTAGCCTGGCGTTCGGCCTGGTGCAAAGAGCATTTCCCGGCCGAGTTCATGGCAGCAGTCCTGGCCAATTGGGGCGGCTATTACAGCCAGCAGGTCTACCTGAACGAAGCCCGCCGGCTGGACCTGGCCGTGCGTCCGCCGCACGTCAACTATTCGACCCGCAACTTCACCGTGGCGGCCGGCTACGGCGATCACCCGACCTTGTTCATGGGATTGGACCAGGTCAAGGACCTGACTCAGCGCACGATCGAGCGCGTCATCCGCTACCGGCCGTTCCCCACGCTGGAGGATTTCCTGGCGCGGGCCGACCCACGCCCGCAGGAGGCCGAGAACCTGGCGCGGGTGGGCGCCCTGGCAGGGCTGGGGACGATTCCGGACATTTTGCGCCGGCTTCATGGCGGCGGCTGGCAGGCCGGGCAGCCGAGCCTGTTCGAGTGGGGCGAGGCAGGCGGAGAGGATTGGTCACTGGAGGAGAAGGTGGCGGCGCAGCAGGAGCTGCTGGAGGTGGGCGTCGACGCTCACCCGCTCGAGCTGGTAGCGGATAAGATTGCAGCCGCCGGGGCCATCAGCATTTCTGAGGCGGCCGGGCGGATCGGGCAGCGGGTGACGGTGGCCGGAGTGCGCCAGAGCTCGCACCGCAGCCGCACCGCCAAAGGCGACCTGATGATGTTCCTGACGCTGGAGGACCTGGAGGGGATGTTGGACGTGGTGCTGTTCCCGGAGGTTTACCGCCGGGCGCGCCCGTCCTTCTCGTCCTTCATTCCCGTTTTGGTGACAGGGATCGTGGAGATGGACACGACGCGGAGCGAGTCTCTGCTAAGAGCAGAAAAGGTTGTAAAGATCTAGGAAGACTCACCACACACCTGCCCTGGCGCCGCCCGCCACATCGTCCCGATGCATTGTCGGGAGGGCAGGTGTGTGGTGAATCTTGTTCAGTTCTACCAGTACTGATGCACCAGGGGGCGAATTCTTTCGTCATAGAGGGCTTTGACCTGGGCCAGAGTGCCGGGGGAGAGCGGCGGCAGGTCGGCGGCGGCAGCGTTTTCCTCCACCTGGGACGGGCGCTTGGCGCCGGGGATGGCGCAGGTAACGGCCTCATCCATCAGGATCCAGCGCAGGGAAAACTGGCCCAGGCTGACGCCAGGCGGGACCAAGCGGCGCAGTTCCTCGACCGCCGCCAGGCCGGTGGCGTAATCGACCCCGGCGAAGGTCTCGCCGCGGTCGAACGATTCACCCTGACGGTTGTAAGCGCGGTGATCGTCGGGCGAAAAGACCGAATCGGCCCGCATTTTGCCGGTCAGCATACCGGAAGCCAGCGGGACGCGCGCCAGGATGCCCACCTGGCGGCGGCGAGCCTCTGGGAAAAACCGCTCAGCCGGGCGCTGGCGGAAGATATTGTAGATGATCTGCACAGTCTGGACGTTGGGGAACTCGATCGCCTTGAGGGCTTCCTCCACCTTTTCCACGCTGACGCCGTAGTAGCGCAGCTTGCCCTGATGCACCAGGTCGTCCAGCACGCCGAAGGTCTCGGGCATGTAGTACACCTGGGTGGGCGGGCAGTGGAGCTGGAGGAGGTCGATGCAGTCGGTCTGCAGGTTGCGCAGGGATCGCTCGACGAAGCGGGTCAGGTTGGGGCGGTTGTAGCCCTCGGCCACGTGCGGGTTGAGGGCGCGGCCGGCCTTGGTGGCGATGTGGATCTGCTCCTTGCGCTGGCGCTTGAGCTGCGCCAGCAGGCGCTCGGAGCGCCCATTGCCGTAAACGTCAGCCGTGTCGAAGAAATTGACGCCCAGGTCGACGGCGCGCTGCAGGGCTGCCAAGGATTCCTCGTCCTCAACCGAGCCCCACGCCCCGCCAATGGCCCAGCAGCCGAAGCTGATGGTGGATACGTTCCAGCCGGTGCGGCCAAGCGTGCGATATTGCATAATTCCCTCCAGGTGAATGAGTTGAGTTTGCCTTTTGAAATACACCAGAGGCGTATTTCAAAAGGTAAACTCAACTCATTTTACCCAAGATGAAAAGTATTTTCAACCAACGCAACTGTTTCATCCAGGGTCAGGCTGCCGTCAACCTGCGGGACGCGCTGTCCCAAGGCTTCGGCCTGGGAGCGAACGGCCGCGCCGAAGCGAGCGTCGCGCTCCATCCAGTTGTGGAAAGCTACCTCCGGATCGGAACACCGGGCCAGGATGTGCTGGATGAAGCCGCGGCGGGCGTAGTGAGCCTGTCCGAAATCCTCGCTCTTTCTCTTTTTTGATACGAGGCGGTGGAGTTTTAGAAA
>Ga0335070_10006591_pt1 | contig 13658 bp, 13 predicted proteins | sample Lox_Sample_13_FD_206722 | JGI IMG/M metagenome (GOLD analysis project Ga0335070, IMG submission 206722) | Soil microbial communities from Loxahatchee National Wildlife Refuge, Florida, United States - Lox_Sample_1.3 | ecosystem: Environmental > Terrestrial > Soil > Wetlands | place: USA...
CGACGGTGGCCTCGCTCGTGTCGATCTCGCGCTTGCCCGCCATCAGCGCGAGCGCGCTGAGGAAGCAGGAGGCATAGCCGGCCGCGAAGAGCTCCTCGGGGTTCGTCGCGCCCCCGGGCCCGCCGAGTTCCGTCGGAACGCGCACGTCGAGGTCGATGTACCCGTCTGACGAGCGCACGTGGCCTGTGCGGCCGCCCTTCGAGACGGCGGATGCGACGTAGGTGGCGTCCATGGGCGGATCCCTTCAGCGGAGGTGCGGGCCGCGACAGCCTATGCGACGACGAGGGGCGGGCCCGAAGGCCCGCCCCGCTGCACGACTCAAGCCGACTGCGTTCACGCGGTCGTCGTCACGTTCTGCGTGCTGCCGTCCGTGTAGCTGAACGTGCCCGCGAACTTCAGGCCACCCGCGGTGGGGCGCGTGAGTCCGACGTAGGGTGTCGTGCCGGAGGTGCCCTTGACCGTGAGCTTGAAGTCGAGCAGCGTCGCGAAGACGCCCGGCGCCGGCTGCTGCAGGTCGTCCGGGATCGCGACGGTCAGCTTCTTGCCGTAGGCCCCGCTCGCCGAGGAGAGCTTGCCGACGAGGACGGTGTCGATCGTCAGCGGCGAGTCGCCCTGCACGCGCATCAGCAGGCTCGTGCCGCCGGGGCCGTTGTAGGCGGTGATCTTGAGGTTCTCGGCCAGGCCGAGCGCCTGGCCCTGGGCGGTGCCCGAGCCGACCTTCGCGGCCGAAGAGCACTTGCCCGTCTGGACCTGGCCGGCGGTGCACGACTTGAACTTCGCGCCGCCGAACTTCAGGTTCTTGTCGAGCAGGATCACCGCGTTCGTCGTCGCGAACGGCGAGTCGGACGCGTTGAGGGCGACCTTCGGCTCGACGGTCAGGGCGACGTTCGCGGGCTTCTTCGCGGTGCCGGCCTTGCTCGGGCTGACCTTCGCGACGATCGACTGCTTCGACGTCACGGCGAAGGCGGGGGCCGCCGACAGCGCGAGCGCTGAGACGGCGGCGAGGGACAGGATGGTGATGCGGCGCATGGTGTCTCCGGGGTCCAGGTCGGTGGGATCGCGGGCCGCGCGGCGCGCCGCCCGTCGCCAGGAACAACAGCGCCGAGATCCCCCGGTTTCACCGCCGGGGACTAAATGTTTCCTGAAAAGGGGTGTCAGTTCGCGATGCCGCCGAGCACCGCGTAGGGGTGCGTGGCACGCCACGCGTCGGCTGCCGTGCCCTCGACGGTCACGTGCGCGTCGGGCGGCAGCGTCCCGCTCAGGCGGTCGGCCAGCGCGTGCGCCTCGTCGTCCGTTGCGGCCGAGACGAAGACGTGCGTCCAGCGGCGCAGCGGCCGCAGGCCCTCGGCTTCGAGCCGGTCGGCGACCGCAAGCGCCTCCTTGTGCGAGCGCAGGTCGATCCGGACCTCCCACTGCGGGCCGCGCTCGCGGCTCTCCTGCGCTTCGCGCGCCTCGAGGCGGGCGTGCTCGGCGGCATGCTCCTCGGGCGTCTGGGGCAGCGGCTCGTCGGGCGCCTCCCAGGCCTCGGCCTCGGCGTGCCAGCACGTGATCTCGATCTCGCCGCGCAGGTCGTGGCGCTCCAGCACCGCGCGCATCGCCGCCGCCGCCTGCTCGGCCTGGTCGCGGTCGGCGCAGTAGATGAACACGCTGGCGTCGCCGGCGGTGACCGGTAGGCGCTGCGGCAGACCCCTCGCGACCTCGTCCTGCAGCTCGTGCTCGTGCAGGGCCTTGAGGACGTGCCCGGTGTCGATCGGCCGCTCGAGGTCGGCGCGCACGCGCCAGTCGTCGCTCATGGCGCGAAGGCTAGCGAGCGGGCAGTACCGCTACCGGGATTCGAACCCGGGTTTCCGCCGTGAGAGGGCGGCGTCCTAGTCCCCTAGACGATAGCGGCGCGACCATCGAGCCTAGCAACGGGGCCGCTGCTATTGTCGCTCGCCGCATCCGGCGGATGTGGCGGAACTGGTAGACGCGCACGGTTCAGGTCCGTGTGGAAGAAATTCCGTGGAGGTTCGAGTCCTCTCATCCGCATCGAACGAGCGTCCGACGCCTTCCGCGCGGCCCCCGAGCGAGGTGATCGCCGAGTCGCGAGCGGTCCCGTCCGGCGGCCGTGGTCCCATCTCGTGCGAATGAGTCGAGCGCGCCGCAGGCAGTCACCCGGCCTCGCCGAGCGCCTGAGCGCGCGCCTGATGCGCCGCGAGGACACGCGCGAGCTGCGCCCGCGAGACGCCGCGTACCTGATCATCGTGGTCTGGCTGATCGCGGTCGTCGTCTGGGGCATCGCCGAGCACCTGATCGACCCCCAGACCTTCCCGAACGTCTGGCTGGGCATGTGGTGGGCGCTGCAGACCGTCACGACGGTCGGCTACGGGGACATCGTGCCCGTGAGCACCGCCGGTCGCGCGGTTGCGAGCTTCCTGCTGCTCGGCGGGCTGGCGCTCATCTCGATCGTGACGGCATCGATCACCACCGGGTTCATCGCCCGCCGCGAGCGCCAGCAGCGCGAGACCGGTGACGACCCGGTGCTGCAGCGGCTGGACGAGATCGCCACGCGGCTCGCGGCGCTCGAGCGCTCGCTCGGGGCCGGCGGCGAGCGCCGGGGCGGGGCCTGAGCCTCGCCTACGCAACTCCTACGCAGCGCGCAGCCTGTTCTTCGATTGGTCATCCACTATGGTGGAGGGTCACCGGTCCGGCAGCATCCATCTCCGCCATGACGCTCACCAGCCCGCGTCCAGCAACGGCCTTCGTGCCGCACGCAAAGCTCGGGGTTCCGGGCCTGCGGCCGGGCGCGATCCCGCGCACACGGCTGCTGCGACGGCTGCAGCGCGAGGCGGACCGCCGCGTCGCGCTGGTCAGCGCACCGGCCGGCTACGGCAAGTCGATCCTCGCCGCCCAGTGGGCCGCGCACGACCCCCGGCCAGCCGCCTGGCTCCAGGTCGACGACGCGGACAACGACCCGCTGGTGCTGCTCGACGGCATCGCGCACGCGCTCGATGTCGTTTCGCCGGTCGACCCCGAATTGCTCGAGGCGCTGGGCTCGCCTTCGCCGCGCGTCAGCACGGTCGTGCTGCCCCTGCTCGCGACGGAGCTCGAGCGCCGTTCGCCCTCGATGCTCGTGCTCGACGACGTGCACGTCGTCGAGCAGCCCGAGGCGTTGCGCGCGCTGCGGCTGCTCGTCGAGCTCTTTCCCGCGGGGTCGCAGCTCGTGCTCGTCGCGCGGGCCGAACCGCGGAGTCTGCGGCTCGCGCGGCTGCGCGCGGCCGGCGAGCTCGCCACCCTCGATGCTCCGGACCTTGCGCTCTCGACGCCCGAGACCGGCTCGCTCGCCGCGCTCGCCGGCATTCCCCTCGACGACGACGAGGCGGCGGCCCTCCACGATCGCACCGAAGGCTGGGCGGCCGGGGTCGCGCTGGCCCTGCTCTCCTGGGACGACCTCGGCGGCGATCCGGCGCGGCTCCCAGGCGGCGAGCGGGATATCGCCGAGTACCTCATCGAGGAGGTGCTCGAGCGCCAGCCCGCTGAGGTGCGCAGCTTCATGCTCGAGACCTCCGTGCTGGAGCGGCTGAGCGCGCCGCTGTGCGACGCGGCGCTCAGCCGCGCCGATTCCGGGCAGCGGCTCGCCGAGCTCGCGAGCTCGAACATGTTCGTCGTCCCACTGGATCGCGAGGGTCGCTGGTACCGCTACCACCACCTGTTCGCCGAGCTCCTGCGCGCCGAGCTCGAGCGCAGGTCACCCAAGCTCGTCCGCTCTCGCCTTGCGCGCGCCGCCGCCTGGCATGAGCATTACGGGAGCCCGACGGAGGGCTTCACCTACGCCCACGCGTGCGGGGATCTGACGCGCGCGGGCCGGATCGCGTGGGCCAGCGCGAACATGCTGCTCGCCACCGGGCGCATCGAGACGCTCCGGGCATGGGCGCGCCGCCTGACGGCCGACGAGATCGCCGCCGACACCCAGCTGGCGCTGTTCGCCGGCTGGATCGCCCTGCTGACGGGCGACGTCGCCACCGCGACGCGCGCGACCGCCGCCGCAGAGGCGGGTACCGATCTCGACGCGCCCTCGGCCGACGGCGCGAGCTCCCTGCATGTGGCGGTCGCCAACCTGCGCGGCACGCTGGCCCCGGCGGGGATCGGCCAGATGCTCACCGACGGGGAGTTCGTGCGCGACACGGAGCGTGCGCAGGGCGGCGACCGGCTCGTCGAGGGGCTGCGCATGGTCGGCACCGCGCGCCTGCTGTCCGGCCGGCCGGCCGAGGCCGTGGAGCCGCTGTCGGAGATGCTGCTCCTGTCGACCGGCGACCCGGCTCGCGCCCACCACCACATCAACGCGCTCGGCCTGCTCTCGCTCGCCGCCGCCGACATGGGCGACTGGCCGCGCGCGCGCCGGCTGGCCCGCGAGGCGCTCGCGACGATCGACGGGTACGGGCTCGGCGACATGATCGCCTCGCTGACGGGGCTCACGGCCCATGCGGTCGCGCTGACCCACGAGGGCCTGCTCACGCGCGCGGAGGCCGAGCTCGATCGGCTCGTCGAACTGGCCCCGCTGACCCGCGCGGCGCGCTGGCTCGAGGCCGACATCAGCCTCCGCCGCGCCGAGATGCGGCTCGCGCACGGCGACGTCGCGCGCGCCTTGGAGTGCGAGGAGCTTGCGCGCAACGCGCTCAGCGGCTACCCGGACGCCGACGCGCTCGAGGCCCGCCTGGAGGCCCTGCGCCGGCGCATCGCGAGCGGGCGCGACCTCGAGCTCACCCCCTCGGAGCTGCGCATCGTGCCGTTCCTGCCGACACACCTCTCGCTTCAGGAGATCGGCGAGCGCGTCCACCTCTCACGCGCGACCGTCAAGACGCACGTCGGTGCCATCTACCGCAAGCTCGGCGTCTCGGGGCGCTCGCAGGCCGTCGACCGTCTCGACGAGCTCGGCCTGGCGACGCCGCGCCGGCCCGCGCACGGCGCGGGGCCGCGCTAGCCCCCGGCGCCGCGCGGCGTCGCCGAGCAGCATCGCGCATGCGACGGGCACGGTCGCGGGCAGCTCGTTCGTCACGAGGAACAGCAGGTCGAAGGCCGCCGCGAGCGTGAACGTCAGGAACGCGACCAGCGCGCGCGGGCGGCGCTCGGCCGCGAGCAGGCCGCCGAGCACGGCCGCCGCGAACAGGTCGCCGTAGCCGAAGCTCACCCCGCCCAGCTGCACGAACTGCAGGCGCGGGAGTCCCGGTGCCGGCACCGCCGCCTCGAGCACGGCGTTCGGTGCATGGAGCCCGTGGCTGAAGACGAGGATCGAGTCGATCACCGCCATCACGACGATGCCCCAGCGAAGCAGCGGCGCGGGCGCCACCCCGGCGAGCAGGCGGCCCAGCGTCACGCAGCTCAGCGCCTCGAGCGCGAGCGTCGCGCCCTGGCCCGCGAGCGCGTCCGGGTGACTCCACGCGGCCGCCAGGAGCGGCGCCGCGAGCAGGGCAAGCCATGGCCGCGCGCCGCGCATCGCCCAGCCGAGCGCCGCGGCCGCCAGCAGCGGCACCGCGACCAGCGCGAGCCAGGTGAGCGCGTCTGCGGTATCCGGCAGGAGCTCGATCGCCCCGATCACGACGACGAGCGACAGGGGGACCACCAGCGCCCATGCGCCGCGGCGCAGCCGCGCCGCCCAGGCGGGCACACCCGCCCCCGGCAGCACGACGAGCAGCGCCTGCACGACGAGCAGCGCGCCGTCGTGCGCGATGAACGAGCGGCTCACGCCATGCAGTGTCGCGCAGGCGGGCGGTCGCCCGAGCCGCTCGCCGGCTCAGGGCTCCGCGAGGCGCAGCTCGCCGCGCCAGCCACGCGGCAGCACCGCCAGCAGCCGCGCCGGCTCGTCACGCCACACGTCGAGGCCCTGCTCGAGCGCCATCAGCGTGCCCGCCCAGACGTCCCACGGGTGCTGGCTGCACGTGTAGGCCAGCGCGTCGAAGCGCCCGGCGGCGGTCCACGCAAGGTCGAGCCCGAGGCTCCCCATCAACCGCACGGGTCCGATCCTTCCCATCAGGCGCTGCCAGCGCGGCTCGCGGAAGGCGCCCCCCAGCGCGGCGGCCCAGGTCGAGTCGGCCACCGGGCGCCGCGGGCGCGGCCCGAGCCGCACGCCGTTGAGGCACAGCCCGGCGCCGCGCGCCGCGCCCCACAGCTCGTCGCGCACCGGATCGAAGGTGACGCCGGCGAGCGGCCCGTCCTCGTCGGCGCAGGCGATGACGACACACCACTGCGGGATCCCCGCGGCGAAGTTCCAGGTCCCGTCGACGGGGTCGGCCGTCCACGTGATCCCCGAGCGCGACGCGCGTTCGCTCGTGGACTCCTCGCCGGCGAAGCCGTCCTGCGGAAAGCGCGCGGCCAGGCTGGCCGCGATCATGCGCTCGACGCGCTCGTCGGCGTCGGTCACGAGGTCGTGCGGCCCGCGCTTGCGCCGCACGCCGGCGACCCCGCTCCTGAATGCCGCCAGCGCGAGCGCGCCCGCCTCGGCGGCGAGGTCCTCCAGCACCGTGAGGCGCTCGAGCGCGTCTGCCCCCATCGTGCCTCCGGCCGTCAGGCGCCGCGCCCGATGCCCATGAGGCGACCGAGTGCGGCGTCCATCGCTGACGTCGGGAGCGCGCTGCTCAGCAGCAGCTGGGCACGCGCATCGGTGCCGACGAGATAGCGCGCCTTCGGCCGGTCGCTGGTCAGGGCGCGCGTCACGGCATCAACGACCTTCTCGGGCGGGGCGGTTCGCTTCTGGGTAGTGCGCACGACGTTGCGAACGCCGGCGAGGTGCTGCGCGTAGAGCTCGCGATACTCGGGGCTCAGGGACGCTTCGGTCCGGTCCGCCGTGTCCAGCGCGCCGCGCCACATGTCGGTGTCGATCGCGCCGGGCTCGACCAGCGCCACCTTGACGCCCCACGGCCGGAGCTCGACGCGCAGCGCGTCGGCGAACGCCTCCAGGGCGTACTTCGAGGCCGAGTAGGCGCCGAGCATCGGCGTGCTCACGCGCCCGCCGATCGACGAGATGAACACGATCCGCCCGCGAGCGGCGCGCAGCGCGGGCATCACCGCCTGCGCGACGGCGATGGGTCCGACGACGTTCACCTCGAGTTGATGGCGCAGCGCGTCGAGCCCGATCGCCTCGACGGGCCCGCCGACCACGATCCCGGCGTTGTTGACGAGCGCGTCGAGGCGCGCGGGCAGGGCCTCGGGCAACGCGGCGAGCTGCCCGGCGTCGGTGACGTCGAGCATCACCGGCGTGATCCCGGTCCCCGACGCGGCGACCAGGGCCTCACCGTCCGGCGCCCTTCGCACCCCTGCGCGGACGTCCCAGCCCTCACGGGCGAGCTGGAGCGCCACGGCGCGGCCGATCCCGCGGGAGGCGCCGGTCACGAGCACGGTCGGCATCCCACGGACGCTACCGCAGCGCCGGTCAGGCAGGAGAACCCGCCGAAAGTCGGTCGCACGCCGCGCGGCGACGCGTCACACTAGGAGTGGGACACCCCGGCGTCGCCCGAAGTTATCCCCCCGTGGCGACGCCGGGGTTCCCCCTGTATCGGGCGCTCGCAGGGAAAACCTGAGGGGGCCCGCTTGACCGCCGAGGAGCCGGCTACGCAGCGGCGCCCAGGCGGACCGGAAGCGTCTTCAGCTGGTTGACGAACGGCGAGACGACGTAGGACGGCTCGCCGTCGAGCTGCATCTGGGGGTAGCGCGCCAGCGTCTCCTCGATCAGGATCCGCAGCTCCAGGCGCGCCAGCGCCGTCCCCAGGCAGAAGTGCCGCCCCCCGGCGCCGAACGCCTGATGCTCGGGGTTGCGCGTCACATCGAAGCGATCGGGATCCTCGTAGCGCGTCTCGTCGCGGTTGGAGGAGACGTACCACATGACCACCTTGTCGCCCGCCTGGATCGGCTGGTCGCCGAGCTCGGTGTCCTTCGTCGCCGTACGGCCGAAGTGCGCGAAGGCGGGGAACATCCGCAGCGCCTCCTCCACCGCGCTGGGGATCAGCGAGGGATCCCCCAGCAGCAGCTCACGCTGGTCGGGGTGCTCCAGCAGCGCGCGCATCGCGCTGCAGTACGTCGCCTTCGTGCTGTCGTTCCCCGCCGCCATCAGCAGGAAGAACCCCATCACGACCTCGTGCTCCTCCAGGCGCTCGCCGTCGACCTCCGCATGCACCAGCACGCTCGTCAGGTCGTCCGTCGGATGCTCGCGCCGATCGGCGATCAGCTGCCCGCAACGCTCGAAGATGACGGGGATCTCGCGCTCCATCACGGCCTCGACCCCCTCGGGGTTGAGGTCCGGGTCGCCGGCCCCAAGGACGGTGTTCATGAGCTCGGCCCACGGCGCGTCGTCCTCCGGCGCCAGCCCCATGAAGCTGCCGATCACACGCGAGACGACCGGCTGGGCCACCTCGTCGACCAGATCGCAGCGCTCACGGCCCTCCAGGCGGTCCAGCACACCACGCGTGATCTGCCGGATCGCGTCCTCGTGCTCGGCGATCCGCCTCGGCGTGAACCCCCGCTGGAAGAGCGCCTTCAGCCGATCGTGCTTGGGCGGATCCATCCCGATGAACATCGCGCCGACGAGCTCGACCGGCAGGATCGAGTGGCGCAGTGCGGTGATCCCGTTCGCTGACGAGTAGGTCTGCCAGTCGCGGCTGACCTCATAGACGCCGTCGGCCGTCGTCACCGACCAGAAGCCATCCTCGTCCGGGTACTCGGAGATCCGCTCGGACCAGTGCACCGGACAGCGCGCGCGCAGGTCGCGGAACAGCTCCTGGGGCGGGCCGTCCTCCCAGCGCTCGCGGTCGGCGACGAGCAGGTGGTCGAGGTCGGTGGCGTCGGTGGTCATGCGGCACCTTTTGGGGGGGATGCGGTCGGGCACGAGCCTACCCGGCGCGTCGCAACGCCGCCAGCGGCGCGGCGCCGCCCGCCCGCCGCAGCCGCTTCAGGTTCAGGTGGAGGTTTTCGGCGCACAACCTGTGCAGCGGCGACGGCGAGTCCAGACACCAGGACCCGGCGCCGAAACACCGGGCGTCGCGGTCCGACGCCGCGCACGCAGGGACACCGTCGCGGCCCGGCTCCAGCGGGCCGGCCGGCGGGCCCGCGGTCCAGCACTCCCCCCACCTCCACAAGGAGCCCCGTGATGCACGCGCTCATGCGCAACAAGAAGGTCCTCGCGCCCGTCATCGTCGTCATCGCCCTCGCCCTTGCGGGCGGCGCGATCGCCTACTGGACGAGCACCGGCACCGGCAGTGGCACGGCGACGGTCGGCACGACGACGAACCTGACGCTGACCCCGGTCACGTTCACCGGCACGCTCTACCCGGGCGGCACCGCGGCGACGTCGTCGATCAAGATCAACAACCCGGGCGCCTCGGCGGTGCAGGTGTCGAACCTCGTGCTCGACACCGCGCAGCCGACGACCGGCAACCAGCAGCTCAGCGGCATCGGCGGCCTGCCGGCCAGCGGCTGCCCCGCGACGGACTTCACGTTCAACGCGAACCTGGGCTCGCCGGTCAGCGTCCCTGCGGGCGGCAGCGCGACGGTCACCACCGGAACCCTGTCGATGGCCAACAGCACCTCCAACCAGGACGCCTGCAAGGGCCTGACCCTGACGATCTACCTCAAGGCGGTCTAGCCGGTCTCCCGACCCCACCGGCGCAGGGGGCGGCCGCACGAGCGGCCGCCCCCGACCACCGACCCAGCATGCGCCTCGCCCCCCGCATCGCCCATCTCGCCTCGGCCTCGCGGTGTGCGGCCGCCGGCCTGGCGTACGCCGGCGTTCGCAGCGGGGTCCTGCCGCTGGCCGGCGCCGCGCGGCACCACCACGTGCCCATCATCAGGGTGCGCGTGACGCCGAAGGCCGTCTCGCTCAAGGCGGGATCGACCACGCGGCTGCACGTCACGATCACCGGGCGCGGCTGGCCGCGCACCGGCGGACTTCCGGCCCGCACGTCGGCGGTGCACCTCTCGCGCAGTCCGGTGCGCCTGACGATGCGCACGCCGAGCGGCTTTCGCGCCGCCTTCACGCCCCGGACCACCGTGACCCGGCGCTCGCTGCTGACGCTGCGCGTCGCGACCGGGAGCCGTGTCGGGCGCTACCGCCTGCGCATCGTGGCCACCCGCGTGCGCGGCCGCCACAGCCGCGCCCGCGTGCAACGGGCGTTCCGCACGGTGATCGTGACCGTGCGCGGTTCGACCGCTCCGACCCCGTCCCCCTCGCCTTCCCCAGCGCCGAGCCCGTCGCCGGACGATCGCCGGCTGCTCGTCGGCGGGAACCTGCGCGCGACGCTTGTCCCGGGCGCGGTCCAGCCACTCGACGCCAAGCTCGGCAACCCGTTCGACGTCGACCTCGACGTCACCGCGATCCTGCTCACGGCCATCCACGTCGCCGCTCCCCAGTCCTCCGCCGCGTTCCCGTGCGACGCCAGCGATTTCGCGCTCCAGCCGCTCACCGGCCCGCCGGTCCACCTGAAGGCCGGCGTGGTCGCCTCGCTCTCGGACCTGGGCGTGCCGCAGGCGCAGTGGCCCGCGATCGCGATGCTCGACCGCGCGACGAACCAGGACGGTTGCAAGGGCGCCGTCGTCACCTTCTCCTACAGCGCCGTCGCCCAGGGGGTCGACCCGTGAGGCGGCTCGCGGCGATCCCAGCGGTCGCGATCCTCGTCCTCGCGCTCGGGACGCCGAGCGCTTCCGCGTACTGGAAGGGCTCGGGCTCGGGCTCCGGCACAGCACCCGTCGGCACCGTCAGCGCACCGGTCGTGACGGTGCCCGCCACCGCGACGGGCGCGGTGACCGTCACGTTCACGTCCTCCGCGGTGACACCGTCGAGCCCTGCGCTGAACGCCGAGATCGCCTACGCGGTGCAGCGCAGCGCCGACGGCGGGGTCACCTGGGCCGCGACGAGCAACACCTGCGGCGCCGGCCTCGCCTACCCCGCGACGTCCTGCCAGGACTCACCGCCGGTCAGCGGCAGCTACCGCTACCGGGTCACCGCGCGCTTCCGCACGTGGACCGCCGTCAGCGCCACCAGCAGCGCCGTCACCGTGACCGTGCCGGTCCTGAGCGCTCCGACGGTCACCGCCCGCCCGGCGGCGCGCAGCGCCAACCCGGCGCCGAGCTTCTCGTTCAGCGGCGGCGGGGGAACCGGCTACGAGTGCCGCGTGGACGGCGGCGTGTGGGCGGCGTGCACGAGCCCGAGGGCGCTCAGCGGCCTGGCCGACGGCTCGCATACGTTCGACGTGCGCGCGACCGCCTACACCCTCAGCGGCCCGGCGGCGAGCGCCACCTGGATCGTCGACACCAGCGCCCCGACGATCACCACCACGGTCCCCAACCCCTCGGCGTCGGCGAGCGCGTCGTTCACGCTCAGTCACGCGGCGTACACGACGATCCAGTGCCGCCTGGACGGCGGCGCGTGGGCCGCGTGCACGAGCCCGAAGGCGTACACCGGGTTGACCGACGGGTCGCACACGATCGACGCCCGCGCGCTGGATGCCGACGGCGTGGCGACGACGATCGCGTCGAGGACCTGGCGCGTGGCGACGGCAGCGCCGACGATCACCTCCCAGCCGCTCGCCTCGACATCGCAGACGACGGCGACCTTCACGTTCACCGACACCGGCTTCACGAGCTTCCGTTGCAAGCTGGACGGCGGCGCGTTCGCGCCGTGCGACAGCGGCACCGTCACGTACGCCGGTCTGGCGCAGGGCAGCCACACCTTCACCGTGCACGCGCTGGACGCCGCGGGCGTCGCGACGGCCGACCGCACCGTGACCTGGACCGTCGTCGCGCCGCCCGCGATCACGCTGCTCGGCGGCTGCACACTCGGCAGCGGCGGCGGGCGCGACCGGTTCATCGGCACGACGACCATCAGCACCGGAACGGTGACCGTGACGATCTACCCGGGCACGAGCGCCACCGGCAGCCCCGCCGCGACGCTGTCGACGAGCACGTTCATCATCGGGCCGCTCTGGACGGTGATCACGGACGTCGGCCAGCTCACGAGCGGCGCGACCTACACCGCGCAGGCGCAGCAGACCGACGCGACCGGCGGCGTCAGCAACGCGGTCACCTGCACGTTCTCGGCGAGCTGAGCGCCCGCGTCGGCGCGGGAGGAGATATCTCCCCCGGCGGGTGAGACGCGGCCGGGGTACGTTGGGACGCGTCCTCGGCCTCGCACTCCCCCCGTCGGGGCCGAGGGCGCGCAGTGGTTGACACGGACACCCTTTCGCGAGATGGTTGGCCGGAAGGCGGCGCCGGTTCAGGGGGGAAGCCGTTCGGGGGGTGGCCGGCGCCGCTTGTGAGCTCAGTTCGCGCCGCCGTTCGACGCGTGCGGCCCGCTCAGCGATGGTCGCCTGCGCAACGGCGTCAGCGCACCGGCGGCGGGTCGCCTGCGGCGCTCGCGGCGAGCGCGGCGTCCCACCCGCAGACCAGGCACGCGTGCTCGAACGCCGAGTGCGCGAACGCGAGCGCGCTCGCGTGGGGGTCGCCGCTCGCCTGCGCGTCGGCGTCGTCGAGCAGGTACTCCCCGAGTTCGCCGTCCCAGCGCGCCGCTGGCGGCGCGAGGCTCGCGGTCTCGAAGCCCGGCGGCGCGGGGTGCGCGTAGGCGTAGAAGGCAGGTCGTCCGTAGCGCGCGTCGCCGGGCCACCATCCGACGGCGACCTCCTGGGCGTCCATCGCGTTGCGCGTGATGAAGTCCTCGGCGGGCGCCTGCGCGGGCCTGCCGGAGAAAAGGCTGACGGCCAGGTCGAACGACCCCCACCACGCGTTGACCGGCGTCGAGCGGCCGCGGTAGGGCGCGCGGAACGCGGCCAGCACGAGCGCCGCCCGAGTGGCCGCGCTGTGGTACTCGGAGACTTGCCCGGCGTCGTAGGTCGCGTGCTCCTCGTCCTCGTCGAGCGCCGTCGTCCAGGGCACCTCCTGCGGCGTCGGGTCGATCGTGACCGGGCCGCCGAGGCGGGAGACCGCCGCGAGGAGCTCGCGCGTGACGGCGCCGACCGGCCGGCCACCGGCCAGCGCGATGCGCTCGGCGCGCCCGTCGCTGTGCTCGGCCACCGCCTCGTGCGCGTGCAGGTCGAGCGCCGCGACGAGCGCGCCGGAGCCGTCGGGCGCCGGCAGCGGCGCGGTCTCCCAGCCACGCGCCGTCAGCCGCAGCGCCGCGTGCTGGAGCTGCGGCTCGGGCGGCGCGAGCGTCGCCGCGAGCTTTCCCAGCACCTGGGTGTGCGCGTGGAGCGTGTCGCAGGTCGCCCGCCACTCCTCGTAGGGCCGCATCGCAGGTCAACCCTACGCCCCTGCGGTTGCACCGCCAACGGCTTGCGGCGAACATGGTGGCGCACCATGGCAAGCGGCTGCACGCATCTGGACCATGTGCTCGTGACCGAGCTTCCCGAGCGCGTCGACGGCTGCGTCGACTGCCTGGCCGCGGGCACGCCGTGGCTGCACCTGCGCATCTGCCTGGAGTGCGGGCACGTGGGCTGCTGCGACAACTCCCCGATGCGCCACGCCACCGCCCACGCGCAGGCCACGAGCCACCCGATCATCCGCTCGATCGAGCCCGGCGAGGACTGGTCCTGGTGCTACCCGGACGAGCTCGCGATGCGCATCCCGCAGGTGCACGGGCACCCGCGGATCCCGCCGTCCCCGCTCGGGTGACGGCGCGCGCCCGCAGCGCAGGCCTGCTCGTG
>Ga0335070_10006592_pt1 | contig 13655 bp, 10 predicted proteins | sample Lox_Sample_13_FD_206722 | JGI IMG/M metagenome (GOLD analysis project Ga0335070, IMG submission 206722) | Soil microbial communities from Loxahatchee National Wildlife Refuge, Florida, United States - Lox_Sample_1.3 | ecosystem: Environmental > Terrestrial > Soil > Wetlands | place: USA...
GTAGCCTTTAATTCCCTCGTCAACTGTGACAGCCACAAGCGAGGCTTTCGGATAGTTTCGCTCAATCTTCGCCAAAACATGAAGCAAACTAACACTGTCCTTTCCACCTGAAACTGCGACCGCAACGCGGTCATCAAACTCTAACATCTTGTACTTGGCAATCGTTGCTCTAGTCTTGTCTTCAATAGACTTTGCAAAACATTTTCTGCAAAGCTTCTCCCCAGAATACGGTCTAACAAAAAAGGCTTCGCGACGTCTGCATATAGTGCAGGTATTAGCATTTGCTTTCATCAATTTTCACGTTTTTAATATTCTGGCAATCTGAAAAATAAAGGATAAGCGCCTCCGTATATTTCTGATGCCGAATTCAGCAAGAAATCATAGGCTTCAGATGACAAGACCAGATCCCATCAACAACTAGTCATCCGTTCGATTTATAAGACCACAAGCAGCAATCCCTTAGACAATCAGCTACTAAGATATCAAGAGCTAACCCTGCATGGCAGTAAAACCCGTCAGACGCCCAGAAACTCGAGAAGTCATTTATAGCAGCAAACGATGGACTCTGCTCAAAGAACTTCGAGAGAAAGCTATTCAACTCATGGAAACTCTGCACAAAAGTCAAATTGAATCCATCGTGCATGGAAGCATCGCCAGAGGAGACGTTACCGCAAAAAGCGATATAGACATTTTCGTCCCTTTCGCTGCTTCATCGTTCACTGTAGAGAATGCATTGGAAAAAGCCGGCCTATTCGCCAACGCTCGGCTAGTTATGCAAGCAACTCCATCTTACGCTCTTAAAGCACACATCGAAATAGACGACAGAACCAGCGTTTCCTTTCCATTAATGAATATGCGTAGGGTCGAAATGGAGTTCTACAAGTATGGTGGCGAAGCGTCGCTGAAGGATCTACGAAATAATCTGAGAGTGGCGGGTGCAGACAAGAGGCTAATGATGATAGAACCGACACAAATGGGGCACGTGGAAAGCGCGATTCTTGGTCGTGAAGAATTTGTCGCCAAACTTCTCGGAGTGTCTTTGGAGACTGTTCTAGATCGAGTTCATGCTCTTTTGAAACGGGACGATGTTGGCAGAACCGGGCTTTTCATAAAAAGGGAATTGCTTCCTGATGAAACTTTTGAGATGGCTTTGAAACGGCTTGCAGAGCAAAATCCTGCTGTGCGCAGGAGACTGAAAGCTGTTTAGGTTAAGTTTATTGCGAAGCGTAAGAGTGCGGCTATTCCTCCCAAAGACAGGAGTTTTGCCCCTGCTTCGTTCTCCGTGCTTATGATCATTATCTTTCCAGCTTTATGTTCAACATTCTTCATTAACTGTTCAATTGACAAACGTTTTTCGTCTGAAGCCATTCGCAACATTGTATCTGCTAGAATGAGTGTTTGAACAGCGCCCATATCCACAGCTTTTGTGACCTCTTCGAACCCGTAGGCAATTGTATGTTCGCCCTTTCCAAGCCTTTTGAGGACTTCTTCTATAATCTCCGCTTCTTCTGCAACCCGCAGATGCTTAATGGTCTTAAGAAGAATTCCTGAACGCAAAGCTTCGTGGATACCTGCAATGCCTCCATTGTTGACACTTTTGACATCAACGACTGCTTTGGCTATCTCTTTTTTTTCTCTTTCTAGGAATTTTGAGAAATCGTTTTTCACGAAGCCTACACCAATGATGGCTATGGGACTGTGTGCTTCTGAACAGACTTGTTGCAGACTATTTGCGGTTTTTTGGAAGTATTCGCTCATGGCTGCGCTTCGTTTTTCTGCTTCAAGTTTCCCTGGAAGCTTTGTTCTTTCTTCCAGTTTTACATCAACACCGTATTGAGTTGTTATCGCTATTGCATAGCCTTCATCGTCAATTGAGATTATTATTATAGGCTTTTCAGACGATTTTCTTGCATTTTCCAATCTTTCAACAAGGTGTCGTGGCCACTCTTTTTTTACTATGGTTAGAGGCACGTTCAGTGTGATATTGAGCGTATGGTGCGCCCCTGTTGGAATTGTTTCGGGCGCTTGGCAGATTACTCCATGGACACGAAGCCTGCTTAGAAGTTTGTCCAAAGCAACGTTTTTCACTTTTACACCGAGGAAGACTGATACTCGTTCGCTGCGCTTTGAGCGAGCATATTTCTCGTCGACTTTTAATTCTCGCGTAGTCAGTGCATAAACTTCGTCATTCTCATAGATTATGTTGTATAAATGCCATAAGTCGTCAAAAGTTTCGGGAACGACCTTTATGAAACCTTTTTTCAGATTCTTCTCTAAGATCTTCAAGTCTTTCAGCCTCTGGTTACTCTTGTTTTGTCTTTCATTAATCGACCTTGCCTATAAAACATAAACTGCGGTAAGATAGAGAGCGGTTTTGGTCATGAGCATCAAAGTATTAAAAGGAAGCTTTTCTCTATTCTTCTAGTCTGCAAGAAGGGAGCGAGCAATTTATGAGAATTGTGTTTTGGTTGCTGGATGTGAACGCTGAGGTTCGGAATGAGGTTCCTGAGGTTTGGCTTTGGGGGATTGACGAGAAGGGAGAGCGAGTGCTTGTTGTTGACAGAAGTTATCTTGCATATTTTTATGCCGTGATCGAAGAGGGTTTCGACCCGAGTAACGTTGTGGAGGAAATCAAATCTGCGAAGGCTGAATATCCGTTTGTCGTGAAGACTGAGGTTGTTGAGCGCAAATTCTTTGGAAAACCTGTGAAGGCTGTCAAGGTTTATTGTGGAAATCCAGATGTAACAGCCAAATATGCAAGTTCTTTTCGACGTTTCGAAGGGATAAAGGACTGCCTCGAAGATGACATTCGATACACTATGCACTACCTGATAGACAATAACGTTGTTCCATGCGGATGGCACGAAGTTGAAGTGACCGAAGAGAAGCATGGTCATGATGTTCAAGTTGACAAAATTTTTATTGCAGAGTCTTCGCCAAGATTCATTGAAAAAGCCGAAGCTCCAGCGTTGCGAATCTTGGCGTTCTCAACAGTCTACTACAGCAAGGAAGGTTCGCCCAAACCGGAAAGAAATCCAGTTATCGTCATTTCTGCGGTAAGCAATATGGGGGAAGAAAAGCAATTTGTGGCAAATGAAGACAAGAATGACAAGCCATTGTTAGAGGCGTTCATCAAACATGTAGGAGACTTCGACCCTGATCTTGTCGTTGGCTTTGGCACAAACGAAGGGGATTGGCATTATCTGACTGAGAGATGTAAAAAGCTTGGAATACGGTTAACTGTGAACAGAGCTGAAACAGAACCTCACACGAGCGTTTATGGTCACGTTTCTCTAACTGGACGGGCAAACGTTGACCTCTTGGATTTTGCAGATGAGTTTCAGGAAGTCAAAGTCAAAACGTTGGAGAATTTGGCTGACTACTTGGGTGTTATGAAGCTTGAAAACCATGCCACCATCGAAGACGTAGACTTTCCAGATTATTGGGACGACAAAAACAAACGCGATGCTTTGAAGAAGTATTCGATGGAAAATGCCAAGCGCATAATGGGGATAACCGATGCTATCCTAGACTTTGCAATGCAACTCTCAAGCCTTGTAGGCTTACCCATCGATCAAGTTGGAGCTGCTGCAGTAGGGTTCAGAGTTGAATGGTTCCTGATAAAACGTGCACAGAAAATCGGCGAACTCGCACCAAGAAGGATGGAGCAAGCTTACAGAACCTATACAGGCGGCCTGGTGCTTAGACCCGAGCCAGGACTCCACGATAATATTGCTGTTCTAGACTTCAAGTCCATGTATCCCAACATAATGATAACCTACAATCTTTCGCCCGATACCTACATATCGCCAAACGAACCACAGCCGCCTCCTGAAGACGTCTATGAAGCTCCAGAAGTAGGATATAAATTTCGAAGAGAGCCTGCAGGGTTCTACAGGGAAATATTGTCCTATCTTATTGATGTGCGACAACAAATTCGCGCAAAAATGGATACTCTTGATTCGAAGAGTGGCGAGCATAGGGTTCTAGACGCGCGCCAAAAGGCTGTGAAGGTGATTACAAATGCGACATATGGTTACGCTGGCTGGGTTGGAGCAAGATGGTATATTAAGCCAGTTGCTGAGGCTGCAACCGCCTGGGGAAGACACTTGATTATGAACACGATAGACATGGCTAAGAGGGAAGGACTTAAAGTTGTTTATGGCGACACAGACAGCATCTTCGTAAAAAGTGAGGCTGAAAAGGTTGCTAAGTTATCAAAAGAGGTTTATAGAAAATTTGGACTCGAGATAAATCCCGACAAAACATATGTGCGGATTTTCTTCACAGAAGCAAAGAAACGTTACGCAGGACTTTTGCCGGATGGAAGACTTGACATCGTAGGTTTGGAAGTTATACGGGGCGATTGGGCTGCAGTAGCCAAAACCGTGCAAGAAAAAGTCATAGAAGTCATTTTGAAGGAACAATCCCCTGAAAAGGCTGCGAAATTTGTCCGGCAATACATTTTCGAGCTGCGACAGAAAAAAGTACCCTTTCACGACTTGATAATTTGGAAAACTCTTACCAAGCCGCCTAAGAAATATGCTGTTAAAGCTTCGCATGTTGAAGCAGCTCGAATATTGGCGGAAAAGGGTTGGAAGCTTGATGTGGGCGACAAAGTTGGCTACGTAGTGGTCATTGGCAAGGGCAGATTGTATGAGCGTGTGAGGCCGTACATTCTTGCTTCATATGATCAAGTAGACATAGAATATTACGTGTCAAAACAAGTTGTTCCTGCTGCGGCCAGGATTCTTGAATCCTTTGGCATAACAGAAGAGCAACTGTCGGCTAGTAAGGTTGTGGAAAAGGATACGAGAACGCTTGCTGATTTCCTGCAAAGCTAGCTTTCAATGATGTCTGCGAAGGTCATTAGCTGAACGTTTAATGGCAGCTTGACAGCGTCAGACAGGCGCGAGGCTATGATGTTCTTAATGTTCTTATCGCTTGCTATATCCACGATTCTTTGCGTTATTATGCCGTCAAACACGACTGTGTCCACACCTTCTATCTGCTGAAGCTTCTCGGCAAGTTCACTCACTGGCAGACGCTCTATTTGCTCCAGCTTCTCGTTTAGAAGGACTGCTTCAAGCGTGCCTTCCAACTCTTTTGCTACTTGCGCTATTTCCTTTGGGACCTCAATCTTGTGTTTCTCTTTCTTTGCTGGCCTAGATAGCTCCTCAGCTGCGATTTTCGCTTCTAACGATTCGAAGATTTCCTTGCAGTTTAGTTCTTCAACTTCTTTTCCTCTCGGAGCTCTGGCAACAAACTTTGTGTCTGTAACCTGCTGAAGCTCTTTCAAAATAAGGTCTCCGCCTCTGTCACCATCAAGAAACGCTGTGATTTCCTTTTCTTTTGAAAGTTTTATCACTGTTTCCGGAACCTTTGCCCCTTCTAGGGCGATGACATTGCTTATTCCACAACGCATGAGGTTAATAATGTCAGCTCTTCCTTCAACAAGGATTATCTGTTTCGAACTGTCAACATCAGGCCCGGCGGGAAGCTCGTCAGGTCCGTATTTTTCGACCTTTGCTATTTTGAGCGTTTCTGCCACTTCTTTGAATACTTCATCAACTGAGGGCATTGATTCTATGTTCCATTTGTGGAGGATGTCTTTGGCTCTGTCGATTATGGATTTTCTTCGTGCTTCTCTGACATCTTCGATTTTTTCAAGAGTCACTTTTGCGGCGCATGGTCCAACTCTGTTTATGCTTTCTAGGCTTGCCGCAATCAACGCTGTAGAAACTCTATCTAAGCTGGTGGGAATTGTTATGGCTCCTGTTGTCATGTCTTGTTTAGAATGTAAGTCGATTTCTATTCTTCCGATTCTTCCTGATTTTTGCAGTTCCCGTAGATCGAGTTCCGGACCGAAAAGTCCTTCGGTTTGTCCGAAAACTGCTCCTATCACGTCTGGTTTTTCAACTACTCCTTCTATTTCAAACTTTGCGCGTATTACATACTTTATGGTAAATGCTTGGGATGAACCCGTAAGCGTGCACCTCCGATGATTTATACGTAAGGTTAGTGTTAATCTCGACTGTGCGACTTGCTGTTTTTCTCAAGTCACGAGACTAGTTTTAGCCTTATACTCTATATTAGGCTTATGAATTACGAATCTTGCTCTTTAAGGTTTCCACGTAGGAAGCTAATCCTTCAATGTCCTTAACATCCCTTCCAACAAGTATCAAAAGTTCGCTCCAGAAGGTGAGGTTAGGGGTTATTCCGACTTTTTCCAAGTGAAGTTTCACTCGTTTTGTCCATTCTCTTCCTCGTCTGTCAAAATCAAACAGAAGAATGGCTTCTTGAACACCGAGCTTTTCCACTTCAGAAACAACATCCAAAAGAGACTTGCCGCCCGTCTTTGCAGAAATGGTTATTCCTTCGATACCAAGCATTTTCAATGTCTCTACGTCGTTTTTTCCTTCTACAACTATCGGAATGCCTTTCCCCGTTTGTTCAGCCAAAGATGCTAGTACTTGCAAAAGCCTTTCTTCTTTTTCTTTTAGACGATCTTGCAAAGGGCTTTTACCTTGTAACTTTTGCTTTTCCCACAATTTCTAGCCATTCTTTAGCTTCTCTGTTATTCTCGAAATATCGGCGGACTGGCTCAAGAATCTTCACAAGTTCTTCTGCTACCGCATTTTTCAAGTCTTGCGGGTGTAAACTGCCTTTTTCATACGCTTTTTCTAATTCTTCGAAACTGCCGTAGCTAACTGTACCGCCGAATTTTGCTGGCCGCTCTATGCTGAAGGTTTCTTCTTCTCTGAAGACTATGTATTTGGTTATGTCGATGACCGGGTTAAACTTGACAATTCTTTCAGGGCAGAAGGCTTTGCTCATTTTCTGTCTTATCTCCTGCGGCGTGTCGTAGAGGAATATGCATGTTTCAGGCTTACTCTTGCTCATCTTAGCAGAGGACAAAGCTTCTTTCTCTTGCCCGTCTGGGATCGGCCACACTTTTGGTTTCTCTAAACCCTGTAACAAGTGATGATGAACACATGCGGGTTTCCAGAAGCCTAGGCGTTCGCCGAGTTCGCGGGCTACGACGTTTGCTTTGCGTTGGTCTATGCCGAGTTGGCAGATTTTGACTTGCATGTGAAATATGTCGGCTACTTGCATTGGCGTGTACAGGAAGTCTGATACCATTCGCGCTTCAGTTTCTTTTCTACCCGCGATTTCTAGTGTGCGTCTTCCACGGGCTATGCTGATGCTTTTGGCTACGCGGACGACCGTTGCCCAATAGTCAAGGTCATCGTAAAGCTCATCTGAGTAGATGAATTCTACCTTGTCTGCAGGTACACCTAAGGCTATCCAGGAATGCTTGAACAGGTGTGCAGCCTTCTTGATTAGGCTTAGGTCTCCGCCAAGTTTGTTGTTCAGCCAAGCGTGCCAAGTGCTCAGGTAAGCTTTATAGTGGATTCCAGCTTCTACAAAATCCTTCATTTTATATGCGCAGATCACGCCTGTTCCAAGATGAACTAGACCAGATGGTTCCCAGCCGTTGTACGCTATCGGGTGTTCTTCAGTTTCCAAAAGGTGTCTTAGGTCGTCTGGTGTGATTACTTCTTCTGTTGGAGGTTTGCAGATTAGCTCTATTTTTGTTTCTATATCCAATCTTGGGCACTTCTGTCGCAGTTATGCCTTAACGTTGTATGCTGAAGCTAAACTTAAAAGTTGTTTACTAACACCGTTTAATTCAGCAGTTTGAATCGCTGTCACTCTAGCTATTCTGTTGACAGTTTGTGAAAGGCTGTTTCGCGGGCATTGCGTGTTTCCCACGAAACCAAACACTTAACTTCACTGTGGAGCGTTGCGCTCTTCTAAGTTAAGCTCTCTCCTGCGTGGGATGATTCTGCCCGCGCCCACCGTGTCCCATGTTTGGGTAAACCCAAACGTCACAAGAAACAGCACGTTTTTTGAACCGTGCTTCTTCAGTTGGGTCCGTCTGCATGGCATGTCCAGTGGGATTAGATTAGGCTCTTTTTTGAGAAGTCATCGCCAGAAGATGGTTAGCGCTTCTGGAAAATTAAACATTACTGTTTAATGGTTCAGAATAGAATAAGTCATTCTCTTGTCATTAAGGACGAGAAAATCCGTCCGACAAAGCTCTGAGGCTTGGCTCTCGGAGGCTCTACCCCCCGCCTTATTTATAGATGAAAAGCTATGAATGAATTTGCTTTGGTTCCATGGTTGTTGGGTCTTGTGTTTTCTCTTGTCCGTTAGGGCTGTGATGCTGACTGTGGCTGTGGCGGAAATGATGAATAGTAGCCATTCAAGTGTGGTTCTTTCGGAAGTGTCTCTTGCAGTCTTTCGCAACTTGGCTTATTTCTGTTTGCTCCTGAGCTTCTCCATTTGCAGTTCAAATGCTACTGTAGGATTTTCGAGTTTCCATGATGTTAAGACTTTTGGGTTTATTTCCCCAACTATTCCTACACCCGCGCCATTTAAGAAAACTGTTCCCCCTCTTCCTTCTATGAAGCTTGGATGCTTTGCTTCTTTTATGTGCCACTCCCAGCCGAGGTTCATGAAGAAAGCATCTAGGCACGATTTGATTTCGCTGAAGCTCGCGTTTGCATGAGAAACGACCGCCGTAAGCCGTTCTTCATCTCTTGTCTTCGTTTCCGCATTTTCATTAATCATGGTGACTTTGCCCAACTCGAAGATTCTTTGAGGATACTCTACTGAAAGGTTATTGCCCAAGAACTCCATTAAGCTTGGCAGAAGCCAGCTTCTCAAACATGTCATTGTCTGAACTTTCGGATTAGCAATGTCTAGCACTCTCTCCTTCTTCAGGTTCATTCTCGCAAACAAGTTTTCATGATTCGTCAAAGTGTACGTTAAAACTTCTTGGAAGCCAAGCCCAACCATCAGCTCTCTCGCAACATCCAGCAATCTCTGCTCACGTCGCATTCCGCCTGTTGTCGGCAACTCACGCCACAACGGCTTAATGTTATTGTATCCATAAGCTATCGTAATGTCTTCAACCAAATCAATCGGATGCATTACATCAATCCGGTAGCAAGGAACCTGAACAGTCAATACTCCTTTGCTGACTTTTTCAATGCCAAAACCTGCTCTGCCCAGAAGCTCAACAATCTGTTTGGTACTAAGCGTCAAACCTGAAACCTTGTTAACATATTCAACGCTCAAATCCATGCTTCCAGCTTCAAAATTGGGCGTAACAACAGTCTGCATTCCTTTCTGATAATGTATCGAGGCTGTGTAAGCCTTTCCGCCGCGATCAACGAGCGACAACGTAACAATATTCAGAACCGTTAGCACCGTCTCATGAACGGCGCCTGTAACCTCCACCAACACATTTTTCGTTTGGTCCGTAATCTTGCCCAAATCATTTGAGTTGATTATTGGTGGAAACGAAAGAACTTTGCCCTCCAAATCCAACAGAATCGGATAAACAGGATGTTTGTTTACGATGTGACCATACTCCAAGCCCTTTGGGTGTTTGTACAGGATTTCTTTCAAACTTAGCTTTTCCTCAAAACCCAACGGAACAAAGCTAACCTCAGCTGGATCTGCAACTCCATATTTCAATGGCGGTTTTATCAGGTCAAAATTATACAAACCTATGGAAGTTCGCTGTCTGTTCCTTCCGTAAGATTGGTCAAGCTTATCCTGCAGGTGCATCAGTCCGCGAATAATAGTGTCAGACAGCCTCAAGTTCTCAATTATTGAACAACCAATATAAGGGCGAATTGGCTCAAGTTTGGAATCAACGTTAACTTTCATTAAAGACTTGTGAGCAACATATTTTTTCAAGCCTGTTTCTGAACCCAGAAAACCGCGCAAAGCTCGAGTCAAACCTTCAACATTCCACAAGTCAGGACGGTTTGTATCCTGAATCTCTACGTTCATCACACCCTCTTTTTCGTAGAAGAGCCTCACTTCGCCTTTTGCGTAAGCCAAAATCTCGTTAACCTTTTCTAAATCTCCATGCAGTTCGAGCCCCAGCAGTTTCTCAAACTCGCCGTAGTCAATGTCTATCGTTGGCACTTTAGACAACCTCCTTTCGCCTTATCCAGTCTAGGTTCTGCGAGAAAATCTGTCGAATATCGTCGATTTGCGCTTTCATCATGTAGAGGCGGTCTATGCCTAAACCCCACGCTAAAACAGGCACTTTGATGCCTAGAGGCAATGTTACCTCTGGACGAAAGATGCCTGAACCGCCAAACTCTATCCAGCCATAATCTTTCTTGTAAGCGCTAAGTTCCACACTGGGTTCGGTGAATGGGAAATAGTCTGGTTTGAATCTGACTTTGTCTGCTCCAGCCATTTCAACTGCGAATTTTTCCAAAACTCCAAGCAAGTCTCTGAGCGTAAGGTTCTCATCAACCACTATGCCTTCAACTTGATTGAACTCTGTCAAATGTGTTTTGTCGAGCACTTCTGGTCTGTAGCAGCGGGCGATGGAGAAGTGTCTGCTTGGAATCTCTAGGTCTTTACTTAGCAATGTTCTAGCGCTTAGACATGTTCCATGTCCTCGCAGAATTAGTCGTTTTGCTTCTTGGATTGAATATTTGTATTTCCAGCCGGATGAGCCTGTTTTCCAACCGTTTTCGTGGGTTTTCTTTACGTTTATCACTGCTTTTCTGTAGGTTTCTAGATTGCCATGTTTCGGGCTTTTAACTAGGTAAATTCCGAAGATCTCGCGCGCTGGGTGATCCTGCGGCATGTAGAGTGCGTCAAAGTTGAAGAATGATGTTTCGACTGCTGTGCCAGTCATTTCTTTGAAGCCTAACGTGACAAGTTTCTGTTTCACTTCATCCAAGAATTGCAGGTAGGGATGCTTTTTTCCAAGCCACGTTTTGGCGACTGGTGATTCGACGTTGTATCTCTGAAATCTCACTTTTCGCCATTTGCCGCTTATGATAAGTTCTGGTGTGAGCTGGGTTAGTTCGTCGACTTTTTTTAGTCCATTTTCTAGCGCTTTCCAGCCTGCCTCAGCTATTTCTGCAATTCTTTTTGTTTTCTCTTCAGTTTCGAGAAGTTTCCTTCCTTTTAAGACCTGAACAGCTTCCCGTAATTCTGGGCTTAGCTCGTCAACTGAAACTGCTTGTTTTCTTTCGCCTAGAAGCTTTAGAAGCTTTTCGTCGCTTCCTTCTTTTGGTCTTCCAGTTTTCATTAGCGTTTTTGTTTTCGGGTCGAATGTGGCCCATTTTTTTCGTTGAATCCAACCTAAGACGATGGGGATGAACTGTTTTTCAATATTTGCCTCTTCTGTTTTTTCTTGCAGGTTTGCTGTTTCGCCTGATTTCAACGTGTTTACTAGTCGTCTTTCCGGAAGTCCGATTCTTGCGTAGCGTTTTCCTTCTTCAGTTAGGCTTGCGTAAGCTTGTTTGCGTTCGGTTGCATGCAACAAGTTTTTTTCTTGCAACGCCAAGATTGCACGCATCAAAGTAGTCTCAGGCAATTTTGTTGCTTCTTTCAGTTGTTTTGAGGATGCTTTTCCTCCAATATTTTCTATAGCAAGAAGCGTTTTGCGTTCGTGTTCTCTTAGATCCACCATGCTTCTTTTCCTTCGTCGATTGTGTAGGCTGGTTTTGGTATTGTAGTTGTTTTAGTTTTAATAAAAGTATGCATCATTCCCGCTGATATACGGTTAAGAATAGATGGAGATTTTATGGAAATTGGTGGGGCATCACTTCGCCAACCACCCGATACAAACTGACAGATGATATTTATGGATTGTGCCTTTTTCGAAAGTATGCGAATTTGTTTGGGCTCTGAAATCTTAAAGGAGTTTGAGTTCGCGAAGCATTTTTGCAAAATCTTCTTTTGACGGAATGGTTGATTCGCTGACTAGCTGTGCCGTTATTTTGCCTACTTTTTCTATTGCATCGCGATACTGAAGTGCCTTGAAAATCGAGCCTTCAAGTTTTAGCTGCCTGCTTAGGAAGAGCGTTTCCAACGATTTTCTGCCAGTTGCAACGTCAACTGACAGTTCGTACGTTGGGATTTCGACGACGTAGTCGACTTTTTTTCTGAGTTCTTCAACTTCGTTTGGCGGTATGTGTTTGCGCTCTACGAGTTCGCAGGATGAGTAGTTTGAAAATGTGGCAAGAGGAATATCTTTGATGATTATCAGGATTTTTAGGTTTACTCCTTTGGCTTTGTCGTGGAATTCTTTGTCCTCGTTTACTCTCTTCTTCAGTTCTTCTGAAAACTCTGGAGATTCGTATTGTAGTGGCATGTTTTCCTTTAGGAATGGGTGAAGTATTTGAGATTTATGTACGCATAAGATTTAATACGTTTTTCAGGTTCTATATGGAACCAAAGCAAGCATGGGAGGCTGCAGTTTGGCTGGAGATAGCGATGAGATGGTTGTTACTCCGTGGGAAGTTAGGGGTAAAGTGGATTATGAGCGGCTGATTCGCGAGTTTGGCACGCAACCTTTGACTGGAGAGCTGCTGAAGAGGTTGGAGAAGTATACTGGTAAGCTTCATCTGCAAGTGCGGAGAGGACTCTTCTTTTCTCACAGAGATTTGGATACTGTTTTGGACTTGTATGAAAAAGGAACGAAATTCGTCCTGTACACTGGCAGAGGCCCTTCAGGCCCTGTTCACATTGGGCATTTGGTTCCGTGGATTTTCACGAAGCATTTGCAGGATGCGTTTAGAACTAGGCTTTATTTTCAGATGACTGATGATGAGAAGTTCGTGATTGATGATGATGCGAAGCTTGAGGATATGACAAGGTTTGGTTATGAGAATGCTTTGGACTTGATTGCGTTAGGTTTCAAGCCAGAAGATACTTTCATAATTTATGACGTGCGGGACATTGACTTGCTCTATGATATTGCTTTAGAAGTTGCTAAACGAATAACTTACTCTACTGCGAGAGCTACGTTTGGTTTTCAAGATAGCACGAACTTGGGCTGGGTTTTTTGGCCAGCTGTTCAAGCTGTTCCATGTTTTATTCATAAAAAGTTGACTGGCGAGAATGTTCCTGCGCTTATTCCTGCGGCGATTGATCAGGATCCGTTTTGGAGGATTACGAGGGATATTGCTTCTAAGCTTGGATATTATAAACCTGCGCAGATTCATTGTCGCTTCTTGCCTGGGCTTGGTCAGGGCGGAAAGATGAGTGCTTCTGAGCCTGATACTGCGATTTTTACGGTTGATGGTCCTGATGCAGTGAAGCGGAAGGTTTGGAACGCGTTTACTGGTGGGAAGGGAACTGCTGCGGAGCAGAAGAAGACTGGTGCTGAGCCTGATGTTTGTACGATTTTTCAGTATTTTCTGTATTTGTTTGAAGAGAATGATGAGAAGCTTGAGGATAGGGAGAGGAAGTGCAGAAGTGGGGAAATCTTGTGCGGTGAGTGTAAGAGAGATTTGGCTGAGAGGATTAACAAGTTTCTGGCTGAGCATCAGAGGAATCGGGAAAAAGCACGAGATGTGCTGGAGAAGTATCATATAAAACGATAGCATGGAATTTTGGCTGATCTGATAGTCTGAGAGCAATTTTTAACCCCCCCATATAAATTGGTTTAACATAGGGTGGTTCACGGAAACCAGCACTTGAGCAAAGGTGAAGACACCTTTAATTCTATGAATTTGGCTTGTGAAAAAAGGCAATATAGGATTTTCCACAAAAGATATTTGTTAGTTCAATCTCATATTTTTGGGGAAGGGAAGTTGTTG
>Ga0335070_10006593_pt1 | contig 13654 bp, 11 predicted proteins | sample Lox_Sample_13_FD_206722 | JGI IMG/M metagenome (GOLD analysis project Ga0335070, IMG submission 206722) | Soil microbial communities from Loxahatchee National Wildlife Refuge, Florida, United States - Lox_Sample_1.3 | ecosystem: Environmental > Terrestrial > Soil > Wetlands | place: USA...
GACCGGCGCCACGTTCCGGGGCGCCGACTTCGCCGGCAGCGACCTGTCCGGAGCCAAGCTCGCGCAGGTGAACCTCGAGGGGGCGATGTTCGACAACGTCAACCTCACCGGGGCCGACCTCACCGGCGCGACGCTGCGGGGAACGCGGCTCGACAGGGCCACGCTCGCCGGGGCGACGCTGATCGGCGCGAACCTCGAGGGCGTGACGCTGGCCGGCAACGACCTCAGCGGAGCCAACCTCGAGGAGGTCGAGGGCACCCGGGTCCAGTTCCCCGGTGCGAACCTCGCGGGTGCGCGCTTCTTCAAGGCGAAGCTCCGCGAGGCCAACTTCCTGCGCGCGGAGCTCCCGGGCGCCGACTTCGAGAACGCCGACCTGTCCCACACCACGTTCCGCTACGCGAACCTCGAAGGCGCGCGGATCGTGAACTGCGACGCGCAGGCCTCCGACTTCCGCGACGCGATGCTGCTCAACACGGAGCTGACCGCCGTGCAGCTGGCCGCCTCGCAGCTCGCCGGCCTCGATTTCCGGTCGCCCAAGCTCGGGCGCCTCTCGCTGGTCCGCGCGAACCTCACCGGCGCGACGTTCCTGCAGTGCACGCTGAAGAACTTCCGGTTCGACCAGGCGCGCCTCGAGGGCGCGGACATGCGCGAGGTGAACCTCGAGGGGTCGAAGCTCGACGGGGCGATCCTGAACGGCGCCAACCTGAGGGGCAGCCGCCTGCGGCAGGCCTCGCTGGTCGGCGCCGTGGCGATCGACGCCGACATCTCGGGGTGCGACCTGATCCTGGCGGACCTCCACGACGCCGACCTCTCGCGCGCCGATCTGAGGTTCACGCGCCTCGTGGGAGCGAACTGCCGCCACGCGAAGTTCCGGTTCGCCGACTGCCGGAAGGCGGACTTCACGAAGGCGCTCGTCGGCTCCGCGAACTTCTGGGGTGCGAAGATCGGCGGCGCGACGCTGCCGGCGGCCGCCGTCCACTGGCGGGTCGGCAGGATGATCACCGCGCTGCTCTCCGCGTCGCAGCGCAAGCGCGAGGCGAAGGAGAAGCGGGAGCAGGAGCGTCGGATCCGCGAGACCGTGCGCCTGGTGCACGAGCTCGAGGAGAAGGACCCGCGGCTGCGCCGCCAGGCGCAGCGTTCCGCCCGCTCGCAGTCCTCAGCCCAGTAAGACCGGAGGGTTTGGCAGCTCCGTCGCCTCGGCGGCGGCCCGTGCGCGCGCCGCGAGGTCGACCGGGAGCGCGAGGGCTCGCGCGCCGGTGAACCCCTCCAGCAGCTGCGACGCCCTTCGCAGGAGGCGAACGGCCGGTCCGCGCCGCCCGCGCTCGGCGTGCAGCGCCGCCGCGGACAGCATGATCAGGCCCTGCACCCAGCGCCGCTCCGCGGAGTCGAGGCGCCGCCAGGCCAGCTCCCACGTGTGGTGAGCGTTCCAGAACCGGCCGGCGCGATAGTCGGTGAGGCCCTCGGCAAGCGCTGCCTCCAGTGGCCCGGCGTCAGGCAAAGAACACCAGCGTGACCAGCGCGAACACCGGCAGAAGGAACGGGACGGTGTAGAGGAGGACGTACCCGAAGAAGGACGGCATCTTGACGCCGGCGCTCTCGGCGATCGACCGCGCGAGGAGGTTCGGCGCGTTGCCTATGTAGGTGTTCGCCCCCATGAACACGGCGCCGGTGGCGATCGCCTGCAGGTACTGCGGCGCGCCGGCGATCACGCTGGAGATCGCCTCACGCTCCGGAAGTCCGGGGTGGAGCCGGCCGAGCGCCGCCGACAGCGAGGTCAGGTAGGTGGGCGCGTTGTCGAGCACCGAGGACAAGCCGCCGGTCACCCAGAAGAACAGCGCAGGTGTGCGTACCTCGCGCACGACCGACCCGAGCGCCCCGCGCTCGCCCGCCCCCAGCATCGCCAGCACGGGGACCATCGTCACGAAGATGCCGGCGAACAGGACGGCGACCTCGCGTATCGGTTCCCACTCGTGCTCGTTCTCGTGCCTGACGCGGTGCGGTGTGGTGAGCCACGAGCCGACCGCCAGCGCAACCAGGGCGACGTCGCGGACGAGCCCTTCGATCCCGCGCTCGACGCCGAGAACGGACACCGAGCCGGGGTGCCAGACCCCCGACAGAACGACGGCGGCGAGCGCTCCCAGGAGGAACGCGAGGTTGTGGGCCCCTTCGAGCCGGAGCCGCTCGCGACGGCCCTCGGGGTGCTCCCGCGCGGCCGGATCCTCGCGGCGCCAGTGCCACAAGTCGAGCAGCAGGTACGCCGCAAGCAGCAGAACCGACGTGAACGCCATCTCCCGCCAGAGGCGCAGCGTCCAGAAGAACGGCACGCCGTGGAGGAACCCGAGGAACAGCGGAGGGTCGCCGAGCGGGGTGAGGCACCCGCCGACGTTCGCCACCAGCACGATGAAGAACACGACGGTGTGCGCTCGCCGCGTCCGGCGCCGGTTCGCCCTGAGGAGCGGTCTGATGAGCAGGACCGTGGCTCCCGTCGTGCCGATCACGGAGGCAAGCACCGTTCCCGTCGCGATGATGACGGCGTTGACGGGCGGTGAGCCGTGGAGCGTCCCGCGGATCAGCACGCCGCCCCCGATCGTGTACAGCGCGCCGAGGAGCACGACGAACGGGAGGTAGTCGGCGATGACCGTGTGCGCCAGCGCGGCGAACGCGGCCAGACCGTGAGCCGCCAGGAGCGGCACGGCGAGCGCCGCGGCCCACCCGGCGGCGACCTCCGGGTAGTGGCGCCGCCAGAACCGTCCCGCGAGAAGCGGCAGAAGCGCAATCGAGAGGAGCATCCCTGCAAACGGCACGGCGCTCCAGGCGGGAAGCGCGGCGCCGAGGCCGGCGTCCCCCGCGCCGGAAGCGCCAGCCGGCGCAGCGACCAGCGCCGCGCACGCCGCGAGCGCCAGACTCCCTCCCGTACGGATGCGCGCACGTTTCGCGTGAGGTCGATCCATCGTCGCGAGCTCGGCTGACCCGAGGCTAGCACAGCGCCCCGCCGCGTCCCTCCGAGGCGGGCGACGGTGGCGGTACGATAGGACCACTGGAGGTTCCATGATCCCGGTCCTGGACGGCGGTGGCATGCGTGAGGCCGATCGGCAGACGATCGTCGAGCTCGGCGTGCCCAGCCTCGTGCTGATGGAGTCCGCGGCGTCGGGGGTCACCGAGGTCGTCTCGGAGAGGTTCCCCGCGGCGGTGTCGGTGGCGATCGTGTGCGGGCCGGGGAACAACGGCGGCGATGGCCTCGCGGTCGCGCGCCAGCTCCACTGCCGCGGGTACGAGGTGGCGGTCGCGCTGGTGGCCGCCCACCGCGAGCTGACGGGAGACGCGGCGGTGCAGTTCGAGCTCGCCCGCAGGTTCGGCGTGACGCTCCTGGATTGCTCGCGAGCGACGGGCAGCCGGGTCGCGGCGCTGGTCGCAGGCGCCGACGTCGTCGTGGACGCGTTGTTCGGGACGGGCCTCGACCGTCCGCTGAGGGGTCGGTGGGCCGAGGCGGTGCGGGTCGTGAACGCGGGGAAGTCGCCGGTCGTAGCCGTCGACATCCCGTCCGGCCTCCGGGGCTCGTCCGGCGAAATCCCCGCGGTCGCCGTCACGGCCGCCGCGACGGTGACGTTCGGCGCGCCCAAGCTCGCCCACGTCCTCCCGCCCGCCTGCTGGCGGTGCGGCGACGTGGCGGTCGCGGACATCGGCATCCCGCCCTGGGTCGTCGAACGGCAGGCGGCCGTTGGGGTGGTCGAGTCGGAGGACGTCGGCGCCTGGCTCCCGGCCCGGCCCCCCGACGCGCACAAGGGGCGGTTCGGGCACCTTCTGGTCGTCGCAGGTCGCGAGGGTCGGGCGGGGGCCGCGGCCCTCGCGGCGCGCGCAGGCGTCGCGCTCGGCGCGGGGCTCGTCACCGTGGCCACGGTGCGCGCGGCGGTGAGGCCGATCCAGTCGCTCGTACCGGAGGCGATGGTGGATCCTCTGCCGTCGGGCGAGGACGGCGCCGCGACCGGGGAGGGGATCGAGGCGCCGCTCGCGAAGGCGACCGCCGTCGCGGTCGGCCCCGGCTTGGGACTGGGGGACGGGCCGCGGCGCCTCGTCGAGACGATCGTGAGGGAGTGGCGCGGGCCGCTGGTGCTCGACGCGGATGCGCTCACGCTCCTGGCGGGGAGGCTCGAGACGTTGCGCGGACGCGACCCGCTCCCGGTGCTCACGCCGCACCCCGGGGAGCTGGGACGGCTCCTCGGCGTGGCGACGGCAGAGGTGACGCGCGACCGCCTCGCCGCCGCGACCGCGGCCGCGGCGGCCGCCGAGGCGGTCGTGCTCGCCAAGGGCTCACGCACGGTGATCGCGGGCGGCGAGGGGTGGAGCCTGATCAACCCGACCGGCACGGCCGGCCTCGCCTCCGGGGGCGCCGGCGACGTCCTCACCGGCGCGATCGGCGCCCTGCTGGCCCAGGGCGTTCCCCCGAAGGAAGCGGCCGCCGCGGGTGCGTGGCTGCACGGGAGAGCCGCCGAGCTGGCGGGCGAGCGACATGCGGGCGCCGTCCCGGCGAGTGCACTGACGCGGAACCTCGCGAAGGCCGAGACCGAGGTGCGGCGGCGACGGTGAACGCCGGACCGTTCCCGTTTCGCCTCGAGCTGCCCGACGCCGCCTCGACGTCTGCGCTCGGTGCGCGCCTCGCCTCCGTGCTCCGGGGTGGGGACCTGGTGCTTCTCGAGGGTCCGCTCGGCGCCGGGAAGACCACGCTGGTCCGGGGCCTGGTCGCGGCGCTGGGTGGGGAGCCGGGCGAGGTGTGCTCGCCGACGTTCGTGCTCCTCGAGGAGTACGCGGTGCGCTCCGGAGGGATCCGGCGCGTCCACCACGCGGACCTCTACCGCCTGCGGGGCAGGCCGGCCGCGCCGCTGGAGGAGGTCGGGCTCGGCGAGGTGCTCGACGACGAGGAGGGGATCACCGCGGTCGAGTGGCCCGACTCGTGGCCCGCACTCGGGGGGCTCGCCCAGCGCGTACTTCGCGTGCGGCTCGAGCACTCCGGCGACGCCCGCACCGCCCTCGTCGAGTGGCTGGACCGGTAGACCAAGCGAGAGGCGCCGTCTGTTCGGATGGTCGAAGGCTCGGCAAGCGAGGTGGAAGGTCAAACGGGAGAGGTCACAGGAACGACCCGGATCACTCCGCGTCTCGTCGTTCCTTTGACCTTTGCCCTCTTCCCTTTGCCCCTGTTCGTGTACGCTCGAAGGTTCGAACCTGTGAACCTGCGAACATTCGAACGATGTTCGGGTCAGCGCTTGAAGAAGCCGGTCTGGGGCTTCTCCGGGGCCGCCTTGGCGCCCGAGGCGAGCTGCTGGTTGAGCTCGCGGATGCGCTCGTTGAGCTTCTCGATGCGGGCTTCAGCGTCGCGCACGAGCCGGTCGCGGTCGACGCGGGCGGCTTCGAGCTGGTTGCGGAGTTCGGTCGCGGTGGTGTTGGCGGTCGTCTGTTCCTGCCTCAAGGCGGCGACTTGCCCCTCGAGCTGGGCGATCGACTCGTCCTTCTCGAGGTTGCGCTGACGCCACCGCTCCTCCTGCTCCTCGTACAGACGCTTGATCTCCATGAGCTCGACGATGTTCGCGAAATCGGCGGGCGATGGCGCCACGTTGCCCTCCCGCTGCGCCTCCTCGATGCTCGGGAACAGCTTGCGCAGCTTCAGTGAAAGGTCGTCCGGATCGTTCGACTTCTCCCGAGCGACGTCGTAGGTGATGACCCCGTTCGCGAGCAGCGCCACGAGGCTCTGGTTCATGGTCTGCATGCGGAAGTACGCGACGGAGTTCTCGATCTCGTCGTGGATCTCCTTGATCTCGCCGTGGTCGATGTGGCTGGAGATCTTGGGCGAGTTGACGAGCACCTCGATGGCCGGCACGAGCCCCTGCCCGTCCGCCCGGTTGACGAGCTGCATCGACACCACCGCCCGCAGCACCTGCGCGAGCTGCGATCGAACCTGCCCCTGCTGGTCGGGCGGGAAGAGGTCGATGATCCGGTCGATCGTCTGGCTTGCGTTGTTGGTGTGAAGGGTCGAGAAGACGAGGTGTCCGGTCTCCGCGGCGGTGATGACCGTGGAGACGGTGTCGAGGTCGCGCATCTCGCCGACCATGATCACGTCGGGATCCTGCCTCATCGTGTTGCGCAGCGCCTCGCGGAACGCGGGCGTGTCGGTGCCGACCTCGCGCTGCGAGATGGTCGCCAGGTGGTCGGTGAAGAGGAACTCGATCGGGTCCTCGATCGTGACGATGTGGCACGGGCGCGTGCGGGCGATGTCCTGGATTACCGCCGCGAGCGTGGTGGACTTGCCGGACCCGGTCGGCCCGGTGATCAAGATCAGCCCCGCGGGAAGGGCGGAGAAGCTCCCGACCACCTCGGGGAGGAGCAGCTCCTCGTAGTTCTTGATGTCGAACGGGATGCGGCGGAACACCGCCGCGATCGAGCCGCGCTGCTGGTAGAAGTTGCACCGGAACCGCGCCACGCCCGCCACGCCGTACCCGATGTCGACCGACTGCTGCTCCTCGAACTTCTTCCGCTGCATGGGGTTGAGCAGCGGCATCACCATGTCCTCGATGTCCTTCGGCTTGAGGGCCACCGACTTGATCGGCACCAGCTTGCCCTGCAGGCGCAGCAGGGGCGGGCGCGTGGGCTTCAGGTGCAGGTCGGACGCACCCTTCTTGGTCATGAACTTCAGCAGGTCGTCGAGGCCCAGCGACGCGTCCACGATGGAGAATCTAGCATCGCGCGGCAACGGGGGTCAACGCAGCGGCCGGCGGCTCAGGAAGGCGCGCGCCTGCCCCGGCGTCCTCACCTCGCCGCGCGCCCGGGCGAGGCGGAGAGCCGCGACGGCCTCGCCGCGCGGTGCGCCCGGCGGGAGGCCCAGGTGCTCGGCGATCTCCTCGCCGTCGAGGAGCGGTGGTCTGGCCGCGAACCTGCGGCGCCACGCCAGGAGAGCGCGTGCCGGGTCGACCGGGCCCACGCCGTCGCGCGCCGCGCGCGCCACGGCCCACGCCAGCGCCGGCTCGAGCAGGTCGCCCGCCTCCGCCGCGAGCTCCCGCGCGTGGCTCCAGCGGCTGTCCGCCGGCTGGCCGATCCGGTCCGCGAGAGCCGCCGCCTCGGCGGCTCGACGCGCCGGCCTGGAGGGCCACCCGACCTCGACCAGTGCGGCCGCGGCGGGTGCGGCCTGCCACTCCCCCGGGAACCCGGCGGCGGGTGCGGAGAGGACGGCCGCCGCCACCTCGGCCGCGCCGCGGGCCAGACCGCGGTGCCCACCGTGCCGGAGAAGCTGAAGGCCGCCGGTCAGGCGCGACAGCTCGGCGGTGTGGGCGTACCCGTCCCACCCCGGGAAGAGGGCCGTGAGCACCCCGAGCCGGGACGCGATCGAAACCGCCCTGGCGGCCGCCCGGCCGGCAAGGAGCTTCTTCAGTTCGTCGCACACGCGCTCGTGCGCGGTCAGGCGGAGGTAGCGCGCGGTCGTCGAGAGGAGACGCTCCGTGTCGGAGGTGAGCCGGAGGCGCGGGTGGGTGGCGAGCAGTCTCAGCCCCCGCAAGATGCGCAGAGGGTCTTCGGTGAGGTTCTCGGGTCGCACGACGCGGATGCGGCCGGCGGCGAGATCGTCGAGGCCGCCGACCAGGTCCAGGAGAGGGCCGCGCGGGAGGCGCCAGAAGATTGCGTTGAGCGTGTAGTCGCGCCGGAGGATGTCGCGCTCGACGCTGCTCCCAATCCCCCAGACGTCGAGCTGGAACGCCCCTCCGGCTACCCGCCACGTTGCCAGCGGCGGCCGGCCGAGCGGAAAGCAGCGGCCCCCGACGGCGCCGGCGAGGGCGACGGCGGCACGCCGGGGGTCGCCGCGCACCGAGAGGTCGAAGTCATGCGTGGGGAGACCCAGGAGACGGTCGCGCAGCGACCCTCCTGTGAGGAACACCTCGCCGGTGCCCGCGATCTCCCCGATCCGCCTCAGTGCCGACGAGGCGATCAACCTGCGCGCCGCCTCGGGACCGGTCACCCCTCGCCCGTCCAGAGCGGAAGCTCGACGAAGAACCGGCTGCCGCTGCCGGCCAGGCTGTCGGCCCACACCCGGCCGCCCATGGCGAGGACCAGCCGGCGGACGATCGCGAGGCCGAGGCCCGACCCGTTCGACAGCGTGTTCGCCTGGACCCGCACGAACTCGTCGAAGATCCGCGGGAGAGCGTCGGCCGGGATGCCGACGCCGGTGTCCGACACGCAGAGGAGCGCCCGGTCGTCCCGGAGCTGGGCGGTGACCCTTACCTCGCCCGCCGGCCGGGTGAACTTCACGCCGTTCTCGATCAGGTTGCGCAGCACCTGGCGGAGGCGCTTCTCGTCCGCCCGGATCGTGATCTCCGCGATGTCGTCGTGGCCGAGCCCGACCCCGGCCGAGCGGGCGAGCGGCCGCAGCTCCTCGATGGCGGTGCCGACGGCGGTGCGGATCGACACAGGGCCGAGGGCGAGCGGCAGGTGGCCGCTCTCCAGCGCGGCGAGGTCGAGGAGCTCGTCGGTGAGCCGCTGGAGGCGGTCGGCGCCGTGCGCCGCCCCGCGCACGAACTCGAGCTGCTGTTGCGTCAGCCCGGGCGCGAGGTCTTCCGAGAGCGCCTCCAGGTAGGAGCGCAGGATCGCCAGGGGGGTCTTGAGCTCGTGCGCGGCGTCCGACACGAACCGATCCCGGACTCGGGCGTACTCCGCCAGGAGAGCGTTGGCGTTCTCGAGCTCGCGGAGCTTCGAAGCGAGGGTGTGCCGGATCGCGCGCTCCCTGACCCGGCGCCGCGCCTCCGGGTGGGGCTCGATCAGGACGAGGTGACGGTCCCCCGGGAGGCTCGCGGCCCACCCTATGACGTGCACCTCGTCGGGCTCGCGGACGAGAGTCGCCTCCCACCGCGTGCCGTGCGCCTCCCACGGCCGCTCCGGCTGGAGCCGCAGCTGCAGCGGGTCGTCGGTCGCGGCACTCCGGCGGCCGGCGAGCAGCCATCGGGCGCGCGAGTTGGCACGCAGCACCGCGCCGGAGCCGTCCAGCACGAGAGCGGGGAGCGGAAGGAGCCGGAGCTGCGTCTGCGCCGCGCTGTCGGCGGGCGGCGGGAGGCCGAGGTGGCTCGCCACCTCTGTGAGCGGGACGCGCGAGAGACGATGGAGGAGCAGGTGCGCCACCAGGGTCGCGAGCGCAAGCTGGTCTTCGCCGGCGGGTTGGTGGAACGAGACCTTGAGCACGGCCGACTCGGCCGCGGGGCTGGCGCGGAAGACCGGGTACGCCGCGAGGCTCCTCACGCCCGCGCGCTCGAGGAACTCGCGGGCCGACCTCAGCTCGCCGGCGCTCGAGACATCGGGGACGACGTACGGCGCGCTGGTGCGGCTCGTCTCGAGGAGTTCGGGGTAGCGCTCGGAGTCGATGACGAGGTCCTGGGTCTCGTGGCGTGCGGAGCTGACCAGGACGCGCCACCTGCCGGCGGCCTCGGGGACCAGCAGCGATACCCTGCCCGGGGCGAACGCCCGGGCGAGGCGCGTGACGACCGCCCGCACGACCGCCATGACGTGCGTCCGTGCGACGAGGTCAACGGCGACGACGCCGGCGACCGCCGCACCCTCCGGCGAGAGGCGCTCCCTGGCGTGTTCGCACAGCGGACAATCCGGGACCTCCTGTGGCGGGAACCAGGTCGTTGCGGAGATCGCCTCAGCCATGGCCCGAGCGTGCAACTCCCCGCCAGTCTAGCACCGCGCGGACGAGAGAACGGGGAGGAGACAGCCGGTCGCGCGCACCTCGGGCCGCGCCCGGGTGTGCGTGCTACGATCACCGTCGTGAGCGGCCCCGTTGCGGAGTCGGGATGGTGGATCTCGCCGAGAACGCTCTGAGCCGAGTGGCGTGCCAGTGACGGCACCAGCGCTAGTCATGGCCCTGGCCCTCGGCGTCAATACCGCGGTGGTCGCGACGCTGCCGGACGGTGGGCGGGTGGAGTGGAGACGGGGCGAGGCGCCCCACCTCCTGGTGCTGCCGAGAGCCGGCGAGGGGTGGACGAAGCTCGCGGCTCGGGTCACAGGCAGCGCCCGCAACGCCGGTGACCTCCGCGGGGCAAACGACCCGATGCCAGCGCCGCTGACCGGGCTCCGTATCCGCGTGCCGTGGTCGCTCCTCAGGGGCGAGCTCCGGCTCGCGTGCGCGCGGGCGCTGTTCCCGCGCGACCGCAGGACCGCGGCGGGGTGGGAGCACGAGATCCTCGCACCGTGGGGCGGCGACGGCGAGTCGTGGTGGGAGCTCGCCGAGTGGTTCTGCGGCGATGGGGCACACTACCCGGCGCTGCGCGAGGCGAGTCCCGGCCTCGGCCTGTTCCCGCCGGCGGGCAGCCGCATCGTGATCCCCACCGCCGTGCTGCTGCCGGAGTTCCGGGCCGCGTCGGTGGCGGCGGCGGCCGAGGTCGCGAAGGGCCCGACCTCGGGGACGGTCCCGACGACGACGCCCGCTCCGGTCGAGCCGGAGAGCCCGGCTCCGGAGGCGGCGCCGACCCCGGCGCCTCCCCGACCGGCAGAGACGAAGCCCGAGCGCGTCGCCGTCACGACCGGTGTCCCCACGGCGGGGGTGCTCGAGTACCGCGAGGAGGAGGCGATCTACCGGCTCCGCCCGGGGGAGGCGCTCTACTCGGCCGTGGTCGTGCGGTTCACCGGGCAGCTCCACGCGGCCGACGTGAACGCGACCGCGGCCGAGATCGCGCACAAGTCGGGCATCAGCGACGTGACGGCGATACCGGTCGGGTACCCCGTCCACATCCCGTTCGACCTGCTGCTCCCCGAGTTCCTACCCCCGGACAACCCGCGGAGGATCGCGTGGGAGAAGGACCGGGAAGAGCTCTCGGCGATCCGCAGGGTGATCCGCGCCGCGAACCTCGACGGGATCCATATCGTCCTCGACGCCGGGCACGGAGGAGCGGACACGGGGGCGATCGCCGACGGCACGTGGGAGAGCACGTACGTCTACGACGTCATGGGCCGGGTCAAGCGGGTCCTCGAGGAGCAGACCAAGGCCACGGTCTGGACGACCGTGCAGGACCCGTCGTTCACCGCGAGGAACCTCGAGAAGGACGTCCTGCCGCAGACGAGGGACCAGCGGCTCCTGGTGGACCCGCCGTACGACCTCGCGGATCCGACGACCGGGGTGCACCTGCGCTGGATCCTGACCAACTCGCTCCTGCAGAAGCTCACGAAGCAGAAGGTCAATCCAGAAAGGGTCGCGTTCGTTTCGATCCACGCCGACTCGCTGCACCCGGCGGTGCGCGGCATGATGGTGTACGTGCCGTCGCGGTCGCTGCGGGGCGCCCGCGCACCGTGGCAGCGGGCGGCGTTTCCCTGCCGCGAGTCGCGCTCGTTGAGGACCCCGCAGTACCCGGCCGCCTTCCGGTCGCGTGCCGAGGCGCTCTCGAGCCAGCTCGGCGAGGCGATCGTCCGCGCCGCCGAGCGGTACTCGATCCCGGTCCATCCCTACCAGCCGGTCCGCTCGTCGGTGCTGCGCGGCGGGTACCGGTGGGTGCCGGCCGTCCTCCGTTACTCGCTCGTCCCCAGCTCGGTGCTGGTCGAGATCTGCAACCTCAACAACGAGCAGGACAGGCGGGCGCTGCTCACATGGAAGTTCCGGGAGAAGCTCGCGCACGCCATCGCGGCCGGGCTGGCTGAGGGGTTCTCGCGGTGAGGCTGCGGACGCTGGGTGGGCTGGGCGTCGCCGTGGTGGCGGTCTCGTTCGGCGCGCCGCTCGCAAGGATGACGGACGCAGCGCCCCTCGCCGTCGCGATGTGGCGGATGACGCTCGCGGTCGCGATCCTCGTCCCGTTCGTGACGTTCCGCGGAGGGTGGAGGGTGCCGCCCCACAGACGGCGCGCCGCGCTCCTCGCCGGCGTCCTCCTGGCGTTTCACTTCGGCCTCTGGATCCCGTCGCTCTGGCTCACGAGCGTCTCCGCGTCCGTCGTGCTGGTGACGACCGGCCCGCTCTGGGTGCTGCTGCTGTCGCCGCGCTTCCTGGGGACGGGGATCGCCGGCCGGAGCCTCGCGAGCTTCGCCCTGGCTCTGACCGGCGTCGTGATCATCGTCGGCGGGGACTTCGCCGTGTCGGCGAGAGCACTCCTCGGCGACGCGATGGCGCTGGTCGCCGCGGGGTGCATGGCGGGGTACCTCGTCGTCGGCAAGAGACTGCGGAGCGAAGTGCCGCTGGCCAGCTACCTCGCGATCGTGTACGGCGGAGCCGCCGTCGTACTGATCGCGGCCGTGGCCCTGGCCGGCGTGCCGCCGTGGCCCGCATCTCGCACGGCGTGGCTCCCGCTCCTCGGGCTGGCGGTCGTCCCGACGCTCACGGGCCACTCGCTCCTGAACTGGGCACTGGCGCACACTCAGGCGTACCGGGTCAACCTCGCGGTGCTGCTCGAGCCCGTGCTCGCGTCGTTCTGGACGTGGCTGTTCCTCGGGGAGGCCCCGCCGGTGCACGTCCTGCCGGGCGCCGTCCTGGTCCTCGGGGCGGTCGCGCTCGAGTACCTGCCGGAAGCAGGCCAGTCCGACCGGTGAGGCACGCTCCTGCACGGCGGGCTTCCCCGGCGTGAGACGCGACCGTTGCCGGTACGCCTCGGTGGGGCTGCTACTGGATCGTGAAGTTGAACGAGGCGAGGATCTTGCCGCTCGAGTCGCGAGCCTCGAGGCGCCACGGGCCTTCCATGTTCCTGGAGACCGTGACGTTCGACCACGTGCGCCAGCGCTCCGCCCGGACAGGAAGCTCGACACGGCCGAGCTCCTTGCCCTTGTAGAACCACACGTGGACGATCTTGTCCGGGACGTTGGCCACCTGCGAGAACCCCCAGAGCTTGCCGACGTCGGACGGAAACTTGACGTCCGCGCCCTCGCAGGAGTTGTGTTCGATCGAGGTGCAGACCACGGCGGTGGCGGTTGGGGGCTCCGCGGCGGAGAGCGGGAGCGCGGAGGCAACCACGAACAGAGCGAGACAGGAAGTAGCGATTCGCATCTTCTACCCCCTTCCGAGGCCATGCTAGCGCAACTCGGGCGCGGGGTGGTAGCGGTCCCTGCAACGCCTCCTGGGAGTTACTTGACCGTGAACTTCGCGCTCGCCAGGACCGCGCCTGCGGGGTCTCGGACGTCCACGCGCCAATCTCCGGACATCCCGGCCGGGATCTTCTTGGCGGACCAGGTGCGCCAGTGGGGCCCCTTCACGGGGAGTTCGATCTTCGCGACCTCCTTGTCGCCGTGGAACCAGGCGTGGACGATCGTCGCAGGGCCGTCGACGACCTCCGTGAGACAGTAGAGCTCGCCAACCGAGGCGGCGAACGTGTCTCCCTCTCCAACCGGATCGCGATCCTTGACTGCGGTGCAGACCTTGGCGGTCACCTTGGGTTGGTCCGCCGCCGCCAGTGCCCCCGCGACGGCAAGTGCGAGCAGCGCCACGACCAGCGTCGTTCTCATCTGAGGCTCCTTCCCGTTTGGCAGCATCCTACCTCACGGCGCGCGGAACTGCGTGTGTTACGATGAAGCCCCGATGCGGAGCGGTCGGAAGGCCCGGAGGCGATCCCATGCATAGGGTTCAGGTCCTCGATGCGCGCGGCGTGGCGAGGGCGCTCGAGCGGATGGCCGCGGAGCTCGTCGAACGGGTCGGGGACGAGAAGCTCCTCTACCTGGT
>Ga0335070_10006596_pt1 | contig 13650 bp, 14 predicted proteins | sample Lox_Sample_13_FD_206722 | JGI IMG/M metagenome (GOLD analysis project Ga0335070, IMG submission 206722) | Soil microbial communities from Loxahatchee National Wildlife Refuge, Florida, United States - Lox_Sample_1.3 | ecosystem: Environmental > Terrestrial > Soil > Wetlands | place: USA...
CGCTGCGCGGGCAGCCTGGTCGCGGAAGCGGTAGCCGACGCCGCGGACCGTGAAGATGAACTCCGGCGTCCGTGGATCCCGCTCGAGCTTCTCCCGCAGGTGGCGCACGTGGACGTCGATCGTCCGGGGCTCGCGATAGGCGTAGTCGCCCCAGAGCGCCTCGAGCAGCGCCTGGCGGCTGAAGACCCGGCCGGGCCGCGCGGCCATCGTCCGCAGGAGCTCGAACTCGACGTAGGTCAGCTCGACCGGGGCGTCGCGGACCTCGACCGTCCGTTTCGCGACGTCGATCGTGAGCCCGTCGGCCGCGATCACGTCCGCCGTGTCCGGCCGGCTGCCGATCGCGGCGCGGCGGAGGAGGGCCCGGACCCGGCTCCGGAACTCGCGGATCGAGAACGGCTTCGTGATGTAGTCGTCCGCGCCGAGCTCGAGCCCGACGACCTTGTCGAGCTCGTCGTCGCGGGCCGTGAGCATGATGATCGGCACCGTGCTCTCCGCCCGGAGCCGCCGGCAGACCTCGAGCCCGTCGAGCTTCGGGAGCATGAGGTCGAGCACGACGAGGTCGACCTTCTCGCCCGCGAACTGCTGCAGCGCCTCCTCGCCGTCGCGTGCCTGGAGCACGCGGAACCCCTCGTGCTCGAGCGGGTACGTGAGGAGCTTCTGGACGGCGTCCTCGTCGTCTACAAGGAGGATGGTGGCGGAGTCTGGCATCAGGTCGGTGCGATTCGGTGCCTGCCGTCGCCGCGTCTTACTATAGATCGACGTGGCGGCCGTCCCGCAGCCATCGGAGCGGCGCAGGCCGCGGCCGGGGTCGCTCGAGCGGCCGGTCAACGGGCGTCTGTACCGCGGGACCTGGCTTCTCGTCGGGTTGCCGCTTCTCCTCCTCGCGTTCAGCGTCGCGCGGCCGGCACCGCTGCAGCCGCCGAATCTCCCGCCCGCGTTCGACCGCGACGCCGCGGCGGGGATCGCACGCGACCTGACGCTCCAGTATCCGAACCGCGTGCCGGGGTCGCCGGAGGCGGTCGGCGCGGAGCGGTGGTTCCGCGACCAGCTGACGCCGTACGGGTTCCTCGTCCGCTCGGAGCGGTTCACGGCGCGGGTGCCCGGGCACGGCGTCCTGCCGTTCGTGAACCTCGTGGCGGTGAAGCCCGGGCTCTCCCGGCGGGCGATCGTCGTGATGGCCCACCGGGACGACACGGGCGCGGGGCCGGGGGCGAACGACAACGCGTCCGGGACGGCGGCGCTGATCGAGCTCGCGCGCGCCTATGCGCCGCAGGCGGGCGCGGCCCGGCTGAAGCTGCCGTACACGCTCGTGTTCCTGTCGACCGACGGCGGCGTCTACGGCGGGGTCGGAGCGGCGCAGTTCGCGGCGCACGCACCGGAGGCGGCGAACGTCCTCGCCGTCCTGAACCTCGACGCGATCGCAGGGAACGGGGTGCCGCGGCTCGAGTTCGGCGGCGACACGCCGCGCTCGCCGGAGCCGGGGCTCGTCGAGACCGCGCGCTCGGTGCTCGCGACGGAGACCGGCGCGCAGCCGACCTGGCCGGGGGCGCTCCGCCAGCTGATCGACCTCGGGTTCCCGTTCAGCGTCTACGAGCAGTCGCCGTTCGTCTCGCGCGCGATCCCCGCGGTGACGATCACGACCGGCGCCGACCGGCCCGCGTCCGACGCCGGCGACACCGTCGGCGGGCTCAACGTGCGCCGGCTCGAGCAGATCGGGCGCGCGACGCAGAACGCGCTCGACGCGATGGAGCAGGGCGTCGCGCTCTCGACCGGCCCGTCGAGCTACGTCTACCTCGGCCAGCGGATCGTCCGCGGGTGGGCGATCGAGATCGTGCTGATCGCGATGCTCCTGCCGTTCCTCGCCGCGGCCGTCGACCTCTTCGCACGCTGCCGGCGACGGCGGATCCGGATCTCGCCGGCGCTGCGGAGCTATCGCAGCCGGCTCTTCTTCTGGCTCTGGTGCGGCGTGCTCGTCGCGGTCTTCGCCGCCTTCGGCGCCTGGGGGAACGGCACCGGACGGCCGCCGCAGCTCGACTCGGTCCCGTGGCCGACCGCAGCCCTGATCGCGTTTGCGGCGCTGCTCGGGGCGAGCTGGCTCGTCGCGCGCGACCGCCTCCTGCCGCGCCGCCGCGTGCGCCCCGAGGAGGAGCTCGCCGGGCACGTCGCCGCGCTGCTCGCGCTCGGCGTGGTCGGACTGCTCGTCGTTGCGACGAACCCCTTCGCGCTCATCTTCCTCCTGCCCTCGCTTCACGCGTGGCTCTGGCTGCCGCAGGTGCGGGCGCGCCCGCTCCCGGCCCGGATCGCCGTGCTGCTCATCGGGTTCGCCGGGCCCGCGTTGCTGATCTGGTCGTTCGCGTCGCGCTACGGCCTCGGATTCGATGCACCGTGGTACATCGCGTCGCTCTTCGCGGTCGGCTACGCGCCGCTCGTGATCCTCGCGATCGGGCTCGGGTGGCTCGCCGCGGCGGGGCAGCTCGTCGCGATCGCGGCAGGACGGTACGCGCCGTACCCCGCAGCCTCGGAGCGGCGCCCGCGCGGTCCGCTCCGCGAGTCGATCCGGCGCGTCGTCCTCGCGCAGCGCCGTCGCCGGCGCGCCGCCGAGCAGAAGCAGCGCGCCGTGCAGGGCTAGCCGTCAGGCGGCGCCGAGACGGAGCCAGCGCACGGCCGCGCCGGCCGCCAGCTCGCCCTCGCCGCGCGGCACGTGAACGACGGCGTCGGCCGCGGCGGTCCGCGCGATCATGTGCGACTCCTGACCCGAGAGCGGCTCGAGCACGGCCCCGTTCTGGTCCAGGCGGGAGCGCGCCCGCACGAAGTCGTCGCGGGCGTCGTTCCTGTGCAGCGGCGCCGCGAGCGTCCCGGCCTCGAAGCGCGGCAGCGGGTCCGTGCGCCCCTGAAGCGCGCGCAACGCCGGCTTGACGAACAGCTCGCAGCCGACGAGCGACGACACCGGGTTGCCCGGAAGGCCGAACACGAGCGTCGCGCCGCGCACGCCGAACGCCACCGGCTTGCCCGGCTTGATCGCGACCCGCCAGAAGACCTCCTCGACGCCGAGCTCGGCCTCGATCCGCCGCACGAGATCATGCGGCCCGACCGAGACCCCGCCCGAGCTGACGAGGACGTCCGCCTCGAGTCCGCGCTCGACCGCCGCCCGGAGCGCCGACTCCTCGTCGGCGACCGCCGGCAGGACCTCTGTCAGGGCACCGGCGGCGGCGAGCGCTGCCGCGAGCATGACGGCGTTCGCCTCGTAGACCTGGCCGTCGCCGAGCGGCTCGCCGGGGCGCGCGAGCTCGGTGCCCGTCGACAGCACCGCGACACGCGGCAGCCGCGCACACCGAATCTCGGCGACGCCGGCGGCGGCGAGACCGCCGAGCTGGGCAGCGCCGAGTCGGACTCCCGCTTCGACGACCACGTCGCCCGCAGCCACGTCGCCGCCGCGCGGACGAACGTGAGTGCCCGCCTCGATGCTGTCGCCAATCTGGACAACGTTGTCATGACGGACAACATACTCGACGGGGACGACGGAGTCGGCGCCGGCGGGGACGACGCCGCCGGTCGAGATCGCGATCGCCTCGCCGGCGCCGAGCGCCCGTGCCGACGGCAGGCCGGCCGCGGCCTCGCCGACGACCGCCAGCGTGCCGGGGACGTCCGCGGCACGAACCGCGAACCCGTCCATCGCCGAGCTCGGGAACGGCGGCAGGTCGACGACGGCACGCGCCGGCTCGGCGACGACGCGGCCGGCCGCGCGCTCGAGCGGCACCGGCTCCGCCCCGAGCGGCCGCGCGTGCGCGAGCACGCGCGCCTGCGCCTCCTCGAAGGTCAGGAGCTCCGTCACGGCTACGGCGTCGGCGTCGTCTGGCCCGGCTCGGTCGGCGTCGTCGTCGCCGGCGGCGGCTCGACGGTCGTCGGCGGAGGAGCGACGGTCGTCGTCGCGGGCGGCGGCGTCGCGGTCGTCGTCGGCGCGGTCGTCGTCGGCGTCGTGGACGTCGGCGCCGTGCCCGTCGTCGTGTCCGTCGACGTCGAGGCGTAGGAGCCGCTGTACTCGTACTGCCCGTGCCACGGCGTCCACACGGGCTTCGTCGTCGCGGGCGGGAACGGGACGTCCTTCTTGTTGCCGACAGCGGTCTGCATGTAGAGGTGCCAGATGCTCGCCGGGAACGTCGGGCCGGAGACCGCGATGCCGTGCACGTCGAGCATCGGGATCTCGCCCGCGGGGTAGCCGATCCACACCGTCGCCTCCAGCCGCGGCGTGTAGCCGGAGAACCACGCGTCCGCGTAGTTGTCGGTCGTGCCGGTCTTCCCCGCGTCGGTGATCCCGTGCACGTGCGCGCCGGTGCCCGTTCCGTAGAGCATGTTCTGCTCGAGCACCTGCGTCACCGTCGACGCGACCCAGTCGGGAATGACGCGCTCCTGCTGCGGCTTGCCCCAGCCGGCGTCGTCGACCTTCCCGTTCGGGAGCACGACCTTCGTGATCGCCATCGGCTTCGAGTAGATGCCGCCGGCCGCGAGCGTCGAGTAGACCGACGCCATCTCGATCGGGGTGACGCCGATCGAGCCGAGCGCGATCGACGGCACCGCCTGCAGCGGCGAGCTCCGAACGCCGAGCAGCCGCGCCATGTCGACGATGTTCTGCGGGCCGACGTCGAGCGAGAGGCGCGCGTACACCGTGTTGTCCGACTGCAGCGTCGCGCTCAGAACGGACTCGACGCCGTGATAGTCGTGGCCGTACGTCGCGACGTCCCACGCACACCCCGGCTGCGTCGGGTTGCAGAGCGGGTCGGGCTGATAGTGCAGCGGCGCGGAGAGATACGCCGTCGTCATCGGGTTCATCCCGAGCGCGACGGCCGTCGTCAGCGCAACCGTCTTGAACGTCGACCCGGGCTGGCGCCGCGCGCTCGTCGCGAAGTTGAACTGGTTGCCCTTCGTCCCCGGCGTCACCGCCGTCATCGCGCGGATCGCGCCGGTGCGAGGATCGATCGAGACGATGGCCGACGCGGGATCGGTCTTCTCCGTCAGCACACTCGTGATCGCCGCGCGCGCCGCGCGCTGCAGCGCGGGATTGATCGTCGTGTAGACCTTGAGCCCGCCGGAGCGTACCGTGTTCGCGCCGTACTCCTGCTGCAGCTGGTCCTCGACGTAGTTGAAGAAGTACGGCTCGCGGATTCGCGTGTAGCGCTTGCCCGCCTTGAGGTGGAGGTTCCTGTCGCGCACCGCGTCCGCGTACTGCGACGACGTGATCGCGCCGTTGACGAGCATCGCGTGCAGCACCTCGTTGCGGCGCGCGAGCGCGTCCGCCGGCTGGTGGAACGGGTCGTAGATCGACGGCGCCTGCGGCAGGCCGGCGAGCGTCGCCGCCTGGTCGAGGTTCAACTGCGACGCGGGGATCGAGTAGTACGTCTCCGACGCAGCCTCGATCCCGTACGCGTGGTTCCCGTAGTAGACCTCGTTCATGTACGCCGTGAGGATGTGCGACTTCGACCACTCGCTCGAGAGCTTGATCGCGAGGCACGCCTCGATCACCTTCCGCTTCAGCGTCCGCTCGCGCGAGAGATAGAGGTTGCGCACGAGCTCCTGCGTGATCGTCGAGCCGCCCTCGACGAACTTGCGCGCACGCACGTCGGCGACGACGGCGCGCATGATCCCGATCGGGTCGATGCCGCCGTGCTGGTAGAAGCGCCGGTCCTCGATCGCGACCGTCGCCTTCGCCATCCACGGGCTGATCTTGCTCGTGGACACCGGCGTCCGGTTGCGCTCCGCCGGGATCGCGCCGAGCACCGATCCGTCCGCGGCGTAGACGAACGAGTTCTCGCCGACCGCGACCGGCGTGAGCTTGTTCAGGTCACAGCTCGACCCGTAGACCGCGGTGCCCGCGATCGCAGCGGCGACGAACGCGACGAGGGGGACGACGACGAAGACCGAGAGCAGGACGACGCGACGCCGCTGCTTCCGCTCGACCGCGCGCCTGCGGCGCCGGCGGCGGCCGGGGGAGCCTCCGCCCCCCGCGTCCGGCGCGGGCCGGCGGCGGCGGTACGACGACGAGGGCCCGCTCATCCCCAGACGCCCAGCGCCCGCAGCCGGCCCTGCGCCCGCAGGCGCAGGTCGCGCTCGAGCTCCGTCGCCGCGTCTTCACTGTCGGCGCCGGCGAGGATCGTCACGGTCGCCGCGGAGTCGAGCGAGCTGACGAACACGGAGGCGTCACGCACCGACGAGGTCTCCTCGCGGAGTCCGTCGAGCGCAGCGCCGAGATCTGCTGTGAGGGGAACTTGCACGGTGACCTCCGCGAACGTCCTTCTGCCGCGGATGGAGGAGTTGCGAATGGTATCGGAGGCGAGCTTCTCGTTCGGGACCACGATCCGCGACTGGTCGGCCGTGCGGATGAAGGTGTACGTGAGCCCGATCTCCTCGACGACGCCGCGCTCGCCCCCGTACTCGACCCGGTCGCCGAGCCGGACGGGCTGGCTGATCGCGATCAGGAGCCCGGCGACGAAGTTCCCGAGCGTCCGCTGGGAGGCGAACCCGATCACGACGGCGATCACGGCCGAGGAGGCGAGGAGCCCGCCGGCGATCGCCCGGACGCCGGGGATGACGAGCAGGACGGAGAAGCAGCCGACGAAGAGGATCGTCACCGTGATCCCGCGCCGGAGGACGCGGTAGCGCGTCTCGACCTCCGGCGGCATCTTCCGCCGCGAGAGCCACCAGTCGACGACGCGCGCGATGACGAAGACCGCCACGAAGAGGACGGCCACGACGATCACGCGATGCCAACCGGACATGCCGTCCCTTCGTTCGATTCGGGACGGCGGATTCCTCAGTCGAGCGGCAGCGGACGGCGGCCCGCGAAGCCGTCCTCGAGGCCGTGCCAGTAGCGGATCTCGTCCTCGCCGAGCTTCCAGCAGAGGAGCACCGTCTCGCCGCGGCGGAGGGCCGGGAAGTCGACGAGGCCCTCGTCGGGATCCTTGACCTGGACGCCGAGCTCGCCGAGCTCGTCGACGATCCGCGTGAGCTTCCGCCCCTCGGCGTCGACCTCCGCGGCCGCCTCGGCGAGCGTCGCCGGCGGGATGCCGCCGCCGTTGCCGCGAATGTGGCCCTCGAGCTCCTCCTGCCGCTCGAGCGCCGCCGCGTGCGCGCGACGCGCCTCGACCATCCGCTCGACGAGCGGGCGCACCTCCGCGAGCGCCGCGTTCGCCTCGTCCGGTGTGAAGTGCCGCATCCCTGCAACCCTACGCGCGTGGACATCGACGCGGTCACGATCGACGCCTACGGGACGCTCGTCACGCTCCGGAACCCGGTCGCGGCGCTCCGGGACGCGCTCGCGGCGCGCGGCGTCGAGCGAAGCGACGCCGAGGTCGCGGCCGCCTTCCGGGCCGAGGTCGCGTACTACGTCCCGCGGTCGCACGAGGGCCGGGACGAGGCGACGCTCGCGCTCCTCCGACGCGACTGCGCCGCGGTGTTCCTCGAGTCGGCGCGTGCGGAGCTCGACCCGGGCGAGTTCGCGCCGGCGTTCGTCGGGTCGCTCGCGTTCGACGCGCTGCCCGGCGCGGCCGACGCGTGCCGCGCGCTCGCCGCGGGGGGCCTCCGGCTCGCCGTGGTCTCGAACTGGGACGTCGGGCTCCACGACCACCTCCGGGCGCTCGGGCTCGACGGCGAGGTCGATGCGGTCGTCACCTCCGCCGAGGCGGGCGCGCCGAAGCCGGAGCCGCGGATCTTCGAGCTCGCGCTCGAGCGGCTCGGCGCGACGGCGGCGCGCGCGGTGCACGTCGGCGACGCGGATGCCGACGCGGAGGGCGCCCTCGCGGCCGGGCTCCGGTTCGAGCCGGCTCCGCTGACCGACGCTGCACGCAGGATTCTCGCGTGAGGAATCGCCTGATTGCGTGGTCCGCGCTCGTGCTCGCGATCGCGGCGCTCAACTACGCGTCGCGCTTCACCGAGAGCAGCGCCGGGAAGGACACGCGCGACGTCGTCTACAGCTACGCGACCTTCGCCGGCGGCCTCGTGCTCTACGCGGTCTGGGTCGGGATCGTGTTCCTGATCGCGCGGCCGCACTTCGACCTGCTCGCGCTCAGGCGTCCGGCGTCGTGGCCGAACGCGCTCGGCCTCGCGTTCGGCGCGATCGTCGCGATCTACCTCTGCGAGGCCGCAGTCTCGCTCGTCCCGCTCCCGCAGAGCCCGGGGAAGGAACAGGGGCTGACGCCGACGCACTGGGAGCCGTCGCACGCCGGCGCGTTCGCCGCGAACATGCTCCTCTTCGCCGTCGTCGCACCGTTCGTCGAGGAGCTGACGTTCCGCGGGCTCGGCCAGTCGCTGCTCCGCCTCTTCATCGGGCGCTGGCCGACGATCGTCACCGTCGGCTTCGCGTTCGGGCTCGCGCACGGGCTGCTCGAGGCGCTCCTCGTGCTCGTCCCGTTCGGGATCGCGCTCGCCTACGTCCGGGACCGCACGGACAGTTCGATCCCGGGGATGCTCGTCCACGGGACCTTCAACGCCGTCGCGTTGATCGTGGCGGTGCTCGGATAGTGCTGCTCCCCGTGCTCATCGCCGCAGTCGCGACCGCGCCGGCCGTGACCGCGACCGCGTCGCAGCCGGCGGGCCAGGCGCCGCTCGCGGTGACGCTCGGCGCATCGGGCGACGCGGCGACGTATCACTGGGATCTCGGCGACGGCACGACAGCGGACGGCGCAACGGTGCAGCACACCTACGCGACGGGACTCTGGACGGCGACGGTGACCGCGACGGCGGCGGACGGCGAGACCGCGCAAGCACATGTCGCGGTCCGCGCGGAGTCGGTCACGCTCGCCGCGCGCTCGCCGGCGACGTACGGGAAGCTCGCGCTCTTCACCGGCTCGCTCGAGCCCGCCGCCGCGGGCATCCCGGTGACGATCACCGCGGGACGAAAGACGCTCGGGCGCGGCACGACCGGGCCGGGCGGCGGCTTCCGGATCCACGCGCGCGCCGGCGCGCCGGGCGCGGTCGTCGCGCACGCGGATCAGGCAGCGTCGGCGCCGTTCGCGCTCGCCGTCAAGCCCGCCGTGTCTGTCGCGTTCGTCGGCAGGCCGCTCGACGGCAAGCTCACCGTCGCGGTCCGCATCCGTCCCGAAGGTGCGGGGACGCTCGCCGTCACCGTGAGCCGCGCAGGCTCCGTCGTGAAGACGGCGACGGGAGCGTCGGTCGACGTCGCCCTCGACGCGCGACGCCCGGGAAGCGTGCTCGTGACGGCGAGCGCGCGGCCGAGCTCCGGCTGGACGGGCGCACGCACGACCGCGACGACGACGATCGCGTACCCGTCGCTCGAGCTCGGCACGAGCGGCGCGGTCGTCGCAAGCCTGACGCGGCAGCTCGCGGCGCTCGGCTACTTCACGCCGGCGCCGAGCACGACGTTCTCGCCCGAGCTGCTCGACAGCGTGTACGCGTTCCAGAAGGTGCAGGGGCTCTCGCGCACGGGAACCGTCGACGCCGCGTTCTGGGCGAAGCTCGCGCATCCGCTGCAGCCGCTCCCGCGCTACGCGCAGCCGGCGGATCACATCGAGGTCGACAAGGCGCACCAGGTGCTCTACGTCGTGCGGAACGGCCGCGTACGCTCGATCGCGCCGGTCTCGACGGCGGGCCTTCCGGGGAAGTTCACGCCGGTCGGCCGGTTCGCGATCTACCGCAAGGTGCTCGGCTTCGACCCGAGCCCTCTCGGCACGCTCTACGACCCCATGTACTTCACCGGCGGCTACGCGATCCACGGCAACCCGTCGGTGCCGCCGTATCCGGCGAGCCACGGCTGCGTCCGCGTCCCGATGTGGATCGCGCCGGCGCTCTACGACACGAACGGCTACGGCGAGACGGTGTACGTCTACTAGCTAGTCGTCGTCGGCTTCGCCGTCTTCGATCGCGAACTCGTCCGGCGTGACGTGGTCGAGGAAGCTCCGGAACTTCACGACCTCCGCCTCGAGCTGCTCCTCGTTCACCTCGTCGCCCTCGAACTCGATCGCGGACTCCTCGATCACGCGGTCGGCGACGAAGATCGGCGCCTCGGCGCGGATCGCGAGCGCGATCGCGTCGGACGGCCGCGAGTCGACCTCGATCTCCGTCCCGTCCTGCTGGATCGTGATCTGCGCGTAGAACGTGTTCTCGCGCAGCTCGGTGACGGTGATGCGCAGCACCTGTACGCCGAGCTGCTCGAGCATGTCGCTGAACAGGTCGTGCGTCATCGGCCGCGGCGGCGCCTGGCTCTGCAGCTTCATGAGAATCGCGGCGGCTTCGGGATGGCCGATCCAGATCGGGAGGAACTTGTTCCCGTCCGCAGTCTTCAGAAGGACGATCGGCTGCTTGCCGACCAGGTCGAAGCTGACCCCGTAGATGAGCATCTCGTGCATACGCGACGAGGCTCCTTCGCCTCACATCGAATATAGCTCAGGCTGCAGGATCGAAACCCGGGGGCGGCGCTTCCTCCAGCTCCTCGAGCGGCACGACGAAACGCTCGCCGGTCGCGGGGTCCTCGACCTCCGCGCGCCGCGACGGCACGCTCATGGGCTCCATGCCGCGCAGGACGAGCACGCGCCCGTGGTAGATGACCTCGTCGCCGATACGCATTGCCGCACTGATGAACATTCGGGGACCCCTCCCGCACGAGTGATCGGCGGGGCGAGGGCGATCCCGGATCCCTGGAACGGTCACTCGTGCTTGGCTACACTTCCGCGTCGCCGGGCGATTAGCTCAGTTGGTTAGAGCGCCGCTCTGATAAGGCGGAGGTCCCTGGTTCGAATCCAGGATCGCCCATGTCGGTACCCTGGCGCGCGTCATGCGGTCGAAGCTCACGGTGATGCTCGCGGCGGCCGGCGCGTCGCTTCTCCTCGTGCAGGTCGCCGCCGCGGCGCCGCTGCCGCTTCCGGCGCGGCTGCTCCAGGCGAGCGAGCTCGCCGGGTTCCGCGCCGACCAGGGGATCGCGCGCTACGGCACGGCGGCGCTCTGGGCCCAGGCCGACCCGACGCTGACGCCCGCACAGCGCTCCGCCGTTGTCGCGCGGCTGCGGCACGAGGGCTTCAAGGGGCTCGTGCAGCGGTTCTACGCGCGCGGCACGACGCAGGAGGCCGTCTCCTGGGTGATGCAGCTCGGCTCGGCCGCTGCGGCGCGGGCCGAGCTCGCGACGACGCTCGACACGTACAGGGTGCGCGACGTCGCAATGGGCGCGACGTTCACGCCGTACACCGTCGCCGCGATCCCCGGCGCGCGCGGCTTCGGGCTGCGCGGCGGCGGACAGGCCGGCGAGAACGTCTTCTTCACCGACGGGCCGTTCCTCTACCTCGTCGGCGTCGGCTGGCCGACGAGCGCCGCGAAGCCGCCGACGCGGGCCGCGCTCATCACCGCGGCGACGAAGCTGCACGCGCGCGTCCGCGGGCGCTAGAGCATCTAGAGCTTCGACGCGGCGCGCTCGAGCGCTTCCGCGAGCTCCTCGAGCTCGTGCTCGTCGGCGAAGACGAGCTCGACGCGGCCGCGCGCGACCTTCGCGTGGAAGCCCGTGAGGTGCGCGAGCGCGTCGCGGACGCGGGCCGCGAGCACCGGGTCGACCGGCGTCGCGCGGACGCGCGGCTTCTGCCTCGCGCCGGCCCACTTCGCGCGCTGCTCGGCCGCGCGCACCGAGAGGCCCTTGCGGACGATCTCGCGCGCGAGCTTGCGGCGGCCCTCGTGATCCGGCACCGCGAGCACCGCACGCGCGTGTCCCTCGGTGAGCTGGCCGCGCTCGAGCATGCCGAGCACGTCGTCGGGAAGATCGAGCAGGCGGATGCGGTTCGAGACGGACGGCTTCGAGCGGCCGACGCGCTCCGCCATCTCGCCGAGCGAGAGCCCGAACTCGTCGATGAGCACGGCGTACGCGCGCGCCTCCTCGACCGGCGTGAGCTGCTCGCGCGCGACGTTCTCGATCAGGCCGAGCAGCAGCGTGTCGCGGTCGTCGGCCTCGCGGACGACGGCGGGGATCGTCGTGTGGCCCGCCTCGCGCGCGGCGCGCCACCGGCGCTCGCCCGCGACGAGCTCGTAGCCGCCGGCGGTGCGCGGCCGCACGAGCAGCGGCTGGATCACTCCCTCGCGGCGAACGGACTCGGCGAGGCCGGACGCGGCCTCCGCCTCGAAGCGGCGGCGCGGCTGGCGCGGGTTCGGGTGGATCGCGTCGACCGGCAGCTCGAGCAGCTCCGACCCGGTCGGCGTCGCGCCGCCCATGAGGAGCTCGAGCCCGCGGCCGAGGCCGCGGCGCCCCTCAGGCACGCTCGACAAGTTCCATCGCCACCTTCCAGTATGCGTCGGCCCCGGCCGATTTCCTGTCGTACGCGATCGCCGGCAGGCCGTGGCTCGGCGCCTCGGCGAGCCGCACGGAACGCGGCACCGACGTCTCGAACACGAGCGGCCCGAAGTGCTTGCGGACCTCCGTCTCGACGTCGTGCGCGAGCCGCGTGCGCGAGTCGACCATCGTGAGCAGGACGCCGCCGATCCCGAGGCGCGGGTTCAGCCGGCGCCGGATCAGCTCGATCGACTGCATGAGCTGCGCGAGCCCCTCCAGCGCGTAGTACTCCGCCTGCACCGGGACGAGCACGCGGTCGGCCGCGGCGAGCGCGTTCACCGTCAGCGGCCCGAGCGACGGCGGGCAGTCGAGGAAGACGAAGTCGTACTGCGACGACCCGGACGCGAGCGCCTGCGCGAGGTAGCGCTCGCCGTCGGAGCGTTGCGCGAGCTCGACGACCGCGCCGGCGAGCTCCGGCTTCGACGGGATCAGGTCGAGGTTCTCGAACGCGGTGTGCTTCGCGAGCTCCGCGACCGGCGCGCCGTCCAGGAGGTCGTAGCTCGACGTCCCGTTCGCGCGCATCCCGAGCCCGGAGGTCGCGTTCGCCTGCGGGTCGAGGTCGACGACGAGCGCGCGCTGGCCGGCCTCCGCGAGACACGCGGCGAGGTTCACGGCGGTCGTCGTCTTCCCGACGCCGCCCTTCTGGTTCGCGAGCGCGTAGATCCGGGCCACGCCGCCATTCTCGCGGCGGGCCCGGACACTACGCAGAGGGCACTACTTGTGGAAGCTCTGCTTCAGCGCGTCGAGCGCCTGCTTCGCAGCCTGGAGGTCCTCCTGCGCCGCAGCCTTGTCCTGCTTGAAGAGCTGCTGCAGCTGCTGCGCCTGGGACTTCAGGCTGCCGAGCTTCACGCCTGCCTGCTTCGCCGCCTGCAGGTCGCTCATCGTCTGCTGACGGTCGGCCTGCATCGTCTGGGCGCCGGACCGCAGGTCGGCGTTGAGCTTCTGGACGTCGGCCTGGAGGGTCGACTTCACGGACGACTTGTCCTTCGAGCCGGCCGCGGCCTGCGCGTCGGCCGTGAGCTTCTGGATGTCCGCGAGCACGGTCGCATGCATCGCCGCGCGGTCGGTGCTGAGCTTCTGGAGGTCGGCCGTGAGGGCCGACGACGGGTCGGACGCGAGCGCGGCAGGCACGAGAACGAGGGCAGCCGCAAGCGCCGCAAGGATTGGCTTGGTCATGCGAGGGGTATCGACCCGGCGCCGCCGCCGGGCTTTCCCTCAGCCGAGGGGTCGCTTCCTCGCGACGCCGGTGCGGCGCGGGAAGCCGGACGGCGTCGGCGCGAGCTTCGGGAGGACGACGAGCCCGTCGTACTCCTCCGGCGCGCCGCCGCCGAGCTGCT
>Ga0335070_10006597_pt1 | contig 13647 bp, 14 predicted proteins | sample Lox_Sample_13_FD_206722 | JGI IMG/M metagenome (GOLD analysis project Ga0335070, IMG submission 206722) | Soil microbial communities from Loxahatchee National Wildlife Refuge, Florida, United States - Lox_Sample_1.3 | ecosystem: Environmental > Terrestrial > Soil > Wetlands | place: USA...
GGGCCGGCACAGCTCACGGGTCCGAGGCGCGATGAGCTCTGGGTCACGGCCGACACGCGCGCGGCTTCGCTCGCGCCGTACCTCGACTCCTGGCGCCGCAAGGTCGAGCGCATCGGCACGCTCAATTTCCCCGCCGCCGCCCGCACCGCCCTCGGTACCGCGAGCCCGGTCCTCGAGGTCGGGATCAATGCCGACGGTAAGCTCGATCGGGCCGTCATTCGCCGCTCGAGCGGCAACCCCGAGCTCGACCAGGCGGCGCTCTCGATCCTCAAGCTCGCGAGTCCCTTCGATCCGTTCCCTCCCGAGCTCGCCGCCGAGCACAGCGTGTTGCGTTTTGCCTACGAGTGGCAGTTCGTCGGCGGCCGCGCACAGCGCGGCTCCGTATCCACGGTTCCTTGAGACTCGGGGCCGCCGTGCCCATACTTGGCTTCATGGTCCGCAAGCACTCATCCGGCGGCGGCGCCAGTGCACCCGAGAGTGGCTCAGGGAGCGAGCCTCGCGGCAGCTCCCCCGTGTTCGCCGACGGCGCCGCCGGAAGCCTCACCAATCACCTGCTGATCGCGATGCCGCAGCTGAACGATCCGAACTTCGCCCAGACGGTGGCGCTCATCTGCGAGCACACCGACAAGGGCGCGCTCGGTATCGTGCTCAACAAGCCGCTGCAGATGAAGCTCTCCGACGTGCTCTCTCAGATGAAGCTCGAGCCCACGAGCGAGCACATCGGCGAGCAGCCGGTGCTGCGCGGCGGGCCGGTGCACACCGACCGCGGATTCGTTCTGCACCGGCCGGGCGGGCAGTGGGACCACACGCACAAGGTCTCCGACGCGATCCAGGTGACGACCTCGCGCGACGTGCTCGCGGCCATGGCGCGCGGTGAGGGGCCGTCGGATGCGTTCATCGCGCTCGGCTACGCCGGCTGGGAATCCGGCCAGCTCGAGCGCGAGCTCAAGGAGAACGCCTGGGCCTCGATGCCGGTGGATGCCCGTGTGGTGTTCGAGCTGCCCTTCGAGGAGCGCTGGGCGGGAGCGTGGCGCCTCATGGGAATCGACGTCGACCGCCTGAGCCCCGAGGCCGGTCATGCCTGAGCGCGGCCCCTGGCGCCCGCGGGCATGACGGCGGCTCACACCGTCCTCGCCTTCGATTTCGGACTCAAGCGCATCGGCATCGCCTGCGGCGACACCCTGACGCGCAGCGCGGCGCCGCGCCCGGCCGTCCTTACCGGTGCGTCGGGGCCCGACTGGCCGGCGATCGAGCGCGAGGTGCGCGCGCTCGGCCCGCGGCAGCTGGTAGTGGGGGCCCCGTATAATCAGGACGGGAGCGAGGGGGCACTCGGCGAGCGAGTGCGCCGCTTCGCCGCCGAGCTCGAGCGCCGCTTCGCGCTGCCCGTTCACCTGGTCGACGAGCGCTTCTCCTCCCTCGAGGCGAGCGCGCGGCTCAAGGCACAGCGCGCGAGCGGCACGCGCCGGCGCCGCCTCGCGCGCGCGGATGTCGACAGCACTGCGGCGGCGGTGATACTCGGGCGCTGGTTCGCGGGCGAGGGGGAGCGATGACCGAACAACTGCGGCCCGACGGGTCGCTCCGCCACCTGCTCACCCTCGAGACGCTCTCCCGGGGGCAGCTCGAGCGACTGCTCGACCGTGCGCAGACCTTCGTGCGCCCGCTCGGCGAGCGGCCGCCGCGCTCCGCCGCGCTCGCCGGCTTCACCGTCGCCAATCTGTTCACCGAGCCGTCGACCCGCACGCGCGTCAGCTTCGAGCTCGCCGCCAAGCGCCTCGGCGCCGAGGTCGTCAACCTCGAGGTGCAGCTCTCCTCGCGCGTCAAGGGCGAGAGCATGCTCGACACCGTGTACACGCTCGAGGCGCTGCACGTCGACGCGCTGGTGATCCGCGACGCCGAGGCCGGAGTTCCCGAGCTGGTGGCCGCCAATGTGGCACCGCACGTGAGCGTGCTGTCGGCGGGCGAGGCGCATCTGTCGCATCCGACGCAGGGACTGCTCGATGCGCTCACCATCTACCAGCGCAAGCAGCGCTTCGCCGGCCTCGCGGTCGCGATCGTGGGCGACGTCCGTCACTCGCGCGTGGCGCGCTCGGCCTGGCACGCGCTGCGCGCGCTCGGCGTCCAGGACCTGCGCCTCGTCGGCCCCGCCGCCCTCATGCCGGAAGCGAACGAGTTCGACGGCTGCACCCGCTACCGGAAGATCGCCGAAGGCATCAAGGGGGCGGACGTCATCATGATGCTGCGCATCCAGAAGGAGCGCTTCGGCGCTGCCGACGTGCCGGACGGCGAGAAGTACTTCAGCACCTGGGGCCTGACGCCCGAGCGACTCGCGCTCGCGCGCCCCGACGCCATCGTGATGCATCCGCAGCCGATGAACCGCGGCATCGAGATCGCCTCCGAGGTCGCCGACGGGCCGCAATCCGTGATCCGCGACCAGGTGCGCAACGGCATCGCGGTGCGCATGGCGGTGCTCGCCGAGGTTCTCACCGGCGGGCGTCCATGAGCCCGGCGACGCGCGGCAGCATCTACCTCGAGCAGGCCCGCGTCCTGTCCCAGCTCGCCTATGACGGCGAGCAGTTCGTGCTGCGACTCGCCGCGCCGAAGTGCGCGGCGCATGCGGCCCCCGGCAGTTTCGCTCACATCACTTGCGATGAGGCCATCCCGATGCGCCGGCCGCTGTCGATCATGCGGGCGGACGCGGCCGCCGGCTGGATCGAGATCCTCTACAAGGTGGAGGGGCGCGGTCTGCACGCGCTCGCCGCGCACAAGGCGGGCGACACGCTCTCGGTGCTCGGGCCGATCGGCCGCCCCTTCGGCGCGCATCGTGAGCGGCCGCGCACGCTGCTCGTCGGCGGCGGCGTCGGCATCCCGCCGATGGTGTTCCTGGCGGAGCGCCTGCGCGCAGCCGGCGGCCCCTGGAAGCCGCTGGTCCTCATGGGCTCGGAGATCCCGTTTCCGTTCCGACCCAGGCCATCGACCCTCATCGTCCCCGGCATCCCCGACGGCACGATCGCCTGCATGCCGCTGCTCGATGAATGGGGTGTGCCGAGCCGCCTCGCGAGCCGCTCGGACTTCCCGGGATGCTTTCCCGGGTTCGTCACGCAGCTCGCCGACGCCTGGCTCGGATCGCTCGGCCCGGCGGAGCTCGGCGAGGTCGAGATCTTCGCCTGCGGACCGACACCGATGCTGGAAGTCACCGCGCAGGTGGCGCGCCGCTACGGCGTGCCCTGCCAGGTGTCGCTCGAGGAATTCATGGCGTGCGGCGTGGGCGGCTGCGCCGGCTGCGCGGTCGAGGTGCAGACTCCCGAGGGACCGGCGATGAAGCGGGTGTGTGTCGACGGACCGGTGTTCGACGCTTACACGGTGTTCTGAGAGGGCGAGCCTCAGCCGCCCGACGATCCGATCTGCAGGTCCTGAACCGGCAGGAAATGCCCCGGATTGGCCGGATCCTGGTAGAGGACCCCGGGCGCCGGCAGCGCGCCGATGCCCGGGACCGTCGCGCCCGAGTCGGTGACGATATCGGGCAGACCATCGCCGTCGACATCCGCCAGCGCCACGCCGTTGAAGCCGATCACCGCGGGGTAGCTGTTCACCGGCAGGAACGTTCCCGGCTGCCCAGGGTCCTGCAGGTACACCAGCATGGCGTCTCCGGCGGCGATCACGATCTCCGCAAGCCCGCCTTTGCCGCTCAAATCGGTGACGGCGAGCCGGTTCAATCCGTTGTTGGCGGGCAGTGGATAGCGGACCGGCGCCAGGAACTGCCCGGGCGCGGTGTGGCTCTGCAGGATCACCGCGACCTCGGAATTCATCGGATCGACGACCACCAGGTCGTCGCGGCCGTCGCCGTCCACGTCGGCGATCGCGACCGCATTGAGGCCGGTGTTGGGGACGGGGAGCGGATTGCTGTAGATCCTGAGCGCGCTTGCCACCGTGGGCGTGGCCGCTCCCGGAACGAGCAGCAGCACGATCACACCGAGCTCGTCTGCGACCGCCACATCCGGTGAGCCGTCGCCATCGAGATCGGCGACGGCCACCGACGTGAAGGCGCCGTTGCCTGCATAGAGCGTCGTGGGCGGGGAGAAGGTGCCGGGCGCGCCCGGATCCTGCAGCGCGACCATGAGCGTGCTGCCCGCAATGAGGAGGTCCGGCCGGCCGTCGCCGTTGAGATCGGCCACGGCCACGTCGTTTGCAAACGGCGCGCTGAGCAACTGGGGAGCGCCGAAGCGGCCGGGGCTGCCGGCGTCGTTGAGCAGCACGGCAACCGAGTTGCTCGCGGATTCCGACGTCAGGACGATGAGATCGGGCCGGCGGTCGTCGTTGAGATCGGCGGCGACGATGCGCTCGGGAGCGCTGATACCGGCCGGGTAATCGACGCGCGTCAGGTAGCCTTTGCCGGCCGTGGCGAGGTGTCGGTAAACGGCGGCCACGCCCGCGGTGCCGACTCCGAGATCCACGGGATGGACGACATCCGGCCGCCCGTCGCCGTTGAAATCCGCCGCGGCGACATCAATCGCGACCTCGAACTGCGGCGTCGGCCCGCACGAAGTGACGGCGAGCTCGCCGCAGCCGAGGCCCTCGAAGCCGCACGCGGCGAGCGCGCCGGCGCCGACGATCGCGCTCAGCCAGCGCAGGCAGGCTGTGCTCTGTGGTTGCGCTTGCATGGCCGCAGCCCTCCGTTTGCAGGCAGGGTAGCGGCCGCCGCGACGGCGGGACTTACGGCTCGCTTACAGCTCGCCTCAACCGAAGTTGATCTTCGCCTCGAGGTTGGCGCGCGAATCGGCGTTGGTGAGCGCCTCTTCCAGTGGCACGCGCCCGGCGCGGTAGAGGTTGAAGAGCGCCAGGTCGAAGCTCTGCACGCCGCGCTCGGAGCTGGCGTTGATGGCCTCCTTGATGCCCACCACGTCGCCCTTCTTCACCAGCGTCTGGATGTGCGGCGTATTGATCATCACCTCGAGCGCCGCGAGCCGCTTGTTGTCCACCCCGATGACCAGGCGCTGCGCCATGATGGCGCGCAGGTACTGCGACAGGTCGAGGAAGATCTGATTGTGCTGCTCGCGCGGGAACATGTTGATGATGCGGTCGAGCGACTCGGCGCAGTTGTTGGCGTGCATCGTGGCCAGCACCAGGTGGCCGGTGCCGGCGAGGTTGATGGCCGCCTCCATGCTCTCGCGGTCGCGGATCTCGCCGATCAGGATCACATCCGGCGCGGCGCGCACCACGCCGCGCAGCGCACGCGCGTAGGACTTCGTGTCGAGCCCCACCTCGCGCTGGTTGACGATCGAGCGCTTGTTGGTGTGCAGGTACTCGAGCGGGTCCTCGATGGTGACGATGTGATCGGATGAGTTCTCGTTGCGGTGATTGATCATCGCCGCGAGCGTGGTGGACTTGCCGGAGCCGGTGGCCCCGACCATGAGGATCAGCCCGCGTTTCAGCAGCACCAGGTCGGAGCACACCTCGGGCAGCCCGAGCGCATCGAGCCGCGGCATGTCGGCGGTGATGTAGCGCATCACCATCGCCGGGTAGCCGCGCTGCATGAAGACGTTGACGCGGAAGCGCCCGAGCCCGGGCTCGGACACCGCGAAGTCGAGCTCGAACTCGCGCGTGAAGTACTCGCGCTGCTCGGGGGACATGATGGCGAAGGCGGTCTGCTTCACCGTCTCGGGGGTGAGCACCTGGCGGTTCACCGGCAGGATCTGACCCTCGATCTTGATCTTGATGGGCGCGTTGGAGGTAAAGAACAGATCCGAGGCCTTCTTCTCCACCATCAGCTTGAAGAGCGGCTTGGTGTTGAGCGTCGGGTGACCGGCGGTGGCGCTGACCGTCGCCAGTGCCTCCGCGCCGGTAAGCGCCGCCTGCGTCCCCGTGGTGGTCTCCAGGGACTGTGCTTTGGCTTCTTTGGCCATCAGATGTTGCGTCCGGGCTCTTCCTCGACGACCTGCAGCGCGGCGGCGTCTTCGACGGTCTTCGCCTCGCGTTTGCCCTCGAGCTTGATGCGCAGCCGCAGCTCGTTCTTGGAGTCGGCGTTGCGCAGCGCGTCCTCGTAGGAGATGAAGCCGGTCTCGTACATCTCGAACAGCGCCTGGTCGAAGGTCTTCATGCCGAGGCGCGTGGAGCGCGACATCACGTCCTTGATCTTGGCGACCTCGCCCTTGAAGATCAGGTCCTGGATCAACGGCGAGTTCAGCATGATTTCCATCGCCGCGATGCGCCCCACTCCGGCTTCGCGCGGAATCAGCCGCTGCGACACCATGGCGCGGATGTTGAGCGACAGGTCCATGAGCAGCTGATCGCGCCGCTCGTCGGGGAAGAAGTTGATGATGCGGTCGAGCGCCTGGTTGGCGCTGTTGGCGTGCAGCGTTGCGAGCACCAGGTGGCCGGTCTCGGAGAACTGGATGCCGTACTCCATGGTGTCGCGGTCGCGGATCTCGCCGATCAGGATCACGTCCGGAGCCTGGCGCAGCGTGTTCTTGAGCGCGTTGTGCCAGGACTCGGTGTCGACGCCCACCTCGCGGTGGGTGATGACGCAGCCCTTGTGGGTATGCACGTACTCGACGGGGTCTTCGATGGTGACGATGTGGCCCCGGGTCTTCTCGTTGCGGTAGCCGACCATCGCGGCCAGCGTGGTCGACTTACCCGAGCCGGTGCCGCCGACGATGATGCACAGTCCGCGCTTCGACAGCACCACCTCCTTCAGGATGGGCGGCAGGTCGAGCTCCTCGAAGGTGGGAATCTTGGCGTTGATCAGGCGGATGACGCAGCCGATGGCGCCCTGCTGCACGAAGCTGCTGACGCGAAAGCGCCCGATGCCGGGCGGCGCGATCGCGAAGTTGCACTCCTTGGTGGCGTCGAATTCCTTGGTCTGGCGGTCGTTCATGATGGCGCGCACCAGGGTGGCCGACTGCTCGGCGGTGAGCGCGCGCTCGGACTGCGGCCGGATCTCGCCGTCGATCTTGATGGCCGGCGGGAACCCCGCCGTGATGAACAGGTCCGAGGCCTTCTTCTCGGTAACCCGGCGCAGCAGGTCCTGCATCAGCTTGATGGCTTGATCGCGGTCCATAGATCAGTCCTCCTGCTCCGTCCCCCGAGCCCTACAGCGCATCCTTGTTCTGCGCCTTGTAGCGCGCCTCTTCCTTGCTGACCTGTCCCTTGGTAACGAGCTCGGAGAGGCACTGGTCGAGGGTCTGCATGCCCTGTGCGCCGCCGGTCTGGATCGACGAGTACATCTGCGCGATCTTGCCCTCGCGGATCAGGTTACGGATCGCCGGCGTGCCGATCATGATCTCGTGGGCCGCGATGCGCCCGCCGCCGTTCTTCTTGAGCAGCGTCTGCGAGATCACGGCGCGCAGCGACTCCGACAGCATCGAGCGCACCATGTCCTTCTCCTCGCCGGGGAACACGTCGACGATGCGGTCGATGGTCTTGGCGGCCGAGCTGGTATGGAGGGTGCCGAAGACCAGGTGGCCGGTTTCGGCGGCGGTGAGCGCCAGGCGGATGGTCTCCAGGTCGCGCATTTCACCGACCAGGATGACGTCGGGATCCTCGCGCAGCGCCGAGCGCAGCGCCTCGCTGAAGCCGAGGGTGTCGCGGTGCACCTCGCGCTGGTTGACCAGGCAGCGCTTCGACTCGTGCACGAACTCGATCGGGTCCTCGATGGTGATGATGTGGTCGGGCCGGTTGTCGTTGCAGTGGTTGACCATGCCGGCGAGCGTCGTGGACTTGCCCGAGCCCGTCGGGCCGGTGACCAGCACCAGACCGCGCGGCAGCATGCACAGGTCGCGGAAGATCTTCGGCGCGTTCAGGTCGTCCAGCGAGAGGATCACCGAGGGAATGTTGCGGAACACCGCGCCCGCGCCGCGGTTCTGGTTGAAGGCGTTGACGCGGAAGCGCGCCAGCTTTGGAATCTCGAACGAGAAGTCGGTCTCGAAGAACTCCTCATAGGCCTTGCGCTGCTTGTCGTTCATGATGTCGTACACCATGGAGTGCACTTCCTTGTGCGACAGCGGCGGCATGTTGATGCGCTTCATATCGCCGTCGACGCGGATCATCGGCGGCACTCCCGAGGACAGATGCAGGTCCGAGGCGTTGTTCTTGACGGCAAACGCCAGGAGTTGCGCGATATCGACGGCCATTGATGCTCCCTGGAACGGTGCCTGCAGCGCGGTGCGAAGCGACAATAAAGGGCGCGCCCGAGCGGCGGCAGTATAACGGAGGGGTCACACCTTCAATATGTTACGGGGTCCGCAGAATTTACCCGAGCGAGTGCGCGCCGTGCAGCAGCGTATGGCGCAGGCGGCGGCCCGGGCCGGCCGGAGTGCGCACTCGGTCACACTCCTTGCCGTGACCAAGGCCCAGCCCCCCGAGGTAGTGCAGGCGGCCGCCGACTGCGGCCTCGAGCACTTCGGCGAGAGTTATCTGCAGGAAGCGCTCGAGAAGCTTGATGCGCTGCGGGAGCGGCAGCTCACCTGGCACTTCGTCGGCCGGATCCAGGCCAACAAGACCCGCCCGCTCGCGGAGCGCTTCGCCTGGGTGCACGCGGTGGATCGCCTCAGGATCGCCGCGCGGCTCTCCGAGCAGCGCCCCGAGGGGGCGGCTCCTCTCAATGTCTGCCTGCAGGTGCATCTCGGGAACGAAGCCAGCAAGGGCGGGGCCGCGCCGGCGGAGCTCGCCGAGCTGGCACGCGCCGTAGGCGCCCTGCCGCGCCTCAGGCTCCGGGGCCTGATGTGCATTCCGCCCGAGGAGACCGAGGCGGCGCGCCAGCATGCCTGGTTCCACCAGCTGCGGCAGCTGTACGTGCGGTTGAATGCCGCCGGCGCCGGGCTCGACACGCTCTCGATGGGAATGAGCGCGGACTTCGAGGCCGCGATCGAGGAAGGCGCGACGATCGTGCGCATCGGCACCGCCCTCTTCGGTCCGCGGGACGGTCGGCTACAATCCCGGCATGTTTGACCAGCCACTCGCGATCCTCGGCGGCGGCCACATGGGCCGCGCGCTCGTCGGCGGGCTGCTGCGCTCCGGAATCCGGCCGGAACGCATCGCGATCGGCGAGACGGCGGAGGCCGCGCGCGTCAGCCTTGCGCACGAGCTCGGCGTAACCGCCACCGCCGACAACGCGCGCGCGGTCGATGGCGCCGCCGTGATCGTGGTGGCGGTCAGGCCCCAGGATGCCGGTGCGGTGCTCGAAGGCGTGAGCTCCCTGCTGCGCACGCAGCGTCCGCTCGTGCTGTCGATGGTCGCTGGCGTGCGCATCGCCACGCTCGAGGCGTGGTGCGGCCGGGGCGTGCCGGTGATGCGTGCCATGCCCAACCGGGCGGCGCTGGTCGGCGCCGGAGCCACGGCGCTGTACGCTCCGCCCTCCGTGAGCGCCGCGCAGCGCGCGGCTGCCGAGCACGTTGCGCGCGGGGTCGGGGGGCTCGTGTGGGTGAGCGAGGAGGATCACCTCGACGTCGTGACCGCGCTCTCCGGCAGCGGGCCGGCCTATTTCTTCCTGCTGGCCGAATACATGGCCGAGGCCGCCGAGGGACTCGGGCTCGCACCGCCCGTGGCGCGCATCCTCGCCGCCGCCACGCTGCACGGCGCGGGCGTGCTCGCGCACTCGGGAGTTACCGATCTGGCACGGCTGCGTGCCGAGATCGCCTCCCCGGGGGGCACTACCGAGGCGGCGCTGGCGGCGTTCGCCGCGGCGGACTTCAAGGGCACCGTCGCCCGCGCCGTCGGGGCCGCCGCCCGCCGCAGCCGCGAGCTGGGCGCAGCGGCAGCGCCGCGCACGACTCCCGCTGCATGAGCGCCGTCAACTACATCGTCGAGACGCTGCTGTCGCTGGCGCTGTTCGTGGTACTGGCGCGTCTGCTGCTGCAGCTGACCCGCGCGGACTTCCGCAATCCGCTGGCGCAGGCGGTCGTGCAGCTCACCAACCCGCTGATCGTGCCGCTGCGGCGCGTGCTGCCGCCGATCGGCAAGGTGGACACCGCCTCGGTCGTGGCGGTGATCCTGGTGGCCGGGATCGAGGTCGCAGTCCTCTCGGCTCTGCGCGGCGGGGGACTCCCCGACTGGCTCACCTGGCTCGACGCGATCGGGCTCGAGATCGCGCACACGCTGCTCTGGACCTACTGCTATGCGATCCTCATCTACTGGCTGCTGAGCTTCATCGCCCCCGGCGGCTATTCGCCGCTGCAGTCGGTGCTCACTTCGCTGTGCGAGCCGGTGCTGCGGCCATTCCGGCGCATCATTCCGCCGATCGCGGGCCTCGATTTCTCGCCGCTCTGGGCCACGATCGCCATCCAGGCGCTCCTCATTCTCATCCGCTGAGGCGCGCGTCCGCGCTGACGGAACACACGCTTAGCGCGCACTTCGCACCGGGAGTCGCAGCATCGGGCAAGCGCTTCCCGCACCGCGGCGCTGCCCGCCTGCGGAAAAAACCCTTAGAAAAAAGGCATTTCACGAGCGGCGGCGGAAAAAAACCGCTTGCCAAAGCGCGCGCATGTGCTATTTTCCGCGCCGATTCTCTTCGCGCGACGACAATCGGCGCGCGTGGCAAGCAACCAACAAATCCTCGAGGAGTACCGAACAATGGCGAAAAAGGGTGGCGCACCGACTAAGTCGGAAGTCCTGACACACATCTCCAAAGAAACTGGGCTGTCCCGCAAGCAGGTCGGAAGCGTCTTCGATTCGCTCGGGGGCGTGATCAAGAAGAGCCTGCGCGGCAGCGGCCTGTTCACCCTGCCCGGGCTGCTGAAGATGAAGGTCGTCAAGAAGCCCGCCACCAAGGCGCGCGAGGGCGTCAACCCCTTCACCGGCGAGAAGATGATGTTCAAGGCGAAGCCGGCCAGCAAGAAGGTCCGCTGCCTGCCGCTGAAGAGCCTGAAGGGGATGGTCAACTCCTGAGACCTGAGGGTTCCCCGCGCGCAGCGCGCGGCAAGAAGGCCCGGACGGAAGCAACAGCTCCGCCCGGGCTTTTGCTTTTCAGGGCAGGAAGGCCAGCACCGCCTCGCGCAGTTCGTTGATGCGCCCGTGGAAGAAGTGGCCGGCCTGCGGCAGCACGCGCACCTCGGGTGCCGGCACACCGGCCGCCGGCTCGCGCGCAGCCGCCCAGGCGAGCACCGCCGGCGCCGGCACGACGTCGTCGGCATCGCCCTGGACGATGAGCCACGGACAGGTCGGCTGCGCCGCGCGTGCCCCATCGAAGTCGGCACGCTCGAGCCTGGTGATTCCAGGCGCCACCAGCACGAGACGCTCCGGGCGGGCGAGCGCCGCGATGCGCAGGGCCACCGCGCCGCCGAAGGAGAAGCCCGCCAGCCAGAGCGGCGCCTGCGGCCAGCGCCGCCTGCCGAAGGCGATGATCGCGAGCGCGTCGTCGCTCTCGCCGCGTCCCTCGTCGTAGCTGCCGCCGCTCGCGCCCACGCCGCGGAAATTGAAGCGGACGGCCGCCGCCCCGCGCTGCTCGCAGGCGCGTGCGACCGTGTAGACGACCTTGTTGTCCAGGGTGCCGCCGAAGAGCGAATGCGGATGGCACACGACGGCGAAGGCCGGCACGGTGAGCGGCTCGCCGTGGTCCGTCACCGGGGTCTCGACCAGCGTCTGCAGCGTCCCGGCGGGACCTGCCAGACTCAAGCGCTCGGCGTGCGGGGGCTTCAGCACCACGCGCGCATTGTAAGCGCGCTCGAAGGGACTCAGCTGCCCGGGGCGGCGAGCCGCACCAGCAGGCGGTTCAGGCGCTGCACGAAGTCCGGCGGATTCTCGAGCGCGGCTCCTTCGGCGAGCTGCGCCTGCTCGAGCAGCAGCTGCGCGAGCTCGGCGAACTGCGCGGCATCGGACAGCCCGTCGAGATACCTGACCAGCGGGTGCGTCACGTTCACCTCGAGCAGCGGCTTGCCCTCGGGGACTTTCTGGCCAGCGGCGGTCAGGATGCGCCGCAGCCGGTCGCCGAGGTCGTGCTCGCCGAGCACCAGGAGCGCCGGCGATTCCCTGAGGCGGTCGCTGACCCGTACTTCGGTCACGCGCTCGCCGAGTGAGTCCTTGATGCGCTTCAGCAGCCCCTTGCTCTCCTTGAGCTCGGCGTCGTGACGCGCCTTGTCGGCCTCGCTCGCGAGACCTCCGAGCTCGAGATCGCCGCGGGCGGCGTCCTTGAAACGCTTGCCCTCGAAGGTCTCGAGCTGACCCATCACCCACTCGTCGATGCGCTCGGCGAGCAGCAGCACCTCGAGTCCGCGCTCCTTCAGACGCTCGATGGCGGGATGGGCCCGGGCCGCGGCGAGCGTTTCGCCGATCACGTAGTAAATGCGCTCCTGGCCGGGCTGCATGCGGGCGCGGTAGTCGGCGAGGCTCACCGTCGGGGCGTTATCGGCCTGATGGGTGCTCGCGAAGCGCAGCAACGGCAGCAGCGCGGCCTCGTTGGCCTGGTCCTGGGCGATGCCCTCCTTCAGCACCGCGCCGAACTCCTTCCAGAAGGTGGCGTATTTCTCCGGCTCATCCTTCGCGAGGCGGGCGAGCAGGTCGAGCACGCGCTTGGCGAGCCCCGAGCGGATCGCCTCGACCTCCGGCTCCTGCTGCAGCAGCTCCCGCGAGACGTTCAGCGGCAGGTCGCTCGAGTCGACCACGCCCTTCACGAAGCGCAGATACAGCGGCAGGAACTGCTCGGCGTCGTCCATGATGAACACGCGCCGCACGTACAGCTTGAGCCCGCGGACTGCATCGCGCTGGTAGAGGTCGAAGGGGGCGCGTGCGGGGATATAGAGCAGGCTCGTGTACTCGCGCTTGCCCTCGACCCTGTTGTGGCTCCAGGCGAGCGGGTCGGTGAAGTCGTGGGCGAGGTACTGGTAGAACTGCCGGTACTCCTCGTCCGTTACCTGCGTGCGCGGCAGTGTCCACAGGGCCTTCGCCTGGTTCACCACCTCGTAGTCGAGCGTCGCCTCCCCTTCCTTGGGCATGCGCACCGGGAAGCCGATGTGGTCCGAATAGCGGCGGATCAGCGCCCGGAGGCGCAGCGGGTCGGCGAACTCGCGCGCGTCCTCCTTCAGATGCAGCGTCACGCTCGTGCCGCGCGCGGGCAGGGTCACATCCTCGACGGTGAACTCCCCGTCCGCGCTCGATTCCCAGCGCACCCCCGCCTCGGGCGGCGCCCCGGCGCGGCGCGAGCGCACTTCGACGCGATCGGAGACGATGAAGGCCGAATAGAAGCCGACGCCGAACTGGCCGATGAGCTGCGACGCCTTCTGCTCGTCCCCCGGAAGGGTGCGGAAGAACTCGGCGGTTCCCGAGCGGGCGATGGTGCCGAGATTGGCGACCGCCTCCTCGCGGCTCATGCCGATGCCGTTATCGGTGATGGTCACGGTGCCGGCCGCGGGGTCGGCGTCGATGCGGATGCCGAGCTCCGTGTCGCCGGCGAGCAGCGCGCTGTCTGCGATCGCGAGGAAACGCAACCGGTCGCAGGCATCGGAGGCATTGGAGATCAGCTCGCGGAGGAAGATCTCCCGGTGGCTATAGAGGGAGTGGATCATGAGCTTCAGCAGCTCGCGAACCTCCGCCTGGAAGCCGTGGGTCTGCCGGGCCGTCCCCGCACCCGCGCCTGAGTCGTTGCCGCCGGCGCGATTGGCGCCCGCCTGAGGGTTTTCTGTGGCCTGCATGCTCGCCGTCCGCCGCCGTCGAAAATGCGGC